>Ga0190331_1000132_pt1 | contig 12744 bp, 10 predicted proteins | sample 48720445_MG_FD_161681 | JGI IMG/M metagenome (GOLD analysis project Ga0190331, IMG submission 161681) | Hydrothermal vent sediment bacterial communities from Southern Trench, Guaymas Basin, Mexico - 4872-04-4-5_MG | ecosystem: Environmental > Aquatic > Marine > Hydrothermal vents > Sediment ... | reverse complement strand
CAATGGTTTAGGTTTATTATTTTTCAAAAACAATCCTGTTTGCTCGAGGGAGGCCTGCGGATAATATTTTGCTCTTGTTAGCCCATGAACGGGTCTGAGAAAAAAATGACTTTTTCAACAGCCTGTTTTAATCTAAATTTTAGGTGAGAAAAAATATTTTTAAAAAATATCAAGGGGCAGGATTTTAGCATAGATTTTCAGCACATTTTTGACTTCAAAGGTGCGAAAAAATTCATTCTTCAGGACTGTCAGGGCTGCGTCACGATTGACATTAAATATGGAATTTGTTAAAATGCCACAAATGGGGCTGTAGCTCAGTTGGGAGAGCGCTTGAATGGCATTCAAGAGGTCAGGGGTTCGAATCCCCTCAGCTCCACCATTAAGGGTTATTCTTTAATATTTCTTCATAAACTGAGACATATTCCTGGGCTGATTTTTCCCATGAAAAATCGCAGGCCATAGCTTGTTGTATTAATTTAAGCCAGATAGTCTTTTTCTGCTCAAAGCAAAAGATGGCTTTTTCTATAGCTTCAAAGAAGGCTTGAGCAGTATAAGTATAAAATTTAAAACCGCTACCCTGGGCTTTTTCTAAGTCGGCATCTTCTACAGTGTCTGCTAATCCTCCAGTATGATGCACTATAGGTAAAGTGCCATATTTTAAGCTGTAAATCTGTGTTAGGCCACAGGCCTCATATCTGGAAGGCATTAGAAACATATCTGCTCCGGCTATAATTTTATGAGCCAGGACATTATCAAAACCTATTTTTAAAAACATCTGATTGGAACAACAGGCAGTAATGCTTTTTAAGGCATCTTCATATCTTTTTTCTCCATCTCCTAAAATCACTAAACCAGCTCCTTTTTGGATAATCTTTTCTATAACAGGTAGTAAAATGTCTATTCCCTTTTGTTCTGCTAATCTAGTAACCATTCCCAAAATAGGTTTTTCTATTAATTCTGAAGGAAGACCACATATTTTTAACAAATCTTGTTTGCAGATTTGTTTTCCTTTAAGGTCAAAAGCCGAATAAGGGGTAGCAATATAAGGGTCTGTTTCTGGATTCCACTCACTATAGTCTACTCCATTCAAAATTCCCTTTAGTTTATGAACTTGTGTTCTTAATAATCCATCCAACCCGAAGCCATATTCTAAGGTCTGAATTTCTTGGGCATAAGTGGGACTGACTGTGGTCAAAAAGTCACTAAATATAATACCCCCTTTTAAAAAATTAATCTTACCCCAAAATTCCAAGTTGGGATAAAATATTTCTGAAGGTAAATTGGTAAAGGGAAAAATTTCTGGAGGAAAAACACCCTGATAACCCAAATTGTGTAATGTCAACACAGTTTTTACCGAGGATAATTTGTGATAAAAAGCAGAAAGGGTTTTAAGATAGACAGGCACCAAAGCAGTTTGCCATTCATGGCAATGAAAAATGTCCCAATATTGGTCAAAACTTTCAGCAAAGGCCAAAACGGCCTTAGTAAAAAAAATAAATCTTTCTCCATTGTCAAAATAACCATTATCTTTTCCATAAAGAGACGAACGGTCAAAAAACTCATCACATTTCACTAAAAATACACGGATGCCTTTTTCTAATTTAGTTTGATATATATTGGTCTTAAGGTTACGCCAGCCAAAGGTAAGAGGTAAGTCCTTACTCACTATCTCTACGGAAAAATCTCCTTCTTTTATACAGCGGTAAAGAGGCAGAATTATATCTACCTTCACTCCCAGTTTAGCTAAAGCTACTGGTAAAGCACTACACACATCAGCTAACCCGCCGGTTTTTGCCAAGGGAGCTATTTCAGGAGAGATAAAAAGGGCTTCCATCTTATTTATTAGCTTTTAAACAATCTTTACGCCAGAGACACATTTCTTCATGGCAATAATGCACCCTTTCTGTGCCAAAGCAGGGAATGTTGCCTTCAGCAGTCTGAATCTTTCTTATTATTTCTGCTTTTTTCAATCTTCCTACCTTTAATCCCATATTTTTGGCCATGGTTTGTATCTCTTTAACAGTCATCTTTGCCCCCTTTTATTATGTTACTTCATGCCAACCTATTTTTATGTTAAACTCTTTGTGTAACTCCATTTAATCTTTCATTAGAGAAGGGAAAGATAATTCCCCATTTTCTTTTAAAACCCAGCCCTAATAACATCCTTCAATAAACAAAGCTGATTTAACCTACTTTTTCTTGATAAAAACCAAACGATCACCGGTCTTAATCTGGTCACCTTCTTTCACAAAAATCCTTTCTACCTTTCCCTCTATTTCACTTTTTAAAGGAGTTTGCATCTTCATGGCCTCAATGAGAACAATCACATCTCCAGGTTTTACTTCATCCCCAATTTTTACCTCAATTTTTTGCACAGAACCGTTAAAAGGAGAGCGGATATCGCCCACTTGGGCCAAGGCCTCAATTTCTTCTTTAGTCAAGGCAGGGGCGGCTGAAACTTCTTTCTTTTCCTTTTCTTCAGAAACAAGCACCACGGGATGAAAATCGATGACAAAATAAGTGGCCTTTTTCCCATCTGTATAATGAGTAGGACCAACTTCTATAATATGAAATTTCCCCCTGTAATCAATAAAAGAAATTTTTTCACCTAACTCAAAACCTCCCCGTCTAAACCAAATTTGTGGAGGTAAGACATAAGTATGACCAAACTTTTCTTCAAACTTAAAAAAGGCTACAGCATCTGTAGGATGCTGTAAATAGAGGACTAGCTCTTCGGTAGTGACCTCTCTACCCAATTTTTCTTCTAATGTCTTTTTTTCTTGCTCCAAATCTACAGGCTCTATTTTTTGCAAACCACCCTCTTTTTCTAAAATTTTTTTCCAATCACTTCCAAAGACCTTTTTATATATTTCATCTTTAGGACGATAAAAAGGGAAAGGGCCATATCGTTCTAGTAACAGGTTTTTTAAATCTCCACTAGGATTTGCATAACGCTCTCCAGATAATACATTATCCACTGCTGTAGTCCAAAGGATTTGTGAACCAGGAGTGACACTCCACCAATTTCCTAATTCCCTTTGAACTCTGGGTAGTTCTTCTAAAAGGATTTTAGGCATTAAGTGCAAAAATCCTCCCTTCTCTGCCTGTTCCAAACTACTTCCCATTGCTCCCCCAGGAAGTTTATGAGTTTGGACAGTAGGGTCAAATCCTTTATATTGAGATTCAAAATTAGCGTAAGCCAAACGTTCTTTTCTCAATGCATGTGAGGTAGCAATAACTGCATCTCTATCAATCCCCTCTGCCTTAAATCCGTATGCTTCTAATGTATCTATTACTGTTAAGATAGGTGGAGGACCATAAAAACCGGTGAAGGCATGGTCACCAGCATCTACAATTTTAGCTCCATTTTTCACTGCTTCTATGATGCGACCAATATCGTTTCCATCGGTATTGTGTCCATGATAATGAATAATTAAATCAGGGAAGGTTTGCTTAATGGCATGAACCAGTCTCCCTATTCGGGCCGAAGTACCTAATCCTCCATGGTTTTTGATACAAAGGAGAATATCTTCACCTGTGACTTCTAAAATTTCTCTTACTTTACTAACATAGTATTCATCAGTGTGTTCTGGGCCAGTAGAAAAACAAATACATGGTTCTAAAAGTTTACCTGCCTTTTTTACTTCTTCAAATACAGGTATCATGTTAGGAATATAATTAAGGAAGTCAAAAACCCTCCAGACTTCTAAATATTTAGCAAATTCTCTCACAGTAAGACGAATAGCATTTTCAGGGTAAGGGCGATAACCAAACAGATTTATTCCTCTACAAAGGGTTTGGAACATAGTATTAGGCATTTCTTGACGGAGTAATCGCAACTTGAGAAAGGGATTGACTTGTTTGCGCAACATATCTACATGAACCGATGCTCCTCCTGAAATTTCTAAAGAAAAATACCCTGCTTTTTCCCGATAAGGGGCAGCTAATAAATCGGTATGGAGTAAAATACGATTCTTAAAATCAGACTGCGAGAGGTCTCTCTGAGTGTTAGTGATATAGTAACCCTCTGCTTCCCGTAAAGTGGTTAAAATTTCCTTTACAGACATACTGCGTGTAATTCTCATTTTTTTCTTCCTTTATACAGCATAGGGGTTAAAACCCCGGTGATGAATTTCAGCAATCAATTTAGCTATTTTTGAGACTTCCTGTTCAGCTTCCTTATATTTAAAAAGCTGAGGATGGGTATCTAAATAACCAGTATCAAAACAGCCTGCCTGAAAATCAGGGTCTTTTACTATTTGGAGGTAAAAAGGAATAGTGGTTTTAGGTCCCAGGATAATAAAATTAGTCAAGGACCTTTTGAGTCTGGCAACGGCTTCTTCCCATGTTAAGCCAAACACTGTAAGTTTAACTAATAATGAGTCGTAGGCCTGGGGGACTACATAACCAGCGTAGACACAGCCATCCAATCTCACACCCAATCCCCCAGGAGAGTAGTAAACAAGCACCTTTTTGCCTGCCTCAGGCATAAAGTTATTTTGAGGGTCTTCGGCATTAATCCGCATTTCAATAGCATAACCTCTTAATACAACTTCGTTTTGAGTAAAGGGTAGGGGATTGCCAGCAGCGATGTCTAGTTGGGTTTGAACAATATCTATGCCTGTGACCATTTCTGTTACCGTATGTTCAACTTGTAAACGGGTATTTATCTCTAAAAAATAAAACTTTTTATCTTTTACTAGGAACTCAACAGTGCCAGCATTAATATATCCCACTTTTTTAGCTACTTTTAAAGCTGCCTCACAAATTTCTTCTGTCAATTGAGGGTCCTTAAGCATATCTGGAGCTATTTCTACCAGTTTCTGATGACGTCTTTGAATAGAACAATCTCTGGTGCCCAAATGAATGATATTTCCATATTCATCTCCCAGAATTTGGACTTCAATATGCTTGGGAAAAGGCAGAAATTTTTCTAAGTAAACTCTAGAATCCCCAAAGGCCCTGCCAGCTTCAGATTGAGCTACAGGAAGTTGTTTAAGCAACTCTTGTTCTGTATTTACCATCCGAATCCCACGTCCCCCACCACCAGCTACTGCTTTAATACCGATAGGAAATCCAACCTTTCGTGAAAATTCCAAGGCTATTTCTTTCCCTTCTTCATTTGCTGGCAGAGGATAAGTGCCTGGAACTACAGGAATACCTGCTTCTTCTGCCAGCCTTCTAGCCATTACTTTATCTCCTAACCACTTAAGCACCTGCATAGGAGGACCAATGAAAACTAGACCTGCTTCCCGACAGGCACGAGCCAATTCGGGATTCTCGGCTAAAAAACCATATCCAGGATGAACAGCCTCTGCTCCACTTTTTTTAGCCGCTATAATCATTTTTTCAATATTAAGATAATCTCTGCAGGGGCCGTCTCCTATCCATACTGCCTGGTCTGCTTGAACTACATGACGGGCTTCTGCATCTGGGGTTTCATATACAGCCACCGCTTCACTGCCCCATTCCTTTATAGCCCTAATAATCCTTAGGGCAATTTCTCCACGATTGGCTACTAACACCTTTTTAAATCTCTTCCTTTCCATAACTCACGGTTTTTACTTCAAAGAAAGAGGGATGTCAAGTTAACAGGCACCTTCCATTTTAATCACCGCCTTCACAGTTTGGAGAAGGATTATGATATCTAGCCATAGGCACCAATTTTGGACATACCAACTCTCAATTTTTACCCGAAAGCAAAAATCAGTTTTATTTCTCCCGCTCACTTGCCATAATCCAGTAATACCAGGTTTTACTTGAAGATAATATTGTGCCTCTTCTTTATAATATTTCTCTAGCTCTTCGGGTAAGGCAGGTCTTGGTCCTACCAAACTCATTTCTCCTTTTAAGACATTAAATATTTGAGGAAGTTCGTCCAAAGAAGTTTTTCTGAGGAAATGTCCAATAGGTGTTATACGAGGATCATTAGGAATTTTTCGTCTTTTGAGATAAACTTCTTTAAGCTCACGATCTTGAGCTAAAATCTTAGGTAATCTTTCTTCTGCATTTACATACATAGTGCGGAATTTATAAATCTTAAATAATTTCCCCTTCTTTCCTACGCGACATTGAGTGTAAAATACAGGTCCTGGTGAAGATATTTTTATCAAACAGGCAATTATTCCTAAAAAAGGCAAGGTCAAAATGAAAAAAATTATTCCGCCAATCCAATCAAAAGTTTGCTTAATAATTTTGTTCAAGGGAGAATTAAGATTATTCTCAGTGCGTAAAATAAAGAGCTCTTCGTAAAATAAATAATCCAACTCCGCACTGAGAAGAGAAATTCCCCTCAGTTCAGGAACAATTAAAATATGTTTGGCAATTTTCCTTATTTCCATAAAAAGCGACTTTATTCTTTCGCTTCCCAGGGAAGGAACAGCCAAGATAACAGTTTGAATATGTTTATCTTTACAGATGAGCGGAAGGTCTTTAAAAGTGCCTAAAACAGGATAATAATGAGCATTAATCTGAACTGCTTTTTTAGTTATATCATCGTCCACATATCCTACCAATTTATACCCATAATGTCTGTCTCTTTCCAGGCCACAGGCTATCAATTGTCCTGCCCGACCAGCACCTACAATGAGCGCATTCTCTTGATACAAGCCTGAAGCATAAAGCAATTTCTTGTACCAAAATCGGGTAAGAGGGAAAAGAAAACAGGCTATCACACCTGTTCCTGCCAAAACAGTCCGTGATACTCTAGGACTCATTTTCCCTAAAGAAACAATAGAGAAAATAACTATAATACTTAAGAAGATGGCTTTTGAAAGATGCTTCAATTCTTCTGAGAAGGAAAATCTTTTGGTATAAAGGCCTTCAAAAGCAAAAAAAGATAAAAATATCACAGGTAACCACCATAAATATAAAAAGTGTTTAAAATCATAAATGAATTCAGGAGTGGAAATAAAATAAGGTAATATTTTTATTCTAAAAAAATAGGCTATTCCCAAAGAGATATAAAATGTAATTAAATCACCAAATAAGATAAGACAAAAACAAAAAAATCCTTTTCGCATAACTTGTTTATTCCTAAAAAAAGGGAAACAGTCAAGAGTTTAACTCTTCAAGTCTAGACCTCGAATTAAAAAAGCAGGAATTCTGGCATTCCCAAAATCCGCGATTGATTTTTTATTCTGCCTCTCTGTTCACAGGCCTGTCTGCCAACAGGCAGGGCGGAGCGCAGCTTGCTGCGCTCCTCTTTGACAGAAGATTGGCAAAATCAAGTATAAAAATTCTCTCTCCTATAGCTTCACCTAAAAGGTGGCCATGTTAAAATCTTCATATTAAGACATTTTATTTCCTTCAACCAACTCTACTTTTTAAAAAGCTATAAATAGGTTGGTAAAGTTAACCTTGAGGTCTCATCACAGTTGGAATTTTCTCTTAAAATCAATGGCGGATTAAAAGAAGGTCTTGCGGCCACATTTATAGAATCAATGTAGATTGTGTTTTTACCTAAGATAACTTCAGACGACTTCAAGAGGCCTTCAGCCAGACTTTTCACTCTCATTCCTAAATTCCACTTACGAGGTGGAAATGAGGTAAATTACAATTTTTTAAAGAAAATCTTTCTCCATCCACCTTTTTTCAAACTCCGATAGCTATAGAAAGAAGAAAATTTATACAGGTCGCGTTTAATCTTCAAGGTGGTAGTTTTTTCAAACGCCTTAAACTCCCCTGTGTTTTCATCATATTCAGTGATAGCAAAATCACAAGGCCATTTATAACTGGCAATTTGTTGGACATTTTGTTTAATTTCTTTATAAACAATCTCATAGATATTTTCCCAAGTAAAAGATAGATTTTTTTGCTCTAGATATTGTTTTAAATACTGGGCATGAGGCACAATCAAAGCCACAACTAGTTCTTTTTTATGTTCTTTATGTCCTAGCACTAGTGATTCCTGGATAAAAGGACTTTGTTCAAGAGCCTCTTCTACTTCTTCTGGATGGACATTCTTTCCTTCTGAAGTGACAATTACATATTTACTGCGACCGGTAATATAAAAGTTTCCTTCACTATCTTTCTTACCCACATCACCGGTTTTAAACCACCTTTGGCCATTTAAAGAAAAAAATACCGTTTTATTAGCATCTTCATCTTTATAATACCCCGGAGTAAGCATAGGACCTGTTACTACTAACTCCCCTTCTTTTTCTCCTAAATTGGCATAAAGTCCTCTCTCTGGCACATCAATCAGTTCAATGGTAAGACCATCTAAAGGAGGGCCAATGGAGGCTACTCTCTTTTCATAATAATGAGTGAAATAAAAACGTAGTTTATGATAGGGAAGTATAGTCCCTACAGGTGAAAGCTCTGTCATACCCCATCCCTGTAAGAGAGGTAAACCAAGATTGAAATATTTATAAGCAATTGCCGGTGGTAAAGCCGCCCCTCCACTGACAAACAACCTTATTCTACCTCCAAGTTGTTTATGCAGTTTAGAAAAAACCAGTTTTCCTATATTAATACCGCTATATTTCTTTATTTTTCTCACTAAAGAAATCGCCTTTATCCATTGTTTCCAGTTACCCTGTTTTTTAACTTCGGCTTCAATACGGTTATATAAAAGTTCAAACACCCTGGGGACAGCAATAAAGACTGATGGATGTTTTTCTTGAAAGACCTTTAACACCCTGTTCTTGTTATTTTCTATTACTATATTTGCCCCTTTACACATAGGGCAGAACAACCCCGCAGTAAGGGAAAAGGTATGATGTAAAGGAAGTATTAGTAATAACCTGTCTTTATGTAAAAGACGAATCCGCTCCATAGAGGCCAAAATATCACTAACAAAATTATAATGAGTTAGCATCACTCCCTTGGCTGCTCCTGTGGTGCCAGAAGTAAAAACAATAGAGGCCAAATCGTCCTTTTTTACCACTGGTTCAATATAAAAGTTCGGGGCTTCTTCAATCATTAATTGGGAGAGCTCATCATTTCCTTTTAAAAAAGGGTTAAAAATATAAATTTGGTAATTATTTCGTTTTATTCTCTCTAATTTTGGATATAGTGCTTGAGAAACAAAAATAATTTTTGCATCAGAGAACTTTATGAGTTTAGCTATCTCTTTTGGTTTTAATTCTTTATCTAAAGGAACTACTATCCATCCTCCACAAACAATAGCCAAATAACATACTACCCAACCAGGAGAATTCTCACCTAATAAAGCAATTTTTTCTCCTGATTTTAGACCTTGGTTAGCCAAACCTGCTACCAGCTTTTTGATTAAAACAAAAATTTCCTGGTAAGTGAAAGTTAAGTATTTTTCTCCATCCCATATTTCTAAAAAAGTAGCTTGAGGATATTTTTCAACACTCTGTTGAAATAATTCTTTTAAGGTGGTTAAATAATGCATATCTTAAAAGGAATTTTTAGCAAAAATGAAAGATAAGACAAGAGTTTCACGAAATTCGTTTCAAAGCAAAAGTGGTTTTGATATAGATGCTTACCCTTATATCCTGGCCACGGATTTTCCTTTTTTGGTTTGGTCAGGCTTAGATTGGAAGGGGAAATCTGTCCTCATCATTGCTAATTCTGGAGATAATATCATTACCCTTTGGCCATTGGGAGTTAAAAATATTGTAGCCGTGGATATTGCAAAGAAGGCTTGTTTTGTCAATGAACTCAAAAGAGCTAGCCTTAAAATCCTATCTTTTACAGAGTTTTTACTCCTATTTGCCCCCAATTATAGAAACAACATTTTTCCTTTAGCAAACCCTATAGAAAAAAAGAAATTATATCTTAAATTGCGTCATCTTCTTTCTGATGAAGCTAAAGACTGGCTTGAAACCCAGATAGGTTCTACACCATTTCCCAATCCTAGTTGGCAAGAAGCAATCTTTGCCCCTCTTATTCCCCATTTTTCAAAAAAAGAGGGTTTTTATCAGGCCAAACAATACTTAAAATTTTACCCTATTATAAATTTACCCATAGAATTAGCTTTAGAAAAAATCCCAGAGATTTTTGATATAATTTATCTTTCAAACATTCCTGAATATATTAAACAAACGTTAACTCCTGAAAAAGAGCCTGAAATTAAACCATATTTGGAAAATCTTTATAAATTAGCTAAAGAGAAATTAGCCTCAGGTGGTAAATTAATGGTTTATAGTTTTGGGAGCTTTAAAAAAAATCCGGATTTACTTTCCCCTGATATAGAAATTTGTAAAAAATTAGGGTTTATTTTTAAACCCCTTGTCTTTTCCTTCTCCACACCTTTAATTAAAAATAGCCATTTTACTCATACTCTGGCTATTTTTGAGAAATTAAACTGAATTAAAAGGTGGATTATGGATAAAGGCTTCTAAAGTAACATAATGGGTTAAATCGTGGTGGATGGGAGTGATAGATACCATACCCTGGCTTAAGGCATAAACATCTGTACCTGGTTCTGGTGAATACAAGAAACCATTTCCTGCTTGCCAGTAATACACACGATGTCTGGGGTCTGTCCTTTTTTCAAAACAATCATTTATAGGTATAGTAGCCTGACGGGTAAAGGCTATCCCTTTTATGTTTTCTAAAGGAAGGACAGGGATATTGATATTTAAAGATATCCCTTTGGGCCATTTCATCTTTGATAATTTTTTGACTAGCTTTTTGGTAATAATGGCTGCTGATGTGAAATCGGTTTTTTCATAAGTATCTAGAGAAACAGCGATAGAGGGGATGTTTAAGATAGCTGCCTCTGTAGCTGCAGAAACAGTACCTGAATAAAGCACATTTATACCTACATTTGGTCCCAGATTTATACCAGAGATTACCATTTCTGGTGGCGAATCTAGTAATTCATTAACTCCTATCTTGACTGCATCTGCTGGAGTTCCATTTATCGCATGACCATAAAACGTGCCATTTCTGTAAACCTGTTTTACCCTTAATGGATTACTCAAAGTAATGGCATGTCCTACTGCACTCTGTTCGCTTTCAGGAGCAACTATATAAACTTTGTGTGTTTTTTTAAATACCTTATAAAGAGCATAAAGACCAGGGGCAAAGATTCCATCATCATTGGTAAAAAGCAGTCGCATCTAGCCTTTTACCCTCACCAGATAATGAAGTTTGGTTTCACCTTGGGCCGGAACTAAAATGATAAATTTCAACTCATGAGCACTGGTTTTTTGGTAAGGGGCAGATGCATTCACTACTTCCCAATCCCCAGGCACATCTTCAAAAACATTTATTTTTACAAATCTTTCTTTATTATTCTTGAAGGAAATCTCCCAGCCAATTTCATAAAGAGAACCAGAAAGACGTCTATATACAGTTTGATGCCGAGAGACTTCAATATCAAAGGCCATACCTATATTGAGTTTTATCTTTTTATTAATAGGAGTAGGAGGAATTTTGTCCTCACCAATAAATACCATGTTTCCTAATGAGTCTTTTTGGTAAACTCTTACTTTTCCAGGAGGCAAGGGGAGAGCTAAATTATTTTTTGCATCATTTACTGTCTCTAAGCAGACCCAAATTTTGTCTTTTGAAATGGGTGTATCATAATATGTGCGATAATAATAGTTTTCTCCTCGGTATATAAACTGTTCGTTAATGGAAACATCTGTTTTTTTTAAAAATCGCACTTGTTTTTTTTGGTTATTTTCTAAATTCAGGGTTTGAGAAAGGGTATAAAGCCGATATTCAAAAAAGGCTTGTTCTTGTGCTTGATGAGAGATATTTTCTCCTTGTGCCTTTGCTTGGTATAAAATGGCAGGAGGAGATTTTGTTTTATGCACTTGTCCTGCCACTAAGGCTACTTGAGCAGCAGGATAACTCGCTCCACTCTGATTCATTATAGTAGCCCAGCCTGTTAAATCTGCTTTTTTTTCTTCAGTCAATACTAACACATAATCAGCCTGCCAATTTATATCTTGGGTCAGATAGGAAAATTGGATTAGTTGTTCACCTCCTGAGCTATTTTCTACATGCCATACTAAGGTAGGTAAAGAAAATAAACCTGAAGGTAACTGGGGCAAAATAATCTTTCCTGGACAGGGAATAAACACCTCGCCTTTTATGGAGCAAATAGGTTTATCTTGATTGCTTAAGAGTATGCCATCAATTAATTCTTTCTTTCCTGTGTAAGGGTTCTCAAAATAAACTTTTATATCTTTGCCTACATATTTATCCAATAGCGTTTTGGAAGTAATGAGGTCATAACGATAATCCTGAGACAATAATTTAAAATTCTCAGGAGCGTATAAAACCACACTTTCTGGCTCAATTTTTTCTGGAATGTTTTCTACTTGTAAATAATATTCACCAAAAGGTAGGTTAATCCTTCTTGTTTCTCTTACCAAAGCAAAGTTTTGATTATAGATAACCAGTTGGATGCTTTCTCTATGTTGAGCAGTAATTTTAAAAAACTGCAATGCCTTAAGGTAAACTGGCGAGAAAAAGACCACTAAACTCACTACTAAACTGATATAGGTTTTTAGGCCCATCAATTGTTCCCTGATTTTAAGAAGATTCAAAACTATCCTGGAATTTCCCCTAGGTTTTTAAGAAGCACCAGCAGAACCCTGTTCTGCCACTTTTACTTCACGGCGGTTATAAATAAGATATTTTCCATCTTCTTCAACAATTACAGTCTCAAAACCATCCTGTTGGTATTTAAGTGCCGTAGTTTCTGCTGTGTCTTTTGTATCATAGATTTCTCCATCCCACATATACTTTTTGTCTTCAAAAATACGAGCAAGGTCAGGCATTTTTCCCTCCTAATTTTTAAAAATACTGCGG
>Ga0190331_1000118_pt1 | contig 13524 bp, 10 predicted proteins | sample 48720445_MG_FD_161681 | JGI IMG/M metagenome (GOLD analysis project Ga0190331, IMG submission 161681) | Hydrothermal vent sediment bacterial communities from Southern Trench, Guaymas Basin, Mexico - 4872-04-4-5_MG | ecosystem: Environmental > Aquatic > Marine > Hydrothermal vents > Sediment ... | reverse complement strand
ACCGCTGTCATAGATAGTGAACTGCACAATTTGTGATGAGCCTGGAGCTGGATTGAGTATTGGATATTTTACTTCCTGGTCAGAAATTTCCCCTCTCAACTCAAAATCCCTTAATGCTGTCAGCCCAGATGCTGTAACGAACCTTTCTGAATCTATCTTTCCATATATTACATTGCTTCCGCCATCAAGGACAGCATTCACAAGCCAATTGTAATTCCTCAAATCCTCATCTGCCGATTGGATGTTTGGCTTTGAGATAGACAAAACAGTCAGGTCAGAGGAGGCAAATGTGGTGCCACTCACATAGAGAAATCCACTTGATATTATAGCTATGCCAATTATAATCAACAACATAACTACATCTTTCTTTTTTCTCATATCAATCTACCCCAAAGCATGCCAATCATGCCACCAATCAGCAAAGCACCTCCAGCAACAATGACAAGCCCTCCTGGAAATTGGTCTTGGCTATCTCCAGGTGGTTGAGATGGGTGTGTTTGATTGGAATCGCCAGAACCAGAATCATCTCCAGGAGGGCTATCAGGAATAGTGGTGGTTGTGGATGGCGGAATTGTTGTTGTGGTTGGAGGGGCCTCACAATCAGATGGGCATGTCATGTAGTTTTCATCTGCATCACAAACACCATTCCCACAATATGGAACCTCTTGGCATGATACTGTCCCATCTGAATTCTCAACACATTCAAAATGCTCTGGACATTGCCTCACAAACTCTTCTTCAAGTTCTCCAGCACCAAGATCCTCATTGTATTTACAATATAGCTCTCTTGCTCTGTCATCATAATATTCGTATCCTGTGCGAACAAGGTCAGGCGGATATATTGAGAATAAATCAACTGGTGTGATTGTTTGAACTTCACATACATATTGTCCTCTATATCTATACACAGAATTGCCTTTGCATTTGTAAACAACAGGATATGAAGGGCATGAATCAACAATATTCCTCTGAATTGAGCAATCCTGCAACTGCCTAACTTCAACTATATCCTTCCCTTCACAATCGTATCCAAGAACATATTCTGTGCATACAGGAGGCTCATCCACACATTGTGAATTTTCACAGCCATATTCGCAATGCTCCCTTACTCTCCAATATGAGCTTTCAAGCTCACAATCAGACAAGCCAGATGGAGGAGGACCATAAACGCCTATCCTCTCCTCAAGGTTGTCTCCATTGCATCTGTATTGGCTCATTGGCCTTTCATAATCACAATTCTTCCAATCCCTCCATTCTTCTGTGCAGTCCTCATTCAAATACTTTCTCTGTATCCATGACCCCACAGTTCTATATTCAGACAGCCACCCCTCATTGCATGTTGTTGAGGAAAAGTAAACTACAAACCTTCCCCCATCATAATAGCCATCGTGTGAGCTGTCAACATTGCATCTCAACCCAAACTTATAGTCATCATCGTGTATTATTCTATATTTTATAAAACAATCGCCAGGAAATTGGTTGTTTTTCCATTCCCAGTCGGCAACCTCATAGCCTTCTGGAATTGATCCAGAAATCTGGCCGAATGTATAACCTTGCAGTCTTTCTGTGTTGTGGACATATATGTTGACAACATGCTCATTTCTATCTGGATACTTGTATGTGGCAGATGACACGATAGCAAACAGGTATCCAGACACGAGAAGGATTGCTACAATCACAATTGGCAAAACTCCTTTTTTGGGTTTCATTATATCATCCTCAATATCTTCTTGAGCTTCTCCCTGGCCTGCTTTTCAGATTTCACCTTCCCGAACACCCTTGTGAAGCCAGGGATGATTTTGTGCTTGAGGATGAGGTATTTGTTCCAGCCCCTTTTGACTTTGGGGGTGTATTTGATGAACACAACTACTTGAGAATCATCATAGATGACTTTCTTCTTGATGATTTTTATCACCTTCATGATTGTCTTTATTAAATATATTATAATTTTCCCTGTATTTAAATGTTATGGTTGGCATTGGAACATGCTTACAATATAGCGAAAGCCACTTTTTGGACATTTACCAGCATCGCCACAAAGTTGTTTGTGAAATGAACCATCTCGCCAGGAATCCCGCTCCTGAAGATGTATATCAGCCCACAATTCACAAGGGCAAATATGAATGTTGCCAGGAGGGCATCTTCCCTTGTCGCATACACAAAGAAATGGAATGCCATGAAAAGCAATGATACAAGAATGGATGAGATTATGACTCCAGAGAACTTCCCATTCCTGGCTGAAAAGAATTGGTTCAATGTTGGGAATATGAAGTTGAAGAACATCCATTGCTCAATGATCCCGAACACACCTATCAGAACTGCATTTGGAACAGGCTCATCAAAGAATTGGAACTTCGGATATGGCACAAATGCAGTCTGGGTTGTGAATATTTTCACAGCCACAAACACCGAAAGGGCAAGCGAAAGGAATATCTGGATTTTTGGTGTGAACAGCTTTATCCAAGGCTTTTCAATCGTGACTGTGTCAATCAAATCAAACTTCTTCTTTGTCAGGAAATCAAACACAAACACAACCAAGCCAACTATCCCAAAGCCGATATACCACCATATTGCCTGCTTGAGGGATTGTGAAACTGCTCCGACCTGGGCCCAAAACAGGAATAAAAGTATGGCTATCATGTAGAGGAAATAATACTGCTTTGGAGGATACCATTCGCCAGGCGTTCCGAGCTTCACCACAACATCACCTTAACATTTTCATCAAAAACCTCTTCACAATTGCATATGACAAGATTGTAGCCAGCACTCCAACAGCCCACAGCTTCATGTCAAATATCCTTATGATTTCATCTGACAGCCAGCCCATTCTAACTGCAAGCCACACAAGGCCAACAAACACAAGGCCTTCTATGGCATCAGCAAATATCTCCTTCCAATCTTCCCTTGTGAATCTCACTTTTCTTGCCATTCGGATCACCCTATCTTTCTCATCAACACTCTGCATGAATTTGATGCAGTTGAAATCTGGCTTGCTCTATCACTTTTCCCTTTGAGTTCTACAGTTATCGCTTGTGTTGTGTGGTGATATATAGTTATGGACATGCTATCTTTCCCATCAGCAGATGTCCTGTGATATGTATATGCATAACAACCTGGGCATCCAATGCCGTTGATAAATATTCCCCAATCAACATGGCTTCTTGTAGTGTCATTCACATCTGCTCCGCATTCAAATGTAATTATGTAATCGCCAGGCTGAATTGTGATTTGGCTTCCGCCAGCTGAAAATGAAAATGATGAATCTTGTCTGACAACATTGCTAAATGTGATTGAAGTCCATGAATTTGGTATTGTTTGAGTGTCCAATTTGTAAGCATAAAATATTTCCTCACTCCCTCCTGATGAACTTCCACACAAAACTGTTCCATTAGCATCTGTATAAAGCCTGCCACAATTTGTTTTTTCTGATATCTGCAAGTCTTTAATTTTTGTTGCTCCGCTTGAATTGATTACGAGACTGTTTGCTGGCGAATCTCCATCAATATCCACAATTGTAACAATTCCACTCCCTGTTTCTGCAAGTATTTCATTCTTCGGCTGTGATTGGATTTTGAAATCTCCTGAATCATCAAACCTGAATGTTATAGCTCCAGTCCCAGCAGTCAAAGAGCCAGCTTTTCCATCTGTCCTGTAAACAATTTGGCTGGCTGGCTTCCCCGTCGTGTCAACTCTGACAGCCCCTCCAACAACATGCAACATGGATGATGGGCTTGTTGTTCCAATTCCAATGCTTGATAAATTAACATACAATGGTGAATTTGATAATGAAGTTCCATTCACAAATGGGATATAGCCATCAGACAGCAATGTGAAATTCCCAGCCCAGAATGGGTCAGTTTCGGTGTAGTTTTGCAGATATCTTGCGTCTGATTCGGTTTTGTTGTAATACCTATCCTGAATCTCGCTGATATTCCAGAAGAATGTCCTGTTTGCAACCCAATATGGATCTGACTCTGTTAATACCGTATCGTTGTCAACCCCACACAAAACATTGCCTGTGATGTCTGTATAAAGCTTTGAGCATGATGTCAACGCTGTGATTGAAATGTTGGGAACGCTCAAATTCCCTGTCATGCTGTCTCCATCTTTCCTGACAAATATGTTTGAGAAAATCTCATCATTGGCTGGAATTTCCCATCTGCTTGAAGTGTTGCCTTGATAGTATATCCTTACTGTCGGGCTGTTGCCAGAGCCATACACATTTGCATACAGCTTGCCAACAATCCTGCTCCCAGATGAATTCAATATGTGGTCGCTGTCAAGCTGGAGGGGAACCATGTATGTGGATTTACCATTAATTTGGTTTGAATATGAAGATTGTGCAATTTCAATCTCATTCCCACTTTCAGTCCTCTCAACAAGCTTCCAATAAACCCTCACATCCTTTGTCCCTGAAGTCTTCTCCATCGTGATGAACCAGTTATATACTCCCTTCAAAAGCTTGTCTGGAGCTTCGCCTTCTGCTGAAATCCACCCAGCCAGATACTGCCCATCTGTCAAGCCTGAATACTCCAGATATGTTTCTGAATCTGATGATGGATCAAGATGTGTAAGCTTGTATCCTGTTGGGTCATCCTCATCATACATGTAATAAGTTGCTCCCAAGCTTGTGACAGCCAAGTCAACATATTCCTTTGTAACCAAGTGCTTCAAATCGGTTATGTTATCAATGCTTGCATTCAGATAAGGAACTCCATTCACAATGGTTTGTGGTGATGATTGATCAAGCATGAGATACCTGCCATCCGAATCTGTCTTGTTGTAATATCTTGATTGTATGTCAGAGATGTTCCAATAGCTTGACATGTTTCCACTCCAATTGCCAACACTATACACAAGGGCTGTATCGTTGTATCTCTGATCTGCTACATCAAGCTTCAAAGCCATCTGCGAATCAATGTCAGTCTTGTTGTAATATTTGCCCTGTATGTCAGAAATGTTCCAATAGCTTGGTTTGTCAGATGTCCAAATCGGATCTGTTTCAGTATAGCTCTGCAAATACCTCGCGTCGCTTTCAGTCTTGTTGTAATACCTCTCTCGGATTTCTGTTGAATTCCAGAATGAGCTTCTGTTCGCAGTCCAATATGGGTCTGATTCGGATTGGAGATATCTTGCATCCGATTGTGTTTTGTTGTAATATCTGTCTTGAATTTCCGTTGTGTTCCAATAGTTTGAAGCTGAAAGATTGACAACTACAAGGTTTCCAAATGTCCAATTTCCTGTGATTGTTTCTGTTGAATTCTTTCTTGGAATCAACGAAAAATCAACATCAAAGAACAATGTTTGGTTGTAAACAAGCACATCAAGGCCTGTGCTTGACATGATGTAAAGCGTTGATATGGATTGGTTTGGATATATGGATGTTGTGTTGTTGGAAACATAATACCAGATGTTTGGGAATGCAGATGCAACAGCTATTCCTGTGTCAACATAGATTTTGTATTTTCTTGATGGAATGAGCCAAATTCCAAACAAGCATGTGAATATCAAAAATACCATTATGTATGTCTTCTTCTTTTTAATCCACGCCAGAATTTTTGATTTTTTCTTTTCCTTCTTCATATCTTCCATCCAATCACAGCCCGAATATGATTATGTTCAGCAACAAGCCTCCCCCAATCCACAAAACATTGAACAATATCTCACCAAGCTCTGTTTTGAATGTTCTGATGAAGTATGTCAAGAACACCCACTCAACCAGCTTGTATGCAACCACAAATCCTCCAATTATTATTGCCCATCCGATTGGAATCTCGAGGTCTTTCTTTGATGGAATGATGATTTCTTCCCTTGTGAATTGTGGCTTTTCTGCTTCAGATGAGAATTTCAATGGGAACGACATCTTTTCCAACAGCTTCTCGCCAATCACAAGCAACGAGCTTGTTGATGCTTTCATCGTGACAAGCATTGTGTATTCATTCCCTGTGTTTGTCTCAACAATTCTGAATGGAACTGTGATTTCCTTCTGATCTAATGGCAATGTTCCATAGATGTCAACTCCATAAGCTTCGCCAGGATTCACAACTATTGTGTCTTTTGGATATTCAACAACATAATCAAACGCTCCCCTTGGCTCTATCATGATGTATAGAGGAACCGTATCCTTGTTGATGATTGTGAATGTGTGCTCTGACACAAATGATTTCAACAGCCTCCTCTCTCCTGGCTTCATGATTACAACAAGGGTTTCTGGTGTAACTTCCATTGAGATGTTTTCCTGAACTATTTGCATCGGAGGCAGTGCCCCTCCACCACCGCCTCCACCGCCTCCAGATGAGGCCTCCACAACGCTGAAATTCCCTGTATAGTTTGCCGTGTTTGAGGCATTATCAATTGCTCGCCATGTGTATGGATAAACGCCTGGTGATAAGCCAACAACAGTCACAAGATAAGTATTCCCAGCCTCCAGAGATGCAGTATAATTGTTTCCATTTATCTCTAAAGTGACATTCTTCAAATAAATGTCATCTGTTGCATCTATTCTGAATTCGTATGTTTGTGTTGATGAAGCATACACAACGCTTCCCCCGCCAGGAGGGTTGTTGTTGGAAAGGACGGGGGCTTCTGTGTCACACCAAACAGTCAAATTCAGCTCTGCAGATGTGTAGTTTTCATTGCCATCTGTAAAGCCTCTCATGTAATAGCTCACATTGCTTCCATCACAATAGGATGTGTAGTTGTGCATGAATTCTCCTGTGGTTGAATAGTTGTCTGCAACACCTGTCATGTTGGATGTGAAGTTCAATGTCAGGAGTGTTGGTGTTATGTTGAAATAAACAAGGAACTGTGTGTTGTTTGACACCCAAATTAATGTTGTTCCTTCTTCATTCAAATAACCTTGAATTGTTGATGAAGCTTTGGTGATTGTGAATGTATCTGAAGTAGAATTGTATTCTCCTGTGGAATCATTCACATGCCATACCCATGTATAAGTTCCTGCTGGCAAATCATAGATTGTCTTGTTGAAATTACCACAAACAGATGTGTTTGATGTTGCTGTCAAAGTGTAATTTACGCCATCAAATTCAAAATTCACAATGTCTATGTCATCAAATCCATCATCATCACAAATCTGGGCTTCGAAGTTGTATGAAGCTCCAGAGGAATATGTTGATGGGTCTGTTGGCTCTGTTGTTGAATTGATATATGGTACATTTAAAATTGCTTCATCACTCAATGGCAAATAATCCACAAATGTAACACCATCTCCATATGGATCATAGGAAGAATCACATATTCCATCATTATCAGAATCTGTACAAGTGTCTGAAAATCCGCCTGTTGAATTAGTCCAATAATTTCCACCTATATATTTGCCTTTACCATAGATTCGTGTTCCTTCTTGTTTTGTTATGTTCAAATTAAATGTAAGATTAGTTGATCTATACGTAAGAGATATATCTCCAGTATCATTTAACAAGTTGTTATATAGATTTAATGTATCATTGTCAGCAAATGCAAAATCAAACAATTCTGAACCAGATTTACCAAAAATTCTATTATAATGTATATCTAAATTCCCATAATCACTAAAAACAACACCAAATAAGATACCAATATCTGTAATCGTATTGTTATACACCTCAATAAAGAAATTGTTTGTGTTTCCAATCTTAAAACTGGTGTTATTCATAATGTTGCCATATACACTTACATTATATGTATCCCATCTGATGTAGATATTGGTGCAATTGTTTATGTCGTTGTCAAATATGCTCACATTACTCACATTAAACAAATAGAAACAATAGTAATAATCATCAATGTCACAGGAATAAATTGACACATTGTCAAAATCACCAGAACCGCTTGAAATCTTAAATGCAGATATATCAGATGTTCCGTCCGATGAAATTGTATGTAAATTACAATCAAACTCAATATCACTTGAATTAATAATAAAACAATCACCAGAATAGTCTAAAATATCCGAATCCAAATCATAAACACCAGGAGCATTCAAATAACTACATGCACTTATCGTTGGATCGATCTTCAAATGATCCAAGCCAATTTGATCCAGCAGAAATGTGAGATTCCATTCTTCCCCAGTATTAGCAGGATATTCAAATTCATAAGTGATGTTGAATTCATCTCCAACTCTAATCACATCGTTTGAGATAGGCCTTCTTGAAACTCTCCCTCCAAGCATGGCCCTCCTGCCATTTGTCTCATTTGTTGAATTCACAGCTTCTCTAATCTTCCTGAATTTCCTCATGTTCCTGACTCTTTCTGGATGCTCAAACTCTGATGAGAAAATCCTGTCATCTGGGATTGTTATTTGATGAAAGCTCCTCACAGGTCTTTTCAGCCTGATTGTAACTGGCTGGACGCATGTTCTTGTTTTTGAGCCATTCCAATAACAAACCGTATTCACAGGCGTGAGGATTTCCATTCCATCATAAGTCAGGTTGTAATACCACTTATATTCTGGGATAGAAATATTCACAAGCTCTCCTGTGGTCTCATTAATAATTGTTTCATTCCTCCACCCAACAATTAGCTTGACTTTCTCAACCTTGTAAACTTCATCCTGGTATATGATTTCCCTTGACATCACAAGCCCAGCCAGGAGTATGAATGATATTGCAATGATTAGCAGTGCTGTTGTTTTTCCCTTCAATCATTATCACCTCGCCACCAAACCAAGAATTGCAACCACCCCTGCGCCAAACAATATGTATTTCAGTGTTTCTCGTGTGATTATGATGTTGTCATCTTGTGATGGTGGTTGGAATTCAGGGGGCTCTTGCTCTTGCGTGTCTCCTTCAGAGCCTGATGGAGGAGTGTCTGTGACATTGCCTTGTTCTTCATCTTGAGCTCCTTCATCTCCTGTTGTATCAGATGTAGAGCCATCATCTGCTGGCTGATGATTATCTGATGGGGGCTGGTAATAAATAATCACACATTTCCCATTGTCACAGCTTATCCTCTCCCTATGATAAGCCATGCCAATGTAGTTGCCGTTTTCATAACAATAATATCTGATTTTTGGATCTCTTGTGTCTTTCTCTATAACACAACCTTGCCCATCATCTTCTATCACAGTCACTTTCGGCAATGGCACACAATGTGCCGCAGGGTCATCAACACAAACTGCATCATCTCCACAATCTTGTGATTTCACCCATCTCTCATTTGGTGCGGAGCACCAATCATACAAATATCTGTTGTAGTTTGGGTCAGATGGGGGCATGCAAACAGAATCACCAACCAACACATAAACTGAATTTCCTTCGCATTTTGAATCCTTCACCAGATTTGAATTTGATTGAGGGCACATGTGTTTTGTTCTCCAACTCCATCTACAAAACACATCCCTATATTGTTGTTGAACTGCTCTTGGGTTGTTTGGATCGCACCTTGTTTCTCCTGCAAACATTGGATCACATAATGAAAATGGAAGGCTTGGGTCAACTTCATAATCAAGAATCAATGTGATTCCATTCTCATAATCCCCAAATTCTGCATCAGGCTTTGGCTTGCAATAAATCATTGCACCCCATGTTGGGAGAGGCTTGGTGTTTTCACCTTCAAATGGAGCAGGGCTGTATGGATACAAATAGCATTTGTCAATTTGGGCTTCAAACTCTGGAGAAAGCAATATTGACCTTGATTTGATTGTTGCTTTCCTTATCATAGTTGCTCCAATATACATGTAAAATGGATATCTGCTTGATATGGTTGGAGTCAAATAGATTGTAATCTTGTCCCCATCATTCTCTGCTTTCGGATGCCACAAAATCCTTTGTGAACCTGGGTCTGACAACACTACTGTATGTTCGCTATAGTCACCAAGCAATGACTGGAAATATTGTGCATATTTTGCCTCTTCTGACTCCCCTGATAAATCTATTTCATATTCAAACTCTATCTTTGCAAGGTCTATATACCTTCCATAATAATCTTCTGGCTTAATGTTTGTGCTCCCATAACAGTTGATGCTCACATCAAAATAGTCTTTGTCCCATTGTTCAGAATTCACATCTTTTGCTTTTGGATAATGAATGTAACAGCCAACAGGATAATCCATATCACGCAACTTTGTGAAAGAAGCAGATTTGATGACAGCATATTTTGGCTTGGGGATTTGGACATAACCATTCACATTTGTGCCAGAGACTGTGTTGTTATTTATCTCAAAATTCAGGAATGCGATTATCTTGTTTTGATCAATATTCCATCTTGAAACTTCAATTCCATAATAATACTCATTCATATCCCACACTTCAAACAAATTCCCAAGCCAGTCAAAGAAGCCAGCATAACCAACAGAAGAAACAGCTAACAGCAGAACCACAAACCAAGAAACAGCCCTCATCCTCATTCTGCTCATCTCCATTGGAAGCGCTTCCATTGGTGTGATGATAAGAATCATCACACAATTAATAAATATAATATACTTTTCAGTATTTAAAGATTTCTAAAATGGAAAAAAGAAAAAGGTTTTGGGCTTTAGGCAACTTCCAGCTGTATGTACTTGTTTGTCTCTCCTGCATCGCTTCCAGATGAATCAACTGTGTCAACAACTATTGATCCATCTGTCTTCTGGACATCTGCACTGTCAACAATCACAAGCTTGATGTCGTCTGTTGCTCCTGGATCTCCAAGTGAAGCCTTTGCCTGCAGGACAAACTCATAGTATGCCCTGTCTCCCCTGATGTTGCTCCCCAGCTTCCAGGCCTTGTCGTATCCGTTGTTTCCACAATATGTTGGAAGCACGGACACTTCAGAAACAGCCACATCGCTGGATGAGAGGACAACATCGCTCTTCTGGTATTTTGCAAGGTTGAAGTCTGCACAAATGTAGACTGGCCTTGCAGGGTCCCTTGAACCAAAGTCCGCGGCAGAAACAGCGTCGTCAACCCTTGCTCGGATAATCCAAGTTCCTGTCCCTCCAGACCCTATGGTTGTAGCGGAGTTGGTGGATGCGTCGCTCACATATCCGCTTGTGAGGTTGTTGTAGGTTGTATCATAGACTGCAAACTCCACTGTGCCTGTCTCTGGAATCTCCAAATCCACATAGACCTTTGCCTGGTCTGCTACAAACCTGTAAGGGGCAATTGATGCATGGGTATCAGAGTTAACAACCCTTATCTCATAAGTCTCGCCCCTCACAAGGGCATCAGAACCAGCCTTGTATGTCCCATCGCTGTTAAGACTGAGAGTGCCAACCTTCTTCCCATCCATCAGGTATGTCACAGTTGCGGCCGTGTACTCCAGCGATGAGTTTGCTGGGTTCCTTGCCCTCACAAGCAGGTCTGGAGTTTCATCTGAAATCACTGTCACCTCTGAGGTCACTGTAGTTCCTGGTGCAGCTGCAAACAGCCCGCTAAAGAACCCTCCAGTCCAGCCGAGATAGACTAACACGCCTATCACAAGCCAGATTGCGAGGGTTCCTGCTTTCATTCCGAAAATTTTCTTTCCCATAGCCATCCCTCATTTTTTGTTTTTTGCTGATAAAATTTATCATTGGGGGTATTTAAAGAACATGTGTAAACCTTTACACCTATTCTTTTTCGTGTCATTTAATCGTTAAGTTTCATAAAGCACTTTCGTTAAGTTTTTCATTAGGCAAAAATAAAAAAATCGTAAAGTCATCTTGCGTCTATTCACAATTGCTTTTCCAGAAGCTTGGCTATCGTTGCAAGGCTTGTGGCAATCTCTGACATGCTGACAGATATGTTATGGATGTCTGTTCTCATCTTGGTGAATCCTTCCCCAATCAGATCAAGCGAAGTTGCAATGTCTTCCAGCTCGTTTCGAATCTCAACAATCGTTCCTTCTTCCATCACAAACACCTCAATTGTTCTGGTTCAACCACTATTTTTACCAAGATTTTTGCCCTCAACGGGGGGAGAGGAGAGGTGGGGGTGAGTCGACTGATCCTCTAGATGGTTCTGAGAACCAACAACCCCCCGCCCCTCACTAGAGTGAGGAGTATTCAAAACCTCCTTTAATTCATCAAGCTTTTCTGTTAATGACACAATAGCAAACCTGATAAGTTGTAGTTCATCTACTAGAGCTCTCTTGAATTCATCATCTTCACCATCTACATAAAAATATTTTGAGCTCCAGTAGTCTGTATATGCTTTCAATAATTCTTTTATTTTTGTCATAAACACTTCACCTCCTCTGGATCTTTTTCAAGGATTTTCACAAGGTTTGTATCAAGTTTAACGACTTTGCCTTCTTCAAGAATCATTCCTAACGCTTTCATTTCATTGAGAACATTTCGCACAGTCTTTGCTGAGTACCGTGTTTGCTGAACAATGGAATTTATCAGAACAGATTTCTCTATTCTCTCCAATTCCATGAGAGTTCTAATGATTGCATCCTTAACAAAATCCGTACCAGATGCCACAGCCGTATAGGATACCATTATTGTAGTCTTCTTTCTAATATCATCTTTATTGATGTCAAACTTTATGGGAGGAATAGAAAGCCCATACCTATTCTTGTTAGGCATAAGATAAACTGAAAACTCAAGCCCATCAGAACCGTAATTCACCATGCTTTTTATTACTCCATAAGCAATATCAACTTGACTGACTATATCCGTGCTTCCTCTAAATGCCTCAAGAAGGGCATCCTCCGTGAAGTTCATATCTCTTGGAGTTTTCTTGAAATGGTGAATAATTATTATTGTTTTCTTCATGTCCTTCAATGGTTTTAGGAAACTCCTATAAAATCGATCAGTTATTTCACTATCATTTTCACTCCCTCTGAGAAACCTTCGATAGGAATCAAGAACAATGATATCATAATCCTTGCAAAATTCAAGCTCCTTCTTGATGTCGTATTTTGTGAATGATGTCTTAAATGTTATCACATCCGATGGCTCAATACCAATCCCCCTAATGAGGTATTGAATTCTACTGGCACGAATTTGTTTGTCATTTTCAAGATCATATATCAATATCCTCGGGGTACCCATTTGCTTGAACACATTGCCTGCATAAGGCGTTTTTGAAGCAAGAAGCAAGGAAAAGAGCAAAATAATGTTTGACTTAAAACTACCTGGCCTTCCGCCAAATATTATCAAAGAGCCTTTTGGAATGTATGGTTTTAGCCAATATTCAATTTCCATGACTTCTTCATTCACAAGGTCAGAGAGAGTCTCTAACGACGGTTCATGAATAGATTCCTGGAAAGCCTTCAATTTCTTCCAGAGAGAGCGTTTTGAAACACCCGAACGCTTAGACAAAGCTGAAATCACAAAGTCATGAAGCATTTCATCATCAACAACAGAAATTTCCTTAAGTATCGACTCTGACATCATAGCAAGAGTATGTTTGTCTTTCGCCATGTGCAATTTCATCAATGCCTTTTCTGCTTCAGGATATTCCTTTAAACCATACTTTACCATCGCCCTTTTTATGCTGTGTTTTATGTAATGTCTTGGATTTGTGTGCTCTCTCATCTTCTCTCCTATCGGATAGGCCATAAAAATCGCAGGAATATATCGCTTCAACCCATATCCAATCAGCTTTATGATGGCAT
>Ga0190331_1000115_pt1 | contig 13687 bp, 11 predicted proteins | sample 48720445_MG_FD_161681 | JGI IMG/M metagenome (GOLD analysis project Ga0190331, IMG submission 161681) | Hydrothermal vent sediment bacterial communities from Southern Trench, Guaymas Basin, Mexico - 4872-04-4-5_MG | ecosystem: Environmental > Aquatic > Marine > Hydrothermal vents > Sediment ... | reverse complement strand
GGTTCGCTCTCTTTTATCGCAACTTAGGCTGGGCATTCGAGACCGGCAAGATCACCCTTAACTCGTTTCTCACATCCTTAAACTTTAGTTTTCTTACAATGACCACTTTTGGCTATTCTACTATCTTTCCCAAGGAAACTTTAGGGGAGATCCTCACTCTTACTCAGTCAATAATCGGTTTATTTATGGCGTTATTAATTCTCGCGAGATTTATATCTTTAATCCCTACACCTCAAACCATGGATGAATTTGATAGGTGATGATTATTATGGCACTTCGCCTAACAGAGCGTATCTGGCTAAGGTGCCTCGCACCTCCACGCAAATTTCCCTCCGGGGAACTTCAGATACGCTCGGAACGTTATACGCCAGAACTAAAATAGGGATGATGTGCTTATGAGGATAGTTCAATTCTTATTGGATAAAATTGTTGCCCCTTTATTGGTAGTGCTACTAACGCCTATAATGATTGGTATTGTTTCAAAAATAAATACGGGTGACTGGATGAAATTGTTTGGTTTTATTCCAAATACATTGTGGATTGTTTTTGGGTTGGTTATTTTTTTGTGGATTGTCATGATCGTCATCCGCAGACGAATTAAACAATTACAAGAATTAAACGCTGGTCCGGGAATTTTTGCAATATCCACCTCTACTTTTGGATGGATTACTATTGGAAAACTTAATTATGCTGGAGTAGTATGGAGGATTCGGGCACCCGCGCCAACTCCATGGGAATCCTTTAATCCTTTGAGGATTTCTCCATCGAGCATTGAAGTAGAAACACCACCTAGATGCTCAAAATGTGAAACAGAACTTGAACAATCTCATAGTTTTTGGGGAGGGTATATTTGGAGATGTGTGGGCTGTGGTTTCCTGAAAAGAAACCGAGATAGTTACTACAAAGAAAGTGAACGTGCCGAAAAAATCGCAAGACGAGAGTGGGAAAAACAAAAACATGATAGTTCCGGCGTATAACAACGGACATACGGCTACGGTGCTACGGTGCTACGCACCTTCGCCCAAATTCGGCAAAGCCGAACTTCGTATGTCCGCAGGACGTTATACGCCATGTTGTCCATAGTTTCACTAATAACTCCGAAATGAAATGAGACGAATCGTGCAAAAATCGTGCAGTTTTGCGCAATTGAAGAGCTAAATCTTGCCAGAAGAAAGACCAATCTCACTCTATCACCTCACCATAATACTTCCGCACCACTCTATCTGCGAGTCCTGCTTCGGTATCCCCCACGGTTCTTATGATTTTAGCAAGCGTAATGGCTTCCTCTACAAGCGCTTCATCAAGTTCATTGTTCACCTTCTCCACAAACCTGCTCCTCGGGTTTTTATACGCATAGTATTCAAGCAGATGCAAGCAATCAACCGAATTTCTGAGCTTTGGCTCGGCGACATCTATGCCCCTGCTCTTGAGAAAACTATCGAGTTTTGAGGCATCCGCGGGCTCTACGAGCGTGTATTCTCTCTCCCTGCCTCGTTTCACTATATTTATCCTCTCAAGCTGATTGGGGTCTGCACGTGTTGCGATTTTGAGCAGCGAAACATCGTTTCTTTCAAGAGTCTTCTTCTTCGCACCGCCGAACAGAACTTTCACCATCAAATAGAACAGCGCATCGGTTGATGTCACCGGCTTGCCCTTCGCTTTCTCACTCAACGCCATTGCAATACCCAATGCGGTAAGCGGGAATGCGAACTCGTTTAAAATATACTCAACGCTGAGAACGCCTTTTGGTGAATAGATTTCTTTGTATGAGGTTATAACGCTCAACGCCGCAGAAAGCGTTCCGATTAACACATCCCGTCCGTGGTGGATTCTTACCATCTTCCCGGCTCTTAGTTTCGCTGCATCCAGAATTTCATTATATATTTGGCTTATCTCCACTCGCTCTTCCTGTGCTTCTTTTTTCCATACCACGACTATCGAAGTGTCCAGAGCGAGCTTGCCTCTTGCTGTAACTCGCTGTGCGGATTCAGTCGCTAAAGGGAACGCACTTTTCACGCTGAACCCCGCACCCTGCCACGCGGCATCTAACAGATTTGACCACGCTTCTGGCGATGTGTGTGCGTAATATGTCACGAGCACGCCTTCGTCTTCTAATTTTTCTCGCATCGCTATGAACGATTGCGTGAGCAGTTCCTGGAAACGTTTTGCTGCTACCTCGTTCCTGTTATCCATATCCATAAACCGACCGGGATTTGTGGATATTTCCCTTTTGGCGAACTCCTGCCACTGCGTTTTGGTTTCAACCGACTTCGCTCCTATTCGCTTGAAGAACGCTTCTGCATGGAATCGTGGTGTTAATTTAATGCCATCAGAATCGCTTAACGCCCGCTTCAGCCAGACGTAATAAAAGTCCGAGAGCTCGGTATATGGCACATCATCAGCATACGGCGGGTCTGTTACGATTATGTCGAACTTTTCGGTTAGTTTTGAAAGTAGAGTGGCGTCATCGAGAATAGTTTTGGTTCTGCCGTTAAATTGCCCTTTTTCTAATTTCCGTTGGGTTTGGGAGGTGTAAAGGCTCGATATGATATAATCCAAACCATTTGATGAATTTGTAAGAGATCTCATGAATGACCCCGTCATTTCTGCAAATGGGTTTACATCCACCCAATTCCACATCATTGCTATTCCACGTGTTGATAAAGATTCCTCAAACTTTAACCATCCGGAATTCCATCTATTTGCTAAAGCATTAAAATCAGCAAACTTACACAAACCAATAGCCAAATAACTCGTTACAGCCTCCGCATAGTTAAATGCATCTTCTTCGCTCTGACCTTCTCCTCTTTTCTCAGCCTCAATCCTCTTCCCTGCTTCTCTTATCAACTTCACGAGTTTTACGTGCGTGAGGAGCTGGCGTGGATTAAAGAGCTTGTGCCATTCTGTCATTCCGTAAAGAATTATAAAAAGGTAGCCGCCAATTCCTATTGTTCCATAAGGAGCAATCGGCTCATTCGGAATATCCGGCTCTCCTCTCTCAATCAACGCTTTTACCTTCTCTTTTGCTTTCGCCAACTTTTTGTTATCTTCATCATCGCAGGGTTCAAAAGCAAGTTCTTTATCCACTTTAACCTTCACCAGCAACCGTTGTCTTGTGAACTGCTCATCGCCTTCATGATATTTCTTCAATGCCCACTTCACGAACCAATCCAGATTCTTACCTTCCATGAAGTGATTACCTTCCGCATCAACAAGCCTGATGAGATTACCGCAGTTGAGGCAGGTAGCTTGCTGGCTCCTTGCATTTAAATTCGGCTTCGGCACTTCGTAAAACTTTTCTCCAATCGTTATCTTCCCTGTTCTTGTATCAACCTCCGCTTTTGTAACATTTCCCTGTCTATTGATATTGACATCAACGACCTTAATATCTATGCCGCCGTTGTCGTTCCGCACGGGTTTCATGAACGCAAGGCGCTTGTATCCTTTCCTGTCTTTCACGCGTGCAAGCCACCAGTTCCCCACCAGCGGCGTCCATCGGCTACAATGTGGACATTTCACTTCCCACGTGCCTATGTTCACTGCAACATCGTCATCGTATAGCTCCTTTAGGTCTTCATCCTCTCGCAACTGCTCCGTTACCCGGTTGCCCCAATACTTAACATCTTCAATCAGCTTCTCGCCGTATTTAGCTGGATATTCTAAAACTGCCTTCAGGAAGATGTATGCGGTGGGAAGCAACTCCACGGCGGTAGCATCCAGCCCCAACCTCATTGCTTCGAGTGGAATGGAGCCAAAACCAGCAAAAGGGTCAAGTAGCTTTTTACCTTTGAAATAGTCTTCGTAATCTGCAGTTACGGGATTCTCACGGTGCGGTGTTCTTTTCGCATTCAATCGCACTATGTTCTTGAACGCTTCAATGCTGATGTCTGCGGGTAATACAGAAGCGGCAATTACTGCTCGCGCACCAATTAGAGGTTTACGAGTCCACCAGAAGACCATCTCCCAATACGGAGGGCGAGCGCCTCCACTCTTCTCTTTCGCTGACGCTTCGTTTAGCTTTTCTATTACGTCTGATTCGATGAATTTCGATGATTCGATGAGTTTCATTAGTATGGAGAGGGTGGGGAAAGTATATAAAACACGATGGTGGATTTAAATAAAATGAGGATAAAATAAAAGTACAGGTTAAATAAGAGCCCGGAAGGGGTGAGAAAAGGGATGTCGGATAAATGCCAAAGTTAGGCGATATCTCAGGAAGTTTTAAAAGCTTAGAAGGGGATATAAAAGGTGAGAAACATGAAAAGAATATTGGAGCTCACTTAGATGAGGTCAAGTTCTACAAAGGAAATCAGTGATGAGATGTCGTCTAATAAAGCGTATCTGGCTCCATGCCTTCGGTATTTATCCCAAATCTTGCAAAGCGGGACTTCAGATACGCTCGTAACGTCAAGCGAAATGGCTATAACCAAAGGAGGTGAGTGAAATGCCACGCAAAACAACAATATACCTCGACACCTCTATTCCCAACGCTTTAATTCAAGAACCAGAAGAGAGGAAAGAAACGACCTCCAGGTTATTTTCACAAATATTACCTAACTATGAGGTTTTCATATCAGAACTTACCATGGCAGAGATTAGAGCTACACCTGATTCTGGATTGAGAAACCAATTGGTTGATTTGGTAAGTCAATTTCAAGTTTTATCAATAAGTTCGGATGCTGAAGTATTGTCAAGAGAATACCTCAAATACCTGAAAATCCCGGAAGCAGATGCCCTCCATATAGCTATCGCATCTGTAGAGGGAATAAATTATTTGGTAACTTGGAATATGCGGCATATTGCCAGAGAGCGAACAAAAAGGATTGTTGATAACATAAACTTTTTATTAGGTTTTCCGAGAATTTATATTGTAACACCTGACGATTTCTTTGAGTAGGAGGCAAAAAGGGATGATATCGGTAGAAGAAAAAGAAGAAATGTGGAAAAAGGTTATGAAAGATTTTCCATCAGACCCCATGATGCGTGACCTTCATTTTATCAGAGAATTGATTTTCGCTTTGAAGAAGAAAGAAAAGGGGAAAACTTATTTGGAATTAAGTGAAATTGCCAGAGAAGAATTCATTGATTGGCTTAAAGTTCATCCAAAGGCAAATAGGTTATGAAACGAGATATATGCCTGAACTTTCGCCTATCTTCACCACACTCTACCCCGCGGTCAATATATACCGCGGCTTCATAATCACCCGCAAAGTCTCCACAGGGTCGCGGAAACACAACAATGTCGGCTCCTTACCGATGTCATAAACGATATACAGAAAATACTTATCCTTCAACCGCTTCGCCAGCTCAAACTCTTTCTCCGGCATCTCCGCAAATATCTTCTTCCCGTAATGCCCCTTTACTTCGATATACCGCTCCTCTCCCGTAACTGCGTCATAACTATACAAATCGTAATGCTCTGCCTCATGAACATCCCTGACACTTCTACCATGCCTTTCCTCGTATTTTATGGCATGTGCCATCGCTTCTCGTTCCACCATATCCCTTATTTCTGAGGATATTGGCTCGCTGCTCCTTTCTTCTTTCCCTATCCTCAGTATATTCAGTATTGTTTCCGTTCGCCATTCTATCTGGTTGTTCCATAGCCGCTCAGTCTTTATACCTCTACTGAGGCACTCTTCTTCATATCTCGCACGCAATGCAACCGCGCCTTCGAATATCTCGTTCACTACACGCTTCGCCTTCGCTTTCATCATCACATCCGGCTTCATCTCCACATCCACTTCTGTTGGCGATGCCGTCTTCCCTATTATCGCATTCAAATATCTCAGCGCATCTATGCCCACCAGCACGTGCTTATTCACGTCAACAACGACCGGGAACTCTAAAAGCTCATCACCTCCCGCAAAAGCTTTCACTGCTATCACATATTCCTCGCCTACTACCTCGCCCGGTATGATAATCAAATTGCTCCTCAACCCCCGAAGCTCCTCAAGCATCCTTACCGTATCCCTTGCCGATGAGATAGGATAACTTTTACCCTGAACCTCCAGTATCTTCTTCCCCATGAGAAGCATCTCATCCTCAAAGTCTTTTAGCGTTTCAAACTTGCCGCAGACCTTCTTTATATCATCCTGTATCTCCCTCGCCCTGACGTGAGGATACACACGCTTCTTTGATAGCTCACGATTCAAATCCTGGAGATAAAATAAGAACTCGCTGATATACTCCCTGAGCTTGCCCTTTATCAACGCTATTCCAAAATCAAATTCGGTCATCTTCTTCTTTCCATTCACCGTCACCTCTGCAATCTCTACTCTTCCATTCCGCCATAACTGGTCTACAAACCCCACTTCCGTCCTGTAAGCCATCTGCAACTTCTCGCCCAGAATCGGTCTCACATCAGACAGTGCATCGTTCATGCTTATCAACTTGTTGTAGAGATTATCGAGCACATCGAGGTCTGCACGAACAGCCATGAAAAAAGTGAATGCTACGACCTTATTCTTCTGCCCAAGCCTCCATACACGCCCTATCCTCTGCTCCAGTTTTATCGGACTCCATGGCGCCTCGTAATTAATCACCACATTCGCTACCTGAAGGTTCAGCCCTTCTGACGCTACGTCCGTGGCAATCAAGAATTTTAAATTCTCTTCTGTCCTGAATCGCTCCTTTATTTCCTCAAATCTCGCCTTATCCGCACCACAGACGGTCTCAAAATCCCCTATATCATATTTGCTCAGATTATCCTTTAGGTAATTCAAAGTATCTTTAAACTCCGTGAAAACCACTACTTTCATACCTTCTGAGATATATTTCCTGAGAAGCTCAGCCAGAACCCTGAGCTTTGTATCGTCTTCCATAATCCGCGTGCTGAGTCCAATAAGCTCCTTGATTATCTCGGCATCACCCTCACTTAACACCGAGGAATATCTTGAGACGAATTCAGCTACCGTAGTATCGAAGTCCTCTTCTTCCTCTACTTCCGCATCTGAATAGTCCAGAGCGAATATCTTGTCCACTACCCTCCTCGCATCGCGCTTAAAATCCACACTCTTCTTCTCCTGCATGCCGGACAGGATGCTTTCAAAAGTCCTCAACGCTGCCCATGGGCTCGACAACGCCCTCTTCTGGACAAGAACGGCAAGCAAAGACTCTGGAGAATACTCTTCGCCCTCTCTCACTTCTCTTATTTTATACCTCAAGAAGCCCGTGAGTTTTTCAAAATATTCCTTCTCATCTGCCGTAGTTTCAACCGCAAGGGTATTAAACTCGCATTTTGGAAATACTTCTCTGCGTTCAACCGCATTGACAACTTCTTTACCGCGCCTGAACACAGTCACATTGTGCGTGAGTTCGTAAAACTCCCTCGAATCCTCTTGTCTTTCTATCGTCGGGTCAAGTAACACCAACCTGTTAAGATAATCCTTTGAATTACCTCGATGTGGCGTTGCGGATAGAAAAAGGACATTTAACTTCGCATTCAAAACCAGATTTCTCAATAGATTCTCACGCTCCGTGTTCAACCCCACATTATGGACTTCATCAACTATGACGGTATCAAAGCCTATCTCCTTGAGCACCGGTATATACTCATCGCGCTTGGCGAGGTCTATTGATGCGATATAACAGCCTTCAGGAAAGCCAAGCTGTCTCAACGTTGATATTTTCCCCCTTTCTATCTGGTATATTCTTCTATCTGATATACCGGCTCTGACAAGCTCATCCCGCCACTGCTTTAGCAGTATCCTCGGGGTTAACAGTAAAGTTCTTCTCGTTCCTCGCCTCTCTAAATATCTCAAAATCAGCAAAGCTTCTATCGTCTTCCCCACGCCTATTTCATCGGCAATCAAAGTGCGAACCGGTTTCGCCAGCATCTGCCTGAAGAGTAAATCCGATTGATGCAGGTATGGCTCGACCACATTCATATTCACCCTCTGAGGACGTAATGAGTAGGTAAACAAGACCGGATTACTGCAAACCACCCTGTATGCTACCTCACATAACTCATTCAAGATAATACACCTCCCTGAAACCCCTCGCTGGCTTCATCAGACTCCTCCTTGTCCTGTATCTCTCGTATGTCTCCCTGAAAACAGAAGCCCAATATCTTATATCGGCAAGGGGTAAATCAGCGATTATCTGCTTTAATTTTTCCGTTTTCGCCTCTGACCTTATACTTTGCCTCACAACGGCATAAACAAAAATCCTGAGATAAGCTTCGGCATCATCTGTTTTCAAGCGATTTCCATTGTTACTATTTTCAAACCCCATTTTCTTCGTCGCGAGTTTTATGAATTCAGGGATGAACACCCTTGCCCGGACTTCTATCCCTCCTTTTATACCCGGCTCGGCACCATTGAAGGGAATGAGTGGTGAGAACTCAGCCAGCCTGCTTTTGCCTTGCTTGCAGGGTTTTATGTATTTCAGGGTTATGAGGTATGATAGCTCACCCATATTTACTTGCTGCTCTCCTTTATTTCAAATATGACAGACTTGTTAAGCATCTTTAACTTTTGGAACACGATTTCTGAGATACTGACTTCCTCAAAGAGCACTTTAACATCCATCTTCGCCTTTGCTCCAAGTATCTCTTCAATCTCAGATAACATATAGTCCGCCGTTTTGGAATCCACGCGCTCAATCTTCGCTTCTACCTTGCCATGCTCCTCGGACTCAATCGCAAAACTTCCGATACATCCATTACTGGCTTCAACACCTTCTGCGATTGCCTTAAGGTGTTCACTGCTTTTTATTTCTTCAATCCCGACAAGTGTTTTGCCGACATCCTCGTGTGAAAGTTCACGCTTTTTAATAACCCCCTTTTTAATCCTGATAACAAGCTGAACTGATTTATGAATCCCTAAAGCCTCTGCCACAAGCCCTATTTGTTCATCCCGCTTCGCATCAAGCCTCCACACCGCACTAAAAGGTGTTATACCTTCTTCAGGCTCAACTGTCCCACGCTCAACGCTTAGTTTGACATTTAAAGGCTCTAAATAAGATACCACATCAATCTTGACCTTAATTGGTCCGCCTTCCTCTATCTCAACGAAAGAAGGAGTGAGTGTAACATCAAACCCGTGTTCTAATATCTCCGTCCTTTCCACAATGAAACCCTCTTTCACCAGATCAACCCAATCCTCAGGACTCTCCACAACTTCTCTAAGCCTGTAAGGAGTCCCTTCATAATAAACTTCATAGTATTTTTTGATAACCTTATTTCCTTCCCTTTTCTCGCCCTCCTGACTGATTAATGCTTTTACTTGATTCTCAAGCGCTTCTCGCCACGATAACACCTTATACTCATTCTTGAGTAGCGGAACTACACCTTCATCCTTCACACCAGTTTCAGGCGGTTCGTTATGAACGGGTTTGAACCAGACTCCGCCACTGCCATCGGAAATGCCTATCTTTAACCGTTTCGCCCCTTCTATAATCGCATCCAATATCGCATCATCCTCAACCATTGGCAGTGCCGGATTTGTCCTGAACCAATCGCGTATTGTGCCTATGCTGTGGCTGTGATTCGCACTCTCTCCAAGCTTTATCTGCATTACGTCTTCTACATATCTTTCCAGAGCATCATAGGATAATTCTTTTTCTTCAATTATTTTGCCGATTAGCGGCTGAGTAAGCGCAAGATAGGCATGCTCAACAAGAGATACCGCGGTCTCACTTGACTGTGCATCGCCTATGCTCTGCCTACCATTCTCAAACTTTGGATATGCGATTTTTTTGAACGCAGAGAGAATAGCATCCTGAAGTTCGGTCTCCGCCGCTCTTTTTATCTTGTCTATCAAGCTCTTTTGTATGCTCTTCACCTCGTCTGGCATCCCTGCATAGATTTCAGTCAACTTCTCCGCAACAGCTTCACACGCAAGAAGTCTTGCTGTTAGTTCTTCACACTTTTGAAATGCTGTGCTCGAAACCGGGGACATAACCGCGACGGTGTTCTTAAACCGCCTCTCTCCCTCTCTATACCGGTATATCAAAGAATAAAGCTCCTCCTTCGTAACGGACTCCGCAACATAAACAATAAGTTTGTAGGCGTCGTCATTGGGTATCTCGACCTCCGGGTCTGATGTCACTTTAAAATTTCGCTTATTAAAAATCTTTACCTCAATGGGTGCAACTTTTGCTGGTTTCCCCTTCCTCGGCGGTCTTTTGCCAAAAGTGAGTGCTTCAACAAACCTCTTAAGTTCAGAAAGAATCCTGTCTTGCTCTTCGCTTTTTATCCTTTCCATCTCAGAATCTATCTGCTCATTCACGTTCGCTATCCGCCAGAACCAGAACACTCCATCCTTCTCATTTAAAAATATCATGTTAGGACTGCTGGACACCTCTTCGAGAACCTCAGGGATGTCTGATGGATTCCAGTTATTCTTCATGAATTTCTGTGGCTCGTATACCATATTTGCGATGTCAAAAAGCCTTGGAAATCCGTGTAAGGGTATTGGGGAGTCATATACGTATGTTTTAAGTAATACCGCTGTGGAAATGAGCTTCGCAAGTTCCGGGTTGCTGAACTTTTGCGTATTTTCCACCACGTCCTTATCCACGACTTTTGCGTAGCTATCAAACTGATGAGAGAAAAAGCTCCTGACGATTCTATCGTCAGACAGGTTTATGTGCCATGGCATCACGAGAGACGGATCTTCTTCTGTAGCCCATATCCCTCTCACAATTATCCTCGCATATTTGAGCATATCCCTCGTCTTTTGCAACTTCGCCCTTTTGATTATTTCTTCGAGTATCTCAATGAGCTCAGGGTGATAGGGATACGTAAGTCGGATTTCGTCAATCCCACCATGACCAAACACTTCGGGATTTGTCTTGATTGTGATTTCCATTTCCCTTAATGCTTTAGTCCTTACTTCTTCGGGAACTTCCTCGAATATCCTCTTTTTCATCACTTCCACCAGGTCATCTCCATTCTCATGCCTTCTGAGAGGAGCGAGTGATACAGACCCTACCCGCCTTATTGCGTTATTCAAAACATCCAGGAATTTTTGAAGATATACCTCGTCGTATCTTTCCTCCACTCTCTGGATCTTTCCTTCTCTGACTTCTATCGGTAAACTCACAATCATTACCGAATTCGTTCCAACGAGAGCAGTTGAAAGCCGGTCAAGGAATGCGGGAATGTTTTCTGTGTATCTTCTTTCAGTTTCGTTTCCCCCTCTTCTCAGGTTGTTCGCATAGTCTATAAGCTCGTCAATCAGGATAATTACTCTTTTACCTTTCAAAACTTCTCTAATTGATTCTACAGCAGGTGCCGTCAGGTTATCATCGTCCTCTCTTATCGCATCGTAGCGACCTAAGGAATGTGCAAGATAACCCCACAGGGTTTTTACGCTATAAGCCTGATATTTAAGCGGTTTTGCAGGTCTTGCGGAATATTCGGCGGATTTGCCGTGAATTACAACTATACTCACCCCTCCCAGTTTTTCTATCTCTTCTGCTAAATTTGTTAGTTCCTTTCTCTTCTTTTCGCTGTAGCCTCTTAATATCTGCGGGATTTTCAAAACCCCTGGTTTTCTGAATGCGTGATAAACAGTGAGTAAAGTGTGCGTCTTACCACCACCAAATAGCGAGTATAGCGTCAAAATATTGTTTGCTTCCCCTTTAAGAGCTTTTACGACTCTTCTCAATGTATCGGAGATTGCATCACTGAAATAAGTCCTTACAAAGAACTCGTAAGGGTCGCTATACATCTCGTATGCTTCTCCACTAACGACTTCAAAAAGCTCCGGCGCCAGGCAATCATCTAATTTCTCATCAAATACATCAGCCCATAATTTGCAGTCTTTGATGCCCATATCCTCGTCCCTATTTACAAAACAGATAAAAAAATATTCGTATGGAGATATTAAAGAAGATTTCGTATTAATATGAAAATATTGATATATCCGTTAAAATTAAAAACCGAATCGCTCCCGCCTGTCATTTCTTCCGGTATGTTCTTTACAGCCCCGCTGCTGTGTAGTCCTGAAATTTTTGACTTTATAAACCCTACCTCTCATTCCCCAACCAACTCATCAAAAAGCTTGAATGCAACACCTAACCTTGCCTCTACCGGCAACCTGCTCCAGAAGGCATCTTCTGGTGTTTGGAGACAGTGTTTAGTGTCAAGGCTTTCATGGAATCTGACGTCGTTGTATCAGTAAACGAAGTCATCCAAGCTTTCAAAATCGTCTCTGTACCTGTTGTAGCAGTCAAAGAGCTTCTCTATCTTACCGTTTGTCTGGGGATGCTTTATCCTGGATGTTATCAGCTTTATACCCAGGGATTCAAGGTGACGCTTGAATCTGCTGTCCCATTCCTTTTTACCATTCTTTCTGTGAGCTCCGAACTCACTTCCATTGTCTGAGATCAGCTCTTTTAAAGGCATGATGCCTCAGTAATCCTCAACAAGCTTATCTACCAAAGCTATGCTGTTTTCTGTGTTAGCATTCTTGAATTCTCCTGCTGTAAAGATTTTCCTTGAAGCATCATCCAGAAATAGCACAGAACTTTATTCCATCCTTCTTAAACCAGTCTATATGGGCAGCTGACATCGAATGCTCTCTTTCATTTTTGCTTCTCTTATTATTTCCTTCACCTTTCTCCCCCTCTTTCTTATTGGCAAATACTCCCCGTGTATGAGCCAGTAAGACCATACCCTCTTGACCGTTGAAACGCTGACCCTCATCTCAAACGCTATCTCTCTGTTGCTCTTTCCTCTTCTCTTGTGTCGCACGATGTACCTTACCTTCTTCTCTGTTAGTCTGCCGTAACCCATTAGTTGTTTGAATGTATTTAAAGTCAAATTTTTTGGGACTATACATGGTGTGTACCAAAAGAAAAAACTACGGTTTAAAAAATTCGAGATGCACGGGGATTTCCCCATCAAACTTTAATAAAGTTTGATCAAAATGCTACTTCGCCGTAGGGTACTGTAGTAAGTGTCTCAAAAGCGCCGAGTAGGGGCGCGATAAAAATATCCAAATGAAAAGGGGGGTAATAAAATGGCGGTATTAGATCTTAGCGGAATAATCTGCGGCAAAACTCAGGAGGCTGTTGATGAGCCATATATTGTCGTAAACGGTGTCAGAGTATGGGGTCCGGCGAGTATGAGAACACGGTCGACGCAGGTGATTAGAGGAGAGGAGCCCGTATACTTTAGCGGTGGCGGCAATGCTATTGTCGAGCTTTGGGAACGTGATCCTGCCCGGTCGGAGCGAATAGGGGGTCCGTTGCGGATCGATGAAAGGCTTGCTCGCATTTTCGCGGAAAATCCGAGAAGAGACTGCAGACATATCTTTCACGGCGATAGGGGCATTCCTGGAGATGCGACCTACACGTTAACCTATCGTGTATCTCGTGTACAGGCACCCCCGGGTCCGGACAGTGATGCTACTCGCTAATAGACGTAGAAGAAGGGAGGAAGGATGGAAAAAACAGAGTCCAAAACTAAAACTAAGGGGCTCTGCCTTTTTACTTTTGTACCTATTCATGTTTTTTAACTTCTTCTCTTTTGATAAACCTGAGGTTTTTGAGCCTCCCCTTCCCCTGATTCTAATAAAAGAAAGCCGTCTAAAAATCGTTAAAATCCGAAACTTCACTCATTCTCTGAGTCCGGGTAGTCTGACGGCAAACGAAACTCGGTATATATTTCTGCCATCTTTACGTCCGTATAATCTCCGGCTCTCGGTGAAATTGCCACCCAATCGCTTCACTATCG
>Ga0190331_1000104_pt1 | contig 14460 bp, 13 predicted proteins | sample 48720445_MG_FD_161681 | JGI IMG/M metagenome (GOLD analysis project Ga0190331, IMG submission 161681) | Hydrothermal vent sediment bacterial communities from Southern Trench, Guaymas Basin, Mexico - 4872-04-4-5_MG | ecosystem: Environmental > Aquatic > Marine > Hydrothermal vents > Sediment ... | reverse complement strand
ATTTTCATTCCCCTTATAGTTGTTCAAAAGGCGCGGCAGACCAGTATATGCTTGATTACGCACGAATGTTTGGGATAAGAACTGTGGTTTTTCGGCATTCTTCTATGTATGGTGGAAGGCAGTTCGCTACTTATGACCAGGGATGGATCGGTTGGTTTTGTCAGAAGGCAATTGAGACAAAGAAAGGTATTTTAAAAAAGCCTTTCACTATATCCGGTGACGGAAAACAAGTAAGAGATGTCTTGCATGCTGATGATGTAATAAAGCTTTATTTTAAAACGATAGAAAACATTAACAAAGCAAAAGGGCAGGCTTTTAATATAGGGGGCGGGATGGGAAACAGTTTATCTTTGCTTGAGTTATTTGACTTTTTAGAAAGAGAGTTGGATTTAAGGCTTCAATACACAAAACTTCCATGGAGGGCAAGTGACCAGAAGGTATTTGTAGCCAACATTGAAAAAGCAAGGAAATTGATTGAGTGGGAACCAAAGGTTGATAAGATTAAGGGCGTAAGGATGATGCTGGATTGGTTGTTGATAATTTTGCATTTTTAGCTTGAATTATGGAAAAACAATTAAATAATCCACAAGTTTCAGAAGTTGCTTACTTTGACAGTGCTATAAGAACGAAGGCTGTAAAGCTTCATATATCTTTAACCTTTTTATATAAAGTATTAGCCATTGGACTAAGTTATCTTCTCGTTCCACTCACAATTAACTATCTTAATATTGAACAATACGGTATATGGATGACCCTTCTTTCTGTTATGTCATGGGTTGCTTTCTTTGATATTGGACTGGGCAATGGGCTGAGGAATAAATTAGCAGAAGCACTTGCCGTGAATAATATTAAACTTGCGAGAACTTATGTTTCAACTGCATATATTGCAGTTTGTTTCATTGCTCTCATATTTTTTGGAATACTTATATCACTTTTACCGTTTACCCCTTGGAATAAGGTGTTTAATACAGTTTCGCTCAGCAATACCGAGTTATCAAGTGTTGTATTTGTTGTTGGCTTTTTTTTCTTGTTAAATTTTGTCTTATCATTATGCAATCCGATGTTTTATGCCTACCAGGAAGCTTCACTTGCAACTATGAGGCAAGTGTTGCTAAATCTCTTTGCATTGATTGCAATATATATTTTGATTCATTACAGCTCTGGCAGTTTACTTTATTTAGGTATCTGTTATGGATTATCAATGGTGTTATCCAATCTTCTACTGATGTTCTACTTCTTTAAGAAACACAACGCGGTAATACCGTCCATAAGATACATTGAGCTAAGCAAGATAAGAGAAATCTCCTCACTCGGTATAAAGTTTTTTATTATCCAAATGGCGGTTCTTGTAATATTTGCCACAGATAATATGATTATTACTCAAGTGCTTGGACCTGCGGAAGTTACCCCATATAATGTTGTTTTTAAACTTTTCAGCATAATAACAATTGGACATTCAATAATTCTTGCTCCTTTATGGTCCGCCTATACAGATGCTTATGCGAAGGGAGATACTAAGTGGATAAGGGATACTTTGAAGAAACTTAATTTATTGATGATTCCCATAATAATTGGCGTTTTAATTCTTATCATTTTTGCAAGAGATATAATCAATATTTGGGTTGGGCCTGAAATTAAGTTTCCTCATTTGTTGGTGGTATTTATGGGAGTTTATACCGTTATCTCTGTTTGGAATAATATATATGCATATTTTGTGAATGGTATAGGTAAGATAAAACCTCAGATGTATTCAGCAATAATAGCGGGATTAATTAATATTCCCCTATCCGTATATTTTGCAAGTTATCTTGATATGGGGATTAGTGGAGTAATTTTGGGGACTATTGTCTCGCTTTCTTTATTTGCGGCTATTGGGCCCATCCAGACTCATTTTATTTTAAAAAATAGTCAGAGTCCAGGCAGAAATTAGATGAATAATTTCCCAAAAGTCAGCATTCTCATTCCTACTTACAATAGGGCAAAAATAATACTGGAAACTCTGAATTCAGCTGTCAGTCAGACTTATAAAAATATTGAAATCATCGTTGTTGACAATAAAAGCACGGATAATACATTTGAGGTAGTAAAGGAATTTGCTAAATTGCATCCAAATGTCAAGGTATATCAAAATGAAGAAAATATAGGGCCAGTGAGAAATTGGAGGAAATGCCTAGATTATGCAACAGGCAAATATGCTAAAATCCTCTGGTCTGATGACTTGATAGCCCCTGAATTTATAGAAAAGACCCTGCCATTTCTTGTAGACCATGAAGATGTGGGCTTTGTTTTTACCGGGACAGAAATCTTTAATGATGATACAGGGCAAAGAACAAAAGCTTACTTTATTGGAAACACAGGTATATATGATACTAAGAAATTCATAGAAGGTTCTTTATTGGGCGGCCCATTTCCTGTAAGCGCAGGATGTGCTTTATTCAGAAAAACAGATTTAGAGAAAAATATATTGATAGATATCCCAAACAAATTTGGAATTGATTTCAACTTAAAAGGCGCTGGAAATGATATATTAATGTACTTATTGACAGCAAAAGATTATCCAAAGTTTGCATTTGTGAATGAAACGTTGTCATTTTTCCGAGCTCATAAAGATTCTATATCCATTTCTACAAATAAAACTAAAGTCGCCACCTTATACAATATTGCCAGAGCCTATTTTGTAGAAAATTATATCACTGATAATAAATTAAGAAAGAATTTTAATGCAAGATTGTTGGGTTTTCTTCTAAGATGGGGAAAGAATATCAGAATTAGGGAAGTTCAAGATTTTTACTTTAATGACTATAAAATAGAGATAAGTTATATGTTCTTGGGAAAATTAATCTTGAAAAAATTATTTTCTATTTTTGCGAAATGATTTGTTCTATCTGCAGAACTCTTTGGCTTCACCCAATGCGAAAACGCCTGATTGGATGGATCACAAATGAATTGTTAAATAAGCGAGCTAGGAGCACAATAAGCAAATGAAAAAGTTTACCTCTGAAGAAATCAAGGAATTTGTTTCAAAACCGCATTTTGATGAGAAGGTAATTTTAAACAAAGACCCATCCTGGCCTAAAATTTCTATTGTTACCCCTTCTTTAAATCAAGGGCAATTTTTGGAAAGGACAATCTTGAGTGTTCTAAACCAAAACTATCCAAACATTGAATACATAATAATAGATGGTGGCTCAACCGACGAAAGCGTGGAGATAATAAAAAAGTATGAAAAATATCTGGCCTATTGGATGTCTGAGCCTGACCGAGGGCAAAGTCATGCCTTAAACAAAGGCTATGCTCACGCGACAGGTACAATCTTTGGCTGGTTGAATTCCGATGAAGAGTACTTACCCGATACACTCTTGAAAATTGGCAAGGTCTTTATGAAGGAGAGTGAATTGGATGTGGTTTTTGGAAATCGCATAGTAGTTAATAGGCGTATGCAGATAATACGTTATGCAAGGGTTCCTAATATGCATCCAAAAAATTTCGTGCTTTATCGCTACGGCCTTCTGTTTTCAGATGCAACCTTTTGGACTCAGCAAATACACCGAAAAACGGGCCAGTTAGATGAGGATCGGTTTCAACATCTGAGTATGGACTTCGATTGGTTTTTGCGATTATCTTTGCATGTAAAAAGGTGGAAATACATGCGAGATTACCTCAGTGTAAGGATAGATGATCTACTTGGTAAAACCCGAAATGCTCCTAAAAGGCAAATATCGTGGAATGCAAAGCTAGCACGTGACAGGGTAATTAAGGAGCTAGGCATTAGCAAATTAGAGCTGTTTGTAAAATGGGTTTTTTTTGCCTTACAGCATAGGTGGCAGCGCCAAGGACTTAGGGGATTAATATGGACTCCGCGTCTTTCTACCATCTTTAGAATCATGGGCCTGAAATAATAAAGAGTTTCCATGAGTAAAAACCAATTTGATTGGCTCAGAGTAAGCGTATTGGTGGGAATATTTCTTGTCATACCTTTCTTCCCTGCGTTTTGGAAGCCATTGCTGGTCCTAGGGATTTTTGCATTCGCACTTATTGCTTGGAATCGGTGCGACTTAGCCGTGTGCGCCTTTCTTGCGCTAAGTCCTTTCATGCATTTAGTGACAATACCAAATTCTGATTCAGTCTTTTTGGGTTCGTGGAGGGAATTGCTTTTTGTCTTGCTACTCATGATGTTTATCATGCGAAGGCGAAATGGCTTTACAATTCTTCTCCGTAGTGGAAAAGCGCTAACATTACTTCTTATAATCTTTGGTTGGTACTTTATAATACAGGCCATGCGTACACCTTTGCCGATAGTAGGCATACTAGGTATAAGAGAAAATTACCGGTTTTTATTGTTATTTCCACTCATCATAGCGTTATCTCAAGAATACGAAAGCTTTCCTAAGGCAGCCTTTAAATGGATGGTTCTTGGGGGTATATCTATCAGCATACTTCATCTCTTATTTTATATAACCCATTGGGAACCGCCTCTGCTTTATGATAAAGCTACTATTTTGATTCCCGGTGCCCATAGAATTATATTGGGATTTGAAGGGACAAGGATGCTTTCATTAGTTGGGGGAGGACCTAGTGGTCTGCCAGCAACTGTAGTACCACTGGCATGCGCCAGTATAGCTTGTGCTTTTTATAAAAAAGAAAAAAGAATAGCTTGGGTTTTAGCTGCAGCTATCATATTTTTGACTTCTTTTTTAACGTTTTCAGGTACATGGATTGCGGCTACTGCTTTTGGGCTAGTTTGCATGCTAGTGTTACAAAAGTACTGCCTACTTGACAGGAAAGGTGCACAAGGACGGTTTTTTATTTTAAAAATATGCGGTCTTATCCTAGTCTTCGTGTTTCTCTTTGGCCGGACCATTCTTAGACCGGAAGGGCCGGTAAGTCTATTTTATCTCAGTAAGTATTATATAACGACAAGTACAGATTGGTTTGGGCGCTTACCTACAAAATCTTTGATAGATCTATTTTTTGGCCATGAGTTGGCTACTGGTGGCGGGGCACCACTTCTAGCAGGTAAGACTTATATTAGTACCTCAATCGGCCTAGTAGATATGGGCTGGATGAGTATAGTATACCAAGTTGGCATCTTGGGATTTTCGATTATCTTCATGTGGACATTAGGTGTTATTATAACCGCATGGCGCACTTTAAAAAGTGTAAAGAGATTTTTGCCAAATGAATATAAACAGGAGGCACGGTTGGTAGTCATAATGACGGTCGGTTTCTTTTCCTGCCTTGCATCTTACCATACTACGCCCTGGACACGAATGACCGGATTGGATGCATATTTTCCTGCATTTGCCGGGCTAATTGTCGGGATTTCAGAAAAGATAAAAAGAAGTGCAAGTGTTTCTTACTAAAATAGAGGACACTTCTAATAGATATGTGTGGGATTTGTGGCATATTTGATTATAGGGATCAAGGGAATCCTATTATAGAGGATCTGATACTCCGCATGCGGGATTCTATGATTCATCGGGGGCCAGATGATGCAGGAGTATATATTTCTCTTGATAAAAAGGTAGGTATTGCCCATAGGAGACTTTCTATAATTGATCTTTCTCCTGCAGGACATCAGCCTATGTCTACCTCTGACAAACGCTTTACAATTGTTCACAACGGGGAAGTTTATAACTATAAAGAGATACGAGAAGTTCTTGAGAGTAAAGGATATAAGTTTAAATCTAATACAGACACGGAGGTTATACTTTATTCTTATGCTGAATGGGGACCTGGCTGTCTGGAAAAGTTTAGAGGCATGTATGCTTTTGCTATATGGGATGATTTTGAGAAGAAGTTGTTTTTGGCCAGAGACAGGTTGGGGATAAAACCGGTATATTACTCCAATACAGGAGGGACGTTTGTTTTCGCTTCTGAGCTCAAAGCCTTAAAGTCCTCTGGTCTCATATCTTCTGACATAAATCCAGCTGCTTTGGTAGCTTATCTCATGTTGGGTTCTGTGCCTTGTCCTGTGACCATTTATCAAAGTGTCTATGCGCTTGAGCCTGGGAGTTATCTGATTTGGCAAAACGGAGTATTTGAGACCCATAGATATTGGGATCTTCCAGTGCAAACTGGAGAGGTTAACGATAAGGAAGAGGCAGTCGAGAGAATAAAAGAGTTGCTTCTGGAATCAGTCAGGTTGAGAATGATTAGTGATGTTCCCCTTGGAGCCTTTCTAAGCGGTGGACTGGATTCCAGTTCCCTTGTGGCTCTTATGAGAAAGGTTTCTAACGGGACGATCCGCACCTGCTCCATGATTTTTGAGGAGAAGGAGTATAGTGAGGCTTCGTACGCAAAGGCTGTGGCTGAGGCATTTGAAACAGAACACTATGAGAGGGTTATCACCTTAGAGGACTTGAAAGCAGAGTGGGATAAGATTTTCTGGGCTATGGATCAGCCTACTATTGATGGGGTCAACACCTATTTCGTCTCTAAAACAGCCAAGGAGGCTGGTTTAACAGTCGCCCTTTCTGGTCTTGGAGGAGACGAACTCTTTGGAGGTTACCCCAATACCTTCCGTGGTATTCCCAGGCTACTTAAGCTTCTAAGATTTGTTCAAGGTATCCCTGCTGGTCAAAAGGTGGCTGTTTGGGTTTTAAATAATTTTGCAATTAACAGTAAATTTAATAAACTCTCTGATGCTCTTTCCCGTCCTCCCACCGTTGCCAGTGCTTACTTAGTTATGAGAGGGCTTTTTTCTCTTAAAGAAGTTAAATCTCTGGTCTTACCTGAAATATGGGATGAAGCCATTAAAGGTTTCAACCCGCTTCTTTATATCCCTGAGCAGGCCGGTGCCTCTTTCTCCATAACCCCTAATCCCTTACAACTCACCCCTGCTTACTTATATAACTGGATTTCCCGCGCCGAACTTAGAACATATACCCATAACCAGCTTTTGAGAGATACTGATACCATGAGCATGGCCCATTCTTTGGAAGTGAGAGTGCCTTTGCTAGATCATATATTGGTAGATTTCCTCCTAAGTCTCGATGAGGATTTAAAAATCAATGAAGTTTTACCAAAGTCATTGCTCATTAAAGCTATTGGTGGGAATCTTCCCCGGATGGTTAGAAATAGAAAGAAAAAACATGGATTTACATTTCCATTTGCCTTTTGGCTTAAAAAAGCTTCTAAAGATATAATTCAAAGTCCCATTGAGGAGTTCCTCTTTCTTAAAAAGGAAAAAATTAAGTATATCTTTTTGAATTTTTATCATGGCAAGGTTCATTGGAGTAGGCCTTGGGCATTAATAGTTTTCAATAATTGGACTAGAAAAATGGTTAAAAACGGCTAACTCTTTCTAATATAATTTATACATTGGTAGAGGAAATCCAATATGAAAAGGGCTTTAATAACAGGTATTACAGGTCAAGATGGTTCTTATTTAGCAGAGTTTTTACTATCTAAAGGGTATGAGATTCATGGCATTGTGAGGCGAGTGGCCTTAGAGGACCCTGAGCACAGGCTCTGGCGCATAAGGCACATCTTGGATAAAATAACCCTCCACTCGGCATCTCTTGAGAGTTATGCCAGTATCTTCAATGTAATTGAGGAAGTGAGGCCCGATGAGTGCTATCATCTGGCTGCTCAGAGTTTTGTGAGCTATTCCTTCGAGGATGAATTTTCTACCATAAATACAAATATCAATGGTACGCATTATGTTTTATCTGCAATAAAGAAAAAAGCTCCTCATTGCAAATTTTACTTTGCCGCTTCTAGCGAAATGTTTGGTAACGCTCCTTATACCCCCCAAAACGAATCCACACCTTTTAACCCCAGATCACCTTATGGGATTTCCAAAGTGGCTGGATTTTACCTGACTAAGAATTACCGTGAAGCCTACGGTATTTATGCCACGAATGGAATTCTTTTTAATCATGAATCTCCTAGAAGAGGTTTTGAGTTTGTAACTAGGAAAATTACCTCTTTTGTTGCAAGGGCTGTTCAAGGTACTAAAGAAAAATTGAGACTTGGTAACCTCGATGCCAAAAGGGACTGGGGGTTTTCCTCTGAATATGTGGAAGTTATGTGGCGCATGCTTCAGCAAAAGGAGCCCGATGATTATGTCATCGGGACGGGAGAGGCTCATATGGTTAGGGAATTTTTGGAAGAAGCTTTTGGCTATGTGGGATTAGACTGGAAGAAATATGTGGAGATAGATCCCAGATATTACCGTCCAGCAGAGGTTAATTGCTTGATGGCAGATGCATCTAAGGCTAATGAAAAGTTGGGCTGGAAACCGAGGATTAAATTTAAAGAACTGGTGAGAATTATGGTGGATGCTGACATGGAGCTGGTTAGAATTAAGTCGCCTGGAGAGGGAAAAAAGATCTTAAAGCAGAACTTTATATGGATATATGTTTAAAAGATTAATTGGGATGGATGAAAGTGATTCTGGAAATCATAAGAGATTTCTCTTCCTGGGCTCTGCCTTATTAAAAACTGGGGGGATAGAAAGATATAACCAAAATTTGCTAAGATCCATTATTAAATTTTGTCAATCTATGAAAATTCTTATCATGAGTGACACCAAAAAGAAATTTAGCGATATACCAATTAGGTCTTATGGACATTTCAAGCATAGCATTTTTAGAAAAGTTGCTTTTTCCATGAGATTTTTTAGGGAAGTGTTTTTTTTTAATCCCAATATAATAATCTGCGGACATGTCAATTTTTCTCTGTTATGTTATATAGTTTCCCTATTTCCAAGAAAAAGGTATGTCGTAATAGTTTATGGAATTGATGTTTGGCATATTAACACCAGAGCGAAAAGGAAAGCACTTGGAAAGGCACATTTGATAATTTCTATATCGAACTTCACAAAAAATAAAATAACAGAGCAGGTTCCAGAGTTGAAAAACAAAGTGCAACTTTTGCCCCCTGCAATTGATGGTGCAATTTTTTTTCCAAAACCAAAGCCAGTCTATCTTATTAAGAGATATGGTTTAGAAAGTAAGAAAGTGATCTTGACTATTTGTAGACTGGACAAATCAGAGGGTTATAAGGGATATGATAAAGTAATAGAGGCTTTACCTAAGATAATTAAGAAAATCCCGAACTTAGTATATCTTATAGGGGGCAAAGGAAATGATGCTCCTAGGATAAAAAGATTGATAAAAGACAGAGGACTTGATGATTATGTTAAACTTATAGGACTTATTCCAGAAAAAGAGCTTGTGGACCATTATAACCTGTGCGATATATTTGTTATGCCAAGCAAAGGAGAGGGATTTGGTATTGTCTTTTTAGAGGCTGTTGCCTGCGGAAAACCTGTAATTTGTGGTAATAAAGATGGTTCCGTGGATGCGGTTTTGAACGGAAAACTTGGGATTTTAGTTGACCCTGATAATATAGACCAGATTGCTGATGCCATAATAAATGTCCTTCAGGGTAATGTGCCCAATCATCTTCTTGACCCATCCTATTTAAGAAAAACTGTGCTCGAACACTATGGATCTGATAAGTTCACTAAAAGAGTAAAAGGTCTGTTAAAGAGGGTGAAAGATGAATTATAGAGAAAAGATATATTCTTCTTATCTTACTAATCGTCAATTACCAGTTGCTGACCTGGATTTTCTTGAATCTGTTACTGTCTGGTATGAGAAGGAAGTTTTAAAGGTTTTACCGAGCGATAGGAATATTAAAATTCTTGAGCTTGGCTGTGGGTCAGGTTATTTCCTTTATGTTCTTAAAAAGGCCGGCTATAAAAACCTCACCGGTGTTGATCTTGGAGAGGAGCAACTAAGAGTTTCGCAGAAATTAGGTGTGAGAAACTTTGTAATTCATGACGATGTGTTTTCCTTTTTAAAAAATACGGATAAGATCTATGATGTTATTTGCGCCTTTGACCTTCTTGAACACTTTCATAAAGATGAATTGTTGGATTTCCTAGGTTTGATCCACAATCGTCTTACGCCGGGAGGAATATTTGTGTTTAGAACTCCAAATGGTGAAGGTCCTTTTGCTGGAAGATATAGATATGGGGATTTTACCCATGAAATAGCTTTTACAAGAAATAGCTTGAGTCAAATTTTTAAAGCAAGTGGTTTTTCGGAATGTCACTTTTTTCCTGTGAAACCCGTTGTCCACGGCATCAAGTCCCTGGCAAGGAGGATTATCTTTGAGGTCTTTGAAAAGCTCCTGTGGCTTTATCTTGTGGCAGAGACGGGTGGGGTGAGAGGTTACATCATCACCCAGAATCTTTGGGGCTGGGCGGAGAGATAAGTTGAGTTCGTACAGAATATTGTTCATCGGGGAAGATTGGCACGGCTCCGGCGCTACCGCTTTAGCTCGGGGATTTAGAGCTTTAGGAAATGCCGTTGAGGTGGTGAGTGCAAACAGGTATTTCCCTGAGTTGTCAAGACAAGACGTAGTGAGTAAATTGTTAAGGAGGATGTTCATCCCCTTTTTTAAGCGACATTTTAATCTCGCAGTGATCCAAGCTGCCAAGCGTTGCAAGCCTCATTTGGTTGTTATCTACAAGGGAACCTTTGTCTCTCGAGAGACACTTGTGAAATTGAAGGAAATGGGTTTCTGGATAGCGAATTTTTTTCCCGACGTGAGCCCCTTTGCCCATAGGAATTTGGACCACGGTACATTTGTCTATTATGACCACATTTTTACAACAAAAAGTTTTGGCGTAAAAGATTTCAAAAGACTGTTTAATTTAGACAATGTATCCTTCATTCCACACGGCTTTGACCCACTGGTCCATAGGAAGTTTCCTTCGTCCCATTTGTATAAATACCTGGAGTGTGACGCTTCTTTTATAGGTGGGTATTCCCCTCACAAGGAAGAATATCTAGCATACTTGAAGGACAGATTGCCTCATGTAAAACTAAGAATCTTCGGAGGAGGCTGGGATCGTGCTAAAAAAGGAACCCTGAGGAGGAACATTGCAGGCTATCCAATCTATGGCGATTATTATGCGTTAGCTATCCAGGCCAGTAAGATCAATATTGGGCTCCTGTCGGAGAGGGTGCCTCCAGCAAGCTCAGGTGATTTGATTACTTCTCGAACCTTTCATATACCTGCGGCGGGCGGTTTTCTCCTTCATGAGAGGACAAAAGAACTCTTGCAGTACTTTGTGGAAGGCAAAGAGGTTGCTTGCTTCGATTCCAAAGATGAACTCATAGAGAAAGTCGAATATTACCTAAAGCATGAGGATGAAAGATTGACTATTGCCATGAAAGGACACGAGAAATGCATTAAAAACCATAGTTACACAGAAAGAGCAAAAATGGTTATAGAGACATACGAAAAAGACAAAAGGGGAAACTTATATGGTTAAGGTAGCAGTCGTTGTTTCCCATCCGATACAACATTTTTGTCCCATGTATTCCAGTTGGTCAAAAATAGATGGGATAGACCTTCACGTGTTTTTTGCTTCCTCTATCGGGTTTAAGCCTTATCTTGATGATACTTTTGGTATGGAGATTACGTGGCAGGGGCTGAAACTTGATTTCAATCACACCTTTCTCAATGAAGGTAAGGCTCTCCCGGTTTCTCTAAAAACAGATGCGTCTGACCTTGAAGAGAAATTAAATGCCTTCAGGCCGGATATAATTGTCAATTATGGATATAGGCAGAAGCTTCAGAAAAGGGCTTTTTACCATGCTATCCAAAAAGACATCCCTATTCTTATGATTTCTGATAGCGAATTGCGGCGCTACAGAGGCTTGTTCAAAAGGGCGCTCAAAAAACTGATAGAACCTTATTATCTCAGTAGGATTTCTGGGTTTCTGACATGTGGCGATGCCAATGAGGTTTATTATCGGAATTACGGTGTCCCTGATTACAAATTTTTTCGTTCGCCGTTTCCAATAGATAAGAATTACATGGAAAATTTTTGGGCAAACCGAATCCATATAAAGGAAGAGATGAAAAAGTCTTTCAAAATCCCCCCAAATAATACGGTGATATTGAATATTGGAAAGATTATCAGGAAGAAGCGGCAGGGAGATATATTAGAAGCACTGGCAATGATAGACCCCAAGGAAACTCCCCTTTCTTTTGTTGTTATTGGATCAGGACCTGAGGAAGAAGCCCTCAAGACCAAGAGCCGTAGCATAAGTGGCCACCAAGTTATATTTACGGGGTTTGTCCAGCCGGTGGATTTGCCAAAATACTATATCCTTTCAGATATTTATGTTCAGCCCTCAGAAGCTGATCCACACCCTCTTGTGGTAAGCGAAGCCATATATTTGGGCACTCCTGTTGTGATAAGCCATCGTTGTGGTAGTTACGGTCCAACGGATGATGTCCGGGAAGGTGTGAATGGGTTTGTCTATCGTTGTGGGCGAGTTGATGAATTGGCTCATTGCATTGAAAAATTAGCGAATGATAAGTTTCTAAGGGAGAAGTTTTCTAAAGCATCCAGGCAAATCGGACTACATGCACAAGAACTGGCCCACGGACAAGGGTTGGTGAATGCACTGAGATCCCTGGAATTATATTGAATTCTGAATGGTAAGGAATCTAAGTTATCCTATGTTCAAATTATGGAAAGTTTTGAAGGCAAACAGCTATCACATCGACATTGCAGCCATTGTCATCGGGCAGGGTGCCTCCACCCTGGGGGTTCTCATTGGCTTGAGGCTGGTGACGGAGGTTGTTCGCCCTGAGATATTTGGCGAGGTGAAGCTGATTTTGGGAATTATCACCTTCCTCTCTGGGGTGTTCGTGACTCCCTTTTGCCAGTTTGTTATGAGGAGGATCCACAATTTTGAGAGGCAAGCCCGGCCGTTGTTTGAACGGCAATCGAGGAGGCATCTGGGGGGTCTGCTGGGCCTGTTGGGCCTCTTTCTTGCTGTAGGACTCAATATTTACGGTTTTTCCCGGGGAAAAACTATGTGACGGCCAGCCTGGCAGCTCTGGTAATCCTGGTAGCAGGGGGAAGCATCGACGTGGAGCGAAGTATCTTTGTCTCTCTCAAGTAGCAGGTTTCCGCCAGCATTCTTGTCTCTTTGAGACAGTGGCTGGTTCCCCTGGCCGTCTTTTTTGTGGTCCTTCTCCTGAGAGACAGATTTTCCTGGTATCTTACGGCCAACGCCACAGCCCTGGTCTTGATATGGTTGGCCGTGGTCAGTTTTTAAAGCGTCAAAATCCCCGTGGGGAGATGGTAGAATCTGTTTCTCATGACCAACTATCGTTAAAGGCATGGCTCAGGGATGCCATGCCGTATGCCCTGCCCCTCGTGGGGGTTGGAGTTCTCAACTGGATTGTCAACCTCGGGGACCGCTACATCATGCTGGCATACCTGGACTTAAGGGAGATTGGGTTGTATTCTGCGTGTTACGGGTTGGGGTCCATGCCCATGACAACACTGGGAGAAATGGTGACGAGGTTTTTTTATCCCCTTTACCTCAAGAAGGCCGCCATGGACGACAGCACCCGGGTGGACAAGAAGGTGGTGTTTTTGATTGGCATCACCATTTTTTTACTTGGTGGATGCGTGCTCCTTTTTTTCTGGTTTTGGGGGCAGCAGACTATCGGCCTTTTGTTGGCTGAGTCCTACCGCCAGGGGGCTGTTCCCTTAATATTGTGGATTGGCTGAGGGTATCTCCTTCTTGTCACCTCATGGGCCTTTGACATGTTCACTTACGCTCGATCCAAAACAGGGGTCAGAGCTTTGGCGTTTGCCGTGGCTGCAGTAGGCAATATAGTCTTGAACCTCTATCTCATTCCAAGACAGGGTATCATGGGCGCGGCACAAGCCACATTTTTCACCTTTGTTCTTTACTTTGTGGTTATGGCAACTTTCTATATTAGATGGCTAAAGAGAAGAGAGGTTCCCTCTCCGGTTTGAGAGGAGAGATTGGTTCATGGAGAAGAGGTTGAGAATTCTCTTTCTTGGGTCAGAAAGGCTTGAGACCAACTCGGCAGGACTTTTTCGGGGCTTTCGGAGGTTGGGGCATTTGGTTCGTTTGGTGAACGAGGAAAAGTATTTTCCCGAGGTGAATAGGAGTTTTTCTTTGAAGATTATACGAAAAATGGTTCGGCCGCTTTTCGTAAAGGAGTATAATCTACGTATCTTGAGGGAGGCAGAGATTCTTAAGCCCGACCTGTGTTTGGTGTTTAAAGGAAATATGGTTATGCCAGAGACTCTGGTATCTCTCAAGAATGATGGATGTATTGTTGTAAACTTTTATCCTGATGTAAGCTTTTTTAACCATGGGCCGTATATTCCGAAGTGCATACCTCTTTACCACTCTGTTTTTTCTACGAAGAGTTTTCACCTGAAAATGGTTCCCGAACTATTTGGGCAAAAGAACATTGCCTTTTTTGGTACCGTCCCTTTATTTGTGTAAATTTAAAAACTCGCAATGAGCTTACCCTCCCAATTTTCATTTTGCAACCTAAGTAAACTATATAAAATTCTAATACAAGATTCCTCAGTAGGAAATGTCTCCATTACCTTTACCCTTCTTTTTACCTCTTTAAAACCCCTCTCTA
>Ga0190331_1000101_pt1 | contig 14583 bp, 20 predicted proteins | sample 48720445_MG_FD_161681 | JGI IMG/M metagenome (GOLD analysis project Ga0190331, IMG submission 161681) | Hydrothermal vent sediment bacterial communities from Southern Trench, Guaymas Basin, Mexico - 4872-04-4-5_MG | ecosystem: Environmental > Aquatic > Marine > Hydrothermal vents > Sediment ... | reverse complement strand
TGGCAGATTCCTGCCAGTTGAATACTACATCCGTAAAAGTCCGGATAATGTGATAATACTTTCCCCTGGTTGTAGAGTCTTACCTGTGCCTTCTTGCCTTTTTCATCTACCCCTCCAAATTGAATTGCCAAAGGGATTTAAGTCTTTTGAATCCATGAAAGAGGCCATCAAAGATTTTATTATTACCGATCGAGAGAAAAGAATAAGCAAGCATGGGTATCAAAATATAGTCGGTGTCCATAGGTTTATCCATGATTTCTGTAAGGAAATTCCTATTGATTCTAGCTATTTGAAGAATTATCAGCGTTTTTACATGAAGGAACTTTGGTTTAAAAAGATGCTTTTTAAAGATTTTTTTGGAGTTAAAACGGGTTATATATCTTCTAAAAGCAGTAACCTTAATGAAAAATTTCAAGAGATATCTTCTAGTAAAAAATTTGTTTTTATCGATGATAAACATTATTTAGGGTGGTCTTGGGGTCTGTATTCTGGTCTCTTTGCTGAACCTGGGCCACCTGAGCTTTTTAGCAAAGGGAAGAGTTTGATTGAGGTAAATGGAGGTAATTTTATAGTTATTGCTGAATATAAGAAGGCAGAAGAGTTTTTTAGTCAACACAAACATGACTTTCAAAATATATTGGATAGATGGTATGAGAAAGAAAAAGAATATAAAAGAGTAAAGCAAAACTATAATAGCAATTTTCCAAAATTTCAGAACGAAATAACAAATCTAGAGTCAAAGTTGATTGAGCTTAGTAAGCAGCAGTCAGTCTTAAAGCCAAAGATCATTGATTTAGAAGAAAAATTAAGACAAAAAGAAGAATTATATAAAGAAAAATATCTTGAACTTGCGGGTGAACTGGAGGAAAAATTGGGATCTTTGCCTGAAACATATGATGATTTTAAACAAAATATTGAAACGTATATTGATTGTTTTAAAAAAGCAGCAGAAGATACTTACCATACCAAAAAGGCGTATCAAGAAAATAAACACGCTCTTAATGAGTGTGAACAAAATTTGAATAAAGCAAGTCAAGAATTACAGGAAAAGCGTTCCTTACTACGTAATCTTCAAGAAGAGTATGATCAAATAAAGAAGGAGTTAATAGATGTAAGATTTCAATTGAGTAAGGTCATACCCTATGATATGATATTTCTGGATTTGCGTTTGGAACCAGCAGCTGATGAAGAAGCTCCAATTGAGCAAATCACAGGTATAAGGCTTCTTGAAAACATTAAGCAAATTGACCCATCTATACCAGTTATCATCTTTACCGCTTCTGAAAAAGCCTTGGTGTACAAAAAAGTGTTACAAAACGGCGCTGATGAGTATTGGATAAAAGAAGTATCTGACCCCTTAGAACTTAAGAGTATAATTATAAATTGTCTGCGAAAATACAAAAATAGAAGACTCCGAGAAATACACCTGAGAATTACACAAATTGAAAAAATAGACCAAATCAAAGGCCTGAAAACAGGCATTCAGGATGGTAGACCTTTAGAACCCGATGAACTTAGTGATGAAGAGAAAGCTTACGTTTTAGATTTGTTAAAGGAAGGTTTCTTCATTTTACGGAAAGAAAGTAGCGATGAAGAAATTTTATCTGGTGATATATTAGAGCGTATAATATCAAAGCTTGCCAGAGTTCAAGAAATCCGCTATCAGGTTATAGATGCTAAGAAACCCGATGAATATGGTCGAGCATATATTCAAATCTTTAATAATGAAAGAAAAATGCCAGAAAGCATTAAAAAATTCACAGATTTTAAAACAGAACAAAAGATTCGAGAATTAAGAAAGCAAATTGCACATGCTAGCGAAGAAGGAAGGCGTATCGAATTAAAGGAAAATTATATAGCAGATCTTATGGATTACACGGTAAACTGGATTTTAAAATGTTCAGTCTAGAGAGTAAAGGTATACTTTATGAATGACAGCGCTATTTTATTAGTTGAAAACCTTAACTCAATAGCTGATCTGTTTCAATGCTGGCTCAGTCAAAATTATAAATTAAAAAAACCAGTAACCGAGGCTGTTTTTGATGATGAGACAGAACTTAAGAAGCGACTTGATGTTTCTGTTCCTAATGAAACAACAATTTTTACCAACGTTTGTTTCAAATGGCATCCCGATACAAAAAGGACGGAATTTGCAGGTATAAAAAGAATTATTAAAGAAGCACTAAGAATAAATTGGTTAAGGCGAGAGCCAGTGATTGCTTATGGAACCTTACCAGAGGATATAATTTTAAACTCCCCCATGGGACAGATTTTTAAATCAAATAGGCATCATCTATATTTTGATTTGACAAAAATAAATGAGATAGATTTGGGTGCATTAATTAATGCCGTTTCCCCTATTCCGGATGAAGATAAACTAAAGGAAATAATTGTTAAATACTGTGCACCTGAGCTAAAAGATTTCCTCAGGAGAACTAATCATTATTTGGAAAAAATGTATAAACTGGATAGAAATTTTAAATCAGAAAGAAAGCAATTTTTGTGGAGACTTAGGCATGTTAAAAAGATTTTTCCAGACTTGGAAGCAGAAGGAACGACAAATACTGTAAAACTTCTGGAAGAGGCAGATGAAAGCAAAAAAGATAAAATAAAAAGAGATTTAAGATTAATTTTAAAAAAAATTAAGGAAAAAGAGGAGGAATTGTTATATGTATCCTCGTAAAGTTCTTTATGTTGAAGATAATGAGGGTGATATTAAAATAATGAAGGACATGACTGATAGCAATAAATTTGAAATTATTGCAGAAACAAATGGTGAAAAGGCTATTGAAATAATAAAAAATGATAAACATAAACATATCAAAGCAATCCTTTTAGACCTAGAACTGCTGGAGCCTGCAACAAACTTAAAACAAAAATTGCAAGGGAAGGAGGTGGGCAAAGAAATAAAAGAAATAAAACCAGAAATACCTATTTTTATTGTAAGTAAACATGTAGGCAAAGAAATTCCATTTATAGGTTGCTATCCAAAAGAAGAAATTTTTAAGCCTGGAGGCATTAAAGGATTAGAAGACGCTCTTGAGATGGCTATTTATGAGATGGAAAGCAAAGAGTCTTCACCACTCCAGGTAGGTAGTAAATGGAAGAGAAAGTGGGAAAGACAATGGCTTGATTTAAAAAATGACCCAAATTTTTCTTTAATAGAAAAGAGAATTGGTGAAGAGGCAAATAAAGATATGGATTTGCTTGAAAATAATAAAATATCTGGCACCTATAGATCTTATCGTGGTGCGGGTAACCTCCAAAATGCCCTAATAGCAAGAAGGGTGATTTTTGGCACTTATTTCAATTTTTTTGAGCAAGAGAACGTTTTGGATTCGGTAGCTGACTATCTGAATATGGATGATCAAGGCTTAAAAAATTTTATGCATGAGCTTGGCATTGCCTGGGGAAGTATTCAAACCTGTGGCACTCTTCTAAAGGAAGAGGAAGAGTGGCTTAAGGAAAATGGATATTTGCCATATTAGGTTAAGAAAAAGACATCAAAGATGATCTACTAAAAAGCCCTATAAAAATGGTTTTTTAAATAAGGATAATTAGATGGAGATAAATAGAATAGATGCAAGCTGACAAGAAACGTTCCAGAAAGAATTTCATAACCTTTATTGTGATTGATGATATACAATGTTCAATCATAGGTAGTTTAATAAAGAAGAAGTACCCAGATGCAAATATCGAAAAATCATGCAATTTAGAGAAAATACGACAAAAAATTAGTGATTCTAATCCAGACTTAATCATTATCTTGTTAAATGCTCACGCAAAATTTAAGCAAAACGACTTTCGGTACACTATGCAGGGAATATGGTTCTTAAAAGAAAAACTTAGAGCAGAGTGGCAAATGCCTTACCCGGTAATCATTTATTCTCCATTAGATTATAAAAAGCTTCTTAATTTTATTAGCTTGTTCAAGAAGCAACAAGGCCATTACTTTATATGTGTTACCGAACTTTCTGAAAAGTTATACAAAATTATACACAAGATTAAACCAGCTAAGCAGAACTTCATGCAAAAAATTGCTTTTCAATATGAGCTTCGGTTGGGTTTTTGCCATTCATATTGGAATAGTTTATTAAGGAACTTGAAAAGTTGCAATAAAGATATTGCACTTAGACGCCTCAGGGAAGCCAGAAATTATATAGAATCACTAGAAAGAAAATATCCTCAACAAACTAAAAAACATGTTCCTCTTATAAGGAGAATTAAAAAGCTGTTAGAAGAAATAGAGCTATCAATGTGTCTTAATCCGTCATTACCCGAAATACAGAAAAAAGAAAAGATTAAATATTTTGAAGAAACCTTACGAAATATTATGTTAAAAGCAGAATCATAAATAGTTGGAGGCTATTGTTGTTTAAAGTTTTATTTATTGATGATTTTTATGAAGATTTTGAAAAAGGTTTAATCGAAGTTTTCGGTCAAGATAGTATTATTTTCCAGAAAACGCCTTCTCTGGAAAAGATCCTTGAAACTTTATCCGAGCAGCAAGTCAAAGTAGCTATACTGGACGATGTATATGTAATAGATGCTCAAGGGAGGCAAACACCACCACAATATTTAGCTGGTGATCTAGCACGGGGAATCAAGAACAAGTACCCTCATGTTGCTGTAATTGTACTTTCTGCTTACCTAAAAGAAAGAGAAACTGAAAACGGTCTTAAACCTCCAGCTGATGCTATTTTCCAAAAACCTGAAGATCCAAAGAATGAAGAATTTTATAACAAACTTCATTTTGAATCCGAATATTTGGTTGATGTGTTAAATGTAACTGACTGGGACAAAGAGATGGAATTTGTGGTAGGAACTGAACCCAAACTTGTAGAGATAGCAAAACGTATTAAAAAATTCCATTATAATCCAGAGCCCTTGACAATACTTATTAAAGGTGAAAGTGGAACAGGAAAAGAAATGGTTTCTAGGGCAATCTACAGGAAATCACCCCCTCCTTATAATAAGTCTTGCCAAATAATACATTGTAAGAAGGGAGAGCCTCCAAGAGATTTTTTGATAAAACTTGCAGGATACCCACCTTATGATAAAAACAAGGAAATACTGGGTAAGTTGGATTTTCTAGAGATTCAAAAGAAAGAAACTCAAGGTAAGCAAGAGGTTATATGTGGAGGTACCTTAGTTATAGATGAGATAGAAAGCCTAAATCTAGAATCCCAAAATTCTCTCAATCGTCTTCTTGAGCGACAGGGTGTTGAACAGTTAGACAATCCACGTAAGATCTTTTGTTGTAAAAAAACTCGCTTTATTATTACCACAAATAGAGATCTTGCGCAAATGGTTAAAAATGGCGACTTTCGGGGAGACTTGTGGAATAGAATTAACAGACACCCCATTGATTTACCACCTCTGTGTGAAATTAAAAGTGTGATACCCTCTCTTTTTAGGCATTTTGTTAAAAAATATGGGGGGGCAGCGTTTGACGCTTCTTTGCGAAAAAATGTTCTCCGGGTATTAGAAAGTTATAACTATGAAGGAAATATTAGAGAATTTGAAAGATTAATTGAAGAGACTGTAAGAAATACAACAAACAATACGATTTTTGTGGAAAACATAAAGCGTAGCGCAGAAAGATTAGGATTAGAGGAAGCGGAACGCACCAATATATCTGTAGAAGGATTAGTGAGTGAGATTATGCAGAAAAAAATTAGGTGGTCGTATATCAATAAGGATCTTGGTTTTAAAGAAAAAGGTGAATCTACAAAGAATCTACTCATTGATTTGGCACAGCGAATCTGTCGGAAAAAAGGGCAAATTACCCAAAAATTGATAGCAGAATATCTAGGAGTAAGTCCAAGTTATGCCGGCAAATTATTATGTACTAATAATTTGACTATAAAGGCTCTTAGAAAAATGTTTCATGAATAAGAATCATGTTAACTTTAAAAATCGTTATTTATACTACTTGGGCATTGGGGACTTAATATAATTTTCCATTCTTCCTGCTTAAACAAGAAGCCTATTATAAAATCGTAATAAACAAAGCTAACTTATTACAGACCCGTAATAAAATTCACTTCCTAGTTGCTTAAAAAGCCGTAGAAAACCGCTCTTTTTCACTTGGCACAGATTTTGCCCTTTAGTTTTCCAGCCGAAAGGGTTCTCCTGATTAGGCTCAAATCCAATAGACCTCTATTTTTAAAGGAGTTTTAATGGGTAAAGCCGCTTATAGAAGAAAAGAAAGAAGAAAGAAACGCCTGGCCCACCTGGCCAAAAATAACCCAAGGGCCTTTGAGCAACAATGGCAAAGACGTCTTTTGTCCTGGGCACATTTCATCCATCATAATGCCGCAAAGATGGATAAAGGGCCAGTGTTCAAAGTTATTGACGAAGCAATGGAAATCCTCAAGGCTTGTGGCAAAGAGATTTATGAAAAATACAGCACAGACATATCTGATTTTTTGCTCCATCAATGCTGCAAAGATGTGGCCTCCCATGTAGACCCAAGACTTTACCACATTACCTTTAACTATAAAGCAATGGAGCTAAAGAAACCTCATCCGGTGGTTAATTCTACTAGGAAATAAGCCGCTTCGGCTAGTTTTGATATTTTGCTTAGCCATTGTTGGCAATATGAAAGAAAGGAGGTGAAAGGAATGGGGCGGTATAAAAAGTATCATGACATAGTTGCTGATCCTATTACGTCGTTTGTTGATGCTATATGTGGCACTATAACTAAAAAGACTGTGCTCATTGATAAGAAAACCGGGAAGCGTGTGGAAGGATATGGTCGCAGCTATGAAGAAAGCGACCGGAAGGCCTGGAAGAAACTTCACAAGAAGTAATATTTCAGGCCTTTTGTTCTCAAGAGCTGGGATAGAGTTTTCCTCACAGTCCCAGCTCTTTTATTGAGGGTTGGTGGCACCGACCTAGGACGAGCAAACCAAATCCTGCCCCAGGGTGTGCAAGGCAGGATAAATACATTTTAAAAGAGGGAAAAGATGGGAATTTTTAATTTTCTAGGTCTTATTAAAAAATCAAAAGATAAGAAAGATAAAATTTTAAAGTCGGTAATACTATTTGACCTCAGCAACATCAACAAAAGCTTTGTTAAGGAAAAGGGAGAATATCCAGATGTATTAAAAATCAGGGCGTTTATTCAAAAGGAAAATGGTGGAAAACATATAAAGTCAATTATCTTTACCTCTTATGACCCGGATAATAGGAAACAGCTAAATTATCTTGGAGGGCTTGAAGCAAGTTGTGGGTTTGAGGTCGTTAAGAAACCCATCGTGAAAGTAAGAGAACGAGCAGAGTGGGGGGATATGGATTTTGAAATTGCAAATTTTATTAAGGAAAATGTGCGCAACTATGATGAGATAATAATCGTTACCGGTGATGGAGACCTGGTTGAACCACTGAAGGAGTTTAAAAGATGGGGAAAAGGTCGTGTAGTTAAGGCCTATGGGGTAACGAGAAAGAGTTTTAACAAGGCTTTGCATGCAGTTTCTTCTTATCCAGTCATATTTCTTGAGGATTATTGGGATTACATAAGGTCAAATAGAAAATCAGGCAAAAGAAGCTTTGGACATTTAAGACTTATTCCTAAGGAGGCTAAAAATGGCTCACATTAAAATTGAGATAAAAAGCGAAGAAAAACCCTGGTTTCCAAGAAAGTTCTGGTCAATTAAGCCTTTTGACAGGATTAAGGAAAGCAAAAAGCTTTATAGCAGAAGCAGGGAAAAGGCAAAAGTGCGAAAGCTTATAGATGAGATGCTAACTAGCAATGACTTAGACCAAGGGGGACAAATTTATTTGATGAAACAAAATGGTTTTAGAGGAGGCAGCTATGATAAGGCGGTTTAAATTCTTGGTTATCACACTAGCCCTGGCTGTGGTTACCTCCATGACTGCAGCAAAAGGGGCTTATGCGGGCCAGAAGGAGTGGGCCACAGCAGGGAAGGTAATTACAGGGATTATAGTATATGAGTGCATTTTTAAGCCCATTGTAAAAGGGCTTTTTGCACCAGAGCCAGAGTATGTGGTTGTCTATCCCCATGGCCATCAATATTTGCCTGAAAAGGATGTGTATGTATATCGGTACTACCATCCTGCACACAGAAAGGTCTACATCTATGAATATCACTATTATGGCTATGGGAGGTAAGCATGCGAAATAGAGCAAAGAGAAACTATTTATTTAGACCAGAACTGGTTTTTGCTGCCCTATTTTTATTGACAGTCTCTGGATGCCTGCCTGCATTTATGCTTGGTACAAGTATCGGAGGAGGCGCTGTTTATTACGTGCAGAATCGCTGCTGTGAGCAATCATTTCCAGTGGAATATAACAAAATCTGGAATGCCACTGTGGATACACTAAAAGAGCTTTCTATACAGGCCAGATTGAAGAAGCAGAACAAAGATGAAGAGGAAATAGAGGCTGCTTCTCTCCATGGACCAGCAATAAAGATCAAGTTAAAGCGCATTTCAGAAAACCTGACTAAGGTAAAAATATGTGCGAAAAAGGATTTTATCAGGTCAGATAATGCAACGGCAAAGGCCATTCTGTTTGCTATTGAAAACCACCTTAGTAGTAAAGGTCAATATCTTACCAAATTTGAAAGGAGGTAACAATGAAAAAGACCGCTACAATTTTTCTAATAATTAGTCTTTTTCTTATAGGGTGTGCCTCACATAGACCCTTTGTCCCACTTACCAAGAGGCCAGCAGGTGAAAGGCTTTATTGTATGCAGTTTTCAAAGCCGATGGTAGTACCGCCTGATATGATTGTAGAAAATGAAAAAGAACCAGGTCAGCTTGTTGAGTTTGCACTATCACTTTATGAAAAAGGAAAATACAGGGAAGCCGCTAAGTTCTTTCTTGATGCTGGCTCTTTAGATAAATCAAGGCCAGGTGCAAATCATTTTAGAATCGCCTGTCTTTGTGCTTCAGCTACCTGCCTTTTGGATGCTGGCGATATAGAGAATTTTCACAAGGTAGTGGAAAGAATTAAAGGAGAGATGGACAGATTTCAAATGGCCTCAATAACAGATGAGGCGAGTTTACTAATAGCTATATCTGACAAACTGAAGGGTAAACAAGTGCAGCTAAATCCCACTATCTCTGGCAGTGTTAAAAACTTATTTAAAGGAGGTAAATAGTATGAAAAAAAATGTAATAGTCATTACTTTAATAGTTATAGTCCTTATGCCGGCCTTTCTACTAGCAGAAGAGCGCTCTGGTAAAGTTATAAGGGAAATAATGAATAGAATAGATAATAGAGTAAGTCAACTAGAAAAGAAGACTACTCTGCTAGAGGAGCAAAAAGAAGACCTTATAAAAAAGCTTAATGATAAGTATAAAGCATTTCAAAGGGAAAAGGATGAAGTGTTAAAAGAAGACCTGGCTACTGATATCTTACTTATAAATGCAAGGCTGAATATGCAAGATATCGAACAAGTTGATGCGAGCCTAAGGACTATTTCACAGCTTGTCCCTGATTTAGAGAGACTTAAAGGGGAATTGCGAGCTGGAATGGGTCTTTACAATAATAGGGTAGACTTTGAACGAAATCGGAAGAAGATGGGAGTCTTTTTGACAAAGGCAGCACTTATCTTGGATAGATTGAAAGAAACCGCGTCCCCTCAGGCTAAGAGGAACATTGAGATTTTAGAAAACAGTCTAATCGGAATTTTCAGGTGCTGGGACACTTCTGTAAATAATCCTCTGATTTCCTTGGATTATATAGATGATGTCAAAAAAGATTTAAATCAGGCATTTGCTCAACTCATAGTTATCAGAAAGCTTTTAGAACAAGAAAGGGTCAATCTTAAGGTAGATAATCTTCTCGCCTTGGCTCATCTTGTCCTTATCAGACTGGGAAAGGGAAAACTAGATAGAAATTCATTCCTCAAGACACCAGTAAAGATGCGCCAGGATATCAAACACAGATCAGAGATTATGAATGAAATTAGAACTCGCCCTAGTGCTTTTTCTTTAGGTAGAGAAAACCCAATACGAAGGGCGCCTGAGGATGAAGACACACTAAACAAGATAAGGGCAGGAAATTATGGATGGAGGTAATAAGATGAAAAAAATAGTGATTATGTTTTTGGTTTTGGGTTTGATAGGTGTCTTTCAGAACTCATACTCCATAGACTATTGCAATTCTGAAATTGTAAAGTCTTGGAAGGTTGAAAGGGACCAAGCAGTAGTCAGGCTGCTAAAGGCCTGGCTAAATAGGGCGCCACAAGAATTACTGGATGTTGAGATAGCTGAGATAAGCGCAAAAGAAATTCATATGGCCACTTGTTGCCCACCTTTTGATGTTGACGACTTTTACATCAAACATGTTAAAAGTACAGATCCTATGGGTATCTCTATTACGATATTGAAGACATATCTGAAAAAAAATGGCATCAGGCTTGACCCAAGGCATTTCTTTGAAGGAAAGCAGTTCTGCATTAAAAAGGAGGAATAGATGCGGGGAACCCTAGCCTTTGTAGGAACAATCTTATTTTTTCTCATCCTATTTTTTACTGGTTTTTTAGGATACTACTGTTTGGAATATAAGTGGGGACTGTTTAGTCTTACCCTTAAGACTTTGATAGGCCTTTTTGTATTACTCTACCAAAAGATTGGTATTGTTATTGTAGGCTTAATTCCTTTAACTGGCTATGTGGTATTTATGTCTTTTTTAGTTGTTCTGGAGTTTTTAGGACTGTTCTGCTTTGAAAAATCTCCTGAAAATAAGATGGATTTTGTGATCAAAATGGGGCCTATGCTGGGTGTGCTTGGCACCATGATTTCCCTTTCACAGGCCATGTCTCACATAGATATGAGCCATGGGGTTCAAGCAGCCATAAATCAGATGAGTTCGCTGGTTGGTCAGGCCCTTAATTCCTCTGTCTGGGGCGTGCTCGTAGCTATGGCTGCTTATGTTATCAATTTTTTAACAAAGGGAAGAGAAAGATGAGGCTGCCAACACCATTTTTTGATGTCTTCTGCTGCTTAATGGGGATTTTCCTACTGTTTAATGTGATGATTTCTGCTTATTTTAACGAAGCTCCGGAGAAAAGCCTTCCACCCATGGACTTGGCAACTGCCAAAGGGACAAAGGATTCTGGCCTGACAGGACTTAAGGCTTTGACTTTAAGTATAAAATCGGGGAAGAACAATAGGCTTTGCTATTTTATCAATAAGGAAGAGGTAACCTTAAAAGAGCTTCCAAGAAAATTGAGCGAAATTGCACCAAGAGATATTGTCCTCAGGGTAGACAGACGCATAATGCATGGAGATGTGATTAAGGTTATGGTGATGTTGGAAAGGCAAGGGGTAAAGAATATTTCATTTGCCTATAAAAGAATGGGAAAAAATGACTAAAGGGGGAGTTATATGAACCATAAAAAGATATTTGTTCTTATAGGAATGTTCTTGTTTTTTGCACTAGGAGCCGCAACAATGATGGTGTTTTTAAAGAATGAAAAGAGTAGTGATATTGTAGAAAAGGTAATAAAGGAGCCCTTAAGGTTTACTAAGATCCAGAAGACACCTAAAAAAGTTGAGAACAAACCTATTCAAACTACTAAGGAACTGGCCATAGATCAAAAGAGAAAGAAAGGAATCCTAACTAAAGGACCAAAGCCCAATGATAACGTTAAATTAGTAAAAGATAAGAGACAGAGTTTAGAAAAAAGTTTAGCTCAGATTCTTACGGCAGAGCCTGCTAAATCTAAAGAAAAGAAAAAACAGATAGAGCAAAAGAACACAAGAATTATAACACCAGAACAGATAAGACAATTATATAAAAAGAGAATGGAAGCATTGAAATATCTATAGTAGGAAGAAAAACATGACAGAAAGAGTATCTTTTATCAGTCTTTGCCTTGGTTTTTTTGTGGCATTCGTCTTGCATCACACCCTTTGGGAAAAGAGACCTATAGATATTAAACCATCAAGTATAACAAAAAAATTGGACAAAAAGGAAGAAAAGACCAAAGTGGGTATAAAATTAATGCAGGAAGCTACCGCAAAACATAAACAAGTGAGAAAGAGGCATAAGGGTAAAAAAACCATAGCGGTTTCCAGAAGGCTTATAGAGCAAGGGAAAAAGATGGTCGGAAATAGAGGCCAGAAGATAGGAGAATTTCCTGAGATTACCGCTCGATATAGAAGCACACTTGGATTTTCAAACTATGTCAAGTTTATAAAAAATATCGGTGGAAGATTCTTTATCTTTGATGAAGGAAGTAAAAGGCTTGTTGCAGAAATTGACTTTGATTCAGAAAAACTTAAGGCCATAAGTGATCTGAGTAACCTAAGCCCTAGGTCAAGAGAAATAACAGGCGAGCCAGAAGTATACAAATATACAAAGCTTGCCGAATTGTACTATGGTTCTTCAAGCTATTCTATGGTGCTTTTATTACCGCTTAAGGTTGATTGTTTTCTTATTGCAGGAATAGAGGATTATTTAAAACAGGTGGGGCTGGCAAGCAAGGATTTTATCAGTTTTGATGGAATTTATAGAACACAAGGGAATGTGCTTATCTTAGAGATTGTTTCAGGCAGGCTTAAAAACGGGAAAACAAAAACCATGCATGCAAGTTTTAATTTAACTGAAATTTCAAATACATAGGGGTGATTGATGATAAGAACCATATTAATATTGACCTTGATAGTAATGGCTATTGCTTACTTTTCCAAAGAAACTAATAGGACAAATGACAGAAATGTAGAGAAGACAATTTATTGTGTGTATAAGAAGATTAAAATGTTTATAGAAAAGGTGAAGGTTGAAAAAGGGCATCTTTCTAAACAGAGGGATAAAAAAGCACTTATGAGTAAAAGCCATTCTGAAGACAAAAATCCTGATGTTATCAGGCAGATAGAAGCAGACAAGACCACTGAGAGTAATAACACAGAGGAAAATAAGCAGCAAGATTATAATAAGGGGCTTTATGAACAAAGGAGTCGCAAACTCCAGGCAGTATCAAAAATCTTGGAGACCGGCTATGACAAGAGGTAGGGCATTTGTGGTGTTAATCTCAATGGGGGCTCTAGCTATCGGAATTTCTGCTGTTGATTGTTATGCAGATCTGAGTGAGTTTTATATCACTAAGCTTTTTGCTATTGAGACCCAGATAAGTGTTTTGTATAGGCAAAAGAAGACAAATAAAGATCAAATAAATAAGTTAGCTAGCCTAATCAGAGATAAATCCAATATTGAAGCTAAGTTGAATAGGTCCATTAGCTGCTGCCACAACACGCACCGATTAGCCTGGCAAAAGCCGCAACCCCCGAGAGATAAAATAGACAGAATGATTGAGGAAAAGGCAAGAAAATATGGTATAAATCCCAATTTTATAAAGGCATTGGTCCAATGCGAATCAGGATATAATGTGTATGCATACTCAAGGAAGGGAGCTATGGGTCTCACTCAGCTTATGCCTGAAACCTGTAGGGACATGGGGATTAAAAAGCCATTTTCTCCAGAGGAAAATCTTGATGGGGGTATCCGGTATATAATTTCTCTTCTAAGGGAGTTTAAAGACGTGAGGAAGGCATTATACGCCTATAATGCTGGTCCTGAAACGATACGGCAGGGCAAGGCAATCCCTTTGGAGACCAAAAGATTTGCAGATGCTGTCTTAGCACATTTTGCAAAACTTAACTCTCAAGAGTAAAGAGATGCGCACGATTACAAAGATAGCAATTATTATAAGCATAGCCTGTGCAGCTCTCGTTCTGGCCAAGTACAGTCAAGAGGATAAACAATTAAGACAAAGTGAGCAAGTTATCCTACAGACAGAGACTTACTTAATGGAGTTTAGTGAGTTTCTCCAAAAGATAACTCAACTGAATAGAGAACTTAGTGCTGTCTTTTGCAAAAGTCTTAAAGAAAAGGAACCTAATTTAAAGCAATTTGATGCCAAATTGAATGAGATTTATATTGAGCTAAAAAACCAGAAAATCATGCTAGAAAAGTTGCTGACCAGCCTGGAAAAATTTGGTCGGCATAGCAACTGGTGGTTGGTCAAATCTCATAAAGATAGGTACCTGCTAAATCAGTCATCAATTGGCTTCTATAAAAAGGGCCTTAAAACCCTTGACCGTCAATTGGCTGATGCTGTTAAAGCGCTCAAGGAATATCTGGCATTCTGGCCCAATTTGGGAGCTCAATCTATGAATAACGCTAAAAATGGGTAAATAATACAACTCCCAAACCAAAAACATGATGAAAATGATAGGAAAGGCATTTAGATTTTTGGCTGCTCTTTTATTAGGTTTTTCTATTGCAGCAGAGCTTGGGTGGATCCAAATAATCCATCCCAGGCTGGAACAATTTCACGAAGTCTTTTTAAAAGCAATAAAAATGCTTATTTATTTATTTTTCCCAAGTTAAAGACTCAGCATCAAAGCTAAATTTGGTTATAGGGAAAATTCCTTTATCATTTTGACTCCGTCTGTCCATAATGGGAATGTAGGGAGTAACTCCCTTTCCCAAAATCCTTGTTTGCTCTACAAGAAACCCCGTAAGTATGCTATAATAAAGCGATTTTAAAAGATTACCTTTCACCTAAAAGGTGAAAACACCTTAAGGAATAAAATTATGAA
>Ga0190331_1000098_pt1 | contig 14776 bp, 24 predicted proteins | sample 48720445_MG_FD_161681 | JGI IMG/M metagenome (GOLD analysis project Ga0190331, IMG submission 161681) | Hydrothermal vent sediment bacterial communities from Southern Trench, Guaymas Basin, Mexico - 4872-04-4-5_MG | ecosystem: Environmental > Aquatic > Marine > Hydrothermal vents > Sediment ... | reverse complement strand
TAGTAGTAGCGTAACAAGAGTATATGAGGGTAGTAAGAAGACGGGGGCTACTCTTATCTACGGTGAGCCTAAGTATTATACTCATATTGGTAGTAGTGGAGGCGGTGGTAGGTTTACCACTTCGGAAGGTAAGGAAGTGGTTGTGAGGTCTAAGCCTGAGCCTAGTTATGAGGAAGTGAAACTTGCTAGGGAGCGAGAGTTGGAGAAGAGTGGTGGTGCGGGGCTTACAGAGAAGCAGTTAAGAGAATACGAAGCATTAAAACAAAAAGAGAAGCAAGAAGCGAAGCAACAAGTAGTTATCGCTCTTAATTACGAAGATGTTGAGAGAATGAAGAAGAAGTTCGCAGAAGCGGGTTATAGAACTGCGGGCGAGCTTTATCACGCTTTGAAAAGAGGAGAAGTCGAAGCAACCCCTGAAGGCTTCTTAATCCATAAGAAAATAGTAGAATCACAGACCCCGCCTGGCGAGGTTCATGCGGTCAAGGAAGAACCTATTGAGCCTGGTTTTTACGGCTTTGCATCTTCTCTAAAGGAGGAGGGTGCGAGGCTATATTATAAGGGCTTAACAGTAAGTGGTCAGTATGGTGATCCTTGGCAGAGCACCAAAGCTCAGACTTATAAGTTAGTCGGGGGCATGGGTGTTTTCTTTGGAAGTGCTGTTGAGGGTGTTAAAGCAACTGTTGATAGGTTCAGAAGCGGTGACCCCGAAACGTGGTTGTTCACAGGAGGATTAGTCCTTGAAAGCCTACCTGTTTGGAAAGGTGTTAAAGGCGTTGGTAGGATAGGGAGTAGTATTATTAAAGGTCAGAGACTCGGTCTCCAAACAGCTCTTATCGGAGCAGGGGGTTACTATGCGAAGGAGAGTATTGAATACATCCAGGAAGCTGGAACGCCCGAGGAGAAACTGTCTAGGCTTGGTCAGGTTATGGGTAGTGGTTCTCTTTGGCTTGGTCTTGCTAAGAGTATTAAAACCACTGTTGAAATTCCTGGAAGGGCTAAGGCAGTGGTTGAAGAAGCTAAGATTGAGGCTAAGGAAGTAGAGTGGGCTAAGGAGCACACAGGCAAACCATGGGTTAAGAGTAGAAGAACCGAGACTGGAAGGACGAGTGGTTTTCTTGTACAGGAAGAAACAGGTATGGGTCTTGTTAGTGGGGAGTGGCAGGAACAACTCGTTCCTAAGAAAGTCGAACCACTCGAGATTGAAACCATGTATAAGAGGGAACGCATCGTTCCTGAATGGCACCTTAGACAAGCTAAGGGTGTTTATCAGAAGGGTCTTGAGAGTTTTGAAACAGGAGTTCCTAGGGGTTCGAGGCTTGAGGCGGTCAGGGATGAGATCTTACTCGAGGAGTATAAGGCTAGACAAGAAGTTTTTAGGCGGAAGAGCATGTATGAAGTGGCTTTGGAACAGGCTAGGAAATCAAGCGAAACACAAGCCAAGTTAACAGAGTTCAAGGGCGGTAAGAGTCCTGCTGAGATTATTGTTGTTGAAGACCTAAAAACAGGTAGGAAAGGCATCATCTTCCTTGACAAGAAAGGTCAAGCCAGGCTTTCACCAGAGCTTGACTTTAGTAAGGTCTACGAGAAAGGGCGTGTCTTCTATGAGGGTTTTAAGAAATATGTTTTCAAGCCGAGCGTAGAACCAGGAGGTAAGCCTATCACGACTAACATCCACTATGTTAAGATGCTTCCTTTCGCCGTGACTCTTCCTAAAGATGATATGACGCCTTCCGCTTTTGTTGAATCAAGAAGTGTTGTTATCCAAGAAAAAAGCCCTGAAATAGTTCAGAAACCAAGAAGTGTTGTTATCCAAGAAAAAAGCCCTGTGTTTGTGGCTGAGCCTAGGGTGTTGGTTGAGCAAAGAAGAATATTGGATCAGCCAAGTCCACAACCAACTCCGACTTTCCCTGGGAAACCAACGCCTTTCATAGTCAGAGAAGTTGGCAGAACAAGACGTGTTTCTCCCCCGCCATCTCCAGCCACACCCCTTAAACTTCCTTCCTTTACGAGGATGCGAAGGGAAAGGGGTGTGTTATTAAAGAGAAGAGAGTTTGAGAAGCCGATTGCTAGGAAAGGCGTTGGAATGAGCAGTTATGTATCCAAAACAAAGGAGGAGATGATCACTGGGAGACCTGCGAGTGAATGGCGAGGCAGGATGAGGGAGGAGATGACTATGCGGACTGAGAGGAAAGCTTTGCTCGGCGGGGTTCCTACTCCTTTCATGGCTAAGAAGAAGAAAAAGAAGAGGAAGGAGAAGGATAAAGGTTTATGGAGGTTATGAAAGAACGCCTAGAAGAAAAGGAAGAAGAAAAGATGAAGTAAATGGGTGGTTTTATTATGCCTGAGGAGTATGTTGAGTTGGATAAGTTAGAGGAAGTTCCGTTTGAGCCTTATGAGAAGCCAGGTTTTAAGCATAGGTTCAGGGAGTTTAAGGAGCGGTTGCGTGTGAGGAGGAAGGAGAGAGAGCTTAAGCGTAAGGAACGTGAAGAGGAGAAGAGGAAGAGGATTATTGCGAAGAAAGAGTTACTCAGGGAGAAAGCGGATTTATTAAGAGCTAAGAAAGAGAAGGTGAGGCTTAGGAGGGAGTTAAGAGAGGAGAAGAGGAAGAGTATTAGGCAGAGGTTTGGCGGTCTTAAGAAGGAGGAGAACCGAGTTGTTAAGGTTGTAAGACCGAGGAATATAAAGAAAAAAGCAGAAAGAATCGTTGTTAAGCAACAACCTCGTGTTTTTGAGAGGAGGAGTCCTTTCTTCCTAGGTAGTAGGGAGGAGGAGAGGGGTGAGAGTCCTTTCTTCCTGGGCAGTGATAAGGAGAAGAAGAAAAACCCGTGGCTCCTCGGAAAATAATAAGAAGGGAGGTGAAGGATAAGATGGTTTTTTTCGCAAAAAGGAAATTGAAGTTAGACAAGGATGAGATTAAGGAAGGTTTCAAAGAGTTAAGTGTTGACGAAGTGGAAGAAGCTAAGAGGAAGCTTAAGAAGATAGGGTGATGAAGGAAAATGAGGCTTAATAGGAAAGGTCAGTTGACTATAGTAACCCTTTTTGGATTAATGATATTCCTAGGAGTATTCGCAGCGTTATCCCCAGCGATTAAGACTTTCAGCGAGCAAGCGATTACTAATGGTAACCTCACAGGGATTGAAGCTTTTTTGATGTCTAACATTAACTTGTGGATTATCTTGGGATTAGTGATGACAATATTTGCTCTGGCTACGTATAGTTACGGACGATACTGAGTAAAGAGTGGGAGGTATAGTCAACTTGACAAGAAAAATGCTAGGTGGGTGTATGAAGTACAAGTTAATTATATTTATAATACTCTTATTCATAGCATCTAACCTGGTCTGTGCGGGTTGGTGGAATGAGAGTTATGCTTATAGGCGTCTTATTAATTGTAGTGGTGTTAGTAATGGTGTGCCTGTTGTGATTAATGGTAGTAACGGCTTCAAAATTGATGGTTATAAACAGGTTGTTTGGACTTATTGTCAGGGAAACACAACAGCACTTTATTATAATAATTATTCTGATTATGTTGTGGCTAATGATACTGCTAAGATTCCTTTTGATATTGAGCAGGGTAATGGTACGAGTTATGACCCTGAGAGTGTGTGGGGTTCTGATTTTAGAGGAGTTTATTTCATGGACGCTGTTGATGTAAGTGATAGGACAAGCAATAATAAGGATGGTACTGGTACTGGTACTTTAAGTGTTGTTGATGGAATAGCAGGGGATGCTATTCTTTTTAATGATGACGGTGCTAATAATGGGAGTATTAGTACTGGTGATTGGGTGCCTCAAGGTGATACTCGTAGTAGGGGTGTGTGTGCTTGGATTAAGCCACTGCCTTTAAGCTCTAATAATATGGAGGTTTTAGTAATGCAACATACTACGCATACGGCGGGACGATGGTTTGTGTTTATTTTTCAAGGTCATTTCAGGCATTATGTCTTTACAGGGACAACCGCCGATCATAATTATGCTATTAGTAGCAGTGTTAATCCGAGTTATGGCTCATGGCAGTTCTTCTGTGCTTATTATAATAGCACAGCGAATAAGCATGTTTTTTATGTTAATGGGAGTTCTGAAACGCTTAGTGTGGGTTATGGTTCTGCTTCGATTAATGATTTCACAGGTTTCAGCTATATTGATGTTGGCCAGGGTCGTTTGTGGAATGGCACGGCGGATAATGTTATGATATTTACGGGTGATAAAGGCATAAGCTTCTTTGATGAGTTGTATAATAATCAGAAATACACGCCTGGTTATGGTAATATCTTAGCCGAGGAAGTAAAACCAGCAACATATTTCACCATAACAGCTCATGATTACTACAATACTAGTTTCAGTATTCTTAACTTCTCTGCTGTTGTGAACGGGACGAGCTATAATACTACTAATGGGACGATAACAACGAACATACCTAGTAATGCTTCTGTGTTCGTCACTATTAATCTTAGCAGTGATTATAACGGGGGTTATTTTAACAGGTCTTATTATCATAATGTCAGCACAGACCTCTCAGCAAGCCTATGGCAGAGCGTTATCACTCTGCGAGGCGTAGAGAAAGCCACAGGGAAGGATGTTAATAATTTCGGCGTGAACACTACTTATAAGAGTAATTCCACAAGCACAGGAGAGTTAGTGTTCAGGTTCCAAGCAGGCGATTATGTTATTAATGTTACTCCTGGTAATTATAGTCCTGCTTATTATGGTTTTCAGAAGAATATAAGTGTTAATCCTCTGGATAATAAGACGGTCAACCTCTCTTTCTATAACACTAATTTCACCTTGTTTGTCAAAGAGATAATCACTAATCTCACAGTTACTAATTATAATCTAACAGCGTATTATAATGTGACTGGTTGGAGCGAGACCCATACGAATCAGAGTAGCAACACAACCCTACACCTAACCAACGAGACGTACAGGTTCATTATCTATGCTCCTGGCTTCGCACCTTACAACGACACCCTCAGAGTAAGTAATGGGACTACTAATCAGACAATATTCCTTTACAGTGCTAATAGTCTCTGGGTATATGCTAGGGAGGAAGAATTAGGCGGGGTTATCAGTAATTTCAGCGTGTTAATCTATAACGCTTATGCTACTTATCAGAATGACAGCGACATCAACCAAAGCATTGCCTTTTTTAATAATGTAACACCAGGCTTATACACTGTCAGAGTGACCAGTCCTGGTTATAGCACGAGATACTATAATGTTACTATGACTAGCGGGCATCATGCTGACCTCACGGCTTATCTCAGCGTTGTGGCTGGCAACACCACGCTCCTCTTCAAAGACAAGCACACCCACGAAACCCTTGAAGATGTTAATTACGCTATGTACAGGATTATTAATGGTTCCTGGCAGGTTATTAGTAGCGGGCAGAGCGATATTACAGGCAGGGTGTTCTTATCTTATACTCCTTACACAGAGTACAAGTTTATCTGCTCGAAGACGGGTTACGAGCAGAAGAACTTCACCTTACAACCAGTGTATAGTAGTTATGATGTTCTCATGACACCGATCTATGAGGGCGAGGCTGACCTGCAGTACGGGGGCGTGACTGCTTATCTCCAAGGCACGCCTCTGAACAACAATAACAACCTTATTACTCTGTTCGTTTCAAGTCCTCACGGCACCCTACTCAGATACGGTCTTAACCTCTCATACAAGACAATAAGGAATGGTGGCACTGGGAATAACGCTGTTGGCGGGAGTGTTCCTGTCAACATAACCGTGATGGGTGCGAGTATTAACGATTACGTTAATGCAACTTACTGGTGGAATGAGAGTAATGGTAATTATAGGGTTTTCTCACGAGTATTCTATGTGGGTAATGCTTCGGGTGGTAATGTTACTCTTGAGAAGATGAGAACAGAGAATTTTGGTATGAGCACTTTTGAATTAGTCATGATTAGTATGGGGGTTACTCTCGCCATGGCTGGTATGGGTGCTTTGCTCGGCGGAGCTATGGGGGCGGGTATTCTTAGCATCCTCTGCATGAGCGTCTTCACTTATCTTGGCTTTGTTCCCTTGTATGCTTTCATACCATTCGCTCTTATTTCCCTGTTCGTGCTTATCAGTAGCTTCAGAGGTGGTTACTAATGGGTAAGTTCCTAATGGCGGTTATAATCATGATGAGCATTAACATAATCCTATGGCTAACCCAAATGAGCATCATGGAGATTAACCCTAGTGCTCCCAGCTTTTTCAACGTGAGCAATAGTCCTGCTACGAATTATATCACTAACGGCGAGCTCACCAATAGGAGTGTTGCTGACAGCCTCCCAGAGGAAGTTAAAGGAACAGAAGGCGGGGGTGTGACGACTAGCCTGACAAGTTTCTTCTCAGACCCCATAAGCACTATCAAGAATTTCTTCCTTAAGACCCTGGGATTGGAACAAGTCGGTAACGTCTTGAAAGCTCCTTATGATTTCATGAAGAGCGTTGGTATCCCCCAGCAGATCGCTCTCATGATTGCCGTGTTATGGTATAGTTTCAACATAATATTACTCGCCTTAGTTATTGTAGGGAGGGATAATTAGAAAATGCCTTTTATTAATGCGACGAGCCAAGTCGGAGTACTTATGAGTCACGCAGTTAATAATATTTTTGGCAGCTGGTATGTTTTCGGCTTCGTCACTTTTCTTCTAGTAATGGTTGTGGCTCTAGCCCTCAGGATTAATTTCGTATGGGTGTTACTATTGCTTATTCCTGTTAACCTAGTATTCCTTGCTTACGGCATTATCCCCTTATACCTAGGCGGTATTTTCATGCTCGTACTCGCTTTCCTAGTTGCTTTCAGCTTCGGCGGTTTTTTCAGAGGCTTCACATAAAAAAAAAGAAGAAGAAGATGGGGGTGGTGTGGTTTTGGAAGAAGGGATTATTGACTTCGAGGAAGGCTTGACTATTACTAAGAGCCCTGACATTTACGTTAAGCTGACCATTCTTCAGAGGAGGTACGAGCTTCTTAACCTTTTCAATCAGTGGCAGGTTAGGATTGATGACCTGAGACTGAGAGAGAGACTAGTAGCCAGCCTGAAAACATTATTCTTAGAGGTTGAGCCGAGTATTAAGCGAAGATACGAGGCTCTTAAGAAAAAGAAGGATAACGAGGAAGCAAAGATGTATGAGGAGCTCTTCACATGGGTTAAGGAAGGTTTCAAGAGTGATAACGAGCTTGTTAGGGCTATTAGCACTCTCAACTCGTTCTTTGACACGATAAGGCTTACTAGGATTGATACTAGGAAAGAATATGATAGGACTAATGTCGAGGCAGAGAACTATGAGAAGGGTTTATGATAATGGTCTAAAATTTAGTAGTGTGGTAGCGAGGAATATTGATAAGGCTATGGAAAGAGTTTTTGAGCTTAATAAGGCGAGTCTTATTATTATTGACGGAGGCGTGGGCGAGGGTAAGACTACGCTTGCTGAGCATATTGCTAGGTATGCTACAAGTGTGTATAATGAGAAATATAGTTCTGGGCGGTTAGCATGTTATAAGCGTGAGGAGCAGTTAGCTATGGGCGGGGGGGATTTCATGAACAAGTTACAGAAATATGCTCTTACTAAGCCTGTTATGCTCTATGATGAGAGCGGTGATTTCACTAGTAAGAGGGCTCTGACCAGCTTTAACTTTCGGCTGAACAGGATATTCGAGACGTACAGGGCGACTAAGATCCTTGTTGTTCTCAGCCTCCCCACTTTCCTAGTGCTAGATAACGCTCTCTTCTATAATAAGATCCCCAGGTTATTATTACACCTTGAGAAGAGAACTAAGAACCAAGGTCGTATTAAGGGTTATAGTCTTTGGAGGATGTTCTATATTAAGCATAAGTCTAAGAAGTTGGTTAACCCGTTAGAAGCATATAATTATGTGGAGTGTAATTTCTGGGCTAACTTCTTGGATAATGATCCTGAGGAAGCTAAGAAGCTGAACGATTACACGCTCAGAGGCAAAGCGAAAATACATAAGCAGATATACGCTGAGCAGAGCGGTTTGATGACCACGAAGGATTTGGCTAGGGAGTTGCAGGTTAGTGTGGGTTATATTAGGATTCTTATTCATAAGAAACAGATTAAGGAGGAAATGAAGGTAGGTAATGTTAAGTATTACAAGCCTGATATTATCGCAAAACTTAAAAAGTAGGGTGTCTGTTTCCCTAAGAGAAGCGGACATTTAAGGGGGTTTTAGGTATGAATGAAGGTATTAAAACACTGGTTGTGTCTAAGAAAATCAGCAAAGAAGACAAATATATTCCTGGTGGTTGGCTTAAGAAACTGTACGAAGCCGTGGATAACCCCAGGGATAAAGCCTATATCATGTTCCACGCTGAGACAGGCTTAAGAGTAAGCGATATTGTAGGGGTTAAGAAGAAAGGCGGTAAGAGGCTCCCAGGCGTAGAGGTTCATAATATTGATTGGGAGAATAACAGGGTCTATGCTTATGATCATAAGAAGGATAAGTGGCGGTGGGTCTACTTCCCAGAGAAGGTTAGGAGTGTGTTGAAGATGTACTTGTTATACAGGCAGAAAGCAGGTATAAGGGGGAGGGAGTTGTTTTGTATGAGTGAGAAGACTTGTAACCGTGTATTGAAGCGTTGGTGTAAGAGGATTGGTTTTCCTTACGCTGACCTTGTTGGAAGCCACTGGCTTAGGCATACTTTTATTAGGCTGAGTCGTAGGGCGGGGAGGGATATTAAGGCTGTTCAGCAGAACACGGGTGATAGTGTTAAGACTATACTTGAGTGGTATTCTGAGCTTGACCGTGAGGCTATGAGGCAGGAATTAGATGAGAAACCCTTAATATAACCTTCTTTTCTGAAAAAAAGCCTAAAATAGTCTTTATATATAGGGGGAAAGCCATAATAACCTTTTTTTTTAATAAAAAAGCATATTTGGATTTCTATTTTAATATTAAGGTCATTATAGCCTTTTTTCTTTAAAAGAAGCTCAAAATAAGCTTATTTCTTTAAAAGAAGGTCAAAACGAGCTTTTTGAGGTAGAGAGGGTAGAGAAAGTAGAGTCAAAAGTCTCAGAATGTATAAAAAATACCGATAATACCAATAATATCGTAAATCCCCCTTATACAAAAAATAAGGAGCTAAATAGAAAATCGGTATTATCAGTATTTTCGGTATACAAGATACCAATGATACCAATGATACCCAAAACTTACCTTATATTATACAGAATAAGCTAGATAAGAATACAATATCACCAGTATCATTGGTATCCTTTGAATAACAAGTATTCAAATATTATTATTCTGTAAAACATATGTTATAACACCGAAATATTTATAAACATCCATTATAACCAACATTATCATAAAGGTTTTATCGAGGTGATTGGAGTGAGTGAAAAATTTACAGGGAAACTAATAAGCATAGGTAACAGCAAAGCTTTCACCGTTCCTGCTTTCCTAATAAGAGAAGGAAGAATTGTCGAAGGCAAGGAATACGAGATCATTGTTTCTGAAAAAAACACCTCTGTGTGCGAGGAAAAAGGCGAGGGGGGTGATACTTCTTGAACAAACCCGTTCGTGGCGAACTCAAGATCGATGAGATTATCAGGCTAAGAAAAGAACAGCTTAAAAACGAGCTGAGAGAGGTGTTAAGAGATGAAGCGTGATTACGAGCTCTGTAAATGGAAAAAACATATAAACGACTTAATTGAGCAGAATCCTGGCTTGGAAGAGAAAATAATGGAGTACAAGGACAGAACCATGCTAATAACCTGCTACGTATGCGATGGTTATAATCAAGAATGCGGAAGCTACGAGACAGAATGAAGAAAATGGATTTGAGACCGGAAGATAACGAGGAATTAAGGAAACTAGTAAGAAACGGCGTGTTGGATTGTGAAGGAAAGAACCTAATATGCGATTTCAACATAGATATAGAAGCTAGTATAGTTAATTGTAAAGACATCATCTGTAAAAATATTAAATGCTGGGAAATCAATTGTGGGGACATTAACTGCCATAACATTAAATGTCATGACATTAACTGCTACGACGTCAATTGTCATAATATTAACTGCGGAGACATAAACTGCTGTGACATCAACTGCCAGAACATCACTTGCAATAATATCAATTGTCAGAACATTATCTGTAATGATATTGACTGCCGAGATATTAACTCCTGTATGGACATTAAGTGTCGTAATATCATTTACTACGCAATATGCATAGCATACCAAAACATAACCTGCAACAACATAAAAGCAAGAAGAAAAAAACACATACAAAAAGCCATAGACGGAAAAATCAAGATAAGAAAAAGAAAAGGGAATAGAGAATGAGTGAGAAAAAGATTTTTAGGAAGCAGAAGCAATGGGGTTTTGAAGAAGAGGATTTCTATTTTGTTTTGAATTGTCCTGCTTGTTGGAAAAAAGGAATGCTATCAAGAAACCTTTTCTACACATACATGACTGAGAGCAAAGGCGTAAAGTACTTTTACTTGGTATGCAAGAATTGCCAAGCCACTTTCAAGGCGAGCATTAAGGATTTTCAGACAGGATTCAAGAAGATTAAGACAAAAAAAAGACGAGGCAAGAATGATTAAGGAGAAAGAAGCATGGGATTTATTAAAGGAACTAAATAGTTATTGCTATATTTGTAAGAAGCATATTTTCTTGTTTTGTGGGCAATCAAGAATACAAACAGGGGGTTGTTGTGTTGGTTATGAATTCCAAGGGAAGAAATGGATAACACCAAGATATGCACACATTCATTGCTATTTGAAAAAGAAGAAGCCAAAAAGCCTTATTGAAAAAGAAAAAAACACCATTAAGATGCTAAGAACAATATATGAAAAAAAGTTAAAAGCACAAAAACATTTATTGGAGAAAGAACCTTCGTGCACAGGGAAATGGAGAAAAAAAGAGAAAAAGAACTTGGAGAAAATTAAAAAAACACTGGAAGAGTTAAAAAAAATCCCTAAAAAGGAGAAGTGAGTGTGAAGCAAAAAAAAAGAAACAATAAGAAAAAAGAGAAGATGAAGGAGGGGATGAGAGAATGAGTGAAGAACGAAGTCTTCCCGGGCTAAGAGGTGTAATCATAGAAAAAGACCATATCCTACTCTGCGGAGTATGCAAAGCCAAAGACCTAAAAAGAAAATGAGTAATAAAAAATTTAAATTAGGAAGAAAAAAATTTTCGAGGATATAAATAAATATTTGTTTAGAGTTGTTGCTATTAAGGATTTTGGTGATGTTAAGAAAGGTGATGTTGGTGGGTGGATTGAAAAAGAAAGTAATTTAAGCCAAAATGGTGATGCCAGGGTTTCTGGTAATGTCAAAAAAACACATGAGGTGATATAAGATGGGATACGACCCGCACAACGCAAAAGAACAACCAAGACTACCACCAGACACAATACTAAACGGAGTAATCATAAACATAACCGACGGACAAGTCAAAGACTTCATCAAAAGCGAAAAATGGGAAGGAGACCTACAAAACCCAGCCATAGACATAACCACAGAAGTACTACACCAAAACAACAAATACACATTCAGCCAAGTAATGACATACAAAGAAGAACAAGGCACCACAGTATACGCTCCTAACAGCAACATGGGGCGATACAAAAAGAAATACGGGAAACTACCAGAAGTAGGAGACCAAGTCAAAGTCATAACAGACAAAGACGGATTCCTAAAACTAAAACTAGACTAAAAAAAAATTTTATTATTATTTTTTTTATTATGTATTTTCCACAACAACAAAAAATATAAATACAAAGTATTTACTGTGTTTTTTGGTGAGTGATCTTGGAATACGACAAATTCTACGCCAAAATCTGGAAAACAGGAAACGGACTAGTCATAACCATACCAAGCAACCTAACTAAACACGCAGGCTACAAAATAGGAGACCAAGTACAAATAATGATAAAAAAACAACACCACAAAAAACATGCGATACGACCAACTAAGTCACGTACAAAAAAGAATTGTTAAATACCTAGAAAAAATATACCTAGAACACCCCAGCATAACCAAAAAAGACTACATTACAAGCCTAGCATTCCTACTCAACAAACACAAAAAAAAGAAAAAATGAATGTTGAAAAAAAAATATTAATCCCACCATACGAACTCAACAACTCAGTAGAAATACTCAGACGACTCAAAAAAAAAAGCGAAAGACTAGAACTAGCCAAAAGAATATACGAAAGCTGGGAAGCACTACCAGAAAAACCCCTCAAACCCAACGACTACACCCGAGACACACTCACAAAAAAAAACCTAGAATACATAAAAAACACAATAGCATACAAAGGAATAACACCACCAAAAGAAGAAACAAGAAACCTATCAGCTCTTAGCTTCGCCAAAAAACTAGACCCACTACTAATCACACAAGACTTCATAAAAGAACAACCCATATACTACGACGAAAACAAAATATGGTGGATCTGGAACCACCAAAAAAAATGCTGGGAAATAACCGATGAAATAAACATACTCAACCAAATAACAGAAAGCTTCCAACTAATAGGACTAACAGAAACCAACACCAAAAACCAATACATCAACGCCTTCAAAATGGTAGCCAGAAAAAACAAACCCAAACCCACACCAAAAACATGGATACAATTCCAAGACCGCATAATAGACATAACAACAGGAGAAGAAAAAAAACCAAGCCCAGAATACTTCAACACCAACCCAATAGCAACAGAACTAGGAGACAACGAAGAAACACCCACAATAGACCGCTTATTCACAGAATGGGTAGGAGAACAAAACAAAAAAACACTATACGAAATAATAAGCTACGCCTGCTTACCAGACTACCCCATACACACACTATTCGCACTCATAGGACCAGGAAGAAACGGCAAAACCAAATTCCTACAACTACTCATAAAATTCATAGGCAAACACAACATCACAAGCTCAGAACTAGACACCCTACTAGAAAACAGATTCGAAAGCGCCAAACTATACAGAAAACTAATATGCCTAATAGGAGAAACCAACTTCAGCACAATCAAAAAAACCAGCCTACTCAAAAAACTCACAGGACAAGACCTCATAGGCTTCGAATTCAAACATAAAAACCCCTTCGAAGACTACAACTACGCAAAAATAATAATGGCAAGCAACAGCCTCCCCAGCAGTGATGACACAAGCGAAGGCTTCTACAGAAGATGGCTCATCATCAATTTCCCAAACACATTCCCAGAAGGACACGACATACTCAAAACCATACCAGAACAAGAATACAAGAACCTAGCAAGAAAGGTAGTAAGGATACTCCCAGAACTACTAAAAAAAGGGCATTTCACCAACCAAGGAAGCATAGAAGAAAGAAAAAGGAAATACATAGAAGCTAGCAACCCACTAAACCTGTTCATCGAGCAGTTCTGCGAGGTAAAAGACGACGCATTCGTCAAATACGGTGAATTATACAGCGCTTACGTCCAATACCTACGTATTTTGAAGCGTAGAGTTGTGAAAAAGAAGGAATTCAGGGAGGCTTTGATAAATGAAGGCTTTTATATTGAGAAAACAACAAAGTATCTTAATGGGGTTGGTATTAGTAGTTTTTGGATTGATGGGATTAGGTTAAAGCCTGATTACAAAGAATTAATGACAAAAATGACAAAAATGACCAATTTTTCACTTTATTTCTTATATAAGAAACAAAGGGAAAATCATGTCATTAATGTCATTAATGTCATTAATTCAGTTCCAGATGAAGTGAAGGCTGATTGGGATAATTTCATGTGCATATTACTTGATATACCTGATAAGACCATTAGCATAGAGAAAGCCATATCGCTTGGTTTTAATGAGGAGCAAATTGATAAATGGAAGTTTGAGGGTCTGATATATGAGCCTAAGCCTGGTTATGTGAGGTTGTTGTGAATTTAGAGGTGGTGTTGTGTGAGTGAGTATAAGCAACTTGGTTTTAGCAAGGCTGATCTTGTTTTGATGGCTGAGCTTATTGAGGAGGGCCGGCTTATTCCTAGGCGTGGTCAGACTTATGCTGAGGCTTTCCTTGAGTGGAAGGAGGAGGAGAAGAGGAGAGGGAGTTTGAGAGGTTGGGTGTGAAAAGTGAAATATAAAGATTATAAGAACTTGCCTGAATATGCTAGACAGGAGTGGATTTTTAATAAGTTGGAAGATAAGATTGTTAGTCCGATTTCATATGGTATGTGGTGTGTGATTTTCTGTGTTTATATTTATCTTTCTGTAACTATACTTTGTATCTTTACTCTTTTGACTTATGATGCTGGGAGGTATGCTTACTTAACTCCTTATATTTATTCTACAATGAAGGTTATGCCTTACTTAATAATCATCTTGGTTGTTGATGCTGTTATCAGGGTTGGATTTAGTGTTTATCATGGTATTAAGGAGCAGAAGTGGATTAAGGAGGTTAGGGAGAATGGAAAATGAAAAAGCATGATATGTGGTGTGATATTTGTAAGAAAATGATTCCAAAAGATAAAGTTGAACAACATTTCGATAGACATCTCAAAAAAGACGATTTGAGAAGATATTGTATTTATAAAGAGAAAAGGAAAAGAGGTTGAAGATGATTAAAGAAGCGATGTTTTATATGTTTGAGCTGATTCGTATTAGTATGCCTCTTATTCTTTTAACGGGGTGTGTTGCTCTCATAATCGATTTTAATTATTTGAAGAAGAGAACTGATTTAACTTATTTTGAATTATTTTGTGTTGTACTATGCTATGCTCTATTCCCAATTGTATTGATTTTTTATTTGATTGAAGAGTTTGAATGTCTTA
>Ga0190331_1000093_pt1 | contig 14980 bp, 6 predicted proteins | sample 48720445_MG_FD_161681 | JGI IMG/M metagenome (GOLD analysis project Ga0190331, IMG submission 161681) | Hydrothermal vent sediment bacterial communities from Southern Trench, Guaymas Basin, Mexico - 4872-04-4-5_MG | ecosystem: Environmental > Aquatic > Marine > Hydrothermal vents > Sediment ... | reverse complement strand
AATAGGAGGGAAGGCGATGTGAAATGAGAACAAAAAGGATATTGTCTATTGTATTGGCACTGGTGCTTCTCGCATCTGCACTGCCGCTGGCAATCACGTCCGCGGCGGCATACGAAAAGAAAATACCATGCGATGCCGATGGAAATAACGAACTAACAAAGGAAGAGCTTGTTAACGTGATCCTTCCGTATATGCTCGGTGAAGGCTCTTATACTTTAGACGATGTTGGAGATGCCGCATGGGTATATGCATACTGGGGTGGAAAGCCGAAGACGATTGTGGATTCTGCCGGTAGAACAGTGACGATATACAAGCCGGTGAAGAGGATAGCTATGATGAATGGGGATTGTATGCCTATAATGCGTGCTATTCACGCCACTGATAAGATAGTTGCAGTAAATAAATACACCATCCAAGACGAGATACTTTATCCAGAATTCAGTGATTATCCCAACATAGGCAGCGTGTGGTCCCCTAATTACGAGGCACTATTAGCTGCAAAGCCTGACACTGTTATCCTATACGGAACTATATTTAAGAAGAAATGCACAGACATCGAGAATAAATTAAAAGAAGTAGCCCCTGACGTTACTACGATATGGCTTGATGGCTACAAGCCCGGACTGACTCCTAAACCGGGCGCTCAGCTCATAGAGGAGAGCCGAGAGCTTGGATATCTGCTTGATAGAGAAGAAGAAGCAGAAGAATGGATTGGGTTCTATGAAGGAATTATGGATTCAATCACGGAAAAAGTGGGAGGCATAGAGAATAAAACAAGAGTATACCTTGAGTGCTGGAAAACTTGGTATACCGCAGGTCCTGACGCAGGATGGGGTGAGAAGCTTAAAATTTCAGGTGGTGAAAATATCTTTAGTGACATCTCCGGTTATAAAAATATCGACCCGGGTGCTGTCCTATATAGGAATCCTGAGGCAATAATCTGGATTGAAAAAACCAAAGGGGGCTATGATACAGGTGACTTAACTGAGTTGAGTAGTATAAGAGATGAAATCATGGAACGCTTAAACACTACTACCGCAGCAAAAAACGGGAAAGTATTTATAATAAATACCGACGTCTTTGGTGGAACTGAACATTTCATAGGTATAGCTTATGTAGCAAAATGGCTATACCCAGCGAATTTCACCGATTTAAAACCAGAGATAATCCACAAGCAATATCTAACAGAGTTTCAGAGATTGAGCGACAGCTTAGTTGATAATGGTGTGTTCGTATATCCGGGGGTATGAGGAATGAAAAGAATAATTTTCTGTACACTAGCGACGGTGCTTCTCGCATCTGCACTGCTGCTGACAATCACGTCCGCAGCGGCATACGAAAAGAAAATACCTTGTGATGCCGATGCAAATAACGAACTAACGAAGGAAGAGCTTGTTAACGTGATCCTTCCGTATATACTCGGTGAAGGCTCTTATACTTTAGACGATGTTGGAGATGCCGCATGGGTGTATGCATACTGGGATGGAAAACCGAAGACGATTGTGGATTCTGCGGATAGAGAAGTGACGATATACAAACCGATAAAACGAGTTGTCTGCACTTTAGCACATCACATTGAAGCGTTACGAATACTCGGTGTCTCAAAAGATACAATAGTTGGCGTGCCATCAAAGTTAGACCCCGATTTTTTCCCCGAGTTCGGTGATGTACAGGATATCGGACATTTAGCGTGGGACCTTTCTTCTTCCGATATTGAGATGATCGTGGCTTTAAAGCCAGACGTCGTTTTCCTTCCTGCTGCTACTGGTCCCTGGGGTTATACTGCCGATGATGAACAGGAAAAGCTGGAAACCTGTGGTATAACTGTGATCCGTTTTACCTTCAATCAATTAGAGACAATACCTGAAGAAATAGAAAAATCTGGATACATCTTAGATAGAGAGGAAGAAGCTGGGGAATTCATTGATTGGTATGAGGGCATTCAGAATTCGATCTTAGAGAAGACAAAAAATGTGAACAAAACAAGAGTATATTCGGAACACTCTGACTACATGCTTTCTACTGCCGATGACGATATAATTGCAGCAGCAGGTGGCGAGGACATCTTTGAGGGCAAGGAGGGGGGAGTGGAGAAAGAAGCGGTGACGTTTGCAAAGCCAGAAATCATAATTAGAGCTGTATATAGACCAGAGGGTTATGGTCTGGATGCGGATGATACAGCGGCTTTAAAGGAAGTAAGGGATTCCATTATGAGCAGAGAGGAATTGAAGGACGTACCGGCAGTGGAAAATGAACGCGTTTACATTATAACTTCTCACATCTGGACTTATTTACCTTACAGTGGATGCAGACCTCTTATAGGTCTATGCTATCTGGCAAAATGGTTCCATCCTGAGCTATTTCCAGATACAGAGCTCGACCCGAAAGCAGTCCATCAGGAATACCTGACAAGATTCCAGGGACTGGACATTGATTTGGATGAGAAGGGCGTGTTTGTGTATCCCGAAGAATAGGGGCAAATAGGAGAGATAAAGAAGAAATAGGAAGTGGTAAATTATGGAAGCAAAAACTGCAAAAATGGAAAACAAAGTGGTATTGTGTGGAGTATTGGCATTGTTTGTTGCAGTATTGATAGTAGTATCGGTGTCAGTGTCTGCATACGACCAGAAGATACTGGTGGACCTGACACATGCAGAGCGCATATCCATTGACGGCATAACGTCACCGAACCTGGATACCTCCAGTAACAGTAGAGTTCTCAACTGGACAGATTGGGCTGACTACATTAGAGGGGAAGGATATGCGGTGGATGTGTTGACAGAAGGACCGATAAGCACGGAAAAGCTTGCAGGCTACAATGTATTGATCATTGCAGAGCCTGATGTAACAACAAGTGGACCAGCATACTTCACAACAGAAGAAAATGACGCAATAAAAAGCTTCGTCGAGAACGGAGGAGGACTGCTTCTGATGGGCACTCAACTCGTTGGCGGAAGTTCGCCGTCTGAATTCACGGCAGACTATAATACAGTCTATCACTACCCGGAAGTCCTTAATGCCCTGCTTGCGAACCTTAGTGTTGACATGCGATTTGCCGAGGGGATGATAGATGGTGACCCATACGATGTGATGGTGGAAGATGATATCCTGGATCAAGTTGGAGGTCCAAAGGGAAACATCTGGATACACACGGGTGATAAAACACATCCAATATGGAACAATGTGACCGACGGCAAGTTCGCTTACTGGCACGGATGTTCCATCAATGTGACGGACTCGTCTATTGATATAGTAGCAACTGGCGACGATGACACCTATACAAGCGTGAAAAATATGGATTACAGCCCGGTCGTAAAACCACCCGGTAGCTATCCGGTTGCGATAGCCACAACAGAGTATGGCAGTGGGAAGATCGTTGCTTACGGTGATGCTGGCTGCTGGCAAGGAGCACCGCCATTTGGCGGGTCTGTTATCAATAATCCTGATTACCATGAACAGGAGATTGCACTAAACCTTATAGAATATTTAGCAAAACCGACACCGATTACTGCTGGAAATATAACTGTATTAGCAAAAACAACCGCGGATAGCAATGGAAACTATACGTTCTCTAACCTCACTGCAGGAAATTATGCCATAACCGCAGTGCTGCATTCTCCGGTAGGATGGACGATGGGGAGTGTAAATGCCAGCATAGGGAAGGGGGAACTGCTCACCGATACCGATATATGGCTAAACACAGCCGAGGAAGAAGCAGTAAACGAGATATTGAATGCAACCGTAGACCCAGGTGGTTTAACCGGCACGAGTTCTATTTCTGGCAGAGTGCTTGCACAAACACCTTTCGGCGTACTCCCAGGAGCAAATGCAACGGTCGTTATAGTCCAAACGGGCTGCTTTTTCGATACCAGCATACCAGTTAATCCCTACCCCAGCATTTCTGGTGTGCACAATGGCACATTGGAGGTGACACGTCCCATCGTAGTAGAAAGAATGTACACCTATGCTTGCACTGGAACAGGTGGGCATTCAGAATACGTCAAGATTTGGAATGCCACGGGATGGAACGTGAGTGCCTCCTGGAATAGTTACAAAGACAACTGGCACAACATCACTTTTGATGCGCCATTCACCTTAGAAGCTGGTAAGACATACTATTACACAATAAGAACAGGCTCTTATCCGCAGATTTATCACACCGATGAATTAGAAGCTGACGGTGGGACAATTAAATGCCAAGAGTTCGTAGATGCAAATGGGAAGGTGTATAACAATTGGATTCCGGCGATAAGATTTGAGGGGAGTTGAAACTCTCCTCTTTTTATTTTTTAAAACGTGCGAAAAAATGAAAATCACCTGTATCTCTACGGTCGCAACACCAGCCATTTTAGAAGCGATAAATGCGCTGAGAGAAGACTTTGAATTGGACATAGAATTCAAAATATACTACCCCAACCAGATAGATGAAGAGGAAGTTGAAGATGAGACCCTCAAAAAAGACCTGAAGGAATCGGATATAGTCCTAATTGACATAAGAGGCGGAGGGAGGTCGAGTAAAATCGTTTATGACGCGTTAAAAGAAGAGAAAAACATCGTTTTAAACCTCGTGGGTCCCATGAGCAAGCTAATGGAGATAACAAGGCTCGGCTCTTTCTCAGGTGCGAAAATCGCATCTCGAATAAGTTCTTCCACTGAAGTTGACAATCCGGAAGAACTGTGGCAGAAGATAGAACGAGCCCAGAATATTGTGCAAACCGCTGGCAGGCTTTTACCTTTCAAATCGGTAAAAGATGCAGGAAATTATATAAAAGCGCTCAAATACTGGAGGTATGGCGGCAAGGAGAATTATTATAATCTGTTTTTATTCCTTCTCAGGGATTACCTTAAATACGAGTTGCCAGAGGCAAAAGAGCCAGTTGAATTCCCCGAATATGGCATCTACCATCCTCAGTATGGGTATTTCACGGACTTAGAAGAATTCATAGAGGCATCAGATTTTGAAGATACGCGTTCTACGATTGGCATCCTTTTCTACGGTGGAATGCACTTCGACCAGAGTGTATCAACTGTGAGAGCCTTCATAAGCGAGTTAAAGGAATTCAATGTCATTCCTGTTTATGCTAATGGCGTCCATAATTTAAGAGCGATAAAACACTACTTTTTCAGAAATGGTAAACCCCTTGTTGATGCGGTCATAAATTTGATGTGGTTCAGGATAAACGGTGGTCCTCTTGGTGGAAATCACTCTTTAACCAAAGAATTACTGAAAGAGCTGAATGTGCCTATTTTCGCTCCGGCACCTATGTTCACGCGAGAAGTGGAAAAATGGAGAGAATCACCAACCGGTCTATCGCCAATCGAGATTATCACTGCCGTGGTCTGGCCAGAACTTGATGGATGTATTGAGCCCATACCATCATGTGGAATGCAGGATATAATGGTTGGAGAGATGGAGGCGAAGGAAGTTGCGCCAATTGACGACCGCGTTGAACACATTGCAGGCAGGCTCAGAAATTGGCTGAGATTGAAGCAGAAGCCAAATAACGAAAAGAAAATCGCTGTTATAGTGTATAGTTATCCGCCAGGTGAAGGTAATATAGGAAAAGCAGCTTATCTTGACGTTTTTCAATCCGTAAAACGTTTGTTAGAACGTTTAAAAGAGAGCGGATATGATGTGGAGCTTCCAGAGAAAGAATTACACGATTTATTTGAGGAGAAGGCAATCGTAAACTCAGGAACATGGTTCAGAGAAGAAGAAACGCTGAAAAATTGCTATCACCTCGACTTAAATGATTACCTCAAATTTTTTCACTCGTTGCCGAAGGAGGTGCAAAACGACGTTGTAGCAGATTGGGGAGAGCCTCCGGGAACGGTAATGACCGTTGATAATAAATTCCTGATACCCGGAATAGAGTTTGGTAACGTATTCGTTGGAATTCAACCTGCAAGACCCCCGCTTGGTGAATCCGATTTGGCTAAAGCCGCACACGACAAAACAAAACCGCCTCATCATCAATATCTCGCTTTCTATTTCTGGCTGCAAGAAGTCTGGGGTGCAGATGCAGTGTTTCACGTTGGAACTCACGGTCTGGCAGAATTTATGAAGGGTAAGGAAGTAGGGATGAGCTCGTGTTGTTTCCCGGATATCCTGATTGGAAATATACCCCATCTTTACATTTACCACGTTTTGAATACATCAGAATCAACAATCGCAAAGAGACGACTTTATGGCACGATGATCAGCTACAACTCGCCACCTTACACCACTTCCGACCTGTATGAGAACTATGCTGAGCTACAGAATCTGATTGATGAATATCACGAAGCCGTGTTGCAAGACCCTTTGAGAAGCGAGAAGTTGAAGGCGAAGATCTTCGAACTCGCGAAGGAATTGAAATTTGAGGGCGATAGTATCGAGAAGATTCACGAAGAGCTCTACGAGATGAAAAGAAGCATCATACCAAGAGGACTGCACATAGTTGGGCAGCGCTACGAGAAGAAAGACCTCATGAAATTCACCGAATTCATCCTGAGGTATGACCGTGGAGACATAAAATCGCTCAACCGAATAATAGCTGAGTCAATGGGCATTGATTACAGTTTCGCATTGAGAAACGAAGAGAAATATGCCTCGGAGCTGGATAAAATAGATAAAAACTGTGCAGAACTCTTAGAATGCTGTTTTGAGGAATCCATTGAGAGTGCTATAAAGAAAAGCAAGATTGACAGTAAGCACAGAAAGGAGTTGAAGAAGAGTTTAACGTTTGGAATAGAAGTGGCAGAGAATTATGCCGATAATTCCACCGAGTTACAAAGTTGCCTGCGTGGCTTGGATACGGAGTTTATTGAACCAAGTCTCGGTGGTGATGTGGTAAGAACACCAGAAGTTCTTCCTACCGGCAGAAATATCAATCAGTTTGACCCTAATAGAATACCCACCTCGACTGCTTGTGAAAGAGGAGCAGAAATAGCAGAGAATACAATAATGAGATATCTGGAAAGGAATGGCAGATATCCTGAAAGTGTTGGTATCGTGCTATGGGGATTTGAAACGACGAAAACAGGTGGTGAGTCCATCGGGCAGATTCTTTATTATTTGGGTGTGAAAATCATCAGAGAAACGGGCTCATGGTATCCGAAGTTAGAGATTATACCTTTAGAGGAGCTTGCGAGACCACGGATTGACTGCCTGCTCAATATCTGCGGTTTTTTCCGTGACATGTTCCCAAACCTTATCCAGCTGCTGAATCATGCATTTACGCTCGTGGCAGGTCTGGATGAACCAGTAGAAATGAACTTTGTCAGGAAACACTCGCTTGAAAACCTCGAAACGCTGAAAATAGAACTTGAAAAAGGCATGATAGACGAAAAAACAGCAAATAAAATTGCTTGTGGGAGAATATACGGACCGAAGGCGGGTGAATATGGCACAAGAATGCTTCCCTTAGTCGAGGACTCCATCTGGAAAGAGGAAAAAGACCTTGCAGAAGTCTATATCCAGTCTATGAACCATTTATATGTGGAAAATATCCATGCACAGAAAAGAGATGACCTGTATAGAAAAAATCTCGCGAAGATAGATTTGGTATCGCAGGTCAGAGACTCGCATGACTATGAGATAGTTGACCTCGACCATTACTTCGAGTTCTTTGGTGGGTTATCAAAAGCTGTGGAGACCGTTAAAGGCGAAAAAGCGGCGATGTTGATTTCCGATACCACAAAGGAGGTGATAAAAACTGAGGACGTTGGAGACGTTATAGTAAGAGGGACGAAGACAAGATTGTTAAATCCGAAATGGATAGACGGAATGCTGGAACATGCCCATCATGGAGCACAGCAAATTGCAGACCGTGTAGAAAACATGTTGGGTCTGGCAGCGACCACAAATGCCGTCCCTAACTGGATATGGTCCTCGATTGCAGAACGGTTTGTTTTTGACGATGAAATGCGAAAGAGGTTGGAAGAGAACAACAAATTCGCAGCCATGGAAATAGTTGAAAGATTATTTGAAGCGGAAAAAAGAGGATACTGGAAGGCGACAGAAGAGGAGTTGGAGAAAATGAGAAGAGCATATTTAGAAATGGAAGGAGGCATAGAAGAGGGATTGGAGATGAAATAAAGGAAAGGGAATAGCAATAGCAGTCATCCAATTCCAGAAATAACATTTTTATAAGATTAAGTGTGAAATAAGTAACGAGGTAATAGAAGATGAAGATAACAGCAGTAATGTGGGGCAGTGATATGCCCCTTTTAATAGAGGCAAGTAAGGAGCTCGGAATAGAGCTAAGCGCGTGGTCCACGCACGATGTGGAAGATGATGCAAAGCGAGAGGACTGTATAAAATCCTTTGAGCACGCGGACGTCATCCTCTTACACCCATCAAATGAAGAATTTTGGGATGAGCTAATCGAAAGGTTGAATAAAGATGTGCCAACAATCTCTTTCGGACATGATTCATCCTTCTGGCAGCTTTCAAACGTTCCTCTGGAGGTTGTTGCAACGGTCAATGCCTATCATGTGTATGGTGGGTTGGAAAACACGAAGAACATGCTTCACTATATCGGGAAAGAGGTTTTAGAGCTGGATTATGAATACGATGCCCCGAAGGAGACGATGTGGCAGGGGATATATCATCCAGATGCCGAAACTGCTTTTGAGAGCATAGAAGACTATTTCGAGTGGTATAAACCCTCACGGAAACACAAAGTCGGCATTCTCTTCTTCAGAACCTACTGGGCAAATGGAGACCTTGAGATCGTGGATGCATTAATCCGCGAACTCGAAAAAGAGTTCGATGTGATTCCCGCTTTCTCTTACGGTGCAGGTGATAAAGAACTGGGTGCTAAACCGAGCAGCGAAGTCATTGATGCATTCTTTATGAACAGGATTGATGCACTAATAAACCTTCAATCGGTATTTAATGCCGCTGGTGAGGCTAGCGCGGTCAATGCACTGAAAGAACTTGATGTCCCGGTATTTCATCCTCTGATGCCGTACCACACGACCGAAGAAGAATGGCGAAGGGGAAATCAGGGGTTGAGCAGCCTTGAAGTCGGCTGGAGTGTTGCGATGCCGGAATTGGAGGGTGTAATCGAACCGATAATTATAGGAGCTCTAAGAAGAGATAGCGATGACAAATTTGAGCGGCATACGCAGATGGAAGAGCGTGTGAAAAAGCTCGTGCATAGAGTGAAAAAATGGATAGCACTGAAAGATAAACCAAAATCCGAGAGAAGAGTTGCATTTATCCTCCATAACAATCCCTGTGCAGGCGTTGAAGCAACGGTAGGTAGTGGTGCACATCTTGATACTTTAGAGAGTGTAGCGAGGATATTGAGGAGGATGAAAGAGGAGGGCTATTCTACCGAGCCACCGGAAGATGGTAAAGCGCTTATAGATGATATTATGAGCAGGAAGGCAATTTCAGAGTTCCGATGGACGACGGTGGACGAGATCGTAAGCAAGGGTGGTGCACTTGCACTGATCACCAAGGAGGAGTATGAGAAATGGTTCGCAAAGCTATCGCCCGCTGTCAGGGAGAAGACATGCTCCGCATGGGGATACCCGCCCGGTGAGGCAATGAATGGTGTCCCCGCAGCAATGGTCTATGATGATAAGATCGTGGTAACAGGCGTAAAATACGGAAATGCAGTGGTATGCGTGCAGCCGAAGCGTGGCTGTGCGGGTTCGCGCTGCGATGGCAGGGTATGTAAAATACTGCATGACCCGGAAGTTCCTCCGCCTCATCAATACCTCGCCACTTATCACTACTTAGAGGCTGGTTTTCATGCTGATGTCATCGTCCATGTAGGAACGCACGGCAACCTGGAATTTTTGCCTGGCAAGTCCGTCGCGCTCTCCGAGAGCTGTTATCCCGATGTTGCTATCGGGAATCTCCCGCATCTGTATATCTACAATTCCGATAACCCGCCAGAAGGGACAATCGCAAAGCGGAGGAGCTATGCAACGATTATAGACCACATGCAAACCGTAATGACCGAAAGTGGCTTGTATGGCGATTTAAAAGAGCTTGAAGACCAGATTGCAGAATATAACAGGACAAAAACATCGGACAGGGCAAGAGCACATGCCTTAGAGCACATTATTATTGATTTGATAAGAAAAACGAAACTGTCAGAGGAGATAAAGCTTGATAAGAGGTTAGAGAATGGATATTCCTTTGAGAAGATAATAGAACTTGCACACAACGCTATCACACGCATATACAACACGCAGATTCCTGATGGCATGCATATCTTCGGTGAGATACCGCATGGCTCTAAAAAGGTTGAGCTCATCAATTCGATACTGAAGCATGACTCAGAGCTGAGGAAAATAATCATAAAACTTATGGGACTCGATATTAAGCCGTCAGATGCGGGAAGCGAGCTTTTAGCCATGGTGGATGGTATTGCAAAGGAGTTCATTTCCGCTTTCTTATCAGGAGAAGAACCTCTGGAAGCTGCGAAGAGAATATTGGGCGATAGATTAAATGTAAATGTAAATGCGGATAATAAGCTCTCTCTGCTGAGACAGAAGATAATGGATATTTCTGCAAGGATAGAAGCATCAGACGAGCTGGGGAGTTTGCTCCATGGATTCGATACCGGATACATCGAGCCAGGACCTTCGGGGCTTATAACAAGAGGAAACATAGAGATACTCCCAACTGGCAGGAACTTTTACTCGCTTGACCCTTTCAAGATACCAACAAAGGCTGCGTGGGAGATAGGTAAGCGACTTGCGGATGGTGTAATAAGGAAATACGAGGAGGAAAACGGAAAACTTCCGGAGAACATAGCAATGTACTGGATGGCATCGGACATCATGTGGGCGGATGGCGAGCAGCTCGCACAGATAATGCATTTAATCGGTGTGGAGCCTGTCTGGGAAGATGGAAGGGTAAAAGGCTACAGGATAATTCCCTTAGAAGAACTCGGTCGTCCAAGGATGGATGTAACTATCAGAGTGAGTGGGATTACGAGAGACTGTTTTTATAACTGCATCGAGCTCTTAGACGAGGCGATACGGGAGGTCGCAATGCTTGATGAGCCCATAGAAAAGAACTATTTGAGAAAGCATATACTGGAGAATGTGCGAGAAAATGAAGATGCAGATGGGAATGAATTTGCACGGATATTCGCGAGTAAGCCCGGAACTTACGGTAATGGTGTGAATCTGGCGGTATATGCATCGGCTTGGGAGAAGGATAAGGACCTTGCAGATGTTTTTGTGCAATGGAACAGCTATGCCTATGGTAAGAAGGTTTTTGGGATTGAAGCGCGGGAAGCATTGATATCGCAGCTTAAAACCGTTGATTTGACATTTAATAAGACCGTTACAGATGAATACGACCTCTTTGGCTGCTGTTGCTATTTTGGAACGTACGGCGGGCTCACAACTGCTGCAAGAGAGCTCTCCGGGCATGCGGTCTCAGCATATTATGGTGATACGAGAGACCGCGACAGGATTGAAGTGAGGACGCTCGCAGATGAGATTCGGCGGGTTGTTAGAACAAAGCTCCTGAACCCGAAGTGGATAGAGGGGATGAAACGGCATGGATACAAGGGAGCAGGCGACATATCAAAACGAATAGGGAGAGTTTACGGCTGGGAAGCGACGACACAGGAAGTAGATGACTGGATATTCGATGATATAGCGAGGACTTTTGTTCTGGATGCGGATATGAGAAAGTTCTTTGAGGAGAACAACCCATGGGCGCTGGAAGAGGTAGGAAGAAGATTAGTGGAGGCTTATGAACGGGGGCTGTGGAACGCAGACGAAGAAGTGATAAATGGATTGAGAGGTGCATACCTTGAGATAGAAGGGTGGATAGAGGATAAGATGGGCGAGGTGCGAGGAGATTTTCAAGGAGGTGCGATAGATGTTATAACAGTGGAGGATGTCGAGGTATTGGCGACTAAGGTGAAAGACATACAGAAAGAGTGAAAAATGCCTGAAGAATACTTACCCAATCTGCTTCAGATTATTCGCCTGTTTCGTGAGAGCGTAGCATTAAAGCCCGCAGAAACAAGCTTCCGCAAAGGTTGGAGAGAGGCATTAGCAGGTGAGACCATGCCAGTGTCCGAACTGTGGGAGGGCATTGATACCGAGTGAACCCACCGAACAAGTACATATCGTATTTGGTGAAAATAAAAAAAGCATATAGACGCATAGAGTGTTTGTATTAGGAGTGTTTGCAAATGATCAGTCATATTCTACCCACTTCTCTGCTATACGCCCTTTACTGGATAGCAAGAACTGTTCCTATCATAGCTATAGGAGTATTTGCAACGAGCTTTGCCGTTAACATCGGGCTGATGAGGAAATTTGACAGGTTGACCAAGCCTCTTTCCAGTAAAGCGAATATCAGCACGCTATCTGCTCTTTCGGTGGTGACCTGCGCATTTAGCACTACTGCCGGATACTCCATGCTTGTTGACGGACTGAACGAGAAAATAGTCTCCGAGCGAGAGGTCATTGCAACCACGCTAATCAGCTCTTTCCCAAGTACCCTCTCTCACCTCTTCAACTATTTCATACCCCTGGTGATTCCTGTTTTGGGGTTGACTACTGGAGCTATCTACGTGTGCATAGTGGGGTTTGCGGCATTCTTGAAGACCTGTTTTGGAATATTCCTTGCGAGACTATGGCTAAAAGATACGAAAAACAAAAACTACTCATCCAAACCCATGCCCCTGCCATACACCAATCCTGATCCGGCTCGTGCCCATGTAGGGGATAAGAGAAGTGCATTGGCTAAAAGCGCTAAGAGCACATACAAAATGCTTAAACGGATTGTGCCTACGATGTTCGTCACCCTGATTCTGGTATCCATAGCGATGGAACTGAACCTGTTTAATTCTTTTTCTGCGTTTTTGGAGCCGGTTACAGGCATTTTGGGGTTGGAAAGCGGAGTCGCACTGATCAGTGCAACAGAGATTGTAAACACCTATGCCGGGATAATCCTTGCGGGCAGCCTCCTCACTGAAGGATTAATCGCGACAAAAAGTGTGCTAATTGCCCTATTATTAGGCACGGTGGTATCGTTCTCGGCAAGATTTGTGAAACATTCTTTGCCCTTGCACGTATCGCTTTTTGGACCCCAGTTAGGAGGGAAGACGGTTGTGCTAAACGCAGGAACAACGCTTGTCATACACGTGCTGCTCATCGTAGTATTGTTGATAATTTAGCGTAATCATGGGGATATTAGTTTCAAGCTCTTAGCCCCGCATTTTTCTTAAATTATGCCTTTTTGGAGATACAGACAAAATATCAAAAACTTTATCTAACATCAATATTATCACATTATTTTAAATAGTTATAAATCAAAGACGAAAAATAAAGGGACTGAGGAGAAAAAGGATGCCTCACCATATTAGAAGGAAGATATTACCATTCACCGCGATCGTGGGACAGGAGAAGATGAAGAAGGCGCTTATTTTGAATGCCATTAATCCTCGTATAGGTGGAGTGCTAATACGGGGTGAGAAAGGAACTGCGAAGTCCACTGCCGTTCGTGCGCTTGCAGAACTCCTGCCAGAGATAGAGGTGGTTAACGGCTGTCCGTTCAATTGCAACCCTTATGACGAGGGTGAGATGTGCGACCTGTGCTATGCTAAGAAAACGAACGGTGAGGAACTGGAAGTGGCGAAACGGAGGATGTGGGTCGTGGACCTACCGTTAGGTGCAACTGAAGACCGTGTCGTGGGCTCGATAGATGTTGAGAGGGCGATAAAAGAAGGAATAAAGGCGCTGGAGCCCGGGATATTAGCAGCTGCAAATAGAGGTATTCTCTATATTGATGAGGTAAATCTTTTAGATGACCACGTTGCGGATGTCATTTTAGACTCGGCTGCGATGTCAATAAACGTGGTTGAGCGAGAAGGTGTCTCGGTTTCTCATCCTTCTAAATTCATCTTAGTTGGAACAATGAATCCGGAGGAGGGTGAGCTCAGACCTCAATTATTGGATAGATTCGGTCTACAAGTAAGTGTAGAAAGTATAGACGATCCAGATAAAAGGGTAGAAATAGTGAAGCAGGTGGAGAGTTTTGAAAGGGACGCGGAAGAGTTCAGGACGAGGTTTGAGGAAAACCAGAAAGAGCTGCGAGAGAAGATCGTGCATGCGAAACAGATAATTAATGAGGTGGAGATCAGCGATGATTTGTTGAGACTGATAGCAGATACGTGCATCAAACTCGGTGTCAAAACACATCGTGCTGAAATTGTTATTAATAGAACGGCAAAGACAATTGCGGCTTTTGATGGCAGGAAGAAAGTAACTCTTGAGGATGTAAAAGAGGCGATGGAATTGGCACTCCCGCACAGAATGCGCAGAAAGCCTTTTGAACCACCTAGTTTGGATACTGAAAAACTCGATGAGATGATGTCTGACAGAAAAAAGCAGCAAGAAGAGAAGCATGAGGATAAACAACAACAGCATCAACATCAACATCAAAGGGGCGAGAGAAGAGAAAATAAAGAGAATGAGCACACGTATAAGAATGAGCACCTCGATGCGAATCCAGAAGGTCAGGATGAGAATGGTAATACAGAAGAACAGCAAAAAGAATCTGTTTTTAGCATAGGCGACCCGATTGATGCAAGCGCAGTAAGACAAAAACGTGGGAAAGATAGAATATATCGCAGGAAGATATCTGGAAGGAGAATACCCACACTCTCACTTCACAATAACGGTAAATATGTGCGTTATGGGTTCCCAAGCGGCGAAATAAAGGACGTCGCTCTTGATGCTACTATACGTACAGCGGCACCTTACCAGAAAGAGAGAGAAAGAGAACATGAGTCTGATTTAGCAATAGTTATAAAAACGCAGGATATTCGAGAGAAGATCCGCATAGGAAAAGTATCAACGGCAACGATGTTCGTTGTGGATGCCTCAGGGTCAATGGGTGCGAATCGGAGAATGGAGAGTGCAAAAGGAGCTGTTCTTTCATTATTACTGGATTCCTACCAGCATAGAGACAGGGTTGGAATGGTTGCGTTTAGAGGTAACC
>Ga0190331_1000087_pt1 | contig 15411 bp, 10 predicted proteins | sample 48720445_MG_FD_161681 | JGI IMG/M metagenome (GOLD analysis project Ga0190331, IMG submission 161681) | Hydrothermal vent sediment bacterial communities from Southern Trench, Guaymas Basin, Mexico - 4872-04-4-5_MG | ecosystem: Environmental > Aquatic > Marine > Hydrothermal vents > Sediment ... | reverse complement strand
TAGAAGCTCTGAGGAAAATAATCGAAAGGACATTCTATAAACAAACTTGCAGAGAGCTTATCATTTGCTAAGTCGTGGATCGAAAAGTTTATCCCATCGTGGATTTAGTTTTGTTGGGGACTATATAATGAATGACGAGAGTTCCACCGAGATACAAATCTATGTCTCCCTCTTCCGGCTCACCGCCGGGACCCTCATTGTCAAACAGTGAACGAACTTCCAGATAGCTTAAACGATGTGGCGTATCGAACGTAATTTCAACCCTCTCCAGTTTATCAATACTATCCACCTCGTCATCTTCTGCGCCTAATACACCCAAGCCTCTTGTTCCACGATGCGTTAGTATTCCACTGCCGCCATTTTGGTAACCCGTAACGGTAGCTGTTCCATTCAGAAGCGCCCAGTTATCGGTTCCGAGATTCACCATGTTGTCACCAGTTGACCACCCGGTTGGTGAATCAACACCGGTAAAAGAGTCCTCATAAAGGAAACTAATAGTGGAAACGTCAGCTCCAATTGCTACCGGTACTATCGCTGCAAATATGCACCCAATCGTTAGTGTGGCAAGCAAAATCGCTGTAATACTTTTTTGTTTTTGTATATACCCCTTCTTTTTCATTTTTTCCTTTTTCTCATACTCCTAAATTTTCCATTTTCCACTTTTCCCTATTGCCTATTGCCCATTTCGCTTATTTTTACCATGCAATATTCCCCCAATTTGCTCCTATTATCACTGCATCAAGTATGTTCACGATACAATCATTGTTAAGGTCTCCCCTGTCAGCCCTGTCTTGTCCTTCCCAGCAGAAATTACCGCACGTGCATTTTTCGCCCCATTCACGCCCTACTATTACTGCATCAAGGATATTCACCCTGCCGTCCCCGGTTGCGTCTCCCGCAATATAGACGTTAACTTGTATAATAGCCGTGTTTGCGAGACCACCATCATCCTTTACTGTTAAACTGACATTAAATGGTTCGTAGCCTGTTCCATTCCATTTACAGCTCGAATAAGCATGCTCTATCGCCGGACCTTCGCCAGAATATCCGTCTCCGAAGTCCCATGTATAGCTTGTGATGGCATCGCCATCTGGGTCATAAGAAGCAGAAGCGTTAAAAATCGTTTGGCATGGATAATAGGAGCCAACGTTATTGTAGCGGTGCGCAGAGAATGCGATTGCAACAGGGGGGAAGTTTATAAATGCAGTGCCATTATCTACTGCCGCCGGTATGGTAGTTTCATCAGGACCAGCTTCCTTCAGCACATTGATGCTTAGGTTCAATGCACTTGTCTCTCCATGATTGCCAACCGCTTTTAATGTGATGTCTGCGAATTTGACATCGCCGTATAATCCATCGCCAAAATCTGCTCCCACTGCTTTGACACTACCTGTCGAATTGTCAATAACTGCATCAAATAAATCGAAATCGCTGTTCGCTGCCGATACCACATGAACCACAGATGGGTCGAAAGCGAGGCTTATATCGGCAGCACCCAAATATGATACATTGTTGATCATGATACTCGTGACCGCAGTTTCGTCAGGCTTCATAAAGGCATCGCTTATTGATACAGTAGTTTCAGAAGCTGAAGCTGAAGCTGACAGAGTGAGGAATGAGACAAAGAGCAGAAATAGTGCAGTATACAATACTGCTACTCCCGGTCTTTTCTTCTTCCACATATCGTTCTTCATTCTTATTTTCACCTCCTTCCATTTAGTGAAGCGTTTCAAAGCCCGATTCACCAAGTACGTGTTTTGAAAGATACATCGCATCATACAGTGTTACCACTCCGTTACCGCTGACTTCTCCTACGCTTTCGGTCATCGTTTCAAATCCGGGTTTTCCAAGCACGTGCTTGGCAAGATACATGGTATCATAAATATCCACCTCACCATTTTCACTCACATCTCCGTTTAGTATGACAATTAGGGGTATGTTCACCGATGCGTTTACGTTTCCAAATATGTCGGTTGCGTATACCGTGAGGTTATGTGGCAGGTAGCTCCCATTATATATCGCCGTTCCAATCGAAGCATTAACAGTTACAGTCCATATATCAGTGCCGGGGATGCGAGTCATTGGCTGGTCAGGCGAGCCACCCAGTGATGAGAGGTTGATCGAGACACTGGCAACACCACAATCGTCTGTTACTGTAACGTTTAATTGTGATGTTTCGCCCCACCTCAGCTCAGAATCGGTATCCTCGGGAATAGATGGTGGATTTGCTGTTGGATTTGTTACCAGTGGTGGTGTAACCTCAGCGATGACAAAAGTCCCGTTGTGTGTGCTTGCAGGTATAGGAATTTCATCGGGACCTGCATCCTTCAACTCATTGATGGTAATGTTCAGAGTAGACGATTCGCCTGCGCTTCCTACCGCCTTTAGCGTGACGTCTGCGAGTTTCACATCGCCATTGAGACCTGGAAAAGAAGTCTGGAATGCACCTATTCGTGTTATGCCGGAAGAATTATCAATTGCAGACTCCAAGAAATCGAAATCGCTATTGTTAACCGCGATGACATGAACCACTGATTGATTGTAGGATAAGAAGATATCCGCAGTGCCGACATTGGTTATATCGCTGATGATAAGCGAAGTGGTAACATTTTCTCCTGATACTGCACTTGCATCACCGATACTGATAACAATATCAGCAAAAGTCTTGAATGCGCGTTCAGAGCTCTGAGCGGAGTTGTTGCTCGCGTCGGTGCTGTTCACCACGTAATAATAAGTGGTATTTGAGATGAGATCGGCAATTGAGATGCAGTGATAAGTCACGAGAGATGCATTATAAACGATTTTCGTGTAATTCCCGGGTTCTGTGCCGTATTTGACAAGGCTGTCACTCGGCTCATCGGTTTCCCAGGTTATGATTGCAGAATCTTTCGTTATTGATATTACACTGATATTAGCTATGACAGGAGGTGTTCTGTCAGGAATGAATATAGTAATGTTCTGCGCAAAACCGCCAGCGTCCATCTCCGCTTGCGTTACCGTGTGGTCAAACTCTGTCAGATTGCCCATATCGTCACTGGCATAGAAGTGCAATATATGCCCTACGCTTATGTGAGCGAAGTTTGATAAAACCTGGTAGTAGTTAGAACTCGCGTTCGTTTCCGCTGTGAAGACCTCGCTTGTGTTAAGATTTGTTATCGTCACGTTAGGGTTAAGAACAGGGTCGCCAGTGGTATAATTAACGAAACCAGAGATGTTGAAGTGTGTCGCATTAATTTCTACTGTTCCATTATTGACCGAAATGCCAGAAATTTCATAACCGAGAGGGTCGCTTAATACAATATTGCTCAGATTTAAACTGCACGTTCCGGGTTCCATCGCCTTAAAGGTAATCGTTGCAAGTACACCGGGATTGAACACACCGTACTCAACACCTGTTCTCATTTCACCATACTCCGCTTTTCCGATGGTGTTGTTGATTACATTCGTTATGTCCATTGTTGATGTGCCGTCTTGACTGAGAAATGGACCTCTGACCTGTTCAATCCCTTTTAGAAGCGTATTATTGAAATACAAATCATATTGTGCACCCATTACCTCAACACCTGCTGGATTTACTGTTATATTCACTGTGAAGAGATCACCCTGCAAGACGTTTTGATAAGATGGTTCAACGCTTACTACTGGAGCTGCATGAATCGAAGTAACACAGCAAATTAGAATGAACAGAGACACTGCTGTTATTCTAACAATGTCTTTATTTCTCATTTCTCACCTCCTTTCAAACTTTTTTCGTTTGTTTTTTACCCCCGTCTTTTATCTTTTACAAGTTCCCAAAAAAAAGAAAAAGGGGAAAAATTTTATTTTTGGTTGCCTATTCCCTATTCTTTACCATGCTACATGCCCCCAGTTTGCCCCTATTATAACGGCGTCGAGGATGTTTATCACGCAATCGTTGTTCAGGTCTGCTTTGTCTTTCTGCAAGTCACCCCACAGATAACCCTCACAGTTGTCACATGGGTTCGTTGTAGAACAATGTTCACCCCAGTGCTTTCCTACGTACACTGCATCCATGATATTCACCCTGCCGTCTCCGTTCGCATCCCCTGCTATGTAAACAGTAACATCAAAGGAAGTTGAGTTGCTCATTTCCGGGCATCCGTCATCTGTCACTGTTAATGTCGCATTTAGCGGCAAGTAATCTCCATCAGGATTGCCGATTGGTGACCACTTCCACGACTCGTACTTATGCTCCTTGCACGTGCAGTTGCTCGCTGGCAGACCTTCTGTGGTTCCGTACTGCCCGTCACCGAACGCGAACCGGATATACGTGATGTTGCCACCTTTATCACCGAAATCCGGGTCCCATGAACACGAGCATATAATCGTGTTGCATGGATATTTCTTTGCCACGTTGTTGTGCCGGTGCTTTGATACTGCAATTGCAATTGGTGGTGTGTTGTGGGAAATTGTGACGGTGCCATTAGAGATGTTTATTTGACTGTATGATTCGTCTGTCGCAGGATTTACGATAATCACATCACTGAGGTAGAGGTTAGCGAGTGATTCGCGTTCCCCAATTGCGGTGAACTGAATAGTTGCCACGGTGCCCTTTTCATTTACACCGCTTTCCCCTATTCTCGTCTCTGCGTATGAAATCTCGGCCGTAGCATGGTCTATGCTATTGGTGACCACGATTGTCTCACCGGAAAGACCGAGGAAAGGTCCTTTTGTCTGCGTCTCTGCTCTTACTACACTGGTGTTATAATGGAGATAATACTGGACACCATAGACCGAGTTCCCGTGAGGGTCAATCGTAATGTTCACATCAAACTGGTCTTGCGGTTGAACGGTAACATTATTTGGTTCAATACTTATTTCAACGAGTGCGCCTTTCACGATTATTGTGATATTCTCAAAATCGTTTAATTCACCATCGGTGACCTCGAAATGCACATCGTGATAGATGCCTGCCTGTCCGAAAGCGGGCGTCCATGTGAATCTTCCCGTGCTCGGGTCAAAAGTTGCCCCAGGGGGCAGGTTGGATGCGGAGTATATCAGTGCATCGCCATCAGGGTCGGTAGCAGAGATAGTAAATGCGAGCAAAGAATTCTCGTTAGCGAGCTTGTCTCCTATTTCTTCGAGCACCGGAGCACGGTTGACGTTATTCACTGTAATCCGCACGGTCTCATTATCAGTTCCACCTTTGGTATCGCTAACGCCGAAATCCACGTGATAAACACCGGCATCGTCATAGGAAAGCGTCCAGTGCCCGATACCTGTTGAAGAATCAAAATCGGTGAACAAATCCGTGCGGTTGCATGAATAGGTGAGCGTGTCACCATCCAGGTCGGTTGCATTAAGAGCGATTATGAGAGTTTCATTCTCATTTATTCCTATATCGCCAATGGAAGCGAGTTCAGGCGGTCTGTTCACATCTTTTACCGTTATCTTAATAGTTTCGTTGTCAATCCCGCCTTTACCGTCGCTAACGCCGAAATCAATGTAGTAAATGCCTGCGTCGTCATAATCGGTAATCCAATGCCCGATACCAGTTGAAGGATTGAAATCGGTGAACAAATCCGCGCGGTTGCATGAATAAGTAAGCGTATCACGGTCGGGGTCGGTTGCATTCACATCCATCGTTAGCGTTTCACCTTCATTTATTTCTCGGTCTCCTACGGGTTCGAGTTCCGGTGGTCTGTTTTTATTTTTCACGGTTATCTTCACTGTCTCGTTATCAATCCCGCCTTTGCCGTCTGAAACACCGAAATCAACGCAGTAAGTGCCCGCATCGTCGTAGTCGGTAGTCCAGTGTCCGATGCCCGTTTCCACGTTGAAATCAGTGAACAGGTCCGTGCGGTTGCATGAATAAGTGAGTGAATCACCGTCAGGGTCGGTTGCATTAACGTCAATCGTTAGCATTTCAGTTTCAGTCAGTTCCACATCTGCAACAGGTTCAAGTTCAGGTGCCCGGTTCATGTTATTTACCACAATCGTGATGTCTTCGTAATCGGTTAATTCACCGTCGCTGACCTCGAAGTGGACATCGTGATATGTCCCCGACTGTTCAAAAGAAGGAGTCCACGAGAATGTCCTCGTGTCCGGGTTGAAGGTTGCACCATCGGGTAGATTCGATGCTGAATATGTCAGTGTGTCGCCATCAGGGTCGGTGGCGTTTATCGTGAATTCGAGCAGTTCGCTCTCGTTCACCGCTTTGTCGCCTATCTGCTCAAGAACAGGCGGTCTGTTCGTGCCACCTACCACGATTGTAATGTTCTCCCAGTCGCACAATTCGCCATCGCTGACCTCGAAGTGCACGTCATGATATATCCCCTCCTGCTCAAAAGAAGGAGTCCACGAGAATGTTCTCGTGTTGGGGTCGAAACTCGCTCCTTCGGGTAGATTCGTGGCTGAATATGATAACGTGTCGCCATCAGGGTCAGTGGCGCTTATGGTGAATTCGAGCAGTTCGCTTTCATTTACCGTTTTATCGCCTATTGGTTCAAGAACAGGTGGTCGGTTCTTGTTATGAACAATTATTTTTACAGTCTCGTTATCAATCCCGCCTTTACCATCAGAAACACCGAAATCAATGTAGTAAATGCCTGCATCATCATAATCAGTAGTCCAGTGTCCAATGCCGATAGCGGTATCGAAATCAATGAACAGGTCTGTGCGGTTGCATGAATAGGTGAGTGAATCACCGTCAGGGTCGGTTGCATCAACATCAATCATAAGCGTTTCGCTTTCGTTTAGTTCTCTATCGCCAACGGGTTCAAGCACTGGCGGTCTGTTCACATCGTTTACCGTTATCTTAATGGTCTCGTTATCAATCCCACCTTTACCATCAGAGACGCCAAAGTCAACATAGTAGGTGTCTGCGTCGTTATAATCGGTAGTCCAGTGCCCGATGCCCGTTAAGGAGTCAAAATCAGTGAATAAATCGGTTCGATTGCAGGAATAAGTAAGCACATCGTTGTCGGGGTCGGTTGCATTCACATCTACCGTGAGTGTTTCATTCTCATCAATTGTTCTATCGCCTATTGATTCAAGCACCGGCGGTCTGTTCACATCATTCACTGTTATCTTAATGGTTTCGTTGTCAATTCCTCCTTTACCGTCGTTAACGCCGAACTCAACGTAGTAAACACCTGCATCGTCATAGTCGGTAGTCCAGTGCCCGATGCCCGTTAAGGAGTCAAAATCAGTGAATAAATCGGTTCGATTGCAGGAATAAGTAAGCACATCATTGTCGGGGTCGGTTGCATTCACATCTACCGTGAGTGTTTCATTCTCATCAATTGTTCTATCGCCTATTGATTCAAGCACCGGCGGTCTGTTCACATCATTCACCGTCATCTTCACGGTCTCATTGTCGCTGAATTCATCATCAGAAACACCGAAGTTAACCCAATAAGTGCCAGCATCGCCATAGGAAGGTGTCCAACTCCAGAGAGTGGCAGTGCCGTTGATGGGAGTAAAAGCGCCAAATGAGGCGTTACTGCTGAATGTTAGCACGTCTCCATCGGGGTCGGATGCAGTAATCGTTATGTTAAGCGTAATGCCTTCATCAACGGTTCTGGGACCGATGGGGTTGAGCACTGGCGGCATATTAACATCAAAAGCATATAACTTACCGCCACAGGTTCCGATAAAGAGAGTGCCGTCGGAGGCTATTGCGGGCGAAGAATAACAGATTCTTCCGGTGTTATATCTCCACAGAAGCGAGCCATCAGGGTTTATTGCATAAACATATCCATCTTGTGAGCCTACGTAGATGATACCGGAGGCATCAATTGCAGGTGATGAGCTTATGGATCCACCAGTGGTATAAGCCCATTTAAGCGAGCCATCAGGGTTTATTGCATATAATTTCCTGTCGCACGAGCCGACGTAAATAGTGCCGTCAGAACCAATAGCAGGTGACGATACAATCCAGCAGCCTGTTGGATATGTCCACTTAAGCGAGCCATCAGGGTTTATTGCATACAGTTTCCTGTCATACGAGCCGACGTAAATAGTGCCGTCAGAACCAATAGCAGGCGAAGACTTTATCGTTCCTGTGGTAGATTTCCATTTGAGTGACCCATCAGGGTTTATTGCATACAGTTTTCTATCAAACGAGCCTACATAGATGGTGCCGTCAGAGCTAACTGCTGGTGAGGATTGGATTGAATATCCTGTCTGATAACACCATTTAAGACTGCCATCAGGGTTTATTGCATACAGTTTTCCATTGTTATTGCCTATATAAATAGTGCCATCGGGGGCTATTGCAGGCGATGTGAGGACGAAGCCTCTGGACTTTTTCCATTTAGAGTCATAGAACTCCCATTTCTGCGTGCCGTTCGGATACAGAGCATATAAGCGGCGATTCCAGCATCCTACGTATATCGTGCCATCCGAAGCTACCGCTGGTGTGGAATCAATGTAATCAACCAAGCCATGATAAAAATAAAGAGGGGGGGACCAGTGCCATTTCTCTGTGCCATCCGGGTTAATAGCATATAATCTCGAGCGAGTGTACCAGTGCCAGCCACTTGTGCCTATGTATATCGTGCCATCTTCAGCAATTACTGCTGAGCTGACTATTGCCCTATCATCTCCAGCAGGAAATATCCACTTCAGTGTTGCCGTGTTTGGTCCGTAATAGGGGCTTAACCCGGTATGGTTGAGGTCATGGTGGAACATAGGCCATGGGGAAGAGGCAAGTTGATCAGTAGCTGCTGGAGTTACTGACCACAAGATTACACAGATTGCCACGAAAAACCTTTTCTTAGAAAGAAAAGCTTTACCAAAAGAACTTTTTCTCGCGAAATCTCGTGGTTTTTTATCTTTCATTCTTCACCCTCCCATTCCTCAACCACTGCGGTTATCGTCTCCACCTCCTCACTCAATCCGGTTGTTTGCGAAGTAGCATTCACGAGCACGGAATAGGGACCTGTAATAAGGTCATCAGTGACGTTCAGTATTACCGTTCCGCTCTGTCCAGCATCAAGGGTTATTTCTGATTGACTCAACGAGGCAACACTGGCATTATCGGGATTAATTGCAGAGAGATTGAAAGTGTCAGTTTCATTTCCGATATTCTTAATTGTAATCAGGTAGGTTGCATTGCTTCCTAAAGTTGTGGTCTGCGTGATAGTATTTACCGTGAGAAAATCATCGGATGCAAACTCCCCAATAATCGCTGGTATTGCTACTGCTATTGTGCATACCATTGCAATGCACACCAATGCGAGGATGCTTTTTGTTCTTTTTTTCATTTTTCCACCTTCCTCTCCTAAATAAAAAGCTGTTAAATGTTGCTTATTTCTCAGGCACCACACCGGCAGTTTAGATCATTCCCGTACATAAAGTGATCATATATGTCCAATACATCGATCATGTCTATTGTACTATCGTCATTAACGTCTGCTGCCCACTCATGGAGCTGCCCGACGTTGTACATAAAGTAATCATATGTATCCAGCACATCGATCATGTCCACAGTTTTATCACTATTTACATCTCCACATAAGCCTATTCTTACGCTTCCGTTGGTAACATTGGTTGGAATAGTCTCAGGGTCAGGGTCAGGCGGGGTGCTTAATATTACATCGTACAAACCAAGCTCACAGAATCCATCTGCAAGCGCTTCAAAGGTGATTGTTGCAAGTATGCCGGAAGTATTTACTCCATAATCAACGTATTGTCTGGTCTCGCCGTACTCGATCTTGCCGATAGTGTTGTTGATTTTGTTCACAATTTCCAGTGTACTGACGCCATCCTGGCTGAGGAAGGAGCCATTGACCTGTGAAGTTGCATTCACCAGTGTATTATTGAATTGAAGTTTGTATTCAGCGGCATAAGTCTCGTTTCCTTCCGGGTCAACGTAGATGTCCACTGTAAAATGTTCACCCGGCGGAATTATCTGGCATTCCGGCTCAACACTTATATGCGCCGCTGACGCTACATGGGTGAAAACACATAATGCCAGTGCTAATGCTATCGCTACCACAGTTAAACCTGTTCCCGTTCCTGTTCCTGCTCTTTCTACACTACGCGTACAATTTTCCACTCCTTTTTTTCTTCTTTCTTCTTCCTTTTTTTCTTTCATTTTTTCTACTCTTCACCTCCTAACAAACATTTGAAGAATTTGACTCACAACTTCGGCTGCTCATGCCAAAACTGAATGAGCTCAGTGGTGAAATAAAAGCCATACACACTCGCATAGAGTCGGTGGAAAAAGAGAACTGCATAGTGCTTAGGATTTGGCAGTTGGGATTTAAAAATTACGCCAATAGGCGTTTGACGGATACAGGATGCCGAATACATGATACATGTTTGACTTGCATCTTCACAACTTGTGGAATTTGAAGTCGAAGGCGAAGAGAAAGTATTTATATAGTAGTCATTGCCAATATTATTATTGGTGGTAGAAATGGGTGAGATAAAAATAAAGATTCCAGATGTAGATGAGGAATCATTAAAGAGGTTGTCCATAGTAGCTGAACGAGCGGTACTCCAGGAGTGGAGAAGAGAGGAGATGTTGAAACTCTCCAATGAACTACTCAAAGAAAGCAAGCTGACAGAAGAGGAGGCTCTTGAACTGGGTAGGAAAATGAAAGAGGGGAGATTCGAGAAGCTTAAAGAGCTGGGATTTGTGTAAGTGTAAATGTTTACTGCTGTGGATACTAACATCCTCACCTCTTTCTTTATGAAAGGTTCAAAGATAAGGGCTATGCTATTATCTCTTGTTATGGTGTCTCTCTCACCTTCTTTTGCTTTGATGGAATTAGGGACAAATAGACCCTGGATTATGGAGCGAGCTAAAATTAATAAATCTAAATTCAGTGAATTAACCAGGATTCTTTCCTCCGTAGTACGCTTCGTTCCTCTGGAAGAATACGCTTCTAAGCTCTCCGAAGCAAAGGACATTTCACCTGATCCAGACGACATTGACTTCTTTGCCGTAGCACTTTTACTGGATGCTATTATTTGGTCCCAGGAAAAGAGATTAAAGAAACAAGACAAGGTGGAAGTGCTAAATATCTCTGAAATGGAACATCTTCTCTCCCTGATAGAATAGTCTACCGCTCTTTCCTTATCATAAGTGGTAGAAATATCAGAAGCCGAAGTCAGGTTTAAAGTTCCCATGGAATTGAAGGAATTAGCTAAAGAAAACTCTCCTGACCCCAAAGATATAAGATACTTTGCTTTAGCATCTATTTTCTCTGGCGACAAGACATTAAAGCGGCTGTCCCCAGTTAAAGTTCTATCGCCCAGAGAAGTTTTAAAACTACTATAAGAATTATTTCCTTTGGTGCGGTTTTCCTTCAGACCCCCGCTTTTTTTCCCATTCTTCTCCATACTTCAGTCCTACTCCTTTGCATTTTACGTTTTACATTTTGCACTTTGCATTTTTCATTGTTTATCGTGTCCCCGGAAAAAAAGAAAAAGGGGAAATTTTTTTATTTTTTGTTTCTTTATTCCCTATTGACTATTGACTATTGACTATTGGCTATTGCCTATTCGCTAATCGCTACCAGGCGACGTGTCCCCAGTTCGCACCGATGATTACCGCATCCAGGATGTTTATCACGCAATCGTTGTTCAGGTCGGCTTTATCCTGCTGTACACGGTCATCAGTCCAGTAATAACAACATCGTCCTGGTTCTGGATATCCCGGGTCATCACACCTCTCGCCCCAGTATCTGCCTACGTACACTGCATCGAGGATGTTCACCCTGCCATCTCCATTCGCATCTCCTGCTATGTAAACAGTTACATCCAGGAAGCTCGAGTTGGTCTCCTCTGGGCATCCATCGTCTGTCAGTGTTAAGGTGGCATTGAATGGCACGTAGTGTCCTTCAGGATCGCCGAATGGCTCCCACTTCCATGACTCGTACTTATGGTCTTTCTGGCAGCCCTCACATTCTGCTCCTGTGCAGTTCTCAATAAACTCGCCTTCGCTCGTTCCGTATTGACCGTCACCGAAATCCCATCTGACATAAGAGATATTGCCGCCTTTGCCCTCATCCGGGTCATAAGACTTGCAAGCGCATAGTTTCGTAATGCACGGGTATTTCTTTGCCACGTTGTTTACGCGATGCTTTGAAGTTGGAATTGGAACTGGTGGTCTGTTATTGTTTATTGTAACAGTGCCGTTTATGACGTTATATGCTGATACATTCTTGTCTTCTAATACGATAATCACGCCAGTCAGGTTCAGATAGCTCATTGCACCACGCTCTCCAATTGCCGTGAATTGTATCGTTGAAAGTGTGCCGTTACCAGCTTTACCAGTGTCTCCCTTCCTTGTCTCTGCGTATGACACGATGCCGTTCGCCTGGTCTATATCGTTGATAACCACCCATGTTTCGCTATAGTTACCGAGGAAAGGACCCTTGTTCTGTGTCTCTGCCCTGACCACGCTCGTGTTGTAGTGTAAGTAGTACTCGACACCGAATACCGGAGTGTTACCAGTATCAATGGCTATATTTATATCGAACTGGTCCTGCGGCTGCACGATGGTATCCTTCGGCTCAACGCCTATCTTTATCGGGACTTTCTTTACCACAAGGAATGCGTTAGCTGCCTGCATTCCACCAGTTCCGTTATCCTGGAACCCCACGTTGTTGCCACTTGCCTTCAGGTAATTCTCCACGGAGACATTCTCAATGTTGATCTTACCTGATATTTCTGTAGGCGAATCCCATGCATCCGTCTTAATGACATTACCATTGAAAAGCAGGTTGGAGCCAGGATCCATTCCCTGTGCAACAACCGTGATCAGGTTCGCGGTGTCAACGACTGGAAGATCGATGCTACCAGGGATTGTGACCGTGGCTGTTGCTTCATCTGGTGAGACAGAGAAGTCATGAGTACCGTGTGTATCATCTGCTGCCATGAGATAGTCCATCCCTTCCAGCATCCAGAGCTCGATCATATCACCGTGAGCTGCACCTTCATAGACCACAGCTAACATCTCTCCCAGTAGCGTGGTTGAATTGCCTCCGGCAGGTTCGATGTTCTTGACGATTGCGGTATAACTACCAGATGCACTCACCAGGGAAGTTACATTGAACACAGAGCTTCCTTTTGGAGACTGGTATAATCCAAACGCCTTTGAGTCCTGGTACACCGCCTCTGGCATGAGTTCTGTTCCGCTGAAGTTCACACTCAAGTTTGCCAGGCATCCACCTGGGTATGTTTTGTAGTTACCCCATTTGTCATACCAGTAAACATAGAGCCTTGCATCCTTCACCGTCGCACCCGCTGGCAGGTTGATTTGGTGTATTCTTGTACTGGTTTCCTGCGGATCGAATGAGTATATTTTATTACCACTCACATTGTATACTATACCACCGCCAACGAGGTCGAAATGTTTAAACAGGTTTAGCGGCTCCTCTGTGATATTGCAATCAAAGTTCTTGCTCTTGTAACCATTGTTTACTACACCACCTATGACATTGTATGTAGAGTATGGCTGTATAGCAGGGATGAACTTTGAGAGCGTGTTGTTTGTCTCATCTAATTCGTCTATCTTTCCACAGCTACCATCAGTTGAACAGTTTGGACAGCACCCGGCAGTGCAGTTGCAGTCAGCACTCACATTTATTGTAATCGGTAGTGACTGTGGTGGGAAACCTGGCATAACAGAATAATCCGCACAGGTAGGTGTCCACTGGATGCTTACCGTTGTGTTAGCACCGGCTGCTAATCCTGCTATTGGAACACAGCCTATATTAACACCATCTGCATCGAAGCAAACGTCAAATGGTCCTGCCGCTCCAGTTCCGTTGTTCCACACAACAGCAGATATGATGTTGCTCTCATTTACGTAAAGTCTCTCTATCTCACTGAAACGCGTGTCACCAGGATTTAGGTTTATCTCCGATACGTTGAGGTCTGGTACTGGTGCTGGTGAGCAGTTGATTGTTCCGTTGTGAGGTGTCACAGGTTGTGGTACGTTTGACGCATTGAGTAGTTGAACATATGTGAAATTGAGTGCTGATGTGCAATTGCATGTATCACTCTCATTGCAGCGTACTGTAATGTTACAAATTAAGTTGTCACCGGAAGGATAGGGTGGGTTCCAATTGACACCATTTACTCTAACCCAGTTAGAATGCCATGCAAAACCCGTCATTCCTGTCCACGCACTATTTGTAAAGTCCGCATCAGTGATGTTAACGCAATTTGGATCAAACGATATGTCCGCCGTAGCCGACCTAACAGGGAACGTTGTATTGACCCTAACTTGGATAATGACACTATGGTTGCAGTAACCAGAAGCGGTCTCTTCAACGAAGTATGTTACGTTAGGTGGCGCATTGTAGGTTTTATCATGGTCGTATGCGGGTACTGATGACGCTGTAAACACAGCAATCAATGCTAATGTCAATACACCGCTTAATGCTATTTTTCTTTTGTTTTCCATTTTTTTCCCTCTCACCTCCTAGGGGGTTATTTATATAGCGCCCCTCCTTGCGCTTTCTTTTTTCTTTCAGCCCCCTCATGGACTTGCACCATGTAGAGGACATTCTTTCTCCTGTTTCTCTCCTTCACGTTCATTTTCCGTTCTTTCCTTTCTCTTTGTCAAAAAATAAAAAAGCAGCGGAATGCTGCTTTTAATTTATTCTATATTTTAGACCTTGCACCAGCAGTTTAGAGTCTTCCCGTACATAAAGTGGTCATATATGTCCAATACATCGATCATGTCTATTGTGCAGTCTCTATTAACGTCCGCTGCCCACTTGTGAGGTTGCCCAACATTGTACATAAAGTAATCATAGGTGTCCAGCACGTCGATCATGTCCACTGTTTTATCTTTGTTCACATCACCACACATCCATATCTCTGTCCGGCAGTTGTTATCTTCATCACTCTCGCCTATGACTTTGTTGTTATCCGCACACACCGTTATGTTGTCCTCCGTTGGTGTATATGTCCATGTGTAGTTAAAGCAGCCAATGTAGCTCGCATCTGGCGCTAAAGCTATTGGCACAGTGTCGTTTGCCTTCACGTTACCATCAACATATAGCGTTGTGTTATGACCTGCTGGTGCAGTTCCATTTCCTATGTTCGTTATGTTGTAGCAAATTGTGCAATTATCAGGCCAGCACACCCATACATCGCTGATTACCAAATCAGGTTGCTCCACTGCCACGGGTATCGTAAGATTTTGCTCGAACAATCCGCCGTCGGTCATGTTCTGTGATGTGACCGTAACCGTGCAGTTAGTTGAATTGCCATTATCGCTTGCATTGAAATACAGTACATCGCCGGCACTAACGTTACACGACGAAATTATAACCTGATAGTAGTTAGAAGATGCTTTCGTCTCCACATTATAATTCTCACTGGTATTGTGGTTCGTTATGTTCATATTCGGGTTGAGCACTGCGGTTCCATTGCTATATTTCACCCAGCCATAGACATGGAACGGAGCTGGCGGTTCTGCCG
>Ga0190331_1000080_pt1 | contig 15807 bp, 14 predicted proteins | sample 48720445_MG_FD_161681 | JGI IMG/M metagenome (GOLD analysis project Ga0190331, IMG submission 161681) | Hydrothermal vent sediment bacterial communities from Southern Trench, Guaymas Basin, Mexico - 4872-04-4-5_MG | ecosystem: Environmental > Aquatic > Marine > Hydrothermal vents > Sediment ... | reverse complement strand
ATGGTATTTTAAAGTTGTGAAGACTTATAAAAAAGGGATTGGTTACAAATATTTATCAGAAACCAAATATTTTCGTGACAGACCTTTTATAGATGATATAGGAATGGTTGTTTCTCCTCCTTTGTATAAAGCTTATCCCCATGCACAAAAAATAACTCTACCTGCCCCAAATTTCCCTTCCTCTGATTTGTGGAAAGTCATTGCCCGTCGACGTAGTTATAGACATTTTACCCGAAATCCACTTACTTTAGAAGAATTGGCTATTTTACTCTGGGCAGGACAGGGTATTACTTCTCCTCAAGGATACCGCACTGCTCCTTCTGCTGGTGCCCTCTATCCTATAGAAACTTATTTAGTCATCAACCGTGTCCAGGACATTCCAGCAGGGATTTATCATTTTAATGTGGCTAACTTTTTTCTGGAAGAACTAGTGAAAGGAGATTTTTCAAACGCCCTTACTTCTGCTGCTCTGGGACAAAGTGTAATGAAAAGGGCAGCAGTAGTGTTCGTCTGGACAGCAGTAATTTTACGCTGCATGGCCAAATATCGCAACCGTGCCATTCGTTATATCTTTTTAGATGCGGGACACATTTGTCAAAATATCCTTTTAGCTGCTACTGCTCTGAATTTAGGCGCCTGCCCGGTAGGTGCCTTTTTTGATGAAGAAATAGATAAATTGCTAGGTCTAAATAGTGAAACTGAGATGAGCATTTATTTGACCGCCGTGGGAAAAATTTAGTGTATATACTGTCAATTTTAGCCGGTTTAACCTTAATTTTTTTCTTCTCTTTCTCTATAGGGTTACTTTTAGAAAAAATTCGTATTCCTGGCATTATTGCTCCTTTATTGGTAGGAGTTGTTTTTAAAATCATTCCTTTTTTCTCATTTTTGAAACAAAAGGGCACTTTTGGTTGTTTTGATTTTTTGGCCAGTTTAGGAGTTATGTTTTTGCTCTTTTTTATTGGGCTTGAGATTGACCTTCCTCAGATGCGCCGTTTATCTAAAGTTATTATCTGGTTAACTGTTCTGAACACCTTATTTCCTTTTTTATTTGGTATAGGAGTGGGTTTGCTATTTGGCTATTCTCTTTTAATTTCTTTCATTATTGGTCTCACTCGCATGCCTACGGCTGAGGCAGTAGTTGTTCCTATCTTGGACGAATTTGGCGTGATAAAAAGCAAAATAGGCCAATTAATAGTGGGAGCAGGTACTTTAGATGATATAGTGGAAGTTTTCCTTGTAGCCTTTGTTTCTGTAATCATTGGGCATAAAGAAATAAGTGCTAGCCCTACTTTCATTCTTTTTGGATTAGGCATATTTTTAATTACCACCTTTATCTTGGCCAAGATTATCCTACCTTTGTTGCATCACTTACTCATTAAGCCCCATCTCTGGCAATACTTGATGTTTGCTCTCTTTGGCCTTTTCTGTTTAAGTTTTGTGGCTGAAAGATTTGACTTAGGGTTAGTTATTGGGGCAGTAGTGGCTGGGATTATTCTTCAGCCTTATCTTGCCCAGAATACCAAGACAGGCATGAGTGCCTTTACTACTGTTAGGGCCATTGCCTATGGTTTTTTAGGCCCTATTTTCTTTTTCTGGGTAGGTTATACTACAGACCTAACCACTATTTTCTGCTTTCCTTTATTAACTCTAGCCTTATTTCTAGCTGCCTTTTTGGGCAAAATGCTAGGTGTTTATTTGCTTACATTTAATCAAACCCTGACTAAAAAAGAAGCCATTGCTATTGGCATTGGCCTTAATGCTCGCTTAACTACCGAGTTAATTGTAGCTCAGTTACTCTTTGCTGCCCATTTAATTGATGAAGTGCTCTTTACGGCCTTAGTAGCTGCCTCTGCTTTTTCTACCTTAAGTGTGCCTCTTTTAACCTCATTTATATTAGATAAATGGAAGGAGGAATTGAGATGACCTGGTATAGCCTATCCCCACCTGAAGTTTTAAAGCGTTTAAAAACAAATATTCAGGGACTTACGCAAGAAGAAGCCCAAAAAAGGCTTGTTCAATATGGTGAAAACAAACTGGAGGAGAAAAAGCCCGTTACTCCCTGGCAAATATTTTTTAATCAATTTAAAAGCGTGCTTATTGCCATTTTACTGATTGCCAGCATTGCATCTTTTGCCATCGGAGAGGTAACAGATGCCTTTACTATTTTGGCTATTGTCATCCTAAATGCCATCTTGGGATTTACGCAGGAGTTTAAGGCCGAAAAGGCCTTAGAGGCCTTAAAAAAAATGCTGGCCCTGAAGGCAAAAGTCATACGAGCTGGTGTGCCTGTGTCCATAGATACCCGTTTTATTGTTCCGGGAGATATTGTCGTCTTAGAAATTGGAGAAAAGGTGCCAGCCGACCTTTATCTGTTAAAAGTAGAAAGTTTGCAAATTGATGAATCTGTGTTGACTGGGGAATCTGTACCAGTGAGCAAAGAAACAGGAGTTTTACCCCAAGGTACTTCTTTAGCAGAACAGAAAAATATGGCCTTTACGGGAACCACTGTTACCAATGGTTATGGGCAAGGGGTAGTAGTAGCTACAGGCATGGAGACTGAATTTGGGAAAATTGCCCGTTTAACTCAAGAAGTAAAACAGGAAGAAAGCCCTTTAAAGAAAAGGCTAAATGTCTTGGGAAGACGCATTGGTGAGATTTCTTTAGTCATTGCTCTACTGGTAGTTATTTTAGGAATAGTCCAGAAACGTCCTTTATTAGAGATGTTATTGGTAGGTATCAGTCTGGCAGTGGCTGTAATCCCAGAAGGACTTCCGGCAGTGGTTACCATGACCCTGGCTTTAGGGGTAAAAAATATGGTAAAGAGAAATTGCCTTTTGCGGAATCTTGTAGCCTCTGAAGGTTTAGGGGCAACTTCTGTAATCTGTACCGATAAAACCGGGACTTTGACCAAAAACGAGATGACAGTTAAGCTTATTTATACTCCGGATAAATTTTATGAAGTTAGTGGTGAAGGTTACCAACCCAAGGGAGATTTTTTGCATAATGCCCAGCCAGTTGATCCTTCAAAAGAGTTAGGGCTTTTTCTACTGTTAAAAACCGGCCTTTTGTGTAACCGTGCCGTTTTGAAAAAAACAGAGCAGGGATGGCAGGTGTTAGGAGACCCCACTGAAGGGGCCTTAGTAGTAGCCGCCAATAAGGCAAAGATTTTTAAAAAAGATATAAGCTGTGAAACCTGCCCTTTGATTACTGAATTTTCCTTTACCTCAGTGCGCAAACGAATGACTGTTATTTATCACTACCCCGAAAAGAATATTGCTTATGTGAAGGGTGCACCAGAAGTGTTACTACCACTTTGCCAAAGCTATCAAAGAAATGGTGAGATAAAAGAGCTTACCAAGACAGAGCAGGAGCGTTTTAATCAAGTTTATAAAGACATGGCGGCTAAAGGTCTACGTATCTTGGCCCTTGCTTACAAAGAGATACCTTCAGAAATTACCCATTTTATAGCCGAAGAAGTAGAGAAAAATCTTGTTTTTTTGGGATTTACTGGCATTGTTGACCCTCCCCGGCCAGAGGTAAAAGCGGCTATGGAAAGAACCAAAACCGCTGGTATTGAAGTCATTATGATGACTGGCGATTCACCTTTAACAGCCATGGCTGTAGCCAGAGAAATAAGTTTATTCTCGCCAAAGGCCATTAGAGGGACAGAAATTGAAAAATTAGATGAAGCCAGTTTAAGAGAAATTTTACAGACAACCAAGGTCTTTGCCCGTGTAAATCCTGCTCATAAATTAAAAGTTGTGGATATTTTACAAAAACAGGGACATATTACGGCCATGACTGGAGATGGAGTTAATGATGCCCCGGCCTTAAAAAAGGCCAATATTGGGATCGCTATGGGCATTAAAGGCACAGATGTAGCTAAAGAGGCAGCAGATATTGTTCTTTTGGATGATAATTTTGCCAGTATAGTTGGTGGTGTGGAAGAAGGGAGACGAGAATATGATAATATTCAAAGATTTACCCGCTATTTACTTTCTTCCAACTTTGCTGAAATTGTGGCTATTGCTGGTGCCATGTTCTTAAAGCTGCCTCTTATTCTCTTACCTGTTCAAATTTTATGGATGAACCTAATTACAGACGGCATGACTGCCCTTGCCCTAGGTATGGAACCGCCAGCCAAGGATGTTATGCACCGTCCACCTCGTGACCCCCAACAACCTATTTTGTCTAAAAAAGTGTTTTTGATAATTTTGGCTATAGGCATATGGATGGGTGTAACGACCATTTTCAGTTTCACTCATTATTTAGGTAGTGAGAATATGCTATCCAAAGCAAGAACTATAGCCTTTACGGGAATTATTATCTTTGAAAAAATTAATGTATTTAACTTCCGAAGTTTCAGATTTAACCTTTGGGACATTGGTTTTTTCAGTAATCCTTTTTTAATCATAGCCTGGTTGATTACCGTAAGTTTGCAAATTATGGTGGTATATTTTCCTCCTCTTCAGCATATTTTGCACACTGTGTCTTTAAATTTAGCAGACTGGGGTCTAATCTTTATTTTAGGTATACCTATTTTAATTGCTGGGGAGATATTTAAATTCCTTCGGAAGCAGCATTAAATTAACAAACAGGTTATTGCCACTGATTTCTCAGTGAATTATTTTTATTCTATGCCTAATAAAATACTCATTGTCCATTTAGGGGCTTTAGGAGATTTACTTTTATCAAGACCTGCTTTGTTAGCTATTAGAATGAGATTTCCGCAAGCAGAGATGGATTTTTTGGGTTATCCACATCTAACTTCTTTAATTAAGTGGGAGATGCGAATCAGACACACATATAATATTGAATATAGTAAAGAAAATGAAAAATTCTGGTATAATTATGATTTATTTATCTTTTTTGCTCGCAAAAACTACCCTGCATGGGAAAAAGTTTTAACTTTTGCTCCCAGTATTTTTGTTAAGACTATTCCTCCACCAGAGGTAAATCTACCTGTTTTTCAATTTCAACTGCAGCAGTTACACAAACAAGGATTTGAAATCCCCTCAGAATTTCCATCTTTATCTCTTCCTCCAGCAGAAATTTCTTTAAACATCTGTCCCGATTTTCTCATTCATCCTGGTAGTGGAAGCTCAAGTAAAAACTGGCCTCCAGCATATTTTGCTGAGGTAATTCAGGCGTTTTCTCAATGCAACCCTGGTTTAATCATTGGCCCTGCTGATAGAAAAGTGGCAGAAGAAATATTGTCTTTTTTAGGAAATAAAAAGATAATTTTATTAGAACAGCTTTCTCTTTTAACTCTGGCCGCTATTATTAGTAAAGTCAGGGTTTTTTTAGGAAATGATTCTGGCATTAGCCATCTGGCAGCTGCCTTGGGTGTTCCCAGCTTTGTCATTTTTGGTCCTACTAATGCAAATATCTGGAAACCATGGGGGAGGGAAGTGAGGACATTTATCCCAAAAGTTTCATGTGCTCCCTGTAGTGATGAAGAAAGGAGAAACTGTCTTGAGAGAATCTGTCTAAAAAGTATTAAACCAAAAGAAGTGATAAAAAAGTTGAAAAATTGGTTACAATAATTAACTAGTGTCATTCAAAATCAAGTGCTATTCTTCAATTGTTTTCCTCCTAATACCTTTTTTATAGCTTTTATGAGTTCCTTTGTCGCTATGGGTTTAGCTATAAAATTCCGTCCCCCTATTTTTTTCATAGTCTCAGGTCCTATCTCATCTTTAGTAACTATTGCTGTAATAAATATTATGGGTATGTTTTTTGTTTCGGGATTATCAAGTAGGACCTGGGCCACATCGCCACCAGACATTTCAGGCATGAGTATATCCAGTAAAATTAGATCAGGTTTTTCTTTTTGGGCTAATTCAATACCCTCCTGAGATTTGGAGGTAGTTATTACCTCAAACTCCTTTGTGTTTTCCAAATTGGCTTTTACAAAAAAACAAAAATCTTCTTCGTCATCAATTAAAAGTATTTTTTTCTTCTCTATCATGTTGTCCCTCTTTATTTAAATTTTTAGCTGGTGGCAACATTATAATAAATTTTGTCCCTTTATTTACCTCACTTTCTACATCAATAATTCCCTGATGTCGATCTATTATTAAATGCACTATACTTAGTCCTAAACCCGTTCCTTCTCCCACTTTTTTAGTGGTAAAAAATGGATCAAATATCTTTGACAATAAGTTTTTAGGAATACCAGTGCCAGTGTCTTCAAGTTCAATTACAATTATTTTATCCCCTATCTTAAAGTAATCACTGGATCTTTGGCCGATTTTGTAGTCCATTTCAGTTGCTATTTTATCATACACTCTCACTTTAATCTTGCCTCCTTTAGGCATAGCATCCATTGCATTCATAAAAAGATTGACAAATACTTGCTGTAACATATTTTTATCTCCTTTAATTTCCACGGGTTTTTCAGGATAATCGCGGTTTATTTTTATATTATTCAAGGCAGCTTTGTGTTCAATCAGACCTATGGTTTCATCCAATAATTTGCAAATATCTATTAATTCAAATTTAAATTGTGATGTTCTTGAAAATTGTAAAGTATCAATAATAATTTTGTTTGCTCTGTTCACAGCTTGTTTTATCTTTTTAATGATTTTTTCAACCATTTCATCTTTTTCTGGCAAAATGGTATTAAGATAGTCTATTCCCATTAGAATGATCCCCAATGGATTCCTTATTTCATGAGCAAACCCAGATGCCAATCGGCCCATAGCTGCCATTTTTTCATGTTGGATAAGTTGATTCTGGGCTTCTTTAAGTTTATGGTAAGCGATCTTCAATCTTTCTTCAGATTTTTGTAACTTTTTTTGTTCCGCCAATCTTTTTTCACTGATAAGGGCAATAACATATGCTAATATTATGAAGACACCGCATTTTTCAATGGTTCCTATGGGAAGGAATCCTAAAGAAAAATAACTTACATACAGATGAAATAAACTTAAGAATAAGGCAAGGTAAATAACCTTCTTACGATACCATATAGCAGTTAAAATGATAGGAATATAGAAAAAATCAGTGTAAATAGACTTTAAACTGAGAAAATTGATGAGTTTATTTAGATTGGGATAAGATAGTATATCGGTATAGGCAATTTTGATATGAATAGCGAAATTAAGATAATAACTTAGACCAATACATATTAATATACTACAAAGTATTATAACACTTTTAGTTCTTTCAATTCTTATAAATCTCTTTATCCTAGATACCATACCTCTTTTTAAAATCTAGCTGATTTTGTTTTTTATGTCAATTTTTATTTTTCTACAAGGCTTTCCCAGAATTTTTAAAGCCTTCCGAAAAGAAAGATAAAAAACGGTCAAATATAGTAACTGAGCTTACGCACCGTATAAAATTGTTTTAATTTTAAACCATAACATTATAAAAAATCATTTTTTAGGGTTGCAACCATACAAATATTTTACTTAAGACCGTGCCTGTTAAGGAGTTCTCGCTGCGGTTGGAATTTTATCCAAAAAGAGGTCGCGGATTTTGAGATATTAAAATTTTTGACAGATGGGGAGATTTTTGCTACTTTCAACTTTGTGAAAGGGTGGAGTAAATTTGTTTATTGTTGGGGAAAAAGTATTCCTCATGGTATTAAAAGGACAGTAATATTTTTAGTTCTAATAGGTATTTTTCTGTGGCAAATTAAAACTCCTTCAATCAGGCATGTTTTTCTTTTTAGATTATACTATCTCCCCATTTTCATGGGCAGTCTTTTGGATGGATTAAGAGGGGGCATTTTGCTTGCTACTTTAAGTTCATTTTTTTCATTTTGTGTTTCCAATCAGTCTTCTTTAGACAGGCTAGACCTTTTATTTGAGATAACATTATTTTATTTTTTTGGTGTTATAACCGGGTTTTTGGTTAATAGAGAAAAAAGAGAAAGAGAGAAAGCAAAAGAAGCCCAGGATTTGGCTTTATTAGGAAAGGCTGCTGCCGCTATTGCCCATGAGTTAAGAACACCTTTGGTAGTCATAGGAGGGTTTTCCCGAATTGTTCAGAAACAACTCCCACCTGAGTCTCTCTCTTGGAAAAAATTGGATATTATCCTAAAAGAGGCAAAATGGATGGAAGATATAATTCAAGGTATTTTAGACTTTTCTAAACCTCTTGAGTTAGAACTAAAACCAACAAATATAAAATCTCTTATAGAAGAAGTTGTAAGTTTAGTTGCACCTGAAAAAGAAAGAAAAATCCAGGTAAGATTTGTCAATCCTGTATTGAAAGAAATAAGACTAGACCCGGATAGATTTAAGCAAGTCTTGATAAACTTGCTTAATAATGCCATCCAGGCCTCCCCGGATAAGCCTGTAAAAATAAATGTATTTTTTACTGACGAGTCAATGATTATTGAAATAATAGATCAAGGACCAGGTATACCAAAAGAATATCAGGCTAAAATTTTTGAACCTTTTTTTAGCACCAAGGCCAGAGGAACAGGTTTGGGCTTAGCTATTGTGAAAAAAATAATTAATGCTCACAAAGGAAAAATCTCTTTTAGAACATCTCCAGAAAAGGGCACTACCTTTGTAATTACTATTCCTACAAACTTATAAAGTCTTTCTCAATCAATAGGTTCGGAAACATCCGAAAACAAATCTTGTTCAAAAAGCCCTTTGAATGCTTTAAAAACCGGACCCGGCCTTCCATCTCCAATACACTTCCCTTGCAAAGAAACAACAGCTAAAACATCAATAGTGGTGCCCAGAAGTAATATTTCTTTGGCTTTATAAGCTTCTCCCAAGGAAATAGGACAAAAACGCACACCCCTTATCAATTCTATTTTTGTCAATTTTTGAGATAGAAAAAAAGCCCTTTTTAAGGTTATACCTTCTAAAATTCTATTACTTTCTGGAAATCTTAAATATCCATCTGTTGAAACTATACCTACGCTTTCTGTAGCCCCCTCTGTAAGATAACCATTTTCATCCAGCCCTATTGCATAATCTGCGCCCTTTTGTATCGCTTCTTTTTTCATCAAGACATTGGGCAGATAATTACATGATTTGATTTGGGCAAAAAATCCAGATTTTGAGGGAATTTTACTTATTATAGCTTTAACACCCTTTTGGAGATGTTTTTTATCAGGAGGTAACCATTTGGTAATGACAATATAAAGTTGAGTACCTATACTTTCAAAGGGATTTACACTAAAACCTCCTGGTCCCCTAGATAGAAAAATCCGGATCACACAATCTTTCACCTGGGCAGCCTTTATTGTCTCTCTGATTCTTTGTTTCAGTTCAGATAAAGACAAAGGAAACTCTAAACCAATCGCTTGAGCCGATCTCTGTAACCGTTGTAAATGGGCTTGAAATTGATAAATATAACCTTTGCAACACTTTATAACTTCAAACACCCCATCTCCTCTATGAATCATATGGTCATCTATAGGAAGCAACATTAAGCTTGGTTCGGTTACCACACCATCCAGGAGGCTAGAATACATAGCTAAATAAGACTGCTGATGAGAATATTTGATTGTTTTTACTTTTTCTAAAAATTCTTCTGGGGTAAAGACCTTAACCATTTTTTCCTTTTAAACTGTGTTCAAAATAAGGTCAAGATATAAAAATCCACGCTTGATTTTTCATTCTAACGTCTCTGCTCGCAGAGGTGTCTGCCAACAGGCAGGGCGGAAGGATTCCCTTGGGCAGGGACACAGAGATTTGTGGGTTTTCTTTTAAAGTTATCACAGACTTGGAACTAAGTTTTACCCTTCTAATTGAAAACCTTTATAAGGAAGGGGTATACCGTCTAGAAAAACAGTGCTATTTTTTATGATTATCCGTTTTTCTGCTGCCAATTCTAAACCCTTAATAAAGGCCGGACCGTCACATTCCCACTTCATTTGCTCTTGAATAGCATCAGCTTTTGTTCGCAAGGGTTTAAAATTACGCATTTTTAAACAACGCTTGACCCATTGTTGCTCAAAATAAATTTTTTTAGACATAACTATAATAGGCCCTTCGTCAAATAAAGCGGTAGCAATGTGGAGAGTAGATTGGGCATAAGGTTCTCCTGAAGTCATACCATCATAAACAGCATCTTCGCCTTTATATTTACGTTGTAATTGATTCAATTTTGCTAATTTTTCTACTTCTTCTGGCATCAGATCTCCTACATCTAATCTCTCTACCTGGGGACCTGATAGAATATCTAAACGGAACGGGTGGATATTAAAAATGCGGTTTTTGTAAGTAGATAATAATGGCTCAGTCACAATCAACATAAATCCCGATAAGCCAATAATATCTGCTTTAAAATCAGCTATTTTCTTTAGGACTTCCTCAAAGTAGAAAAAACGGTCTTTTAGATTTCGATGATTTAAACTTCTTTCTTGGCAAAATTTCTTATAATCCAAAACTATAACGGGTAACCCAACCTTTTGACAAAATTTAATACCACTAGCCTGTGGTTTATCTGTTAAGGCAAATACGATGTGGTATTTTTTCCCATGAAGCTCACTTTGATAAGCAGCTTTTAAACTACTTGCACCACCAGAAAAGAAGAAACCTACCCGCATTAATAAGCGTTTTTTATAAAGGAATTTTCTTGAATGCTTGCCTTTTGTGCTACCACTCTAGGGGTGATGAACATAAGAAGTTCTCTTTTTTGTGTCCCCTGCATTTTATTTTGAAAAAGCAAGCCAAAAATTGGAATACGGGAGAAAAAAGGCACTGTACTTTTTTTGCTTTCTTTCGTTTCGGTGATGATGCCTCCAATTACTACTGTTTCTTCGTTGTCCACCAAGAGAGTAGTTTTTACTTCCTTTTTTTCAATAGGAATAGCATCCATACCTTCTTCTCGGATGCCTGGAGAATCCTTATGTAAATTGAGTTCTAACCTGACCTTTTTATCAGGGGTGATGTGAGGGGTGACTTCCAGTTTTAAGACTGCCTCCTGAAATTGAGTATAAGTCCCTGCTTCAGAAGTAGTACGGTAAGGAATCTGTAAGCCTTGAGAAATAAGAGCAGATTGATTGTCCATAGTGACCACTTTGGGAACTGAAAGGATTTTTACCTTCCCTTGGCTTTCCATAGCTTGAAGCTTAGCATCTAATATTAAAGTGTAAGCCTTTCCTAAATGGGCAAGGGTAAAACCAAGTCCACCATAAGCTCCCTCTGGGGGAAGATTAACAATAAGAGGGATATTTCCTTTCCACTCTCTATCTCCCATCTCAAACTCAAATTTATCTCCTCCACCTGCTCCGCCTCTAGTCTGAATGATATTACTTGTTTCAGTCATGGTATGTGAAAAATGCTGTCCCCATTGAATCCCTAAATCCTTGGTATACTCAGTGCTTACTTCTACAATTCTAGCTTCAATCATCACCTGTCTTGGAGCAATGTCCAAGCTTCTTACCAAATTCCTGGCTTTTTTAAGGGCTGGTTTTACATCTGTCATAATAATTCTATTGGTCATTTCGTCATAAGTGAGCTTTCCACGGCTAGTTTTGATATCTTTAAGTTGTTTTATGAGATCAGCCGCCTTAACATAATTCACTTGGATTTCTTCTGTGATTAACGGTTCTGATTCTTTCTTTTTTTCTAATGCTTGTTGAGTTTGAATCAATTTTTCTTGTTCCTTTTTCAGGTCTTCAAGGGTCAAAATCCGTAATACATTTCCTCTTTTTACTATTCCTAAACTGTATGTTTGTAAAATTAAGTCAAGGGCTTGATCCCATGGCACATTATCTAATTTCAAAGTAACCTTCCCTTTTACTCCTTCACTTACCACAAAGTTAAAACCACTTACCTCAGCCAAAATTCTAAATACATTCTTGATGTCTGCATCTTGAAAATCTAAAGAAACAGGTTGTCCTGTAAACACCGCTATTCTGCCAGGAAAAATAATTTGGGTTTCAGTGGGTAGTTTTTGAACAAATGGGGAAATAAAAGCTGGTTTTACAGGTAGACTTGCCTTAACTACTTCCTGAGGTTTTTCTTCCTTAGGTTCTATCTTTTTTGAGACCTCTGGTTTCAACTCTTCTTTCTTAGCTTTCTTCACTTTTTTGCCAGAAGTAGTGAAGGTGAGATATAAATGTTCCTCTGTAGTTACTATCTTAAAAGGTATTCTCTCTTTTAATTTTATTTTTATTCCTACCTTGTTCTTACTTATAGAATATGGCAAAATTTGTTCTATACCACAGGGAAAGTGTTTTGTCTCCAGTTCCCTCAAAAGATAAGAAGGCATTTTTACATTGTTTAATTGTAAGAGTATAGTATGCAATTTAGGATGGGAAACTTCATATTGTAATTTCCCTTCACTAGTTATTACCAGCCGACATTTTTGAGGTGATATTTGTTCGAAATCTATGGCCTTCACAGCTATTAATGGTAGAGAAGGTTTTTTCAAAGACAACAATATTTCCAATTTGTTGTCTTGTGCAAAGACTTTATAAGGTGGAATTTGTTTTAAATTAGAATCAATTACAAAACGCAATTTCCCCTTGAAAGATCCCCACCGCAAACGAGGATAAACAGGGTTGTTTAAAGGATAGATTCTAGGAATTTTGCAATCAGTCAAAGGAATGTCTATTGTTAATCTAGGTGGTTTAGTCAAGGTAAAAAAAAGATAATCAGAAATAGGACCATTAGCCACAAGTTCTATTTTTAATTTTTTGGCTTGGCTTTCAACTTGAACTTCCTTTATAAATGTTGCCTTTTCACTAGCTAGGATTTGGCCAAAACCTATTAAATAAAAACAAATTATAAAATACATAAATTTTTTCATGGCAAAATGGCCTCCTCTTTTTGGGGCAAAACTAATTCTACAAACCTTGTTTTTTCACCTTCAAATATATCCATATAGCTTTCTTCAATAATAACTCTGTCTTTTTTTACTTCCTTTACCCTGCCAGAAAGACCAATAAGGTCTCCTTTTCTTAAGACATAACCTTTTCCTGCTGGATCTTCTATCAAAGCTAAGGGATTCTGTGTATTCCAAATAATTCCTGTCAATTTTATTTCAGAGAGTTTTAATCTTTGAATAGGGAGTAAGTTTTCTGGATTTGGAGTCTCCTTTGTTAATTTGATAAACGGTCTAAAAGGGTCTATCTGGTTACTACCACTATTTCCTATAAAAAGGAAGTTTAACAAAAAACACACAATTAGTGCTAATTTATATGGTTTCATCACTTTTTACCTTGTTTTTTTCCCTTTTTTAGCTGACGTCTTTGGTTTAGGAATAAAGCGATAAGTAAGAATTTGCATGTCTACTTTTAATTTTAGACTGGTTTCTTCCATTTTGGGATTACTAAATTTAAGCTTGGATACATTAACTATCCTGGGTAACTCAGATAGTTTTTTAATGAACTTTTCCATATTCAAATATTCACCTTCCAGTTTTAGACGAACAGGCACTTCTGCATAAAAATTTTTTATTACTTCTTTCTGAGGTTGAAATAAAAGGAACTCTAGATGAACATCATTGCCCAGACTAGAAACATTGCGAAGCAATCCTGGTATTTCCTTTTCTGTAGGTAAAAGGCGACTTACCTCATAAAATTTCTTTTTAATCTCCGCTATTTCTTTATTCACTCGGTCTATTTCTTTTTGAGCAAGTTTTGCCTCTTCCAATTTTTTGGTAGTTTGTTCTAATTTTGCTTCAAGACCTCTAATTTCAGCCATAGAGGGAGCATAATAATTTTTCCACAAAACTATCCCCATCACAATAGGAATAAGAATATAAATTAGGATTCTTTTAGATAAAGATAGCCCTTGAAGTTTTTCTAACACTAAGCCTTTCCTCCTATTACACTAACACTGCACTTTAAAGTAAACTTGGTTAAGTTTAATTCAGCAATTTTTTTCTTTTCGGTTTTGATCAGTTCCACTAATTGAAAATAAGGTGTCTTTTTTAATCGTTCCATAAATTCTGCTACTGTTTCATTACCCAAAGCTATGCCTTTAATACTCAATTGATTTCCTTCTAAAGTTACTTCTTCAAACCACATTTTGTTTACTAAAAAATTAGCAGTCAAAGCATTTAAGACTTCTATTACTTTTTTCCTCTCTTTTTCTAAAGCAGAAACTACCTTTATCTTTTGTTCTATAATCTTTTTTTGTTTTTTCAAATCAGTTAGTTTTTTTTGAATATCTTGGTATTTAGCAAGTTCTATTTGGAGCGATTGTAATTCCTTTTTAAGACTTGTTTTCTGACTATTAATACTCATGACGAAATAAGCACCAATCAACGCCAAAAGAATGTACAATAGAAGAATAATGGAAACTTCCCGTTTAATATCTGGAGCTGTCTTAATTTCTTCCCTGGGAAGTAAGTTTATTTTAATCATTTTTCCACCATAGTTCTCAAAGCAAGCCCAAGGGCTATTGGGATTTGATAATTATAATATTCTAAATAAGCAGGGTCAAAATGGCTACTATCATACCTGAGTGTATTAAAAGGATTGAAATTGTGCACTTTCTTTTTTAAAGATTTCTCTAAAACTTCAGAGAAACCTTCTATTCTGGAAGAACCGCCGCAGAGAAAAATTTCATTTATTTTTGTTTTTGTGCTACTTTCAAAAAAATTTAAGGCAGCACTTATTTCTTGTAACCACTCTTGGGTTACTGTAACAAAGACTTCTTTAAGAGCAGATAAAAGTTTTTTATCAGAAGTTCCTTCAATTTTGATCTTTTCAGCTTGTTCATAATCCATATTTAAATTATCCTGAATTTTTCTTGTCAGGTATATTCCTCCAATAGCTACCTCACGATTAAAAACAGGAATATTATTTTCCACAACAACTACATTTATTTTACTAGCACCGATATCTATTATAGCTAAAGGTCCTGGAGTTTTTCCATAACATATTTCATACGCATTAACCAGGGCAAAATTTTCTACATCAATTACATAAGGTATAAGGCCTACTTCGTTTGCTAAGGCTACATAGCGATTAATAACTTCTTTTTTAGCTGAAACAAGAAGGACTTCCATTCTATCCGATTTTTCTGCTTCTTCTGAAACTACTTGATAATTTATATTTACATCCTCTAATTCATAAGGAATATATTGTTCTGCCTCTCGAAAAACGGCTGAGGTTATTTCTTCCTTTTCCATACGAGGTAACTCTATTTTCTTTATAATCACAGACCTAGAAGGTAAACACAAAGCCACTTCTTTCTGCTTAATTTTAAGCTCCCGCAATAATCCGTCTAAGGCAGTAAGTAGATATTCCTCTCTTTTGTTTCCTTCTGCTGTTATAGCTTCAGGCGGTAATGTATATGAGCCAAATGTTAAAATTTGCAAATTTTTAAGTTTTAACTGAAGTAATTTTATAGTATGCTGACCTAAATCAATACCTAATAAGGAACGGTGGATGAACCCTTTCAAAAAGGCTCTCAAAGAAACTGGTTTTAAGAATGTTTGCAAACTTGCTAAAATACTCATTTCTTTATTCTTTTGCCATAAAGTAGTAATAAAGTCAAGATTTTATTTGATAATTTTGATTGTTTTTAATTTTTTCCCTTACTTTTTGTTCAAACCAAGCTTCAAGTATACTCCTGTCAAACCGCCAGTGTTTGCCTATTTTAGTACAAGGAATTTGACCCTTGTTACACAGTTTATATAGAGTTGATTTGGGGATACGAAGCCATCTAGAAACCTCATCGGCATTCATAACTGTATTACCCCAGGACCCCACCTTTACCTCCCGTGTTCTCAATAATATTGATAATTAAAATGCCTATTTTTTCTATTGTTATTGCCATTTAACACCGTTATTCTCAATTTTCAGCAAATTTCATGCCACAATGAGAGATTGCAAAATGCCCATTTTATTTTTTACCAAAAGAATGA
>Ga0190331_1000077_pt1 | contig 16076 bp, 32 predicted proteins | sample 48720445_MG_FD_161681 | JGI IMG/M metagenome (GOLD analysis project Ga0190331, IMG submission 161681) | Hydrothermal vent sediment bacterial communities from Southern Trench, Guaymas Basin, Mexico - 4872-04-4-5_MG | ecosystem: Environmental > Aquatic > Marine > Hydrothermal vents > Sediment ... | reverse complement strand
ATAGGTACATCATTAGCAGGTGCTCAATATTTTTTAATAAAATTCAATTTAAGCAGTTTGCCGTCAAATATAGAAATAACAGAAGCATTGTTGTATCTTTATGCATTTGGCTCTGATACAAGCAAGCAGGACTTTGATGTGTATTACTATGGCATAGACAATCAAACTTGGCACGAAGAAGATAACGTAACAGCATTGTGGAATCTCCGAAGTCAGAGAATAAACCAAACCTATGTTACAAACAAATGGAATGTGAGTTCAGGAAGTAAATGGGACTTTATAGATGTGACGAATACGACAAAATACCTGTTTGAAATCAAAAATTATGATTATGTATCTTATTGGATAGAAGACCCTGATTATAACACAGATACTCCAGACACCTCATATCCAAGCAATAGTGATGTTTATTTATATGGTCGAAATGTTGTAGGGTATAATATACGTACTTATACCAAAGAAAATACAGATTTTAGGCCTTATTTGAATATTACTTATGTGATTACAGGACAGCCAGACATAAAAACAGAGATATGGAACGGAACAGATTGGATACTATTCAACGATACCAACCTATTGGAATTCAGATGCGAGGCAGGCCAAACGGAATGCGAGCCAACAAACCAAGACGCAGGAAACTCTCAATCCATATTCAAGATAACCAACAACGGAACGGGAGACGGGGCAAAAGTGGAAATGAAACTGAACCAGACATTCACGGATATTACCTTAAAATGCGATGATGACTATACCTATGCGGATGCGGTTGAGATTACCTCCTCCTACCAGCAGATTCACGGAGCATTATCTACAAATAGTTATTTTTATGTGAGTTGTTGGGCGGACTACGGAACAAACCCACAGCCGGGATATTTTGATTTATCTTTCCAGATATCTTAGTATGGCAGAGAGGAAGGGAAGGGGGATTTTCTGGGTAATAAGAAAGAAAACCAAAGAACTGACAGCCAGAATACTGAAAACATTCACCAAGACCAAAAATTTGACATCAAAGATAGTTTATTCCTATACAAAAACAAAGGAATTAACCTCAAGAATATTAAGAAGCATAGAGAAAACCAAAGATTTAATTTCAAGAATTAAGATAACATTCACCAAAACCAAGAACCTAACCGCAAGAATAGTTTATACCTATTACAAAACAGGAGATTTAACAGCAAGAATTTTAAGAAGCATAGAAAAGACCAAGAACCTAACCTCAAGAATAGTCTATACAATAACAAAAACAAAAGACCTGACAGCGAGAGTCGTATATACCTTCACGAAAGCCAAAAACCTGACATCAAGGATAAAGACCTCTTTTATCAAAACAAAAGACCTAATCTCAAGGATTAAAATCTCTTTCACGAAAACCAAAAACCTAACATCAAGAGTAATCTATACAATAACTAAAACAAAGAATTTGGTGGCAAGAGTGGTTTATACCACTTCTTTCACGAAAACAACAAATGCCTATATAATTGTTTATAATTCCTCCTTCTCAAAAAAATCTCTGGAGGGGACAATAGACATTTTAAAGAGTTTGGAGGGAGAGATAGACACCTCTGAAGGAATAATCGGGCACATAGACACTTCGGAGAGCATAGAGGCGGGAGAAACTAATTAATATGGAAAAAAATAATAATTATGGTTAACATTTTTCAGGGAGAGGGAAAGAGACTGGAATTCACAATCAAGGAAGACGGAACAGCAAAGGACATTTCTTCCGCAACCTCCAAAAAATTCAGAGTGGTCAAGCACATAGGGGACAGCAGTTACATAATCAACAAGGATATGACCTTCTCTACTGACGGAACAGACGGAAAAGTGTATGTAGATTTAACCGATTCTGACACAGAGGATTTGGAGGGAAACTACATTTACGAAGTGGAATTGGTGATAGGAGGAGTATCCTATGTGGCAAAAGTTGATATTTTATGCGTAAAAAAGAGGGCAGAAATATGACATACAACAGGATTCAGGACGTGAGGGACAGGCTGGATTTGAGCGAGGAGATAATAAGAGACGAGGAAATCCAGCAGGAGATGGAGAGGGCAAACAGAATAATGAAGGCAAAAGTGGGAAGATACATTATAGAAAGGTTCATAGTCACGGATACGGACGAAAACACCTTAAACCTCAAGCATTCGGAGATAATAAGCGTGGAGAAAATAAGGAAAAACGGGGACGATGTAAGTTCCTCAAACTATTCCGTGAACACAAGCACAGGGGTCATAACCTTCACTTCGGACGAGACATTCTATTACAGGGACGTAATTGAAGTATATTACATTCCAAGGATTTTTGCGGATTTGGAACTCCTATACACCGAGTTGTTCCTCTTGACCCACAGGAACATTCTGACGGACAGCGACGTGAAGCAGGCCAGAATAGACCAACTGAAAGAACTGATTAAGGAGACAATCCAGACGATAAACCAGAGCGGAACAATACTCTCCTATGTGGACAGGTATAAGGAGATAAATTCTATATGGTGAGAGAATTCGAGAGCAGGTTCAAGGAGGAGATAATGAAACTATTAATGAGAGTGGGCTACAAAATAGAAGCCGAAGCAAAAGAGAGATGCCCGGTAGACACAGGAAGATTAAGGAGCAGTATCACAACCCAGAGAGACAAGGACAGCGTAGTAATAGGCTCTAACGTGTTTTATGCCCCTTTCGTGGAATTTTTATACGATATGCCTCCAAGAAAAATGTGGCCTGCGAAAGCCAAGAGAGGAGGACAGCCACAAACCACTCTGCCTTTTTTGAGGCCTGCCATGTATAACGCAAAGAAATACCTTGCCGAAGTATGCAGAAAGAGGAAATAACTTTGGAAGGGATTTGTATCCTTTGCGGGAAGAAAATCAAGATAAAAAACAAAAAATGGATATGCCCGTTATGTGAGGAGTGCCTGAAAAAAGCAGAAAAAAACTTTTTTATAAATACCTGAAAAACTAATCTAATTATTGGAGAAACCTCAAGTGGAGGCAAATTATGGTGAGAATAGAGCAAGTGGTGGATGAGATAGTAAATGTATTGAGAAATAACATTACAGACCCGATTTCTTTAAGGAGAGAGAGAGGGCTTAACTGGATTTTTCCCGGATTTCCAAGATACGATGCAGGAACTCCAAGAATAGGGATTACTTATATTTCTTCTCCTCTTGAGGCTTTAGCAATTGGAACTCCTCACAGAAGGCACAACGCAAGGTTTCAGATTACCATTTTGGTTAGGGAAACCGATAAAATAGACATAGATGGAGACGGAGAAAAAGAAAGCCCAGAATTCGTGGCGGATTACATAGCCAACGAGGTTATAAAGGCTGTAATGGACAACCAATCTTCTTTTACATCTTGCTGGAGAATTACAATAGAAAACCAAGCAGTAATGAGGAGAGACGGATATTATTATATGATTCTCGAGGCGGAAGCCATTTTGGAGAGAGGTGAGAGTTAATATATACTATCTGAAAGGTGATATATTATGACAAGAACAACCGGAATCTCGGATAAGGTAAAAATCTTGGATAGCGGAAGCAGTGAAGTAGATTTCGGCTTCATACAATCCGCAAGCCACAGGATAGACAACAGAATGGAGACGAGAGCAGGAGTAGGAGGAGGAACATCCTACCAATACCACTTCGACAGAGTAGTGGAAATATCAGGAAGCATAGACACATTCCCAACAAGTCTGGAGATACTAAAAATATTCGGCAGTTATTCATCCGGAAGCGTGACTTTTACGGACACCCTCCCGGAACACACCATACAGATGAACACGGACGGCAGTAATTACATAGAAATCACAGGAGCGAAATTCGGCAGTTTCACTCTTGAGATAACAAAAGGAGAGGAGGTCAAACTAACCGTTGACTTTATGGGCAAGAGTGCGGAAGTGAAATCTGGAACAATCTCTTATTCAATGCCTTCCGTTGACCCGTTGAATTTCCTTGACGCAAAGGTCAAGATAGCAGGGAGTTATGTCGGAAGCCTTGAGACAACAACCATCAAATACAACAGGGACTTGGAGGCAGTGAGAGGGATAGAAAATGTATCCGATGGAGACAAGAGAAAACCCAGCGAAATAATAGAAAAACTGAAGAACATAACCTTTGATATGACAATCGAAATAACGGACAATACAGCCTGGACGCAGGTTATGGGAGGCTCTACAATACAGGACAGCAGGAGCGATGTAACTATCGTAATAGAGACAGCAAACGGAGACATAACCATAACAGGATGTAGGGTCAATGATTTGGATTCAGACAAAGGAGCAGACGGAGAAATAAGAACAGCAAAAATAAGCGGGAACGCACTCGGAATGTCTGTAAGCGGAGTATCCTAAATATGAAAATAAAAGTCAAATTGGTCAGCGGGGAAGAAAAAGAGATAGAGATAAAGGACTTCCTGAGCGGAGAGGAGAGAAACAAAATAATAGACAAAGCCATAGAATACACCCAGGAAGGAAGGGAACTAAAAGGCAAGATAAAGGCGGGAGAACTGATGAACGAGGTGGTAAGGACAGCAACAAACGGAATGGACATAAGCCAACTGACAGCGGAGAGTTTTGACGAAATATTCAGCAGATTTGCCCATTATTTTGGGTTAGGAGAAGAAAAAAAAAATTTGTTCGAAGACAGGAAATCAACAGAATAGTGAACTTCGGATACTGCACGGACAGGAAAGTCAGGAGAGCGATGGAAACCTACAACCTTCTTCAGATAGGCTACACAAAGGACATGGACAAGGAAGACGCGGAAATATTGGACATCATCCAAGAGATACACACCGAAGTATTGAAAAAACAAGAAAGAGATAGGAATAGAAAATGGTAGAGTTGCCACTTTTTGTGAGGTTAATTCCAAAAAACTTGGGAGAGTTCAAAGGGGAAATAGAAACAAAAATAGGACTTGGCAGAGGAAAGGCAATGGCAGGGGCAACCGCTCCGGAGATAGGTGCGATGACGGAAGTGGCAGAGGAAGTGGGAGAACACAAAAAAATATCCCTCGGAATGCTCGGAAAAATGGGTGCGATGCTCGGAGGAATAGGACTGATTATAAAGTCTATAATGAGTTTGAAACCCCTAATTGCGATTTTTGACATGGTAAGCAAGATAATCTCTCTTTTCTTTTTGCCTTTCGTGATGATGGCATACAAACTATTGAGGCCTGTCCTGATATTCCTGTTAAGGTTGATGGTTTTGTGGTATAAATTCTGGCAGGACCCGATAGGGAACATATCCCAGGCGGTAAGCGGGATATTCGAAGGGGCAAAAAACATAGGAGAATGGCTGAAAGGACTCATAACCCCGGAGAACCTAATCAGGTTTATGTTTCCGATTATCCCAATTACCGAAATTTTGTTCAGGCTTTTTGGAAAGGAGGTGGACATAGGGCATCTAATATGGATGAAATTATTGGAGTTCTGGAAAACCACAAAGGACTTCGGGGCCTGGATTTGGGGCAAATTAACAGGAATCTGGAACTGGACTCAAGATTTTGGAGGATGGCTGTGGGAAAAACTCCAGACAATATGGAACTGGACTTTTGATTTCGGGGGCTGGCTGTGGGAACAACTAATAACCATTTGGGTATGGCACTACAATCTGGCCAAATGGCTGTGGGATGTCGTAACCAAAAGTCTGTCCAAAGGAATAGACATTCTGGCAAGTTTCGGACATTGGATTTGGGACTCAATTACGGAAACAATACTTAAAGGTCTTGATGTTCTCTCAAATCTCGGAAGGGCAATATACGACTGGGTAAAGGACAAGATATTTGGGATAGGAGGAGCAATAAGCGACTGGATAGGGGGAGCAGTAGATTGGACAAAAAAAGCCACAGGATTGGACGATTTCATAATAAGCGGAGGGAGAGTATACAAAACCAACCCAGAGGACACGATAGTCGGGACAAAAAACGGAGCGGGAACAAACATAAACAATATCCACATTCACGTAACGGGATTTATGGATGACGATTTAATTCCTGTTTTGGTCGACAAAATATCTGACGAACTGAACAGGAGAACGAGGTGGTAAAAATGGCAATAAAAATCAAAAACAACGAAAACGGGAAGGAACTGACATTAAGGGGAGTGGACAATCTCGTAATCTCAACAGACCAGCAAACCTTCGAGTTGGACTTTCCAGAGGGAACTGCGGCGGAAAAGATAATAATGCGATTGACGGGACAAAATATGAAAATAACCTTTTCTTCCCAATTGTATGACAGCGACACGGACTTAAGCACGGGAGGAGACAACATAAAAACCAAAGAGGAGCAAAGGCAATATTTGGTTGGAGTGGGAGGGAACACCTCAACTGCGATATTCTCTCCTGGAATGACAACGGACTGGACATTCACTTACGGAGACGAGACATTTACCGTGATAATAGAGAGAATAGACATAAGGGCGATGGCGGACGACCCGATGAAAGACGAGGCGGTTTTTTCTCTGAAAGTGGGTTCTGCGAGTTAAAATGACTGAATTCTACCTAAAAAAAGGGACTACAAACTATGATATTTCAGAGGCAACCGTAACCAAAGAATGCGAGAAAGCCGTGGACATGGCAAAAGTGAAACTATCGAGAGAACACAAGGACGATTTCACAATAGGAGACGAAGTAGAAATATACAAGGATTCCACGAAACTTTTCGGAGGCTATGTCTATTCGAAAGATTACCACAAATACCTTGAACTGAAAATAGAGAGTTATGGAGGGGAACTAAAAAGAAAAATCGCAAGGGAGGTATATGAGGACAAATCTCCGGAGTATATTGTTCAGGATTTGATAGACAATGAATCCTCTCTCACCTATGCGAGTTCGGGAAGTTCTGGGATTACCTTGAAAAGAGTGATAATCCGGGACAGGCCTATTTCCGAAATAATCGAGAAGATGTGCGATGTTCTGAATTGGCAGTTTAGGACGGACGAGAACAAAAACGCATATTTTGAGGAGAGAGGGACTGCGAGTTCCTCCGCATCGGATTTGGTGGTGGGAAATAACTGCATACTGAAGGACAAGTGGAAGGAAGACCCGAAAAAACTGATGAACTACATAGTTCTGAAGGGAGGAAGCCAGGACTTCAACACAAAGGAGACATTCAGCGGAGACGGAACAACCAAAACATTTACTCTGACCTACAAACCCACAGGAAACGTGAGGGCAGTAGTGGATGGAACGGAAAAAACAGGACAATTAGAAGGAAGCGAGGGAGGAGATTTCGAGGTGGACGAGGAGAACAAAACCGTGACCTTTACAACTGCACCATCGAGCGGAACAGACAACGTGGAGATTTATTACACCTATTCTTTGCCTATTTTAATAAGCCGTTCCAATCCTTCGAGCATCTCAACCTATGGAATTCACGCAAAAAAGGTCACCGCAACTTGGATTAACAGGTTCGAGGACGGGAGGCAACTCGTAAACAAACTCCTTGAAACCTATGCAGAGCCGATAAGAATGAATTGTCTGGTGGTGAAGGGGATAAACACGGACTACAAAGTGGGAAGCACGAACAAGGTAACCGATTCCTACAACGGAATAGACCAGAACATGCTAATCTACAAAATTATGTGGAAAATTCCTCAAAATTTGACCTACCTCTATGTGGGAAGTGAGATAGCGAACTTCTTGGATATGAACAAGTCTCTTGAGGAGAAGATAAACGAATTGGTGGATATCTTCTCAAGGGAAAGCACGATTCAGGAGTATGTGATAGTCACCAACGATTTGAAAGTGGAACTGACCTGCAAAATAAAGGTTCAGACGAGAACAATTGGAGACACATTTGTATGGAACCATCCCGGAGAGAACGGGAAATGGAACAACAACAAAAAATGGAACTGGCAAGGGACCTCCTACTCCACTCACTACGAAGATTCCGGTTATTAATATATATGAGGAGAGATAACTAATTATGGTATTGACGCAAACCTTCTTAGATGAGGTGAGAGATACAATAAAACAACAAATTTCAGACGATTTTCTATATGTTGCAGTTGGAACGGACAACACAACCCCTTCGAGTTCCGACACTTCCTTGGGAAACGAAGTATTGAGAAAGGCAAGGCAGGAGACAACAAGCGGAACGGATTACAGGATAGTGAGCATGTGGGTGAACTCAACAGAGGCAAACGGAAACTCACTTAAAGAGGTCGGGACTTTCAATCAGAGTTCGGGAGGGAGCATGTGGACAAGAAACACATTTACCTCTCTTTCAAAAACGGACACTATGGAGGTCTGGATAGATGTTAAGGTCACAATTTCCGTGAGTGAGGTGTGAATATGAGTTTGAAAAGCGGAACGGGGAGTGAGGAAAAAGATGTTAGATACCCAGTGGTAAATATGCTTAAATCTCTGATAGGAATTACTCTGTTGAAAGAATCCGGAGTGTCAGATTTAGAGTATCCTTATGCCCAAGTAGATGTATTTTCTGATTCAAACGGATATAACAATACAATAGACACGGGAAATACAACCGCTGTTCACCAAAGCAATATAGAAGCCTACATTTGCCAGAGTTCTCCAGAATCTACTGCCTCTTTTTCGGATTTATCTGAGAGTAGTTGTGGAGGAAATGCAGAATGCACTATTAAAACAGTTAATATAACGGAAAGTTGGATTTCTAAAGTAGTTTTTGATGCCAAAACATCAGAAACAGGTTTGACTATAAGAGTGGAAGTATATGATACAATGAGTTCTCAATGGGTAAGTGTTGGAACAATAAGCCCCGGCACAGGTTATTATACTTATACAAAAACATTTACACCAATTAAATCCAATAGCGTGAGATTCATAAAAGAATATACAGAAACAGGTAAAACGGCTTATGTAAAAAATGTTTATATTTACAAGGCGGAATTCTCAAATTCTGTCATACAAACTAACTCAAAAACTTTTGCAGTAAACATAGCCGAAGCGATGCTGGTGTATAAGGGAGAGAACACCTCCAATACGAGCATAACATTTGACATAAGCACGGACGGAGGGACCACTTTTGAAAAAACGGGACAGAATGCAGAGGAGGTTGTCTCTTGCGACAATGACAATACAGATTTGGTGATAAAAATAAATCTCAACACAACCGCAACAAACGAAACTCCTATAGTATATGGCTACGCAGTTCAAGTGTGGTAAATATGTTGTGCTGGCTGAAAAAATGGGTATGCAGAGAATATTTAGAGAGGATAGAAAACCTTGAATTAGGTATTTTTTCTTTGCAAGAAGATATTAAAGACCTGAAAAAAGACCTGAAAGACAAAATCAAAGCCATAACTTTTCTGAAGCAAATCATAGACAACCAAAGAAAAGAGATAGAGAGTTTGAAATCCAGAATAACGGAACTCCCGGAGCCGAAACTCGAGAAGAAAATCTCAAACATCCGATTAAGACAAATTCTGGAAAACTACACGGGAGGAAAGGCACAGATTTACCTGCTTGACCATTTTTATTACCTTCCGAAGAAAGAGGATGTTGTAGAACTATTAAAAGACACGAATGTGGACAAATTGAAATACCTGTCTGAATTGTATGACTGCGATGACTTTTCCATAAGGTTGTGGGGGGTGACTTCTCAAGGAAAATGGGCCTCAACAACTCTCGGGTTTGCCTGCGGAAACAGGCACGCATTCAACATAGTTATATTGGAGGATGAAAAACTATACATTATCGAACCTCAGAACGACAAACTAATTCCAATCGAAAAGGCAAGCAGAATGTATAAACCAATATGGCTAACAATAATATAAGACTATGGGAGAGAATGGAGAGGATGGAGAAAAAAATAGACAAGATATTAGTATCCACAAGCAAAAACGAAGAACACCTAAAACAAATCAACGGGACACTGAACAGACACGAAAAGGAACTCTCAAACTATGAACTAAAGATAAACAAACTGAACACGAAGATATATTACTACTTAGGGATAGGAGTGGGTGCAGTTTCGGTTATAATGTTTTTAATAAATATCGTGCTGTAAATTATTATGAGAAAAAAAGGAGAGTTTTTGGCTGGATACAAATCTTACATAATAGGAATGTCTATGGTCTTGATGGGAATTTATATAATGGCTCAGGGAATGCAAACAGAAGGCTGGCAGATGCTTTTGATGGGTTTAGCGGTAATGGGCTTGAGGAAAGGAATAGCAAAGGCAGAGAAATAATCAAAATGAATCTCAAGGAATACCAAGAGAAAAAAGAATTAAAGAGTTTAATCGAGAGAGCAAATCTTCACTATCGGAATGCTCTGGATTCTCTTGGACAGATGGGAAAAATCCTTAATGAAATAAGAGAGAAATACGTGAACAATGACCAAATGATAATTATGAATGGAGTGGAGATGGCAAGGAAAGAGGGATATTACGGTTATGCGAATGGGAAATTTTTAAAAGATGATAGCAGATGACTTTGAACCTCTGGAATATGAAGAATTTGTTAGGAGAGGAAAAATTCAAATGGATGGCTTGCTTGAAAAATACAATCTCTTTAGAGACCCAAAATATTTGGTTGATTACAAAGATGTCATTAATACTTTAAGACTTGGAGAAAAATTCAAAGATTATTGTATCTTCGGGATTACCCACGGCGAAGAAAAATTGGTGCTGTTTGAAAATTCCTCAAGGCGGAGAGCAAAGGAAATTAATATGGATATTAGAAAAGAAAAATTGTTTAATTTCATTTGAATATGAAACAGGAATATCTCAGATGGATAGCAAGAAAACAGGGTTATGTAAGAGCGATGGAAATCCTTGCTTTATATGGGCAACCGGAGGATTTGGACGAGATAGACGAAATAAGGGAAATCGCAATTAAGGAAGTTATGGACAGCAGATACTCAAATTTTGAAAAAGAAGTGATGGTGAACGAAATCAAAAAGGCTTTCCTTGACTACAAAACCTATATCGAATTCAAATATCGGGACGTGGTATAATGTCCAAAAAAATAAGGAGAGGGAGATACAAACGAAAAAAATATCCACGGGAAACAGAAGAACAAAGGAAGTGGATATTGAGGAGAGACAACTACCAATGCCAGTTTATTGATGTGGACAAAGACATTGCCGAGAAATGCCGAAGCAACCATAGGCTTGAGGTTCACCACATAGTTCCAGCCTATTATGCCTATGAGTTTCTGAAATGGGACGAAAAGCAGGTCAACAATCCTGAAAATTTGATAACTCTCTGCCACTACCACCATACAGAATTTATACATCCGGATTTGGGAATAATAGCCAGAAAGCACTACAAATGGACAAAGGACTCCTACAACGATATGCTTGAGAGACATCACGCTCTTGCGAGGGAAGGGGTTCCGTATTGGCAAAATGAATGGGACGAAATTCTCAAAATTGTTGCGAGAACGAGAACTTACAATTATATTAAAAATCATCCTGATGATTTGTATCCGGAAGGGAAATATGACAAGAGATAGTTTAGTCGCTTATTACAAGATAAGGGAGGAATACATTAAGGAGGGATGCTCCAACTACGAGGCAACTTTGCTCGCTTATTATTCTGTTTTATATTCTCAAAAAACTAATTATGATGAGAAAAGAGTTTGAGAGGGACATACTTAAAGCAATATACCTGAAAACCTGGTCTTGCCTGTCGGACTTATACGAAGGCCACAAATCAAAGAAAAAAAGATACGCAACGTTGAGAGAGGAGATGTATTATGATTTACTGGAAATCTCAGGTTTGGCAGAAAGGGACTCCTCTCACTGCTACAAAATCACAAGGAAGGGGATAGAGTATATGGAGAAAATCTGAGTATGGACAACAAGGAGTTCAAGAAAATAGAAAAGGCACTGCAGAGAAGAAAGAGGAAAAAATCCAAAATTCATTAATATTGTTTTTTATGTAGAAAAATTTAATTAAGTTATTGGAGATAATCCCCGAACAGCCCGCCACTATACGCAGATTGGAATGTGGCGAAAAAATCTGCGGTGGTCTCTCTGAACTAAAGTAGCAGGCAGAGGTATTCAAGGAACGTATGCCTTATTACCTCTATACGCTACTCACATCGCAGATTGCTGGGGGAGAAGGTGAAAGAAAATGAGTGAAGAAAAATATCTGGAAGAAAAGAAAATCAAAGAGATGGAAAAAGAATTAAGAATTATAAACGAAATGAACGACTTTGACAAAGAAAATATAATCACAGACATAATTTTGCTTGGAAAAAATGGTGTAGTTAAAAGGATATGTTTAAAATGAGTGAAAAACCTTTGGATTTGGAAGAGAGAAAATTAATTGAAGAGATTATCCTTAAATCAGGTATCTTGCTGAAAAATGGAAATGATTTGGTAGATTATGAAATTCCAAAATCAGAAATAGATAAATTAATCTTGTATGCTATAAAAGAAATAAAGCAACGAATCAAATCTGCTTGTGAATTCTGGTTGAAATACAAAAACAGACCAGACAATTTGGCAGAAGAACAACCACAATATAAAGAAGAATTAAGTAAATTTGATTATCTTTATCGTGGAGCATTATTAACCGACCTTGAACGATATAATGAGTGGTTATTTAGACTTGCTTTTAAATCTGTTTTGAAAAATGAAAGAAAATGAAAAAGAAAATAATTGGTTGGGATGACGGTCTTAATTTTGATTTTGTAAAAGGCTGTGAAACTGGAGTAGTTGTGTGGTGGAACGAGAAAGAAATTTGTATCAATATTGAAAAGGTGGATGAAAATGAGTGAGAAATTTACAGAAGAAGAATTAAAAAAATTATCCTTCGAACAAGTCAAACAGATTGTTGAGAAATATTTTCCCAACGAAGTAAAAGAAATCCACAATCCTTGCACCGGTTCAACCTATTTGATTAAAAACGGCAAAATAGTCAAGACCATCAAAGAAACCGAAGCAAAAGAGCAGGAAAACAAAAACCTCCTGAACACCCAAATCAAGAAAAGAATTAGAGAATTTGACAAATCCTCATACCAGAAAAAGATAAAGACAATGGAAAAAGAGTTAAACCTCACAGATTTCAAGATAAAGCACATAGATTTTATTATTACGGTGTTATATCAACAAAGAGAAGACTTTTTGAAGTGGAAAGAGGAGGTAAAAAAAATGATAAAAAACAGGGACTTCGAGAGGTTCAGGAGGGAGAATTATAGATTAGTATGAGAAGACCAACCCTAACAAAAAAGGAACAAAGACTATTAATAGCAATGGAAAAAGCCAAAAAGCCGGAGTGGAGGAGGTATTACAGGAAAAAAAGACTATGGTGAGGAAACCAAAGCAGTTCGGCAAACTATTGAAATATAAATTTTTTTTGAAATGTCCCTACTGCAAAAAAGTCCAGTCGTATATTCCTCGTAATAAGAAAATCAACCCAAGAAAAACCAAGAGATGTATATTTTGCGGAAAAACTTTCAAGGTAAGGGAGAATTTGATAAGAGAAGCAGATTATGGAGAATTAGTTAAAAAATATTAATAAAGATATATATATTTTATATTTAAATATAATATATGAAGAAAAAAGGAGATGTGGAGTATGGAGAGGAAGCAGAAAAAATGATTTTAGAACTAATAAACAGTCGACCAAAAACAATCGGTGAAATTACGAGAGAAACTCAAAAAACATTTGGCTTAAAAATTCATTACTATACTATAAAAAGAATTTTGCACGAATTGGAAAAGCAAGGATTAATTGTAATAAGAGACACGGGAAGGTTCAAAATATGCGAGAGAAATTAGAATATTATTTCGAGGAAACCTCATTAATAAAGAAGTGGAGAGGGAAAGACATCTTTAAGGCAAAAATCAAATACATAATAAACAAATACTACTATGACAAGCCAATATATATCTTCTATTTCAAGAGATATGGAAAATACCAAAAAATCAGAAAAACATTAGAGGAGTTAGTGAGAGAGGGATTTTTAATTAAGTTCAAAGACACCAGACCGGTTTATTATCTCAAGAAAAAGGTTTGTTTCTCAACTGCAGATAAATTATAATTGAATATAGAATATATAACTAACCATCACTTATATCTTAAATCAATAAACCTTAAAATTTTAAGGATAATTAAAGAAATAAAGGAAATTAAAATATAGATTTATAAATTATAATTAAATTTATATAATATATTTAAATATATAATTAATTATAAAATATAAATTTAAATATAATTTATAAAAATAATAAAATAATAATAAAAAATCTCTTTTAAATCAAGGAATACCTTTAAAATTTTAAAGGCAATATAGCATAGTAGTTTAAGAGGAAAGTTATAGATTAGTTATATATTTTATATTTGATTATAATTTATAATTCCTAAATAATAAAACCTTAAAAATCACCAAAAACTATAAAAATTTTTGAAGTTAAAAAATTTAAATCCGCAAATACTCCTAAAATTTCAAGGATATTCAGGAAAATAAAACTATAAATACTTTAAAAACATTTATATATATGGAAACAAAGAATAAAATGGTTGGGTCGGCCTCAGAGGATTTTTCTTTTTTAGGAGAATCTGAGGCAAGAAAGAAAATAGACAAAATAATAAAAAAACACGGAAAGAAAAGCGGTAGCGGATATACGATGAATGTAGAACAATTATTAAAAGTTTTAGAAAGAGGTGAGGGAAAATGACGCAAAGACAATTATTTCGGATACTCGAGAGGGAATGCCGAAAATATGGCTTCTCTCTCAAGGATTCAATAGGTGAAGAATTATGAGAAGACAGATTTTTAATTCTTCCAAACTCACTCAGTCAAGGTTGAGTGAGGGAAGCAAGAAACCGTATGAGAGAGGGCAAAGCGCCAACTCTCTTGACGGGTGGCGGGTGGAACTCCCGCATAAAAAAGGTGAGGCATAATGTTAGAAGGAACAATTTCAATAATACAGGCATTCGGAGAGATAGGACTGCACCTATTGGATTCGGCAGGAAGCATTTTGGTCACTTTAGTAGTTTTATGGGTAATTTACACACTGGCAAAGAGTATTTTCAGCGGAGCAAAAAAGATATGGAACGGGAACGAAAAGAAATAACAGCAAAATCCTTCTTTGATGAGGCCGAAAAGGAACTCTGAAACAACTGTTCGGTGGAGAGGAAGGGAGAAATTATCATAATAAAGAGGGAATATGTATAAAACAATAAAAGTTTTGGAAAGTTTTGATTTTGGAGAGGACATAAGAGTGAAAAAAGTGATTATAAGAACTCCTTATGGAGACAAGAAAATGATAGAGTTTTGTGCATTGGTAAACGGAAAGGAAATAGCATTAAGAAGAGACGATGATTGGGGCTTAAGCATATATACTTTATATGAGTTATACAAAGGTCTAAACAAAACAGAGGGATATATCAAAATATATGCAAACAGGGATAAAGACAGACCTTTGGATGAATTTGACGGAAGCACAATAGTATGCAATTATGGAACTCCTTTAGAGACATTAGAAAAGGGATTATGGGTTTTTCACGGAAATCATAAAGAATATAGCGGAAGTTTCAGGTATATAATTTGGAATGAAAATCTTGTAAAAGAAATAGAGAATAAACTATGATAACCAGAAAAACCTGGAAGTGTTGGAGAGAGGGAAAAACCTACCATTACAGAACCTACATCTTTCAGCAACTCAGAGAACTAAACCTAACAGCCCCGGAGGTTTATGTAAGCCAAAAAGACTTTAAAATCCTCAAGGCACTCAACAACGACTTCAGAGAAAGAACCTTGATGGAAATCAGATACCTAACGGGACTGAGTTATCCCTTTGTCTCCCACACCGTCAAGGAGTTTGAGAGAGAGGGACTGGTAATAACCAAAAAAACCAAAACCACAAGAAAAAAAAGAGAGAAAAAAACCAACAAAAGATACGTAAAACTGACAGAAAAAGGAATCAAGGCACTCAAGGAGTGGGAGGAAATATATTCGCATTTTTGATTTTTTTTCATTTTTTTTAATAAAGTTTTTTTAATTCAATTTCCATATTTTTATATGAACAGGACAAGAATGCCAGAGTTTATCAAATGGTTCAACTCTTTGGAGAGAGGAGAAATCCCGAACATCTCCCAAGCCCAATTAATTCTGCACATAGATTATCTCGCACTCAAAA
>Ga0190331_1000074_pt1 | contig 16201 bp, 9 predicted proteins | sample 48720445_MG_FD_161681 | JGI IMG/M metagenome (GOLD analysis project Ga0190331, IMG submission 161681) | Hydrothermal vent sediment bacterial communities from Southern Trench, Guaymas Basin, Mexico - 4872-04-4-5_MG | ecosystem: Environmental > Aquatic > Marine > Hydrothermal vents > Sediment ... | reverse complement strand
TATTCATATTCGTATGATGCATCAGCCAGTGCAGCTTTCAGTATATGCTCAACTTCTCGCTTGAATTGAAGGTACATTATTACATCTACATCCTTATGTTACGGTTACTTACGTATACCTTGAATATTTAGATTTACATTTAGTTTAGAATGCGTACATAAACAAATCCATGCAATGCTGACCTTCGTCGGACTCGGGTTGTATGACCCGAAGGATATAACATTGAAAGGTCTGGAAGCGGTAAGAGATGCGGATGTGGTCTATGCAGAGTTCTATACATCCCCCGCGGGAGCGCGTACGATAGAGAAGCTGGAGGATGCTTATGGCAGAAAGATCTCGCTATTGGAGCGTGAAGAGCTGGAAGAGGACGCAGAGAGGGGGATTCTGGAACTCGCGAAGAGCAAGAAAGTGGTCTTACTCAGTGGTGGCGATGCCATGATTGCTACTACGCATGTAGATCTGCGGCTGAGGGCGATTGAGAGAGGGATAGAGACACGGATAGTACATGCGGCTTCTATCGCATCTGCAGCTGCGGGTCTATGCGGGCTTCAGAACTACAAATTTGGTAAGTCCGCAACGGTATCACCACCATATAAGGGTGTTATATCCCATGTACCCTATGAGACGATAGAGGATAACACTGAGCGAGGACTCCATACACTCCTCTATCTTGATATCGGAATGCGCATAGCGGATGCGCTGGAGCTACTGGAATCGGTAGAGCGTGAGAGGGGTGGAGGAATGCTTAAGCGCTCTTTACTGGTGGGCATAGCGCGGGCAGGCTCTGACGATGCGGTGGTGAAAGCCGATTATATAACATCGCTGAAGGGCTATGAATTTGGTGACCTGCCGCATGTGCTCATCGTCACCGGTGAATTGCATTTTGTAGAACGCGAAGCTTTGATAAAGATCGCGCATGCACCCAGTTCTATCTGAGGAGATAGGGAGGGATAAGGGATAGCCTATCTCCAGCAGAAAAGCACCCTATTTAAAGTTATATAGAAAATACATGTGCTCTCAACATATGCTTTTATATATAACCTTGATATCCTAAATTACTGGAGGTGAGATGAAAAAGTGAACAACAAAAAATATGAGAGAGCGAAAGGGATAATAGGAATAGCACTGGCAGTGATAATGCTCGCTTCGGTATTCGCCATTGTCCCTACGGCGATGGCAGAACCACCGGAGGGAGGGGCGCCATCTTCTATCAGGATATACGGTGATGTCCAACCAGATGGTAATGCACCCGAACGATATACTAATTGGACGCAGCCATTCGACCCCACGGTGATACCAAAGGATTCCATTACTTTTAACCCCGCACTGCTTGAGGAGGAGTTTGGTGTAAAAAATGGTGAGAATGCGCGTGAGAAGATATTCCTTAGGGCGTGGTACGAACCCTGTGGTAAGTACTGGGGTTCCAGGAAGAACTATACACATCCAACGATAAACATGGAATATACCTACATGCTGATAAATACACAATATAAGCCGACATCCGGGCAACCGGGCAATACACACTTTGCATTTCCAACCTGCGAGATATCTTCTCAGCCAGGATTGGGTGCGTGGAACTGTATGTCGAAGAGTACCGAGGGGGAGCTCACAAGACTCGCGAATGTCAGCGGTTCAGTAGTGCCGTATGGGAAGACGGTGAATGGGCGGATTGAGATTGAGAAAGGCTTCAGGAATCTGGGAGTAGGGGATAAAGTCCAGTTCCTCGACCATAAGCTGGAAGTGACTGCAATTAACGGCCATGACTATGTTATAAGAGTCTGGTATGCGGGGAACAGAGATGATGATGCGGGTAAAGGTTGGATTACACTGAAAAAAGGAGCGAAGATGTACTTCGATAGGCATAATAACATGTATTCCACTGCGAACCACGATCCAGCCGCTGGACAGATAAGGACATGGTATGTGAGACGGGACAGTGAGAACAGTAATATTATATATCTTGGTAAGGAACTCCAACCATGTGATGTCTTCTACGTCAATGGTGTGAGATACGATGTGACAGCGATTGAGGTTCTTGACACCACAGGCGATTCTAACGCAGATGCCCTGAAGTACATAACTCTGAGGACAAAGTTACCAAAGTGTATTGAAGCTATTCCAGAGGAGAGCGTTGTATCCTCTCAGTCCATCGAATGTATAGAGCCCTCTGAGATTATACCTGTTCTACCACCGTTCAACGAGAAGCATTACATGGTTGACGATATTGACATACCACTGTGGACAAGAGTATCGGAGGAGAGAAACTGGACGAAACAGGACTATGCAGGTACAAAACTTGATACAGACAATGATGGCGAGTGGATAGCATACGATGTTGATGAGCGAATAATACCCGATGTTGGGCCTTTAAACATCACATACATTGCAGAGGACTTTGAGCGGCGGTACTCTACGAATCTGCTCGAGAAGCTGCAGGAGAAGTGGTCTGGTGCTGTTACCAGCACAGAAAGAGTGGACCTGTTCTTCCTGATTGATGGTTCCCAGAGTATCACTCAGCAAGATTTCGAATTGCAGAAGCAGGGACTGGCTGAGGCTGTGAAAGATCCGAATGTGGTTCCCCAGGATGGTACAGTACGTGTCTGTGTGATTCAGTTCTCCAGCAATGCCAGTATGGAGGTTCCACTCACCATAATTGATCCGGATAACGCGAGTTTGGTAGCAGATGACATCATGAACATTACCCAGATGAAGGGTAATACAAACATGAGTGGGGCATTTAGAGTAGCGATTGAGAACTTACCCAGTGATAGCTCCGGAATACAGGTGATTGATCTCTCAACCGATGGCTACCCGACGGGTGGGGATTCAGAAGAGAATGTACGGAATGCGAGGAATGATGCGCTAAGTGAGGGTTTCGATGTGGTGAATACACTCGGTGTTGGAATGGATATAGACCAGGACTTCCTGAAAGAGCTGGCGTATCCGCAGCCATGGCAGGAATCTCCAGGGTTCTATGTGCATGCCGAAGATTACCATGATTTCATGGATAAGATCAGGGAGAAGATAAGGGTAGAAGTAGAAGGCCGGCTCGTGGAATCATGGACTAAACTCGATATCCAGTCTCTTCCCGACCTGTACACCGAATTCGTACTACCTGAGCTGCCAGACATAAAAGCAGCGGAAGATAGAGACTTATACGGAGATTACCTGATTACAACCTCACTGATCGCGCCACAGGCAGAGGGAGATTTGCCGCACAAAAGGGTGGCGTTCTCATACGATCCTGACCCCGAACATGGTGGCATTGACGATGACATCTATGTGAACTACAAGGATGAAATCAAAAGTGGCACTATCCGGGTGTACGGGCATGGCAATGCAAGCACGATCGGTATTCGGAATGAGTGCAATATAGAGCAGTATACAAATTGGGAAGAGCCTTTCAATCCAACATCAATAAGAAAGGATTCTATTACCTTTAATGCTGCTATACTGCCTTACAGCACGGAGTATCCGATGCATGCCCAGGGAGAAGACTGTGACCTGAAAGAATACCTGCGGGTATGGTATGTACCAGAGTACGAGTTCTATGGTGACCATGAGCCTGTGCATCGAGAACATGCGATTGTGACTGAGACGACATACATGCTCATTGATTCACAGGACAAGAAGCCATGGCATGCAGATGCAAACCGGAGTTGGTTCCCGTTCCCAATCGTAGCAGACCTATCAGATGGTAAGGCAAAGGGATTACAGTCATTTGAGAATGAAGGGGTCGAGTCCACAATGGATAACCTCGTAATGCTCTCATACGTGAATTGCTCGCCAGCGGATCTGCTAAATACTCTGCACAAGACAACCAATGGAACAATAAGGCTGGAGAAGACGTACATCATGAGTGCGAATCAAAAAGTGGAGTTCATGGATCATACACTGAAGTTTGAGGGCTTTGATGAGGTTACCGGTGAACCGAGCGTGGAGATAAAGTATTGCGGCAATAAAGATGAGATCATGGATCCAAGTCCAAGGTATGGGATATCGAGCACGACCCGATTCTACGATAGGCACAACAATGCCTATGATACGCCAGAGCACCCGGACAGGACATGGTATGCCCGCTTTGATGGGCAACTAAAGGGTGGCAAAGCGATGATAACAGTGGGTAAAGAACTTCAGCGGGGCGATATATTCTACGTGGATGGTGTGCGTTATGAAATCGCGGCGATAGAAGTCTTTGATGAAGATGGAAACCTGGCAAACGGCTGTGAGAAGTTCAAGTACATCACAATCAGAACTCCGTTCCCGAAGGGCGAAGGAGAGTTATTGCAACAGTGGAGATCATGTGCTGACTCACAGTACATACAGAGAATTGCTCACAGTACACCAATACCAGTACTCCCGCCGATGAACATGGTGCACAAGATTGTGGACGATACAGATGTGGCGCTATGGCAGCCATTGAAGCTGCTTGATAAATGGCCATACGGTGATCCAAATGGTATTCCTGGTATCGAGTACTTCCCGTGTGCAGACCGGTATCTGACGATGCAGTATCCGCCATACGCATGGCTGAAGTACTTCCGTGCGGTGCCTATAGACACCGATGGAGATATGGAAACAGAGATACCATCTGACTGGCAGCTCTGGGAGGACTATGGTGGTCCATTCTATCCGGGAGATGTAACAAATGCAGTACCGGATGGCTGGCAGTGCTGCGAATGCGGGATACCAATGCCGCTGCCAACAAAATTCACTATCTTCGACAGCGAACACTGGATTGCGAACGATGTTGACGAGCGAATAGTAAGCAACGTGGCACCGTTAGACTTCGAGTGGAAGGAAGAGGAGGCAGAGCCAAGGTATTCAACGAATCTGCTGGAGATCTTGAATGAGACTCTGTTTGCGGATAGCGAAGCATACGAGAGCTGGACGAAGTATGACATCCAGACATTGCCTGACGAGTACACTACATTCAAACTGCCTGAGACACCATCTGTGAATCCAAATGTGTACATTGGTGGTGAATATCAGGTCTACCAGCCAGATACAAGAAAATACCCCGGCAGCTACCTGATTACTACTTCGTTCATTGCACCAAATGCAAAGGGCGACCTGAACCTGGAACAGTCATATAGTGTACCAAACAGATTCGCATTCTCATTCAACCCCGCAGATAGCACGGGTATTTACGTGAATGAGAATCCGCTGCTTCCGCCACCACCAGGTGCTGATAGATTCACCATCCAGCTCAAGGCACTTCAGAACTATCTATCGCTACCTGTACTGCCCGAGAATAGAGACCCAGAAGCGATCTTCGGCAGAGACGTGGAAGTCTGGAGCTACAATGCGACCAGTGGCTGGAGCCGACCAAGTGAACTCGAGGCTGGAAAGGGTTACTATGTATATAACCCGTGGGCACCGAAGACGATCACTATATACGGAGAGGGTGTACGGCTGGAGTGGAGTGATATAAAACCAACGTTGCAGCCAGGCTGGAATCTGATAGGCGTAGGTAACGAGAGTATTTCAGTATCGTGGTTGGATAACGTACAGATCTGGCGGTACATGAATGGATACCCCTACGGTGATTTCTGGCCGATGCCACCAAATATCAGGGTGCAACTTCAGCCAGGGCAGGCATACTGGATATACAAGATTGCATAATTTTTTTTAAAAAGGAAGAAAGGGATGGGAATGAGGTAAAAACCTTATTCCTCCATCCATCTTTATTTTGTTTTGGGTTATCTTTTTATGTTTTATTTTATCTTTTATATTGTAAAACAAATGAAGTAAATAGGAGGTATAAAAAAAGATGTCAGATAAGACTTGGGCGATTATTTTCATTGCAGTGATTTTGACAGTTCTTACAGCATTCACGTGGGCACAGGAAGTGCCAAAGCCAAGCGACTGGGTGAAGATAAGTGCAAAACCGGAGACGATACAGGCAGATGGTGTTTCTACTTCTACAATTCGGGTGATAGTCACATGGCCGAACGAGACCGAGCTGAGCGGTGAGCCTGCAGCCAATCAGACGTTGACAATATGGACGAATTGCGGGCTGCTTTTTGACGCAACAAACGAGAGTAACACCGGCAAGTCAATTAATGTTACCACTGATGACAATGGCACGGCAACCGCCCTGCTATCAGGGAATGAAACATGTAATGCCACAGTTACCGTGAGGTGCCTGAGCGGAGGTTGGAATTTTACACAGGTTAGCTTCGTAGCACCGGAATCAAGTCCTTCACCAGGAGAGAGCGGAGCTGTCAACGAAAGTGGAGGCGGAGGTGGCACCACCACCCAAACGCCAACGCCATCGAATGCAACAAATGCAACAAATGCAACAAATGAAACAAATGCAACGAACGTATCCCCAGAAGCAACACCGGCTCAAACAGCAACGCCAATACCAACAACTACGCCGGTAGTATCACCATCAGAGACTACTGCTCCTACATCCCCTGTTACAACACCTGCAATACCAGGATTCGGGGTTGCGCTCACTATCGTGTGTCTGTTAGCAGTATTCGTAATCGCTTATCTGCGGAGAAGATAGAATATAGAAGATAATTGTGTAAATTGAAAAACAAAAAATCTCATTCATTCCTTTATTTTTTTATTTTTTCTCGTTTGTTTTTATGCTTTCTGCCTTATTTCTATCTTATAACTGATAGTAGTATATACAAATAGTAAATAGAAAGGATGCGAATTGAGATATTGGGTACAGAGTCATTAGGTGTGCGTGGTCTGAGCTGCGTGGTGGAAGTAGGCGAACGGAAGATAGTGATTGATCCCGGTGTGGCACTCGGCTACAATCGTCATGGATTGCTACCTCATCCCTTGCAGGTCGCGGTTGGCGAGGTAGTGCGACAGAAGATAACAAGGGCAATGGCAGATGCCACAGATATTGTATTCAGTCATTTCCATGGTGACCATGTGCCATTGGTAGATGCGAACCCGTTTCAGCTTCAAGCTGCCATAGTTGCCGATTTGTGCCGGGGGCATAATCTTCGATTCTGGGCTAAAGGACCCCGGGGGCTCTCGCAGCACATGTTACATCGAGCACAGTCACTACGCATTGCACTGCATGATGAGTTAAGGAGTGCAGAAGGGCATAATGATGGTATTCTGAGTTTCTCTCACCCTGTTCCTCATGGACTGAGGAGCGAACATGGAGGAATGGTAATGATGACGAGGATAGAAGATGAGAGGTCGGTATTTGTACATGCATCGGACATCCAGTTGCTCGATTTCGATGCTATAACCACTATTCTTGCCTGGCATCCAACCATCGTACTCGCTTCTGGTCCTCCTTTGTATCTGCCACATCTCACACAGAAACAACGTAATGCCGCATGGCATAATGCAATTAGACTCGCCAGGGGTGTGGATACCCTGATTCTTGACCATCATCTGCTCAGGTCGGAATATGGTCGGCGCTGGCTGGATAGTTTAGCTTCGATTGCGGGGCATGAGCAGGGGCACCATAACCACAGAGTCATTTGTGCCGCAGATTTCATGAACAGGAGCCGAATGCTGCTCGAAGCGTGGCGGCAGCGATTGTACGCGGAGATGCCCGTGCCAGAAGGATGGCATGAGGCTTATGCCCGGGGTGAGGTTGATACCCGCGTTTACCGGGATTGGGCCTGTAGAGCATCAACAACCGGTGAGGTTTTTGAATGTCGGAAATCGCTTTGTTCATATTTTAAGCTGGGTGATTAATTAACGATTAATTATGAGCGAAGGATGTGGTATAGTTGGCATAGCTCTGGATGAGGGAGACGCAGTACTACCGATATTTTACGCTCTTTATGCCCTTCAGCATCGCGGTCAGGAATCGGCGGGTATAGCAGTGAGTAAAAGTAAAAGTAAAGAAGAAGAATCAGGTGTGAATATACCGTTGATAAAAGGTATGGGCTTCGTTTATGAGGTCTTCTCCCCTCGTCGGTTGGAATCGCTAGAGGGTAAGGGTAACATTGGCATTGGTCATGTGAGATATTCAACTACGGGTGCATCAAGGGCAGAAAATGCCGAACCCCTGGTTGTGAATTATCATAAGGGGCAAATCGCTATTGCTCATAATGGTAACCTGGTCAATGCTGCGGAATTGAAGAGCGAATTGCAGCGTGAGGGGAGAATCTTTCATTCAGACACAGATACAGAGGTGATAGCGCATTTATTGGCGAAGGAACTTGTGCGTCACGACCCGATAGAAGCAGTAAAGATATTAATGAGGCGGGTGGTGGGTTCTTATTCTCTGGTTATCCTGATGGATAATTCATTGATTGCAATTAGAGATCCGCTGGGCATAAAACCCCTGTGCTTCGGCACGCTAAGCGATGATAAGGGCTATATAGTGGCATCAGAGAGCAGTGCGATAGATACCACAGGTGGTGATTTGATAAGGGATGTAAGACCCGGCGAGGTATTGATAATCCACAACACAAATAAGAACAGGAGATTGGAGAGTTATCAATTGTATCGCGGGATAAACACTGCCCATTGCGTATTTGAGTATATCTATTTCGCGAGACCCGATTCAGTATTGGATGGGAGACTGGTTTACGATGTGAGGCTGAAGATAGGAGAGAGGCTGGCAGAGGAACACGGAATAGAGGCAGATATCGTTTCTCCTGTGCCTGATTCGGGCATTACGTTCGCCATTGGCTATGCAAAGCGTTCTGGACTGGATTATATGGAGGGCTTTATAAAGAACAGGTATGTTGGTCGTACATTTATCATGCCCGATGAGAGCTACCGGGATATCGCAGTGAGGTTGAAGTTGAATGTGGTGAAGCGGAATGTAGAGGGTAAGCAGGTCGTGCTGGTGGATGACAGCATCGTGAGGGGTACCACATCCAGGCAAATAGTGACTTTTCTGAAGAAAAAAGGAGCAAAAAAGGTGCATTTACGGATCGGCAGTCCGCCGATAATAGCACCCTGTTATCTCGGTATCAACACGCCAACGCGAGATGAGCTGCTGGCATCGAATAGGAGTATGGAAGCGATCCGTAAATTTTTGAATGCCGATTCCATCGGCTATCTCAGCCTCCAGGGTCTGATAGACTCCATAGGGATAAGTAAGAATAATCTCTGCCTGGGCTGTCTGAATGAGAGATATCCGGTTGAGATACCAGGAGAGGTCTGTGTAGCGAGACAGTTGAAATTGTCTCATTTTTAGATACATCTCCATGCGGGCTATAATCAGTTTCCTGACCCGGATACCGATACCGGTACCAGCGGGTAAAGAGCCAAGGATAGAGGAAGTGGCAGCCTTGAGTTATCTGTTCCCGTTCGCTGCTCTTGTCATCGCTCTGCCTCTGACTATCATCGCTGTTTTATTATTCAGAGTGAATATAAGCCCGGGTATAGCTGCTTTGTTAACTCTCCTCTGTCTTTATTTTATTACGGGTCTGATGCATCTGGATGGTCTTGCTGATTTCTTTGATGGGTTGATGGCAGGCGGTAACAGGGAGCAGAGGATAAAGGCGATGAAGGACGAGAAGATAGGTATAGCAGGACTATTTGCCACTTTCGTTATTCTGATGTTGAACTTCATAGCGATAAAAGAGATAGTGGCGCATGATTTTTGCTATCCCGTATTCATAATTGCAGAGCTCGCAGCGAAGCTGAGCATGAATACCTGTATGCTGGTGGGTAAGCGATTTCAATCTGAATCTGATACAGGCTGGGGGATAGGTGCGCTGTTTATAAAGTCATGCACTTTGCGAGGCTATCTTATCGCTCTCACTTGCTCTTTACTCTTAGCTTCTATACCTCTTATCTCACGCACTTATCCACTCAGGGTCTTCAGTCTCTTCAGTCTCTTCATCGGTGTTTCTGTTGCCATTATCATATCATATATCGGTGGTACGAAATTCGGTACGGTGAGCGGTGATGTGATAGGCGCCTCAAATGAGATTGCGAGAACCGCGGTACTCCTTATATGGAGTTCGCAAATAAGTGGATTGTCCACCTAAACCTATGTATCAGAAAAATAAAAATCATTCATCTTCATTCAAACTTGACTTCTATCCTCTTACCTGTAATCTCTTCCAGTTCCTTCTGGAGTAATATCTCATTCGCTACCAGTTCCTTCTCCTGCGATTCTATACCCCGTCTTCTCTTAGCTATTAAATCATCCAGGCGAGTGAGTTGCCCTCTGGCTGCTGTGATTGCATGCTCGAGCCCTTCCTTCTCCTTTGTTATCTCCAACGCTGATAGTTTACTCCTGACCTCCTCTGCCCTTGATGATAAAAGCTCATACCTCGCCCTGATACCCGATAGGTCAGTGTCGGTATTCAAGAGATGGTCTATCCATTTCAGTGCTCTATCCCGCGTACGTTCCTTCAGAGCGTCCATCTCAAGGATTACTGCCCTTATAGACCGGAGATAATCTTCTATATCCTCATTCAACGCTTGAATCGGAGATGACAGAATGGATGTTATCACCGTTCGTACAGTAGGTGAGAGATTAATCCGTCCGGTCCTGTCCTGCTTCTTCAGCAGGCTGAGTGGCTTCTGTAAAGGAGTGAACAGATTATTTATATCCTGTCTTAGTGTGTTCAGTTCTTCCCCTATGGCTGTTAATTCCGCCTCATACTCCTTTAGCCGCTTCCATTCCGCTTCTTCCTCGATCACCTGTAATTTCCTCTCTGATAGCTCTATCTCGTGCTTGATGGCTGCCCTCTCTTCCTCTTCTGCCCGAATCTTCTCTTTTTCTGACTCTATCTCCGCCATCTGTTCTCTTATTCTCTGTATCAATGCATGTACACGACTCAAATCTATAACCTTAGTCTCCTTACCCTTCATTGGCGCTATCAGTCGGTCAAGAATATCCCTTAGCTGATTAAGATTAGTTTCAACTTCCCTGACCTCATCAGGAAACAGCGAGCGAACATAATAGATATTCTTAAATATCTTCGCCAGTACCGACTCTATACTGTGGTAAGCCATATTATGGAAATCCAGAACAGTCTTATAGTCAGTTTGAGATGGTATGACTATCTTGTCACAGAGAGAGTAAAGGAGCTTTACCATTTTATCACGGCTCAGAAGTCCTATTTTTGTAATCTGTGCTGGCATATCCGCCTTCGGCTCAGCATCACGCAATTCAGAGATGTATTGCTTGAGTTCCTCACGTTTATCCGCTATCTCTTCATACAGTGCCATCGTATTCGTGCCCAGACCACGGAATAACAACTCAGAAACCTTCTCCAGCCATGTATCCATCTCATGGAACGCTACAATAGAGGGTATTTCAGCTACAGCTCTGCCTGTGATTCTATTCAGCCACTTCATTCAACTTTACATTCACACTCCACTGCACTACACCACAGCAACAGCAATGCCAACGCCAACAAACATTACATATAAAATCCTAAGAGCTAATAAAACTGGCGTATATAAGGTCACCTTCACCTTCCAGTCTGATGCCACTGCCACTGGCACTACCACTGCTCACAGTTGCAGGTACAGGCACGAGTGCGGTCTCGAAGGTCTTTAATGGCAGTTTTACCTTTGCATCACCGACCAGAGTTACCTGCCCCCTTACACAGGTGAGGACACCTGCATTCTTTATGTCCATACCCATATTTATGCCCGGATTCATACCATTATCATTACTATTATGAACAGAGATAAGCCTCAAATCCAGATGTTTACCCCGCAGATGCCCTCCTCCATGCTTCAATCCCCGTGGCACTTCAAATCTAAGTACATTCATAGCATCATTTAGATGTAACTCCCTGCCCCTGCCATAATCATAGACTCTGAATGTCCTTTCTGATGCGGTACTCACTTCATATACCTTTGTACCCGCGCCCAGGGCATGTATGACACCGGCAGGGATGTGGTAGATATCGCCGGGTTGAGCATAAAACGAATTCATGTAGTTCAATATCTTGCCTCTTTTTACCAGTTCCAGGAATTCACCACTGCGTAGAGAATCCCGGAATCCTAAATAAATCCTCGCATCCTCTTTCGCTTCGAGAACATACCATGCCTCCTCCTTGCCCATTACATCACCCATCTTGCGTGCATACCTGTCATCAGGATGTACCTGTACCGAAAGGTTTTCATCTGCCTTTATTATCTTCACTATTAGTGGGAATTCCTCCATTCTCATGCCGAATATCGCTTCTGAGAAGAAAGTATTGAGCTCACAGAGTGTAAATTCCTCACCTTCGATATAGTTCCGTGGTGAGGCACACCATAACTCATAGCCCCAGGGCTTGTTTACGATGAGGGGCTTGAGCTTCATCGGGTGCTCAATCATATCTCTCACTTTTACCCTCACCCTCACTGCTTCTGTATGAGTATCTGTATCTGTATCAGACATAGACATGATTGCATCTGCCAGCCGTGCATGTCTTAGCCTGGTGGACTGCATCTCTTCATCAGTAATACCCCTGGTCATAGCTGCAACTTCGCTCAATGTATATTCATTCCCGGGCAGGCGTGAGGACCACCACTCCTCCTTAGGTCTGCTCTCCTTACCTATTGGGAACCTGAGTCTTATCCTACCCCTGGCTGGATGAAAGACATCCACCAGCACACAGTCATTAAGCTCCACAGAATCGCAGTCAACGAGGTTATAAACAACACAGTTTTTACCGTTTATTCTGTTCAATCGGGAATTGAAGACACAAGCATCTTCGAGTAATGCGGCTTTCGCAGTTGTATTCGATACCACACTCCTCTTTATCCGACCTCTCTCTATTCCGGAATTCACATAGATTGAATCCAGAATCTCGCAGCCGTCAGTGGCGGAGAGGAGCTCGACATTCAGGAATCTCCTCAATTGCGCAGCCTCAGCCCCTTCTGACAAAAGTCGCATCATATTCCTGTAATAGCTTTTATTCGTTCCGAAATCGAGCCAGATGCTTTGATCACTTATTGCAAAGCTCTTTATCAAGTTCAGGTCGGATGTCATCGTCATCTCCCGCTTTAACCGTTCTGCACGCTCCCGTAGCCATTTGTTAGTAGTAACAGAGTCTGGAGAGCACCATAACTGCCATAACTCATCAGAATTGAACTCCCCGACCTTCTCTTCAAGCCTATCACTGAAAGCATCCAGCAGCCGTTCGGTCAAAACTCCGCTCAGCGTGAATAACCCCAGATTCAACAGCACCTCACTGCCTCTGTACCTCTCCATCTTACTCTTCACCACTTCATAGTTCCGTGTATCATCAAAATCAAGCAGTTCACAGCCTTTACCTTTATCTCCACATCTAACTATCTGAATACCATATTTGGAGACAATCTCCTCTGTAAACTCAGATTTCAAGCCAAAGAGCATGACGTGCGTAGAATGTGCGCATTCAATTAAGGATTCAGGAGTATCAGCGATGAAGAGGAACTGGTCACCCCATGTAACCATTATCCTGTGTGGGATAGAGAACCGCTGAAATTGCTTTATCACACCCTCAAGTATGGTCAAACCAGGAACATCTATGAATGCTTTCTCCTTACAGGTTCTCGTCAGTATGTTCCTTGTGCCTTTACCCGCTGTATGCACGATAAGGACACTCTTACCCTGTTTCACTTCCTCAACAAGTTCTTTTCCCGCTGCATTAGATGCGTTTTTTATCGCGAATAAAGTACCAAGCCCATTGCCCGCTGGACCGTTCCAGCTACCCTCCGAGACGGGTATGAGAATAGAGGTCTGGAGTACACCTTCATGCCACGGGAAATGCTCCAATCGCTTTACCTCACGCTCTTCTCCGACTACTACCACAATATAATCAAACATCTTTAGTCACACCACATCCTGTTGTATCCGGCATATTAAGAGAAATCAACTGTATAATCGGTTGATACCTTTAATCATGGCATGCATTGATGCGAGGACTATATCTTCGCTTATACCACTCGCTGTTATAGCCCTGTCACCCCTGCTCATCTTCACCACGACATTCACCAGTGCATCAGTGCCACCGGTGATAGCATCCACATGGTACTCCTCGAGTCGCAGATCATTCATCTCCGAGCCAGACATCGCCTTCCGCAGTGCATTTAGCGCTGCATCTACCGGACCCACGCCAACGCCCGCCTCCACTTTATCCTCTCCGTCTATCTCCAATCTTATAGACGCTGTTGGATATACGTTCTTGCCAGAGACAACAGATAGGTCAAGTAGTTTTATCCTCTCCTTTCGCTCTATATGCAGTATATCGTCCACAATTGCCTGGAAATCCGAATCAGTGACCAATTTACCTTTATCGCCGAGTTCTTTCACCTTTGATAGTATCTTCTCCATCCCTGAGTCATCAGCAGTGATACCCATCTCTTCCAGTGCCATTTTCACTGATGCCCTACCTGTATGCTTTCCGAACGCAAATCGCCTCTTCCTGCCTATTAACTCCGGATCCATAGGCTCATATAAACTCGTATCTGCCAGCGTTCCGTGCACATGCATTCCCGATTCATGTGTGAATGCATTATCACCCATCAGCGGCTTGTTTGGTGCAACCGGCATCTTTGTCACGTTCCGTACCAATCGAGAAGTCTCATACAACTTCTCCTTCACTATCCCGCTCTTTACACCATAAAGTAGGTCAAGTGCAGTAACCACCTCTTCCAGCGATGCATTACCCGCTCGCTCTCCCATGCCATTTACTGTTACGTGTACGACCTGAGCACCTGCCAGCACAGCAGCAATCGAGTTAGCAGTCGCCAGTCCGAAGTCATTATGACAGTGAGCCGAGATGGGCGTATTTAAATCGCTGAGAGCACTGAATATCTCCTTCGTTCGCTCTGGATACAGCACACCCACAGTATCACAGAAACACAGGCGGTCAACCACACCCGCATCTGAGAGTTCGGTAAATAGGGATTTTAAAAACGCCATATCGGCTCTTGAAGCATCCTCAGCACTTATTTCCACTTTCAAGCCATGCCCTTTCACATATTCCGCTGCCTCCATCGTCATCCTTCGCAGCGTTTCCCGGTCTATCTTCAATTTCTTCTTTATGTGGTCATCAGAGACCGGTGCGACTAAATTCACGGTGTCAACATCACAATCAATTGCAGCATCAATGTCACCGCGTAATAGACGAGCGAAAGAGCTTATTTCTGCTCTTAAACCCGCTTTTACTATCGATTTGATTGCCCTTTGCTCACCTTCGGAGATGATTGCTGTACCCGCCTCGATGATATCAACTCCAAGAATGTCAAGCTGCCGTGCAATTTGCAGTTTCTGCTCCGGAGTCAAGGATACACCCGGAGTCTGTTCTCCATCACGCAGCGTGGTATCCAGTATCTTCACTGTTCTCGACTCAACCATAATCCAAATCTAAATTAACTTCATATTATAAAAACTTGAAAAATTTGATAGATGCTGCTGAAGACGCTTACACTGCGGAATTATCGCAAATATAAGAACGCATGTATAGAGTTCCCTGACGGCGTGATTGGGATCATTGGACTGAATGGAGTGGGGAAGACGACACTGGTAGAGGCGATAGGTTGGGCTATATTCGGGCATTATGCTGCACGAACAACTAAGGAGCTTATAAAACGCAGAGGTGCATCACCACATGAGCCATGCCAGGTAGAGCTGGAGTTCGAGCTGGGTGGCGACTACTATAAAGTGGTAAGAGAGATGGCGGGTAAGAATTTGATGCCCAAGGCGAGGCTTGTTATCAATGGAAAACTCATCACCAGCAATGCGGAGGAGGTGACGGAAGTGCTGGAGCATAAAATAGGCATGGATTACCAGTCATTCTTCACTTCCGTCTTCGCGCGACAGAAGGAGTTGAATGCGCTATCAACAATGAAGGCTGCGGAACGAAAGAAGCTCATGTTGCGTATGCTTGGCATTGAACGGATAGAGAATAGCATACAGGCGCTAAGGGAGGATAGAAGAGGCAAGGAGAAGAAGATAGAGGGTATAAAAGCAGCAATTGTGGATAAAGAAGGCAGGAAGAAGATAGAATTACTTCAGACAAAGAGGGCGGAGCTGGATAAGGATAAAGAGTCTATTATACCGCTTATAAAGGAGATAGAATCAGAAAAAGAGGAGAAAGAGCGTATAGTTCTGGCAACGAAGCATGAGCTGGAACTCGCAACTGAGAAATATGAGAGATACGTGGAGTTGACCAATATGCTGGGAGAGCGAAGGAGCTACCTGGAGAACACCCGGAAGAGCCGGGAAGAGAAGGAGAAGGAGCTTGCTGCATTGATTGAGAAGCAAAAGCGGCTTCAGGCTATACAGGCAGAGGAAAAGCGGTATTTCGAG
>Ga0190331_1000068_pt1 | contig 16969 bp, 16 predicted proteins | sample 48720445_MG_FD_161681 | JGI IMG/M metagenome (GOLD analysis project Ga0190331, IMG submission 161681) | Hydrothermal vent sediment bacterial communities from Southern Trench, Guaymas Basin, Mexico - 4872-04-4-5_MG | ecosystem: Environmental > Aquatic > Marine > Hydrothermal vents > Sediment ... | reverse complement strand
AAGATAGAAAAAGCTGGACGAACATCATATAAAAGCGAAGACAGGATTACTCCTGAATCAGCCAAGGAATTTATAAAAAAGATTATGAGTTTGGGTCATGAGTCTGTAATTGAACATGAAAAGATTACAGTTAGGGTGATTTGTGATAGAGGAATTTCCCATGAAATTGTGAGGCATAGGATTGCTAGTTATACTCAAGAATCAACTAGATTCTGTAATTATAGTAAAGGAAAGTTTGGTAGTGAAATAACTGTAATAGAACCTTGCTTTTGGGATTTATCCAAAGAAGAAGATAGAAAAAAATACGGGATTTGGAAGAAAACAATGGAAAATGTTGAAAAAACATATATGGAATTAATCCAATTAGGTGCGAGGCCTGAAGAAGCTAGAAGCGTATTACCAAATTCACTAAAAACAGAGATTGTTATAACAATGAATCTTCGTGAATGGAGACATTTTTTTAAACTCCGTACAAGTAAGAGAGCTCATCCACAAATGAGAGAAATTGCTATTCCTTTACTACATGAATTTAAAAAACGGATTCCCATTGTATTTGATGATATTATTCCTAATCGGTAAAAATTTTCATAAAAATCCCATTCCAACCCACCCCGAAATGCCTTATGCAAAATTGATTCTCTAAGTCTTTCAATCTCCATTTCTGTCTCTTCTTGAAGTCTTTGCAGTGCCCGGGCTTTTTGTTGGATGCTTTACTATCAAGATAGGCTACGATGCGTTTAGTTTTATTTTGGCAATTTATAGGAGCTTAAACTCCTTTCTGCCTTCTCCACAAGGGCTTTAATAGACTCTTCTTTTTTCATACCTCTATTCCCTCTCTTCTCACATTCATCAACAACGGTGTTTCCCAAGTTTTAAAGACTTCATAAAGATAATAAAAACAAGTAATAACAATGTCATATTTGAGATTTAAATCTAAGCAGCTTGTTAAAAAACTCTGATGTATATTACCTTTACCCCACCTGTTTCCTAGTTTAGCACGCCGCTTCGCTTGCTGTCAAAGCTGCTTCGTTTCACTTCGCACCCTTTGGGCTTACGGCTTTGACAGCGCTGCACGGCGTGCTCTTGAAAAATCGAAGGTTGGTGAAAGTTAATCGTTATTTTACTACTTTAATATGGCAGATATGATTCCCAAAAACCATATTCTAAGATTGATTAATAAATTAGGACTTTCCCCAGAATTTTTAGAAGCTTTCCGAAAAGAAAGGTAAGGTGGGCTCTTTAAAACAGTAATAACTTTAAAAGAAAAAGCCCTAAAGAGTGAAGCGTTAAAAGTAAAGTGTTAAAAAACTCCTTACACCTCACGCTTTACGCCTATGAATCAGACAGACCAGTTTAATGTCAAATGTGGAGACCAAACCCCTGATTTTGATTTTCTTATTGAACGCCAAAAATTCTTAATTCATCAATGTTTTTAAAGATTAATGGCTAAATTTTGGGGAATGTCCAAGCCTCAGATTCCTTGACTTAAAACAGTTTAGTTACTATAATGATTTTTCATATGATATGAGAGGGGGTGGGTTATGGATGGCAGGTGTGAAGGTACACCCAAATGAGCCTTTTGAAATCGCTCTTAAACGCTTTAAAAAGGAAGTTGAGCGGGAAGGGATTCTTTCGGAGCTAAAAAAACGGCAATTTTATGAAAAGCCTAGTGTCCGTCGGAAAAAAAAAGCCATGGCTGCACGGAAAAGGCTATTGAAACGGCTGAAACGCCTTGGCCTTTTGCAACAGAGAGGTTAGAAATGTCTCTATATGAGGAGATTAACGAACATCTAAAAGAGGCATTAAAATCCAAGAAAACAGATGCGTTGAATACCCTGAGAGGGTTAAAGGCTGTTATTAAAAATAAAGAAGTAGAATTAAGGCGAAAACTAGAAGACAATGAAATTATTCAGTTAATAGCTAAACAGATTAAGCAAAGAAAAGAGTCTATTTCTCAATTTCAAAGGGGAAAGAGGCCTGATTTGGTAGAGAAAGAGGAAAAAGAGTTAAAAGTATTGGAGCAATTTATGCCTCCTCCACTTTCAGAGGAGGAACTTGATATAATCTTACAGGAGATTATTACGGAGACAGAAGCTATAGGTCCTCAAGATATGGGTAAGGTGATGAAAATAGCTATGTCTCGTTTGAGCGGGCGAGCTGACGGTAAAATAATAAGCCAAAAAGTGAAGCAATTTCTCACAAATATTTAAATGTAGTCAGCTTGTTGAAAAACCATATTATCTTTACCCAACCTGTTCCCTAGTTTAGCACGCTGCTCCGTTTCCGCACCCTTTGGGCTTACGGCTTTGACAGCGGTGTGCAGCGTGCTCTTGAAAAATCGAAGGTTGGTGAGAAAGAAAAATATTTTATTCCTTTCAACCAACTCTACTTTTTAAAAAGCCGATTGCAGAGTGCCATCAAGACCAAGCCAGTGACTTTAAGTATCTTTTTGCTGTTTTATTTTTTCCGTTTCCTGCATAATGAATAATATTACACAAGTCTTCTAAGCAAAATGGCTTGGCAATAAAATCCAATGTCTTTTTCTTTAAGGCCTCTTTGGTAGCTTCACTAGTAGCAAATCCACTTATAATAATGACCTCGGTTTTTGGATTTTTTTGTTTTGCTGTCTCTAAGATTTGAATGCCATCTATCACTTCCATTTTTAAATCAGTCACTATAATATCAAAATCTACTTCTTTAAGTCTTTCCAGGGCTTATCTATAAATGTTTCCACCTCAAACCCCATTTTTTCTAAAGTTAGCTTCAATCTTTTGCATACAATGGGTTCATCATCTATAACGAGCACCCTTGTTTTATCCACTTTCAATTTTTCCTAGTGCCTTTGCCAATTATTAGACAAAAATTGGTCTACATAATAATCTATGGCCTGATCACTTTTAAGCATGACATCTAGCTGGCGAGTAAAACCAATTAAACGGCCAATCATTTCTAGCCTTTCTGCTACATCTTTTGAGCTAATTTCCCTAATTCTGGCTACTACTAAATCTCCTTTGGTATTTACTCTAAAATCACAAACTTCTAGAATTTTAGTTAATAGTTGAGCCCTTCTTGTTCTTCTGGTAATTTCGGTCACCCCTCCTGAAAAACGAAAGTAGATGTAATTATCCACCATATTGTCACTCATATAGGCATCAACCATATTAAAATGATATCCTAATCTCAAACTCAGGTTGAGGTATTCTCTGGAAATTACAGCTAAATTAAGACCCAGATATTTTGGCGTAGAAGATGGGTTTTGAAAGCTGCTGGTTATATTTGACATATCGGCCTTAAAGGCTACCGCTACAGGCTCAATCTGCCACACCCCAGGGGCAGAAAGTCCTTTCCATAAGGCCTGCATGGGTAAGGCGGTTATTTCTTGAGGAGAAATGGTAGTCTTTTTTTGGGCCTCAGGGCTTAATCCTCCTCCCAAATCAATCAAAACTAAGTCAAGAGGAATCTTGGTTTTTAGTTTTTTAGCAGGGGCATTTTCCCAAATTGTCTTGTCCCTATGCAGCTCAATAATCTCAGCTACTGCCTTTTCATGAGCAAAGCGCAGAATATCATGAAAGGTATGACAACCTTCAGGATAAAAGTTGGGATCGTTGGGATCGGTAAGATTAAGCGGAGACACCCGAGATAAAATCTGTTTTAACAGCCGATATTCTCTGGTATCTTCAAAAGGACTCTCTTTGATAAGATAATAATCCAATATCTCTTTAACAATCCCTTCATAAACAATATTTTCTTCTGCATCAATTGTGATTTCCATACCATTTTTTAATACTTGCGTGGCAATTCTTGTATCCACTATAGCCGGCACCCTGAATTCTCTGGCTAAAGAAGCCATGTGTCCAGTAGGACTACCGATATCGGTTAAAATGGCAGCTACCTTATGCATAATACGTCCAAAGCGAGGGGATGCCCTTCGCGTCACCAAAACTCCTCCTTGCGGAAAGTTGACAATGTCTTCATCGGTTTCTACTACAAAGACCTTACCGGCAGCAATCCCTCGCTGGGCAATAACTCCATTTTTCTCTAAAAGAACCTGGTATTTATCTCTTAAGGCTGAAATTCCTACTGAAGTCTTACTGGGCTCAGTAATCCCTTGTAAGGGACGGATTTGAAGGATATATAATTTCCCTTTTTGGTCATAACTCCATTCAATATCTTGAGGTTTTTTAAAATAGCGTTCTAATTTAAGCGCCACTTCCACCAACTCTTTAATTTGTTCTTCGGTTAAGCAGGGATTGGCAGAGACCTCTGTTTCCATAGTTCCTCCTTCAGGACGAGCCAAAAGCATTTTCTTTTTAGAACTAATTTTTTGCTCTAAAATAGGGTAAGGAGGGTCTCGTGAAATCTTAAAACGGTCAAGGCTCACACTTCCTTCAACCACAGTTTTGCCCAATCCCCAATTGGCATTTATGAGCAGGGTGTTTGAAGAAGGATCTGTAGGGTCTATAGTATAAATTACGCCACTAACACTAGCTGCAATCATTTCCAGGCACAGAACGGCCATAGACAATTCTAGGGGAGAAAAACCTTTATGATAGGCATAGGTCATTGCTCTGGGAGTAAAAAGACTGGCCAAAACCCTTTTATAGGCATTAAAGGTTTCATCCTTAGGGACATTTAGTTCTGATTCAAATTGGCCAGCGAAACTATATTCGCTATCTTCCCCTACAGCACTGCTTCTTACAGCAAAGAGGACATTTTTATGCCCGGCGATCTTGTGTATGGCCTTTTCCATTTCTGCCTTGAGGTCCGGAGGCAACTCTGCCTTGATAAAAAGAGACCTAATTTCACTGGATATTCCTTCAGTATTTTTCTCTCCTTCTGCATCCCAAAGCTTCAAGAGTCTTTCAATCTTTTCATTCAGCTCATTATAATCCAAAAATCGCTTATAGGCAGTAATAGCGATGGCAAATCCATCTGGTGTAGAATAATTAAGCTTATTTCTAACTTCTCCCAAACGAGCCGCTTTGTTACCAACAACATCGGCAATGGCTTCGTTTAAGTCATTCATGAAGATCACAAGGTCTTCTATCAGGGTATAGCTCTTACCTTCTATTAATGCCCGCAATTGAGTATTGATATCCTCAAATCGATCATAGAGTTTGATATACTTGTTAGAAGAAATTATGTTCAGATTGTAAATTACTTTATAGATGGTATTTGCCAATTCGTTATAGGAGTTAATGATATATGTTTTATCAAAGATATAATCCCCACTCAGTTTTTCTCCCATATCAGCCACAATTTCTAACGCCCGATTGTTGTTATTAAGGAGTTCTCTAAAACGGGCAAAAATACTTCTGAAAGCAACCTCACCTGATATTCTAGGTGGTTCTTTGTGAAAGAATTTCTCTTTAATTCTTTTTAAAATACCCAACATTGAATTTCCAAAACTTGAGATTATACTTTCTTAATGTCCTCCTTTAAAACCAAAAACAAATTTATCACAAATCCGATAGTAATGGCTAGTGCCACTGCTAGAATACCATAAAGTAAAAAATGTTGAAAGGCTAATCTACAGCAGAAGGCAGGAAAGCCTACCAGCTTCATAGGAAAAAACGCAAATTATAGACCAATCATATTAGAAGTGAATTATCTTAAATAAATCTTAAAAGAAACTTTTAAAAACTGTTTCAAAAATGTTTCATTCTTATTTTAGTGTTTTATATTGAAACAAACTATAATAAACTTTCTTTAATTTTCGCCATAAGGTAGTTCGGAAAAGTGTAATGTTTCTTTTTTTCGAGAAACCTGTCAAATAGAATAAAAGGATTGACTTTTTAATCTTTTTATTCTATAATGCGTTTCATTATTGAAACAAAGGAGGTGAGAAGATGAAACGTTTTTCCGTGGTGTGGGCTGTAATGTGTTGGTTATTCTATCCTGTAGTGCTTTTAGCAGGTGAAGGTGGTAAGGAACCTCTTCACCACATAGCAGATGTTAGCAAAGCCACGAATTTTTTCACTAGATGGCTGGCTCAGACTTACAACGAGCAGAGGCTTATTCACTCAATTGCTGGTATTGCGTTTATGACAGTCATGGGCGTTCTCCTTGCCTATCTTACGGAATGGCTTATGGGGCTTTTAGGCTATAAGGCTGAAAGGATGGAACATAAAGAATAAGGGGGAAACAAAATGGATTTCTTTCATATCTATCTACCAATTGCAGGAATGGAATTTAACATTCTTATTTTATTAGCAATAGGTTTTTGTCTAGGAGTTATGGGTGGATTTTTTGGTATGGGAGGCGGTTGGATTGTTACACCGGCTTTAAATATATTTGGTTTTAATATGGCTTTGGCTATCGGCACGGATTTACTTCACATTTATGGTAAGTCAATTGTGGCCGTAAAGAAGCATGCCAAATTGGGTAATGTGGACGTTGCTTTAGGTCTTCTTGTTTCCCTGGGTATGATGGTAGGCGTGGAACTAGGTGCTAGAATCGTTATGTTTTTAAGTGCTAAAGGCTTGGCTGGACCTATTATCAGATACATCTATATGGGTTTGTTGTGTTTTTTGGGTCTTTATATCCTCTATGATTATTTCTCTGCAACCAAAAAAAGGGAAGCAGTTAAAGTAGAAACCAAAACCACAAAAGCCGGTCTGGCAGCTAAAATTCAACATATAAATATTCCACCTATGATCTATCTCAAGGCAAGTGATGTAAAAGTTTCTTTTTGGGTATTGGCAATTATTGGTGTTTTAATTGGTATTATGGCTGGTTTCATGGGAGTAGGCGGTGGCTTTGCCCTGGTGCCTGCCTTTATTTACGTAGTAGGAGTGCCTACGGCTGTGGCGGTAGGTTCCAGTCTCCTTTGCTGTATTATTTCTGGCGCTTATGGTGGCTTTAGTTATTCTATGAAAGGGAGAGTGGAAGTTGTTGCCGCCATGATATTATTGTTAGGTGCCTGTATTGGAGCTCAAATTGGAGCCTCGGCTATAAAATATGTAAGGGGCTACGGAATTAGATTGCTTTATGGCATTATGCTTCTTTTAGCAGCATTTTCTGTATTTTTGCGCCAGATGGAAATGGCCAAAATTGCTGGGATAGTAGTTTTAGGAGCAGCATTGGCTATTTCAGGAATTATTACTTTGTTTTTGATTAAAGGTCTTATTACCGAAAGGGCCTAAACGAAAAGGAGGAAATAATGAAAATTTTAGTCCCTGTAGATGGCTCAAAATATGCCCTTAAGGCAGCCAAAGAAGCTGCTATGTTGGCTAAGGCCTTTGGGGCAAGCGTAATAATAGTTTCCGTAGCACCAGATATAGGGTCATGGGAATTAGGTTATGATGTTAAAGGAAAAATGGAAAAAGAGGCCCACAAAAGTGTTGAAGAAGCAAAGAATTTTGTAAAAGAACAAGGAATAGATGATGTAAAAGGTATTGTTTTGAGTGGTGTTCCTGTAGCAGAGGGCATATTAAAAACAGCACAAGATGAAAAAATAGATATTATCATCATGGGTAGTCATGGCCGGACAGGACTGACCAGGTTTATGTTAGGCAGTGTAGCGCAAAAGGTGGTAACTCATGCTACCTGCTCGGTATTGGTGGTAAAATCACCCTTAGGGTGAAAGGTTGTTTGTTCAAGTTAAGGTGGTGACGATCCGTCAGAGGGTGAATCGCGAGAGTGTTTGGTATATATTCTCTACTTGATGATTTTATGAAGCCTTATTAACTATTGTGGTGTAGATAAGATCACCCAAAACTTCATTTTTTTAGAAAAATACACCGATTTTTTAAATGATATTTTAGAAATTAGAAGATATGAGAAAAATTTTCTTTTATATTATGAGAACGAAAGCTACAAAAACATCCTGGATTATTTAGAAAGAACAAGGAGATTTTTAAAGAGAAACAAAGACCAAATTTGTCATTTTATAGGCGAAAAGGCATATAAAAATTAACTAAGGAGAAAGATGGCCTCTTTGGGGACTTTCACTATCATATTACCCATTAAAAAGGATGTCAAACAAGGCTGAAGTTGTTATCATAGACGGCGAAAAAATTGTTTGTAACCGTTTAAAAAGGATCTTTAGTAAAGAAGGCTATGAGGTTGTAGCCTTTTTGCGGGGGCAAGAAGCTTTAAAATACATTACCTTTAATCACCCTGCGATTGTACTATTAGACCTCAAATTGCCGGATATAGATGGTCTGGAAATCTTGGAAAAAATCAAGTCAATTTCACCTGAGACCGAAGTAATCATTATGACAGGTTATGCCTCTATAGAAACGGCCGTAGAAGCTATCAAAAAAGCTGCCTTTCATTATCTTACTAAGCCACTTAAACTAGAAGAATTGAAGTTGCTCGTCAAAAAGGCTGAAGAAAAGATTTCTCTTCAAGAAGAAAATCGTCGGCTCAAGGAGGCCATTGCCCGTTACACCTTTGTGGACCTGGTAGGAAAAAGTTTAAAAATGCAAAAGATATATAAGCTCATTATGAAGGTTTCTCAGGTAGATTGTAATGTGCTCATTCAAGGCGAGAGTGGAACGGGAAAGGAGCTTGTAGCCAGGGCTATCCATTATAACAGCCCTCGGAAGAACGGTCCATTTGTGCCATTTAATTGCGGTGCTTTTACTGAGGAATTAATTGCCAGTGAACTCTTTGGGTATGAGAAAGGGGCATTTACTGGTACCTATCGGACTAAAATTGGCCTTCTAGAAGCGGCCAATGGGGGCACGGTATTTTTAGATGAAGTGTCCGAAATGAGTCTCCCTATGCAGGTAAAACTCCTGCGAGCAATTCAAGAAAAGAAGGTCCTGCGTGTAGGAGGGATAAATCCCATCAACCTGGATATTCGTATCATTGCAGCTACCAATAAAAACTTGAGGAAACTAATAAGTAAGGGTAAGTTTAGAGAAGATTTATTTTATCGTTTGAATGTAGTTTTTATTAATCTTCCTCCCTTGCGGGAAAGAAAAGAAGACATTCCCCTTCTTATTCAACACTTTTTGAATAAATATAATGCTATTTGGGGCAAAAATATTAAGGGTGTTTCCAAGAAGGCCCTGGAATGTCTTTTAAAATATCCCTTCCCGAGCAATTTAAGGGAACTAGAAAATATCATTGAGCGCGCCATTGCCTTAGCAGAAGGAGAAGAGATTGGAATTGAGGAGCTTCCTTCTGATATATATGAGTTTCAAATAGAAACCAGAGGGCTACCATCTTCTTCTTTGGCTGAACATGAAAAATATTGTATCCAAAAGGCCCTGGAGGCCACTGGATATAATAAAACCAAGGCGGCCAAATTATTGGGATTCTCTCGGATTACTCTGTGGCGGAAAATGCGTAAGTATGGTCTTTAGTTTCTTTTTAAAACAAAACAGGCGAAAGCCACTTATTGAACGCTAAAAATCCTTAATTCATCAATGTTTTTAAAGATTGACGCCTAAATTTTGGGGAATGTCCAAGTAATTTAACCTTTAATCATTATCTAATTTATGGTATCTTGGTAGTAGTATTGTCTATTATAGTAGGATTTGCAATAGACTTTTTGTTTAGCAATAAAAAAAGACATTAATAGCTAGTGATGCTATCTATTGTTAAAAGACTGAAGAGTTTCTTCTTTCATAGAAAAACAGAATGGTTTACTACTACAGAAGCGGCTAAAGATGTCTTCAAGAAAGCGGCTTTTGACTTTATTGCCAAGCCCTTTTGGTTAGAATGCCCGCGGTTAATCATTACTAAAGCCACAGAAAAACTTGGAGAACAAAATCAAAGTGCTTAATTTATTTGCATTTTTTAGAAAAAAGAAGAAAAAAGAAAGAAAGACCTTTGATCTTACCCAGAAATATTATAGTTTCAAAAATTTATTGTTAACTAATAACAAATTGCTGGATTTATTTGGTCAGCTCCAAAAAAAGATGGGCAAAGTGTATATTAATATCCCCCTTTTTCGCTCTCTGCTTTATAAAATCTTGGACACTACCTTTGATCTTATTCAAAACTTAAATGAATTCACCGATGACAAATACCGTTCTCTTTATGATGTATTTTTGCAATTAGATAAAAAAATTAGAGACTTACTTGAAGTATGGAAGCCAATTTCCCTGGAGCATTTAACCATTCCTCTCACTGAAATTAACATCTATTTAACGGTCTTAGTAGGAGGGAAGGCAGCTCATCTGGGTGAGGTAAAGACAGTACTAAATTTGCCCATGCCTAATGGTTTTGCCATCACGACCACAGCCTTTAAAAAATTTATTGAATTTAATAATTTAAAGGATGTAATTAATCAAGAATTGTCGGGCCTTTCTCCTGAAGATTTGGCAAAAGTTGATATAGTAAGCCAAAAACTTGAATCTATTATTAAAAAAGGCAGAATTCCTCCAGAATTAGAAGTGGCCATAAATAAGGCCTGGAGTGATTTATCCAAGCAATCAGGATTTTCTGGACGTGTGGCTGTAAGGAGTAGTGCTTATGGTGAGGATGCTCATCTCTCATTTGCAGGCCAGTTTATGAGTGTGCTTAATGTTGACAAACAAGGCTTGATAGATGCTTACAAAGAGGTATTGGCCAGTAAGTATTGCAGTAGAGCGATAAATTATCGATTGCAAAAAGGCATTAAGGACGAAGAAATGCCCATGGCAGTGTTGGTAATAGAAATGATAGCTGCAAAGGCGGCGGGTGTAATATACACCCGAAATCCCAATCATCCTCAAGAAGACACAATGCTTATTACCAGCAGTTGGGGATTGGGAGAATATGTTGTTCAAGGCAAAATCTCTACGGATTATTTTCAAGTCTCTAGGACAAAAGAAGAAATTATTAGTCATATTGCTAAAAAGGAAAAAATGTTAGTCTTGGGAAAAGAGGGAGTAGAAGAAAAAGAAGTGCCTTTAGAAGAACAAGAAAAACCGTCTTTAACCGTGGAGGAAATTAAACTTTTAAAGCAATATGCCCTTATTTTAGAAGATTATTTTGGCAGTCCTCAAGATATAGAATACGCCATAGATAAAGACCACAAAATTTTTATCCTTCAAACAAGGCCATTAAAAGTATTGGCAAGGACAGTTAGTGAAACTCCACCTCAAACAGAAAATAAGATACTTCTGAAGGGAATGGGGATTGGGACAGGAGCAGCTACAGGTCCGGTATTTATTTTAAATGGTCGCAACCTGAATGAAGTGCCAGAAGGGGCCATTTTGGTAGTTCATCATGGTTCTCCTGAATTAACTGCTGTTATGTCTCGTGTGGCTGGCATCATTGTAGATTTAGGCAATCCCAGTGGACATATGGCTACAGTCGCTAGGGAGTCAAGGGTGCCTACGGTGTTAGGCACAGATAAGGCCACTTCTATTCTCAAAAATGGTCAGATCCTGACTATAGATGGCGATAGTGGTGTTGTCTATGAGGGCCGCGTGGAAGCTATCTTAAAAATAAAACAAGAAACCGAGCCTATTGCCATTAAAAACCCTGAATATAAAAGAATTAAAGAAATCATTGACCTCATTATGCCCCTTAATTTGATAGACCCACGCAGTGCTTCTTTTAGTCCTAAACATTGCAAAACTATCCATGACATCATCCGCTTTATCCACGAAATGTCAATTCAAGAAATGTTTCATCTCGGAGACAGGGTTGTTTCTACTAGAAGATTCAAGGTAGTAAAACTAATTTCTCCACTCCCGGTGCCTGTATTTATGATAGATCTAGGTGGAGGCATTTCAGAAGGGGCCGCTAAAAAGAAAGCAATCAAGCCAGAAGATGTAGTTTCTATTCCATTTCAAGCGCTATGGCGGGGCATGAGTCATCCTAGAATCCGTTGGAGTGGGCCAATAGGAGTGAATATTCAGGGGTTTATGTCTGTATTAATGCGTAGTATGACTGGAAATGAAGGGCAGTTGGGTGAGCCAAGCTATGCTATTGTTTCTAAGGAATATTTAAACTTTAACATCAGACTCGCCTATCATTATTCCCTTATTGATACATATTGCAGTGATATAGTAAATAATAACTATATTAATTTCCGCTTTTTTGGTGGTGGTGCAAGTTCTGATAGAAGAAGTTTAAGGGCAAAGTGTATAGAGGAAATCTTAAAGAGTCTTGGCTTTACAATAATCAGAGAAGGAGACCTGATTAACGCCTGGTTTAAAAAATATCCCCGTAAGAGGACAGAAGAAAGATTGGATATGTTAGGTAGGCTAATGGGGTTTACTCGCCAAATAGATATGCTTATGGAAAATGAACAAGTTTGCTATGCGTTCGCAGATATTTTTGCAAAGGGGGAATATGATGTCATATATCAAGAAGGATTTTTGAAAAGATATGAAAGAAATCAAAAGGTCTCAAAGGGGTCATGAAAGGAAATTATTTCCAAAATCGGCGATTGATTTTTAGACAAAGCCACTTTTAATTTTAAGCCCCAAATTGCCTTTTTAGAACAATTACGGATTTTGGTTCTTTTTAGAGGTTGACATTTTAGCTAAGAGAGGTTTATATACCCAAGTTTGAACATAGGAGAGCAAAAATGAGAAAAGGAGAATTTTTATTTACTTCAGAATCTGTCACTGAAGGTCATCCGGATAAGATAGCAGACCAAATTTCTGATGCTATCCTAGATGCCATCCTTTCTCATGACAAAAAGGCTAGAGTGGCCTGCGAGACCCTGGTAACTACGGGGCTGGTTTTTATCTCTGGAGAAATTACTACCAGTTGTTATGTGGAAATTCCACAAGTAGTGCGAGAGACAATTAAAGAAATCGGCTACAACAGTTCTGAAATGGGCTTTGATTGGGAAACCTGCGGTATAATTACCAGTATTGATCGCCAATCACCAGACATTGCTATAGGAGTCAATCGGACTGAAAAACTGGAAGAAATCGGAGCTGGTGATCAAGGAATAATGTTTGGTTATGCCTGCACTGAAACAGATGTGTTAATGCCCATGCCTATCTATTATGCCCATCGCTTGGCAAAAAGATTGGCTGAGGTAAGAAAGAAAAAAATTTTGGATTTCTTGAGACCTGATGGAAAAACCCAGGTTACAGTGAGATATACTGATGGGCAACCTAGAGAAGTAACGGCTATAGTCATTGCTGCCCAACATGAACCCTGGGTCAAATATGAAGCACTGAAAGAAGGAATAATTGAAGAGGTAATTCATTATGTCATTCCCGAACAAATGAGGGATAAAAATATAAAGTATTTTATCAATACCACAGGTAGATTCGTGGTAGGTGGACCCTTGGCAGATACTGGAACTACGGGAAGAAAAATCATTGTTGATACTTACGGTGGAATGTCCCGACATGGTGGCGGGTGCTATTCAGGAAAAGACCCTTCCAAGGTAGACCGCAGCGGTGGTTATATGGCCAGGTATGTGGCCAAAAATATTGTGGCCTCTGGATTGGCAAAACAATGTGAAATTCAGATTGCTTATACTATTGGCCGGCCTGAGCCTGTTTCTGTGATGGTTAACACTTTCGGTACAGGCACTATCCCTGATGAAGAAATAGGGATGCTAGTTGAGCGAGTATTTGATTTACGCCCAGGAATGATTATAAAAAATCTTGATTTACTGAAACCTATTTATAAACAAACCGCTGTCTATGGACATTTTGGAAGAAGAAATCCTGATTTTACCTGGGAAAATACAGATATGAAAGAGAGCTTAAGAAAAGAGGTAGGTAAATAATTATGGACTATCATATTAAAGATATAAATTTGGCAGAACAGGGGCAATTGCGTATTGAATGGGCAGAACAAACTATGCCTGTATTAAGACTGATTAGAGAAAGATTTAGTAAAAATAAACCATTATCTGGAGTTCGTATTGGGGCGTGTCTTCATGTGACCACAGAAACGGCCAATTTGATGCGAACCTTAAAGGCAGGGGGGGCAAAACTAGCCCTTTGTGCCTCTAACCCATTGAGCACTCAGGATGATGTAGCTGCTGCCTTGGTAAAATATGATGCAATATCTGTCTTTGCTATCAGGGGCGAGGATAGAGATACCTATTACCAACATATTGAATCCGTTCTAGCCACAAAACCTGTGATTACCATGGATGACGGTGCAGATTTGGTGTCTACTATTCATAGCAAACATCAAGAACTCTTAAAACAGATTACAGGTGGAACAGAGGAAACTACTACTGGCGTGATCAGGCTTAGGAGCATGGCCCAAGACAAAGTATTAGGTTATCCTATTATTGCTGTCAATGACGCCATGACTAAACATCTCTTTGACAACCGCTATGGCACTGGCCAAAGTACTATTGATGGGATTTTACGAGCGACAAATCGGCTTCTAGCAGGGTCTGTCTTTGTAGTATGTGGTTATGGCTGGTGTGGTCGCGGTTTAGCCATGCGGGCAAAGGGAATGGGAGCGAAGGTAGTGGTTACTGAAGTAAATCCTCTTAGAGCTTTAGAAGCCACTATGGATGGTTATCAGGTAATGCCCCTAGCAGAAGCCGCTAAAATCGGCGATTTTTTTGTGACAGTGACAGGAGATATGAATGTCATTAGAAAGGAGCACTTTCTTCTGATGAAAGATGGGGCTATATTAGCCAATTCAGGTCATTTTGATGTAGAAATTGAGAAAAACGCCCTTCAAAAAATGGCCAAATCTATCCGTAGAATAAGGGAATTTGTGGATGAATATATCTTAGAGAATAATCGTCGCATTTATCTCTTGGGAGAGGGCCGTTTAATCAATTTAGCTGCGGCTGAAGGACACCCTTCTTCGGTAATGGACATGAGTTTTGCCAATCAGGCCCTGACTGCTGACTATCTGGTAAAAGAAGGAAATAAGTTAGAAAAAAAAGTCTATTCTGTCCCAGAACACATAGATAGAGAAATTGCTCGTTTAAAGCTAAATAGCATGGGTATAGAAATAGACAGTTTAACGCTAGAACAAGAAAAATACCTTTCTAGTTGGGAAATGGGCACTTAGCCTCTATCCTTGCTTATGTTTTTGCTGCCCTGGTTCAGGTTTCATATTTGGATGTGTTTGTAACCTTAGAAAAAGATAAACATACCTCTCTATTGAAATGCGAGCCTCATCTCTGGATTATTCATCCATCTTCACTGTGAAACTTGCAATAATCTCTCTATCTCTGGCCAACGCTTATTAGTCCGGGCTTTGGTGGCCTGGATAATGGAGGTCAACTCTTGCAATGCGTTTTCCAAAATATCATTTATGACGATATAATCAAAGTCTCTAGCCACCTTTATTTCCTTTCTGGCTGCTTTTAATCTTTTTTTGATTACTTCTAGAGAGTCAGTTGAACGATTAGTAATTCTTCTTTGGAGTTCTTCCCAAGAAGGCGGAATAATAAAAATTAAAATGGCCTCTGGAATTTTCTTTTTCACTTCTTGTGCCCCTTGAATATCTATATCTAAAATTACATCCTTACCAGCAGCTATTTTCTCTTTCACAAAGTGTAAGGGTGTGCCATAATAGTGCCCATAAACTTTTGCCCATTCGAGCATTTCCCCTCTGGCAATACTCCTTTTAAATTCCTTCTCACTTACAAAAAAATAGTGTTGACCATCCACTTCACCCGGTCTAGGTAAACGAGTAGTATAAGAAATGGAAAAACTAAGTGTTGGGAAACGCGAAAGCAAAAGACGAACTAAGGTGGTCTTACCTGTCCCTGAAGGAGCTGAAATAACAAATATATCACCCTTATTTTTCATCACAAATTGAAGCTAATCTTTGGGCTATAGTTTCCGCCTGAATAGAAGAAAGAATTACATGGTTACTATCAGTGATAATAATAGAACGCGTTTTCCTACCAAAAGTAGCATCTACTAAACGCCCTTTTTTTTGAGCCTCTCCACGCAAGCGCTTCATTGGAGAGGAGTTAGGCGTCAAAACAGCCACAACCCGATTCACCACCACTGTATTTCCAAAACCCACGCTTAGAAGTTTAACTGCCATGTTCCAACTCCTTTAGGATATTTCTGTTGATATACTCTAAGCTTAAACAAATATCAAGGTTTTGTATTTTTCAGAACTTTTCCGAAATTTTAACAGATCTTCTGCTTTCCCAAACAGGTATTCTATTGCAAAATGCGTAAGTTAACTCTATTTTAATCTCAATTTTGTTACCACTATGTTTTTATTGTTAGGTCTTGACAAAAACTAAAAGTTGCTTTAATATATTTTCACTATGTATGTGGACCTCTGCAAATACAAAAGAGGAAATAAAACCTGTAAAAGGGTGTTGTCGAGAGAGGGCTATAGAGAAGGTAGAAAGGTAAAACATCGCATACTTGCTAATCTTTCTCATTGTAGTGATGAAGAAATTGAGGCCATTCGGATTGCCCTTAAGATGAAGAAACAGATTGTCTATGGTTTGCTTACCGATGAAGAGGGAGACACATGTTGCCACGAGAAAGAAACTGAATAGTTTCAGGAAAAGAAAGTAATGTTCGACAGATACAATCAAAGTGGGACTAGTTCTTATGGGGAAGATCCGTTCAAGGTTAACTTTCACCAGCCTATTTATAGCTTAGCAGATTGCTCCGTTAAGCCATCAAGACCAAGCCCTTTCAGGGTGGCTTTCGCCAGTCTTGATGGCACTTCGCAATCTGCTTTTTAAAAAGTAGATTTGGTTGAAAGGAAATAAAATATTTTTCTTTCTCACCAACCTTCGATTTTTCAAGAGCACGCCGCGCAGCGCTGTCAAAGCCGTAAGCCCAAAGGGTGCGGAGTGAAACGGAAAACGGCGTGCTAAACTAGGGAACAGGTTGGGTAAAGATAATATGCATCTGAGTTTTTCAACAAGCCCTTAACACTTAAACCTTTAAATTTTTGGGTTTTAGACTTGATTTGACATTTGAGCTTTGTCATTTTAAGATTTAGTATTTTTCTAATGTCCATCATTTGGATCTCCGTTAAAATTACTTTGCCGTATCCCTGGCTTGACAACCAAATCTATACCCTATATAATCGTAAAAAGATAGAAAATTGCTTTATTGAAACCCCATAGGAGATGCGTAGCAGCTTC
>Ga0190331_1000066_pt1 | contig 17055 bp, 17 predicted proteins | sample 48720445_MG_FD_161681 | JGI IMG/M metagenome (GOLD analysis project Ga0190331, IMG submission 161681) | Hydrothermal vent sediment bacterial communities from Southern Trench, Guaymas Basin, Mexico - 4872-04-4-5_MG | ecosystem: Environmental > Aquatic > Marine > Hydrothermal vents > Sediment ... | reverse complement strand
GTCAATTTCAGGTTATTATATGGAGAAATTGAGAAACGTGATACCAAAAATGTTTTAAAAGTAGAATCATCTAAAGGATTAATAGTAGATATAGATGCTTATATGTTATGTTTAGATGAACGTCGATTATCTAAAGAATTTATAGATAAAGATGTTAAAGATTTTTTTTCGAGTGCAATTAATAATCAAAAAAATATAATTCAAAAAATTGATGGAGTGGTAAAGCAAAATGGATGATAATTATAAAAGAGATATTGAGCAAACAGAAGATTTATCAGAAAATTATCCTGCTGGATACAAACATGCAGAAAATTTAACAAAAATGTTAATAGAAGATTTGAAAAGCTATATAAATGAAAGATTTTCAAATTTAGAAAAAACGATAGATAGTGTCGAATTTACTAAAAAGAGTACAATATGGATAATACTATTATCTTCCATCATGGTTCTATTTTCAATTCTCGAATTTTTCTTTAAATAGTTTTTCTTGTTTTTTGAATCAATATTAAAGTGTATTTAAAAATTTATTGATTGGATTATTTTTACTCTTCTATGGAGGATAGAATGAAAAATTATAAACTTCCAACTTTTCCTTTATGGATATCTTTAGGAATATTGATTGGAATATTTTTTCCTCATCTAATGTCTCATGTAGACAACCACTTTGGTTTTTACCAATTCTTGACTAATTTAATTCTTGTAGGAGTGACTGCCAGTTATGTGTGGTTGACTTATAAAATGCTTAAGACTCAAAATAAACAACTTAGTATAATAACAAAATATATTATTGTTCCCGATATAACCAAAATCGATAGAAATTCTGCGTTTGAGTTTTATTGTAATATTCAAAATGCGTCTATGTATACAGCTTTCGATATTAAAATTTACGTGATGTTAGTGAATAGCAGTAAAAATAATTTCAATTACTTTATTGGAGATGAATATCTTTCTGTTATTAAACCATATGAAACTATTGAAATAGAAGTAAGAGAAAATGTAAATTATGTTTTTTTATCAGATGAACCACCACACGATTTGGAAGAATTATTAAAAAAATCTTATTATCCGAATAAAGTAAAAAGCTATTTTATGAAAAAAAAATTATTTATAGATGATGATCCGTTTGCAGGAGTTACTCCAGGTTATTTTTTTATTGTAGTTGAATTTACGACACTTTATGGAGAAACAAAATTTGTAGCTCGTGAATTTACATTGACAGATGATACCCCACCAATCACACAAGATGTCATTATTTCTAGGGAAGTTGTTTTTTTATAAATTTTCATTTTTCAAGTTTTCAAGATTCTACTCTTTTCTTTACTCCCTCTTTTCCTATCTTGGTATATCTCTTCTACAGAAACTTCAATCACTTTACAAGTTTGATTGCTTATCAAAAGATGGATTGACTCGAACGGTTTTTTAGAGCAAGAATATTGTTGATTTTAATTTTAATATTTAATCTAATCTCTTTTTAAAACATACTTTCTCATGCTAATAGTTTTTATTATTAAATTTTCAAAGATGAAGATATTTTGGTGATGAAGTGATTCCTGAAATTTTAATATAATTTAAATACAAGAAATATGTTTTTACATGTTGTTGGTATAGGATTGTATATTCAGATAAACATGAAGGTTTATCTATTCTAACAATAAATGAACTTTACATTCACTTTTAAGTGTTGTAAGAATTGTTATTGATGAAGGAACAATAAATAAATTTTTAGAAAAAAATCATGTTGTAGTTATGGAACATATTTATCGAACATAATCTACTTAAAAGATTAAAGTGTTACTTTTCCACAATATTTAAAGAAACTAAAAAAATTAATATAAGAATTAAGAAAAAAATTAAATGCAAAAAATAAAAAAGGCCGGATTTCCCGGCCTTTTTTGAATTCTATCTTTTAAAACTCGTTATAGTATATCAGGTGATACATTTAAGCCCATTATGTATCTTAAAGCTCTTGTTAACATCAGAACAAATAAATCTTTGTAAGATATGTTATAGTTATAATTTGGTGGTACAGTTGTTGGACCATTTGTTACATACCATTCTAAAGGTATTGTAGTAGCTAAAACACGTCCATATCCATACCTATATTCTATAAATGTTGGTAATAAACCAGAATCTTCCTCAATATATGATACTAAGTTGTTAATTAAGTTGTTGTTATTAGTTTCGAATCCTCCATGGCTAGCGTAGTTACCTTCGATTTGTGGTGGAAAGTTTTTGGTTATAGGATGATTAAAAACAGCAATATTATTTATATTTTCATAGCCATCTCTCCAAGTAATACTGCCTGGTAAGGTTGATGTAAAATCACCAGATGCCCAACCATTGTCAGATGCAACCCAGAACATAGCACCACCATTATTTACAAATGTATCAAAAGTATTCTTGTTAGCGGTGTAAATGTCATAAAAATCTTGTGGTTGATCACCTTCAATGACTAAAAGATCTCCAAAATTAAATTGAAGATTTGGTGTTGCTACTCTTAAACTACGATATTCAAATTGGTTAATTCCAGTTCCTTCTGTCATTCCAAGTTTATTAACTAAAATGTCCCCTATAACAGTTGTTGGAACTCCTGCATTTGCCCAACCAGATTCAATTTCTCTGAAAATTATAACGTGATTTATAACTTTTGTAAGAACTAGTTCTTGAACTGTATATGTTCCAGTTGCAACTAAACTAGTAACTAAACTTGCAGGAAAATAATTGCTATTTGGATCTTGAGCTAGAATTACATAATCGCCAAGTTCTAAACCAACAAATGAATAATTTCCATTAGAATCAGTAGTTGTAGTTTTTGTTGAATTATTTGAACTTAATATGATTTCAATTCCTCCATGTTGATTTTGATTTTTATCAAAGTATTTTGCAACTCCATTAATTGTTGATCCAGTAACTTTTGGTAACATGTTTAGACATCCTTGAAAAACTAATATAATTGAAAACATAGCAATAATAATAAAAAGAGTTTTTTTCATAGCATTCCCCCCTTAAACTTAAGATTTTTGGTTAACTTATTATATCTTTTTAATATTTTTAAAAGACTGAATTATAGTTAAAAAATTAATAAAAAACAAAAAATCAAAAATATTGAATTCTTTTAAAAAAAGTTATATAATGTAAGGAATTAATTTTTTAACAAATGAAAATAAAAACAGATTTTTTTGCTTTGTTTGTTATTTATTAGTAATTTTCGAGAAAAGTCATTGTTTTGAATTCATGATATAATTAGTTATAGATTATTTCACGTTAGGAGGGTAAAAATGATACTTACTGCTGAAGTATATGGTGTTGAGTTAACACCACTTGGTCCTATTATTTATTACACTGATAATGGTGAGAAAATAAATGTAAATGATACAGTAATAGTAATGAGTGAATTTGGAATGGATTATGGAAAGGTATTAATTGGAAAAAGAGAAATGAGTATTGAGGATATTGGATATGATTTAAAGCCTATAATTAGAAAAGCTACTGGAGAAGATTTAAAAAACATTGAAGAATACGAGAAAGAAGCTAGCAAAGCAATTGAAATTACAAAAGAGTTAGTAAAAAAACATAGACTTAATATGAAAATTTTGTTTGCCAAAATGTTAATGGAAAGGTCAAGACTTGTAATTTATTTTAGTTCTAAAAATAGAGTTGATTTTAGAGAATTAGTTAAAGATATTGCAAAAGAATTCAAAACTCGAATTGAATTAAGACAAGTTGGTGCAAGAGATGAAATGAAGTTTGTGAAAGGATTAGGTCTTTGCGGATTAAAATCTTGTTGTTCGTATTGGCTAAGAGAGTTTGATAGTATAACCTTAAAGCATGCAAAGAGGCAACAAATGATGATAAACACTGCTAAGATAACCGGACCTTGTGGGAGGTTACTTTGTTGTCTGAAATATGAATATGATTTTTATGTTGAAGCATTGAAAAATATTCCTGATGAAGGAAGTACCATAAAATATGAAGGGAAAAATGCAAAAGTTATTACTGTAAATGTATTTTTGTCGAGAGTAACAATTTATACTGAAGATGGTGATACTATATCGCTTCCTTTTGAATATTTCAGGAGTGGTGGCAAGAATGTGGAAAATAATGATAATAACAGGTTTAATATTTCTGATAATGGGGATTCTGATGTTTTTAATGGAGAAAGTTAAGCTATTTCCTTTACCGGGTGATATTGTCATACGGAAGAAAAGTTTTGTGATAATTATTCCAATTACTTCTATGATCATTTTTAGTTTAATTCTCACTTTAATTTTAAATTTAATATTCAGAAGGTGAAAAATTGATTGAATTAGAAATTTATGATGTGTCTCTTGAAAATTTGAGAGATATAGCTCGTATAATTGCTAATAATTTAAATGGATACAGGTTTATTTTTTTAAATGGAAATTTAGGAACTGGAAAAACAACTTTTGTGAAGTATTTTTGTGAAAATTTTGGAATTAAACCTGAAGATGTAAGTAGTCCAACGTTTACAGTTGTAAACGTTTATAGTGATTTAAAAACAATTTATCATATTGATCTTTATCGTCTTAATGATATTGAAGAACTTTTTTATGTTTTAGAGGGTCAATTAGAGGATGAAGAGGGAATTTTTCTAATAGAATGGTCAAATATTTTTCCTGAATATTTTACAGAAAAAGGAATAGAAATTGAATTAAAACACAAAAGTAATGATAAAAGAGACTTGATTATAAAGGTTCCTGAAGAAAATCAGAAATTAATTAATGAACTGAGGAGGTGTAAAAATGGCAGAAAATCCGAAACCAAAATTTGAAAAATTAGAGAAAAAAGCTTCTAAATTCAACGAAGAAGAAATAAATATTCCAGATGTTTTACCTGCTATTGCAATGAGAAGTAATATTGTTATTTTTCCAAATACAGTAATGCCTTTTTATGTAGGACGTGAAAAGTCTTTATTTGCTTTAGAAGATTCAATGGAAAATTATAATCAACTTCTTTTTGTCGTTAATCAAAAGGATCCTTCAATTGAAAATCCTATGGAAGATGATTTGTTTGAAATTGGTACAGTTGTTAGGGTTATGCAACTTGGTAAACTTCCCGATGGTACTTTCAAGGTTTTAGTTGAAGGATTAGTAAGAGCAAAGAGAATAAAATCAGTTGAAAAAAAGTATTTTAAATTTAATATTGAAGTTCTTAAGAAAAAATACAAAAAGACTAAAAAACTTATAGCTCTTATGAGAATTGTTAGAGATGAAATGCAAAAATATGTCCAGTATTCAAGAAAATTACCGACAGAGGCGTTGATGTTTTTAGAAGATATGGAAGATCCAGATGTTTTTGCAGATTTAGCAGCTTCAATTACTCCTGGAAGTTTAAAAGAAAAGCAAGAACTTCTTGAAACACTTCATCCATATGAAAGATTGGAAAAAATACTGGCATTAATTTCAAAAGAAACAGAGTTATTGGAAATAGAACATCAATTAGATCAAAAAGTAAAACAGAGAATTGAAAAATCACAAAAAGAATATTTCTTAAGAGAAAAATTAAGAGCTATACGTGAAGAATTAGGTGGAGAAGAAGATGCAGAAATAAAAGAACTTGAGAAAAAGATAGAGGAAGGAGACTATCCTGAATTTGTAAAGGAAAAAGCCAGATTCGAATTAAATCGTTTAGAAAAAATGTCTCCATACTCTCCAGAAGCTAATGTAATCAGAAATTATTTAGATTGGATTTTAAATTTACCATGGAACAAAAAATCTGAAGACAATCTTGATATAAACCATGCAAAGGAACTTTTAGAAAAAGAACATTACGGTCTTGAAGAACCAAAGCAAAGAATTCTAGAATTTTTGGCAACTAGAAATTTATCTAAAACTATGAAAGCTCCGATAATTTGTTTTGTAGGGCCTCCAGGTGTTGGTAAAACTTCGCTTGGAAGATCTATTGCAAAAGCCATGAATAGAGAATTCATGAGAATGTCTTTAGGTGGTCTTAGGGATGAAGCTGAAATAAGGGGTCATAGAAGAACATATGTAGGAGCTCTACCGGGAAGGATAATTCAGTTAATAAGAAAAGCAGGAGTAAAAAATCCTGTAATTTTGCTGGATGAAATAGATAAAATGGGTATAAGTTTTCAAGGAGATCCGGCATCTGCTCTGCTGGAAGTCTTAGATCCTGAACAAAATAAAGAGTTTGTTGATTTGTATATTGAACTTCCTTTTGACTTATCTGAAGTTTTGTTTATAACAACTGCTAATACATTATTCAATATCCCGGAAGCATTAAAAGATAGAATGGAAATAATTGAAATTCCTAGTTACACAAATACAGAAAAATTTTTCATTGCAAAAGATTATATACTTCCTAAAGCACTAGAAGAATTGAAAAACGGTAAAAATAAAATAAAATTCAAGGAAAAAGCCATTGAAAAAATAATTTCTGAATACACTATTGAATCAGGGGTTAGAGAATTAGAAAGAAAAATAAGGGCAATTATAAGAAGAGCTGCTCTTGAAATTGTAAATGGAAAAAATAGAGTTCTTATTACAGAAAAAAGAGTAAAAGAGTTTTTAGGACCACCAAGGATCAAAGAAGAAGGTAAACTTGAAAATCCAACAATTGGTGTTGCAACCGGTCTTGCTTGGACACCTTATGGTGGAACAACATTATTCATAGAAAGTTTACTATTTCCCGGAAAGAGCAATTTGATTATTACAGGACAATTAGGTGACGTGATGAAAGAATCTGCAAGGATAGCATTAAGTTTAACAAGAAAACTTTGCGGTGAGGAATTTTCATCTGTTTTTGAAAAAAATGATATACACATCCATGTGCCGGAGGGAGCAGTACCCAAAGATGGTCCAAGTGCTGGAGTAACTATTGTAACATCTCTGGTATCCTCCATTAAAAAAATACCAGTTAGAAATGACATAGCAATGACTGGAGAAATAACTCTAAGAGGTAGAGTTCTACCAGTTGGGGGCATAAAAGAAAAAGTTTTGGCTGCATATAGAAAAGGTATAAGAAAAATAATTTTGCCAAAACAAAATGAATATGATGTTGAAAAAATTCCAAAAGATGTTGTTAATGAAATAGAATTTGTATTTGTTGATGAAATTGAAGAGATCTTGAAGGAGGCATTGCTAAGTGAAAATAAATAATGTAAAATTAGTCGCAACAATATATAGTTCTAAGGATAGATTTCCTGAATCAAAAGGAGGAGAATTTGTTTTTGTTGGTCGCTCTAATGTTGGGAAATCAACTTTGTTAAATATATTGACTAATCAAAATATAGCAAAGGTTAGTAAAAAACCAGGAAAAACAAGGTCTATCAATTTTTACTTAATAAATAATAATTTTTATTTTGTAGATTTACCTGGATATGGATATGCGAAAGCCTCATATGAAGAGAGAGAAAGATGGAAAAAAATTATTGAAAATTATTTTGAAATAAGAGGCTGGAATATTAAATTGGTTTTTGTTTTAATAGATGGTAGACATGAATTGCAAAAAAACGATGAATTAATACTAACCTGGCTTAGAGATTTAGAATTACCATTTTCAGTGATTCTTACAAAGGTTGATAAACTTAAGATGTCTCAAAAAGCAAAGATGATACGTTATTATGAAAAACTCTTAGGTGATAAATATATAGTAATACCCTATTCTGCTATAACTAAAGAAGGAGTAAATAAGGTATTAGAATTAATTGAACAACTTGGAGGTGCCTAAATGCTGAGAGAATTGATATATGAAAGACTAAAAAGTATATTGTCGGAGCAAGAAATTCAATACGATTTTAATATTGAAGTTCCTGATGAAAAATTTGGAGATTATTCATCAAACATTGCTTTAATAGGGGCAAGATACTTTAAAAAACCCCCAATTGAAGTTGCACGGTATTTTTCTGAAAAATTAAGTGATGATCCTTTATTTTCGGAAATTAACGTAGCAGGCCCTGGTTTTTTAAATTTTAAAATTTCCAAAGGTTATTATATAGATATTTTAAATGATATGCTTTCGAAAGAACAAAATTATTGGAAACCAGAAAAAAATGATATAAAAGTTCAATTTGAATATGGCAGTGCCAATCCTACAGGTCCGTTTACGGTAGGACATGGAAGGCAGCTTATAATAGGTGATATCTTATCGAATGTTTTTGAGTTTTTAGGATATGATGTTACAAGAGAAATGTACTTAAATGACGCTGGAAGACAAATAAAGCTTTTAGCAAGATCTTTATGGGTAAGATACAATGAATTGTTTGGTAAATCATTTGAATTACCCGAAGATGGATACAGAGGGAAGTATTTAATAGAATTTGCAGAGAAGTTAAAAGAAGAATTTGAAGATAAATTTTTGGAGAAATGGGACAATGAAACAGAGCAATTTTTTATGAAATATGCAGTAAGTAATATTTTAAAGATGATGAATAGTACACTTTCTAAACTTGATAGTAAATTTGATTCTGTGGTAAGTGAAAAGTCAGTAATTGAAAAAGGTTTGGTAGAAAAAGTTCTGGAAATATTTAGGAATAAAGATTTAATTTATAAAAAAGATGGAGCTATTTGGCTTAAAGTGTCAAAATTGATAAATGAAGATGATAAGGTATTAATAAGAAGCGATGGTTCTTATACATATTTTTTAACAGATATTGCCTATCATTACGATAAATATTTAAGGAAATTCGATAAGGTTTATGATATTTTTGGGAGTGATCATCATGGTCATATTCCAAGAATGAAGGCTTCTATGAAAGCACTTGATATACCAGATGATTTTTTAGATTTTATTTTACATCAGTTTGTTACTTTAAAAAGAAAAGGTGAAGTTGTAAAAATGAGTACCAGATCGGGTGATTTTGTTACGCTTGATGAGCTAATTGATGAAGTAGGGAAAGATGCTACAAGATACTTTTTTGCAATGAATGATATAAATACACATTTAAATTTTGATTTAGAGCTTGCAAAATCTAAAACAGTTGATAATCCAGTGTTTTATGTTCAATATGCGTATGCAAGGATAAATAGTGTTTTTGAGAAGGCTAAAGAAAAAGGAATCAAATTTAAATTAAAAGAAGATATTGAAAAACTAGAAAAAGAAAAAGAACTAAATCTAATAAAACTTCTTGATGAATTATCTTTTACTTTGAAAGATACCACTGAAAAACTGTCACCGCATATTTTGACAAATTACATCTATGGTTTATCTGAAAAATTTCATAGTTTCTATGCAAAAGAGAGAATTCTCGACGAAGAAGATATTGCAATATCAAATGCACGTTTAAATTTGTTGTATGCCATAAAAATAGTTTATGAAATTGTATTTAACTTACTTGGTATTACAGCTCCAGATCATATGTAAAAAATATTGGAGGCGAAATTATGAGGCCGGAATACAGGAATAAAAAAATTGAAGCTTATATTAGAAATTTAATATCTGAAGCTTTGCAGAAGATCAAAGAACCTGAGTTTGATGGAGTTAGAAATTTTATCACAGTTTCCAGAGTGGAAATATCAAAGGATAAGAGATATGCTGATGTTTATATTAGCTATATAGGAGATAGTGAAACACGTCAAAAGGTAGTAGAATTAATGAAGAAATTTAAAGGTTATTTCAGAACCTATGTAGCAAAAAATACGAGGCTTTATGTAGCCCCCGAGTTGAGATTTAAAGAAGATAAAGGTATTGAAGCAAGTGTAAAAATGAATAAATTACTTGATGAAATATTGAAAAAAGAACAACAAGATGAAAATAACTAGGTAATATATTTAATTCCAGAGATTATTATCATTATAAAAACAATAAATCTTACAAATTTTGCGCCGCTTTTTAAAGCGGCGTTTGTTCCAATTTTAGCACCTAACATTGTTCCTAATGCTAAAACTAATCCTTTTAAAATGTCGACTTTTCCATTTAGAAGAAAAATAACAAAGGAAAAGGAAGTATAACAAAGTACGATAAAAACCTTAAGAGCATTTGTCTTTATAATGTTATTTCCTTCAATAAATACCAGACTAGCAATAAGGAAAAATCCAACCCCAGCTTGGATAAAACCTCCATAAAAACCAATAAGAAAGAAAACAATAAAACTTACCAAATAATTTTTTTTGACTTTTCTTCCTTCTTCCCAAACCTTGGGTTTATAAAGAATAAAAATACTCATAAAAAGAAATATAAAACCAATAATTTTTTCAAGAATGTTTTTGTCAATATTTAATACAGTAAAAGTCCCAAAAATAGCCCCTATAGTTGCGGGAAGTGCTAATAAAAATCCTTCTTTTAACGATAAAACATTTCCTTTTCTAAAGTTTCTTGTTGCAATAACATTTTGTAATAAAATTCCAACACGATTTGTCCCATTAGCAACAGAAATATCAAGACCAAGTAAAGTTAAAACTGGCAAAGTAATCATTGAACCTCCACCTGCTAGAACGTTGACAAATCCAGCTCCTATACCTGAGAGAAATAAAAGTAGATACAGTAAAAGGTCCATTATAGTTCCTCCTCTACTATCGCACTTATTAATTTTATAAGATTTTTCAGATCGTCTAAATGCACCATTTCAACAGTAGAATGTAAATATTTCACTGCAACACTTAGTGCGACAAATGGTACACCTTTTTCTACAAATACACTTCCATCAGTTCCACCGCCAGTAGAACCTACTTGAAGTGGAATATCATGCTTTTTTGCAATTTCTATTATTTTTTTAGAGTATTCAAAGGAACTTATTCCTGAATTATCTACAAATCTGATTATAGGTCCATTGCCAAATTTAATATGTTGATTTTGCTTTGAACAACAGGCAAAGGAATCAATTGCAATAGCTAAATCTAGTCCATATATTTCGTTTGACAAAGCTTTTGCACCATTTAAACCTATTTCTTCCTGAACAGTCCAGGCAAAAATTATTTCATTTTTTGGAGAAGAATTTTTATAAACTTCTTCTAAGACATAACATCCAAATCTATCGTCTAAAGCTCTACAGGAAATATAATTTCCTATTTTTAAAAATGTTTTTTTAAATACAGCATAATCCATTATTTTTATACCCATGTTTAAAACGTCATTTTTAGTTTCAACACCTACATCAGCTACAAGTTCAAAATTTACGTTATCTCTTTTTAAGTGTGGTGGTACTGAACCAATTACTCCATCTATTGTTTTGCTTTCAGTAATTATTTCGATAAATCTGCTTTGTAAAATTTCGTCTGGAATTCCTCCCACTTTTCTTAAAATCAGACTTCCATTTTCTCTTATACTGGTTATTAAAAAACCAATTTCATCCATATGGGCCATTAGAAGTATTTTTTTGTTTTGATTACCTTTTTTAATAATTAAATTACCAATTTTGTCAACAAAATATTCCTTGGGATTAAGGTTATTTATAATGCTTTTTCTGATTTTTTCTTCTCTTGAAGATATACCAGGTATTAAACATAAAGTTTTGAGTCTTTCTAGATTCAAAATATCCCCCCTCAATTTTGGTTATTACTAAAATTATACATTATGCCTTTTTTATTTCAAAATTTATTTAAAGGATTAATACTACTAAATTTATAATTCTTTTAATTTTAGTAAAATAAATTGTATTTGATTTAAAATAAGTTAAAATGGTATAATTAAAATTAAAAATTAAATTATGTATTAGAAAATTAAATGAAATTTTTGGGTCTCAACACTTTTTTATTTGTGTAAGACTAATTAATCTTTCAGAATTTTTAGGTGGGAGAAAGCATGAAAAGAATAGTATTTGTATTGGTAATTTTAGGATTGGTATTATTATCTTGTGTGCCAGTAAATCATCCACCTACAGCTCCAACAAATCCTTCTCCAAGTAATGGAGCAACTGATGTTTCTTTGATGCCAACACTTTCATGGGAGGCATCAGATCCTGATGGAGATACTCTCACCTTTGATTTATACTTTGGCATTGATTCAAATAATTTAGAATTAGAGAAAACGGATTTAATAGGTGAATCATATGCAACAGGCACATTAAATTCAGGTACAAAATACTATTGGAAAGTAGTAGCAAAAGAAGGAAAAGGTGGAGAAACGGAAGGACCAATATGGTCATTTATTACACAACAGCCAAACATAGAATGGGATGTATCTCTGAATAGGGCTGACGACTTTGCATTGTATATCCAACAAACTAGCGATGGAGGGTATATTGTAGCCGGATGGACAGCTTCAAACGATGGGGATATAAGTGGAAATCATGGAACATATGATTATTGGATAGTAAAACTTAATAGTGATGGAAACAAAGCCTGGGATGTAGTTCTTGGTGGTAGTAATAGTGATGCAGCATATAGTATCCAACAGATTAGTGATGGAGGATATATTGTTGCCGGCGGTAAGATATCGAATGCTGGAGATATTGATTATTGGATAATAAAGTTTTCAAAGTGATTAAGGGGATTTATTTGCAATCAAGATATCAATTTTTAAATTAATTCCTTAAGTGGTGGAAAAAATTCAAAATTTAATAAGTTTGGTTATGATATTCTGATATGATACCTCCAGAGTAGACAGTGTAATTAAATAAAATACACTGCTACAAGGAGGTTTTTTACGACCGATAAAGAAAAATTTATCGAAGAGACAAGGTGCAAGTATATGGAGATACAAATCAGTAAAAAGAAGATTAAAGGAAACATAGCAAAAAGTATAGGTTGTAATATACAAACAGACAATAAGAAAATGGTATATTAGATATATAAAATTGAGTTCTAGAATTTAATTAATTGAAAAAAATTATTAAATTTTAATATCTTGAAAATAAATTTTAAACTTTAATTATTCATTTCTGGGTATGATATATATTTATTTCACATTAAAATCCCTGATTTTTAAGTTTTCCATGAATCGTATATAATTGTTTAAGTCCTATATACATTGCTAATTTTCGTTATGGTAAAATATAATAAGAAAACTTTTGGAGGTATTGATATGAGAAAAAACTTATTGAATTTTGAATATGATGAATTGATAGAATTCTTTAAAAAATTGGGATTAGAAAAATTCAGAGCAGATCAAGTTCTTGATTGGGTATATAAAAAGAGAGTATTTAATTTTGAAGATATGACAAATTTATCTAAAGAGCATAGAAAGATTTTAAATGAAAAGTTTCATATAGGCATTCCTAAATTACTTGATATGCAAATTTCTAAAATCGATAGAACTACCAAATTTTTGTGGGAATTAGATGATGGAAATACGATAGAATCAGTGGCATTGTTCCACTCAGGAAGGGTTACAGCATGTATTTCAACACAAGTTGGATGTCCGGTTAAATGTAGTTTTTGTGCAACTGGCCAAAGTGGTTTTGTGAGAAATTTAAAATCTGGTGAAATAGTTGGACAGATTCTTGGAATTGAAATTAACAGAAAAGTAAAAGTAGGGAATGTGGTTTACATGGGAATGGGAGAACCTTTACTGAACTTTGATGAAACACTTAAAAGTATACGAATGCTGAATCACAAAAAAATATTGAATATAAGTAAGAGAAGAATAACTATTTCAACAGTAGGAATTCCCGAAAAAATTATTGAACTTGCAGAGAAAGATGTAGGAGTTAGACTTGCTTTATCTCTACATGCTGCAACTAATTCAAAACGTGATGAAATAATCCCGTTAAATAGGAAGTATAGTGTAGATGAATTGATATACGCTATCAGAAAATACCAAGAAATTACCGGTGATAGGATTACTATTGAATATATTCTTATTAGGGAGTTCAATGACTATCCTGAAGACGCCGAAAGATTGGCAGAATCACTAAAAGGAATAAATGTTTTTGTAAATCTTATTCCAGTGAATCCAGTCAATCCTAATTTCTATAGACCAAGTCGTTGGGCAATGGAGAGATTCAAACAAATTCTGGAAAGACATGGAATAGAAAGTGAGATAAGAGTTGAAAAGGGTACAGATATTGATGCTGCATGTGGTCAATTAAGAAGGAGGAATTTAAAATAAAAATAATAAAGTACTTCTTAATTTTTACTATTGGAGTTTTATTTGGTGCTCTCGCTTTTTTAGGTTTTGTGTATTTTAACGAAAAAGTGAATATTGTTTATTTACCAAACATAATTGGATATGAAATTGAAGAAGCAAAAAAAGTACTAGAAAATTTAGGATTAAAAGTTGAAACTTTTGGGGATGGGAAGGTTATTAGCACCATTCCAAATGTTAGTGATGTAGTTAAAAAAGGTAGGATTATAAGAATATTTGGTGAATCTTTTGAGAAAGAAGAATATATTATTCCAGATTTTTTTGGGGTTAGTTACCATACAGTTATAGAAGTATTGGAAAATTGGGGATTAAAAGTTGAAGTTAATAAGATAAAATATCCTGGCCCTGATGGGAGAGTTTTAGCAACTTATCCAAATGCTGGAAAAAAAATCAAAACAGGAGAATTCATTAAAGTTTTAGTGGATGATGGTGAATTAGGAGGTAATAAATGAGAAAAAAAGGTGTCGTTGTAAAGTTTATGTCAAATATGGCTATAGTTCAAGATTTTGAAACAGGTGAAAAGTTTCTTTGTAAATTACGTGGAAAATTTAAAGAACAAAAAATAAGACCAATTGTTGGAGATATTGTTGAATATAGGCAAATAATTTCGAACGAAGGAGTAATTGAAAATATTTATAATAGAAAAAATGAACTTCCAAGACCTAAGATTGCTAATGTAGATCAAGTTATTGTTGTTACAACATTAAAGTCTCCAGAAACCCCGTTAAAAATTTTAGATAGGTATTTGGTATTAGTCGAGAATGAAAAACTTCCTGCTATTATAGTGTTAAATAAAACTGACTTATTAACAGAAAAAGAAATAACATCGTTTTTAGATACATATTCTGGCATTTACCCTGTAATTGTTACTAGTGCAAAAACAAAATTGGGAATTGACAAATTGAAGGAATTGTTAAAAGGAAAGATTTCTACTATGGCAGGAATGTCAGGTGTAGGAAAAAGTAGCTTATTAAATGCTATAAATCCAGGACTTTCTTTGAGAGTAAATGGTATTTCTGAAAAATTGGACCGTGGAAGACATACAACAACTGTTATTGAATTATTACACTTTGATTTTGGAGGATGGATAGCAGATACACCGGGATTTGCAAATTTGGATATTTCACATATTGAGCTTAAAAAATTAAAACATCTATTTCCAGAATTTGATAATTTTTCTTGCCTTTTCCCTGATTGCAATCACATTGATGAGCCTGGATGTGGAGTAAAAAAAGCTGTGGAAGAAAATAAGATAAAAAATAGTAGATATCAAAGTTATGTAAGTATTTATAAAGAATTGTTGGAGGGAAAATGATTGTTTTTACCCACTACACGTGAAGAACTTAAAAAATTAGGTTGGAAATATTTAGATATTATATTAGTTACTGGAGATGCTTATATTGATCATCCTTCAATAGGTGTATCACTAATTGGACATTTTTTAGTTTCAAGAGGATACAAAGTTGGAATAATAGCTCAACCTGATTGGAAAAGTGATGAAATAACGAGGTTAGGAAGACCTCGTTTATTTTTTGGTGTTACAGCAGGTAATGTGGATTCAATGGTTGCAAATTATACAGCATCTGCTAAAAAAAGAAAAACTGACGATTATACTCCTGGAGGAATTGGAGGTAAAAGACCAGACAGGGCTACCATTGTATATTCAAATCTAATAAAAAAATTTTTCAAAGATGTTCCTATTGTTCTAGGTGGACTGGAAGCGAGTTTAAGAAGATTTGCTCATTATGATTGGTGGTCTAATAAAGTGAGAAAATCTATTTTACTAGATTCAAAAGCTGATCTTTTAGTATATGGGATGGGTGAACTTGCTACTCTTGAAATTGCAAGATGTCTTGAGAAATTTGGAAACATTGAAAAGTGTAAGAAAATTAGAGGAATAGTTTGGTGGACTTCTTCACCTTCAATAGATGGAATATTTCTTCCTTCTTTTGAAGAGGTTTCTGAAAATCCCGAGAGATATTCTGAAATGTTTTTGAAACAGACTTTGTTAACTGATCCATTTAAAAATAATAGATTGATTCAGAAACACGATAACAGATATGTCATACAAAATCCACCACAATTTCCGATTTCTCAAAAGTTATTTGATGAACTTTATCTTTTACCTTTTGAAAGAGATGTTCATCCGTATTATTTGAGAAAAGGTCCTGTGAAAGCTATTAATACTGTTAAATATTCTATTACAGCAGTGAGGGGTTGTTATGGTTCATGTGCTTTTTGCGCTCTTACTCAACATCAAACGACTCACGTAATTTCAAGAAGTATAGACTCGATATTGGAAGAAGCTAAAGTGATTTCTAAACACAAAGATTTTAAGGGAACGATTATGGATATAGGTGGGCCAACTGCAAATATGTTTGCTTCAAATTGTGAGATTAGAAACACAAAAGGGCAATGTGCAAAATTTTGTATGTTTCCAAAAATATGTAAAAGCAATGAACCAAATCATGAGGTGTTTTTAGACCTTTTATATAAAGTGAAATCATTACCCAAAATAAAAAATGTATTCATATCCTCTGGAATAAGACATGATTTAGTCCTTGCAGATAAAAGAAATGGTGAAACATTTGTAAAACATTTACCTGAATTTACGCCTGGACAATTAAAATTAGCTCCGGAACATTCACATGAAAAAGTATTAAATATAATGAGAAAACCGAAAATAGATTTATTTTTAGAATTTAAGAGTAAATTTGAAAAATTTTCAAAGAAAAAATACGTTATTGCATATTTTATTGTAGGTCATCCTGGTGAAGGTAGAAAAGAAAATGACCATTTAAGAAAATTTATTGAAACAAGATTAGGATATAAACCTCAGCAAATACAAATTTTTACTCCGACTCCAGGTACTTTAAGTACAACTATTTATTATACCGGTATGGATCCTTATTCAAAAGAAAGAGTTTATGTAGAGAAATCACTTCGAGTGCGAAATTTAATGAAAAAAAATGTTATAATTACCAAGAGAATTAAGTAAATATGATATAATCTTATTCGGAGGTGAGAGAAAAGATGGAAGATCCTTTAAGTTAT
>Ga0190331_1000059_pt1 | contig 18076 bp, 19 predicted proteins | sample 48720445_MG_FD_161681 | JGI IMG/M metagenome (GOLD analysis project Ga0190331, IMG submission 161681) | Hydrothermal vent sediment bacterial communities from Southern Trench, Guaymas Basin, Mexico - 4872-04-4-5_MG | ecosystem: Environmental > Aquatic > Marine > Hydrothermal vents > Sediment ... | reverse complement strand
ATAGGTAACAGTAACGATAACATTAACATTAACAAAGAGTGAGGGATGAACCAGAACCAGAGCCGGACATGGCAGATAAAGGAAGCGGTGGAGGATGCACTGAAGAGAAAGAGAACGTCGCAACCCACTCTCTATATGCTCGGGTCTACCGATGTGGGGAAGACCCATACAGTGATAGAGATCGCGAATATGTGCTATGATTGGGGGTTGCGGGTAGCAATAATCGATGCAGATGTGGGTCAGAGCGACATCGGACCTCCGTGCTGTATAGGCATGGGTATGCTCCATAAGCGGATAATGAACCTTCATGAAGTGGAGCCTTACAGCCTTTATTTCGTGGGTAATACCTCACCCTCTGGCTGCACCAAGGAATGTCTGTGTGGCATCGCTGCCGCTGTACAGGATGCTAAAGCGCACAATCCCGATATTATCCTCGTGGACTCCACGGGGTGGATAGAGGGCGAAGAAGCCCGTAACTTCAAATTGCGTGAGATAACACTGGTGAAACCTTCTCTTATCATCGCTATCGAACGTGATGATGAACTGGAACCTATTCTCAGGTTGTTGCTGTTCTACTCAGATAACCATAACGATAAGTATAACTGCCCTATACTTCCGGTAATACTAAGGTTGCATGCTGACGAAAGAGTGGTGTGTCGTACGAGAGAGGAGCGTCGGCAAATGCGTGCTTATTCATACCGGAGATATTTCAGGACTGCAAAATACCGTGCCTTCCCTTCTACTCTGATTTCTGAGCATAATTATCAATTTGAGCCTGGCAGGCTGGTGGGGCTTTTTGACGCCTGGAAGACTTGTCTGGGTCTCGGGATATTAATGGGTGTGAATGATAGTCGCGTGGTCATATTCACACCGGTGACTGGAGAAGTAAGTGAGATAAAACTCGCTCGTGTTAAACCTGATTTGTAGAGACGATATGATATGAGCAGCAATAGAAGTAGCATTGATGAGGATATAAAACAAATTGAGGATGAAATCCGGAGAACGCCCTACAATAAGGCTACTTCTCATCACATCGGACGCCTAAAAGCGAAATTGGCACGTCTGAGGGAGCGCAAGCTGGCAAAGGCAACAGCAACAGCAACGGGTAAAGGCACAGGTACAGGTTTCGATATAAAGCGAGCAGGCGATGCCACTGTCGCTATGGTTGGTTTTCCTTCTGTTGGAAAATCCACATTGCTCAACCGTCTAACCAATGCCAATGCCGAGGTCGCTTCTTACGATTTCACCACTCTCAGGGTCATTCCCGGTACGCTCCATTATAAAGGTACTCGCATCCAGATACTCGATGTACCCGGACTAATACAGGGTGCTTCTTACGGTCGTGGCAGGGGCAAGGAGGTCATTTCGGCATTACGAAACGCCGATTTGATCCTCTTCATCCTTGATATAACCAATAACGCGGTGAAGCAACATGAGATATTGGCGAGGGAGCTATATAACTCCGGCATCAGAATCAATTCCAGACCACCAAATGTGAGCATCCATAAATTGAGCCGTGGTGGAATAAGAATCGAGAGTACAGTGGAGGTTGATGAGGATTTCATTCGTGCTGTACTGGCAGAATACAGGATACACAATGCCGAGGTTATTATAAGGGAAAGAGAACCAATCACACCTGAAGAGTTCATAGATGCCGTTATCGGTAATCGCAAATATCTCGATGCAATCACAGTGATAAACAAGATAGACCTCGCTGAGCCTTCAATGCTTGAGAATACCCGCAAACGGTATCCTGATGCCGTCTTCATCTCTGCCGAAGGTAATATCAACCTTGAAACACTAAAAGAGAGAATTTATGCTGCACTGGGGTTCATACAGATATATATGAAGCCCCAGGGCGCTCCTCCAGATATGCATAATCCTCTGGTCTTGAGACGATACTCCACTGTCGCCGATGCCTGTGCCGCGATCCATCGCGATTTCTTAGCTAAATTCCGCTATGCTCAGATCTGGGGACGTTCGGTTAAGTATGCGGGGCAGCGTGTAGGGCTCACTCATGTACTCGCGGATGGTGATATTGTGAGTATAGTGCTCCGAAGATGAAATAAAAATGAAGGTCTCAGGCATACAATATACAGTTATACAGCCCTGAAAAGGCAACTTTTATTCTATAAATGCGTATAAGATAATATAAATGTGTGCACGGACGATGGAAGTTACCTGTATTATTTTGCCAACGAGGCTCGGGGAGCGATTAAGGGAGAAAGTAGAACAGAAGAGAGAGGCTATTTGTCTGTGGAATTAGGAGTCGAACTTGTGCGTAGCAGTCTAAACGAGGAGTTAGATCCCGAGGACCTTGTGGAACACTACCAGGCTCTAAGCGAGAAATATCTCGCAGATGCGAAGGAATTCTTAGATAAAGATGTTTTGGTTCGGGTATCAGAAAAACTGTGGGGTGCTGTGAATAAAATTTATTTAACTAAGTGTCTATGCTAATATTTTATTTGGGGACAGTTCTAGGAGAGAATGAGAGAATAATAAATAATATTATTATCATGGTGTAAAATAGAAGATATAGCATGTAGCGTGCCGCCGTAACTCAGTTGGTAGAGTGCCCGGCTGTTAACCGGATAGTCACAGGTTCGAGTCCTGTCGGCGGCGTAGGCGTAAAGCCTCTTCCAACCTTAGCTTGCCAGTGTATAAAGCACTGCCTATCACCACCCCACTGGCACCTGCTTCTTCTATCTGTGCTATGTCTTCCACTGAGGTTATCCCCCCTGATACTACCACAGGCAGGGTAGTATAACTGAGTATCTCTTTTATAATGGCGATGTTTATACCTCCCATCAAGCCTTCAACATCTATATTCGTAAAGAGGAGACTGCCTGCACCTATATTTGATGCCATCTTCACCGCTTCCCTCGCTTCTATCCCGGTTACCTCGCGCCAGCCGTCTATCGCCACCTTACCATGGCGTACATCCAGGGCAATCATCACCCTCCGTGGTGAGAACTCATCGGCTATTCGTCGCACAAGTTGTGGCGATTTGAGCATTGCAGTTCCGAATATTATCCTCTCAACACCCAGGTTGAGGAGCCGAAGAGCTGCTTTATAACTCCTGATCCCTCCCCCAACCTGAATTTTCGCGCGCCCTTTTACCTGCCTCACTATCTCTGCGATGATCCCGAAGTTATCATAACCCTCCTGAAGAGCCGCATCCAGGTCTATTATGTGCAAACGTGATACGCCCAGGCTGAGCCAGTGAAGCGCAATCTTCACAGGGTTCTCAGCGGAGAATAGCACTGCATCTCTCTTACCCTGCTGCAATTGGACACATCTGCCCCCTTTCAGGTCTATCGCGGGTATGATTTCAAATTCAAGTCCCATTGGTATTAGTATTTTATTATTAGTAGGAGTAGGGATTGGAGATATAAAAATGAGGGTGAGAAAAGATTAGAAGCCTTTTTTTATAAATGTTGCTATAAATAGGGAAATGGAAATGGAAGATGAAGAACTGTTACATGCGGAGGTGCGATATTTCAATTGCAGATTGTCGGAGGTAATAGAACAGAGAACACGCAGCAGCAAGAGTGGTAAGATACTATCTGACGCACTGAATTATATAAGAGATACCGGAGGTAAGCGACTTCGTCCTATCATCTGTATGCTCGCGGCTGAGGCGGTTGGGGGTTCACGTGAGAAAGCTCTCTCCACTGCTATTGCCATCGAATTATTACATAACGCCACCCTTGCCCATGATGATACTATAGATGAGAATAACATAAGGAGGAGGAACCCATCCAATCCTGCGAGGTTTGGAGCGAAGAATGCGATATTGATGGGAGACCTTCTGCTTGGATTCGCATGTGAGATGCTGGCGGAATGTGGTGAGCCCGAGGTGGTGAAGGTGGTGATGAACGCACTCGCAGACATAGCTCTGGGGCAGTATCAGGAGTTCACGCTCCGATTACGGGACCTGAGCGAAGTGACAGAGCGAGCATACATGGAGGTTGTGGAATTGAAGACTGCTTCAGCTTTTATGGCAAGTGCGGAGGCGGGCGCTATGCTTGGCTGTGGCGGAGAGATAGAACTTGAGAATCTTCGCAATTATGGTAAGAACCTGGGTGTGGCATTCCAGATTCAGGATGATATACTTGATATCTGCGGTGACCCGGCGAAGACAGGGAAACCAGTGGGGCTGGACATAAAGAATAGAGAACGAACTATTCTTGTGATTCACGCATTAAATCACTCCAACGATGTGGATAGGGCATATATAGAAGGTATCATGTCAGGTACTGGAGAAGTCACCAGTTCGGATATAGAGCGGGTCAGGGAGATATTTATCAACTCGCATTCGATAAAATACGCGATTGCACTATCAAGAGGGCTAATACTGGATGCCAAAAGCAATTTAGAGAGCCTGGAAGATACAGAAGCGAGATATAAACTGCAGCTAATCGCTGATTTAGTGACGATGAGGATAGAAGAGCAGGCACATGAGGATTATTTGAAATACTGAGGTCTGCTCTGCTCGTCTCCCTCTCCACCCTTCTTCATCTCCCTCTTTCGCGCGAAAGCGAGATGTTTCTAAAAAATCGAGATTTGTTGTTATGTATAAACGTTTTAATCTTTATTTTCAATATCAGAAACTCTGGTTGGCAATATAAACTCAAATTCAGGCATATAAGGCTAAGAATAGCAAAAAACCTGCGTAAAAATGGGATAAAACTGACAGATGATAGTCGAACGGTATCAGGGGTAATAGGGAATGTTTTTTACCTGCCAGATTGGGAAAAACTCATTCCAGAGGTAGCACAGCATGTGGTGAACTTCAGTAATATGGTGAATGGTACGATTACGGGTAGAGTGGCTGTGAAGTATGTAAAACTGAATGTATCCGACTATGAATGCCCAAACTGGGCGATAGAGATAGGCGTGCCACGAGAGGCTTTTGGCAATCCTGCCACTGAACAGGTGAGCAACCTTCATATCACCCTTTCATGTGGGAACGATATAATAGAGATAGGATAAGTGAGCTGGGATTATGGGATTCCGGAACTCAGTAATATCGCACAGTGCCTATGATTATATCCATTCTCCTGTACTACTATTTCTATTATCATCAGTAAAGAGAAAAAGGAGCTGAGCTAACAATGGAAACAATGGACGAAATGGACGAGCTGATCCTTTCTGGGAAGTTCGCCTATGGCAGAGCATTTGAGGATAGAGAGGGGTACATAGTTATAAAAGATGGTGCGATAAAAGAGATAGGTGCAGAAGCTGGTGTGGATGGTGCGATAAAAGGTTTCATTATTCCCTCACTCATCAATGCACACACGCACATTGGCGATTCCGTAGCGAAGGAGCCGGATTTCATGCCATTGGAGGTGCTGGTAGGTCCTGGTGGGTTCAAAGAGCGAATACTGGCGGAGACACCCTATGAAGTGCTGCTGAATGCGATGAAAGATACAATAAATGATATCTTTTTGTGTGGGACACAGCTTTTTGGCGATTTCCGGGAAGGCGGTCTTATGGGTGTGAATGCATTAAAAGCGGCATTTGAAGCGAGTGGTATGAAATTAAGGATGAAGATGAAGATATTTGGTAGACCAGGACCAGGTAATGGTGTGGCTGGTGATGCTGATGCTGATGCTATACTTGGGGCTGTGGATGGAATAGGAATGAGCAGTACCGCGGATTGTAGTCTGGATGTACTCAAAGACCTGGCAGATGCGGCACGTAACTGTGGTAAGGTCTTTGCACTTCATGCTGGAGAACGAAATACTGCTGATATCGAGGATGCGATAGAGCTTGAGCCAGATTTTATTGTACATCTGACGAAGGCGTCACGGAAGCACCTCCAGCGGATGTATGATAAGGACATTGGTGCGGTGGTTTGCCTTCGGTCCAATATAGTAACGGGAGTGGGAGTGCCCCCAATACGCGAGATGCTCGATTCTGGCTTGATTGTGGGTGTGGGTACTGATAATGTAATGCTCAATTCACCAGACATGTTCCAGGAGATGGAATTCATATCGAAGCTCCTCAGACTTGATGAGCACGAGATATTGAAGATGTGCACGTGGAATTCAGCCCGGATACTGAAGGAGGATAAGGTAGGGTTGATAGAGGAGGGCATGAGTGCGAATCTGGTAGTAATAAGGGCGGATACCCCGAATATGAGGGGCGTAACTAACTGGCTGAGAGGTGTGGTGCGAAGAGCGACACGTGCGGATATAGGAGCGATTTTATACGAAGGTAAACCTTATTTATATTCACGTACCCAGCTCCCAGGATTCTAAATATTCATGCTGCTCGGGTGTCAGTTCTTCTACCTCTATACCCATTGACTTCAGTTTCAATTTCGCTACCTCCTCGTCTATCTCCGCAGGAACCGGATATACCTCTTTATTGAGCTGTTCGTGGTTCTCAATGATGTAGCGCACACACAAAGCCTGATTTGAGAAGCTCATATCCATCACCTCAGGCGGATGTCCGTATGCGGCAGTGAGATTCACTATTCGTCCCTCTGAGAGCAGATATAGCTTCCTGCCATCTTCAAGCCGATATTCATCCACATTATCTTTTATCGGGTGTTTCTCAACTGCTAACTGCTCCAGCTCCTTCACATTTATCTCGACATTGAAGTGCCCGGTATTGGCAAGGATAGCACCATCTTTCATTAGCCTGAAATGCTCGCTCCTGATAACCGAGATATCGCCGGTTGCTGTGATGAACAGGTCACCTATCTTAGCCGCTTCTCGCATTGGCATTACCCGGTAGCCGTCCATAACGGCTTCCAGTGCTTTACGCGGATTCGTCTCCACCACTACCACCGAAGAACCAAGTCCTTTCGCTCTTAATGCCACGCCACGTCCACACCAGCCATAGCCAGCCACCACTACCACTCGCCCGGCAAGCAGTATATTGGCTGCATTCATTATTCCATGCAGGGTTGATTGCCCGGTGCCATACCTGTTATCAAACATCTTCTTCGTCTCTGCATCGTTAACTGCGATAACAGGAAAGCCTAACTTCCTATCCCGTGCTCTCGCACGATGCCTTATCACACCCGTTGTGGTCTCTTCACACGCACCCTTCACTGAAGAAGCCATTCCCGCAGCATGAACCGCTGTGATGCCATCACCACCATCATCAAGTACCACTGTGGGTTCTATCTTAAGCGCTTCATTTATGCAGTTGTAATATTCCTCCTCAGTCTCACCTCGAAATGCATATACGTTTATACCACTGGCAGCCAATGCAGCCGCTATATCATCCTGTGTAGAGAGAGGATTGGCAGCCGTTAACGCCATATCCGCACCACCGGCTCTCAATGTCAGTATAAGATTCGCAGTTTCCACAGTGACGTGGAGGCATGCCATTATCTTCACATTATCCAGTGGCTTCTCACGCTCGTATCGCTCCTTTATCATGTTAAGAACAGGCATTCGCCCTCTTATCCACTCTATTCGCTTCTTTCCTGCTTCTGCGAGCTTTATATCGCTAACTATATAATCCTGCGTCATAGAAGCAAGGTTATGACGTCCACTATAAAAAGGTTTTTATTTTGCTATGATTTACCGAGGAATGGAGAGTAAGAGAAGAGAAGGAAGAGGAAAGGAAAAAGGGGAGATGATAGTAAAGGAGATAATAAAAGAGGAGGTTTTAACGCTTGCGGAGGCTAAAGAGATACTGGTAACTCTCACCGAGCGGATGAAGGAGGCAGAAGGAAGGGAGGAAGAAGAAGAGGTGAGATATGAGCAAAGAAAAGCGCTTGAACACGCATCAAAATTCGCTAAGCTCGATGTAGAGGGTTCGAAAGCGCTTATAAGCGATCTTATGAAGTTAAAAAAGATGAATAATAATATCGCAGTTCGGATTGCCGATTTGATGCCCAGGAGCAAGAATGAAGTGAGGGCGATCTATGCAAAGGAGCAATTTACACTCTCAGAAGAAGACATAGAGGAAATACTCGATTGCATAGCACGATATATATGAGCATTGAAGCGCCGGGTTCGGGTTTATAGAGAAGTGGAGAGGGATACGGGATGAGAGGGCATGAGAAGCGGGGGCGGGCAGGTAGACGGAGTATAGATAAGAAACGTGAGACTTATGCGCGTGTCCTCGATTATCTACCCTATGGACATCCTGATGATAAGCGCCCGGTATATCAGAAGAAGCCGCTTGTACAGGCGGTAGGCGAGGAGAGGTTTGTTCTGATGGAGTTATCACCAAAGAAGAATAAGATACCCGCAGTTCATGACAGGGTGTATATAGGGGAAGGAGAGCGGGAAGTGATAGACCATGTGGTGAAGAAGCTGAAGTATGAAGACTTAACACAGACGGCGAAGCTGGAGCTGAGGTATGTGATTGAGGAGATAGTGAAGGCAAATGAAGCTCGATTCATAAGGGTATTCAATAATGCGAAGCCCATCACCACACGATTACATACACTTGATTTGTTCCCGGGCATAGGTAAGAAACTGATGTGGGCGATACTGGAAGAGCGTAAGAAGGGAGAATTTACAAGCTTTGAGGACCTCGCAAATAGAGTTAAAGGGCTTTATCATCCCGAGAAGATAATAGCGAAGCGGATAGAGGATGAGATAATGGATGAGAATGTGAAATATAGGATATTCACCGCGTGAATGCGGAGGGTGGGATTTGAACCCACGTATCCCTGCGGAACAGGATCTTAAGTCCTGCGCCTTTGTCCAGCTCGGCTACCCCCGCCTGCAAGTGCGATACCGTAATATTATATATATTTAAAGAAACTTTGGCTTAAAGGGATTAAGTAATGATAGCGAGAAGCGAGATAGAAGAAGTTCTGGTAGATTATGACCTTGATAAGGTAATTGTTGGTGTGCTGGGGTCGCATTCGGCACTCGATGTCTGTGATGGAGCGAAGGAGGAGGGTTTCAAGACCCTTGTGATTGCAGAGAAGGGCAGGGAAGAGCTATATACGAAATATTTCATACGCAAGGAGATAAATGGCTTGCAAAAGGGTGTGGTGGATGAGAACCTGGTTGTATCCCGGTTCGCGGATATGATGAGCGATACGATACAGGATGAACTCAGGTCCAGGAACACGTTATTCATTCCAAATCGCTCATTTGTGGTGTATACGGGCATAGATAACGTTGAGGATAGGTTCAAAGTGCCGCTGGTGGGTAGCCGGGATATGCTCAGGATAGAAGAGAGGGAGGAGGAGAAGAGTTATTACTGGCTATGCGAACAAGCAGGTATACCAACGCCGGAGGAGTATAAAGCTGAAGATATAGACACGCTGGTGATGGTGAAGCTGCCGCATGCGAAGATGCGACTCGAGCGAGGGTTCTTTACAGCAAAAGACCGCGCTGAATACCGTGAGAAGTCGCAGCGATTGATACAGAAGGGCATAATCACCGCTGATGACCTCGCGAATGCACGAATTGAGCGATATGTGATAGGTCCAGTATTCAACTTTGATTTCTTTTATTCGCCAATAGACGATGAATTAGAGCTTCTTGGCGTTGATTGGCGCTTCGAATCGAATCTTGATGGTATGGCGCGGATACCGAGGACACAGGAATTGCCGGAGAAGCTGAGAGATCCATTAATGATAGTGGTTGGACATGCATCTGCGACACTGAGGGAGAGTCTTCTTAACAGGGTGATGCCAATAGCGGAGAGGTTTGTGAAATTTGCAAAGGAGGAGTATTCCGCAGGTATAATAGGTCCTTTCTGCTTGCAGACGATTGTAGATGAGAATATGGATTTCTGGGTCTATGATATCGCTACCCGAATAGGTGGGGGGACGAATATACACATGTATGGTGGGCATCCATATGGCAATGCACTGTTCAGGACTAATATGAGCTCAGGTAGACGGCTCGCACTGGAGATAAGACGCGCTATTGCACTGGATAAGGTTGATAAGATAGTTACATAAGAAGGGGCTATTTGGTTGACTATATAACAGTTAACAGTTTTGTGCGGGCACGCTCTCGGTTGTCACCCTTGCCGTCAGCCAGACCCTCGATACCTTCCTCCGCATCGCTGCCCTGCGAGCGCCGAACGTTCATGGTGAGTCTGCTCCCTTCCGGGCCTAAACCGGTATCCATGACAAAGATATGGCAACGAACCCTCCGGTTTGCCACCATATCACCGACGACCCCGCAGGACGATGTCTCATCGTAGTGCATCGAGCTGGAACTGACGACCAGAGTGCCTCCCTCGAGCTTCGCCTCTCGCATATCGGCGTTTTCGAGTGGCAGAGGACGCCGAACCCTCCAGGCTAGCCCGCACAATAAAAAGTATATAACGTTCTTTTAAAAAATCTTCACTTATTTGGTTAAAGGGACTCCATCGCGCATACTTCCCCCTTCCCTTCTCGCGAGGAAGTACCATCTATCTTCAAGTCCAATCGCTTCCCCAGCTCCTTGTATCTGTTCCTTATAGTAATCTCAGTCGTGCCCATAGCATGGGCTATCTCCTTCTCAGTGCGATATTCACCACCGAGAATGGCGGCGATATAAATTGCTGCTGCCGCTGTCCCTATAGGTCCCCAACCTTTCGTCGCAATCTCTACACCCTTATCTTTCTTTATTATATCGATTGCTCTCTCTCTGATTGCAGGACTCAATCCAAGCTCGGAACAGAATCTTGGTATAAAGAGTGAGGGGTCAGCAGGTGCAAGCTTAATCTCCAATTTCCGTAACAGGAAGATATAAGCTCTTCTTATCTTCTTCAATGGACTCCTCGAGACTTCTGCTATCTCTTTCAATGTTCTTGGAACGTTGTATTGCCTGCAAACGATGTATAGCATAGCAGATACCAGCTCTTCTATACTCCGCCCTTTTATCAACTTCTCCTTTGCCGCTCTCCTGTATAAAACAGAAGTAGCCTCTCTGATATTCGCTGGTAGCTTAAGTGCACAAGCCATTCTATCAATCTCAACGAGTGCAAATGTGAGAGTCTTCTCGTTACTATCTATATTCACCCAACGCACGCGTCTTATCCCCGGAGGCATTACTGGCGTTGGCGTGCTCAACCCCTTATCATGTATCCGGTAGCTCATACCAGGACCCGTTCTTGTTCGCCTGGAAGCTTGCTCGGCATCGAAAGCGCGCCATTCTGGTCCTATATCTACAAGATTCTCCGCTATTACCATGCCACAATCGGCACAATAAAGCTCTGCATGCCTTGAATCTGACACCACGTTCTTTGACCCGCATTCAGGACAGTTCCTTATCCTATTTGTCATCTCCTATTCACCCCGGGCATTCTCCCCTCTAACCCATTATATCCAATCGCTCTTACTATACCCATTCCCGCGTAACATATATATGTTTCCCTTATAATAAATATAATTCCCCTTATAACAATTATAAATCAGGTGGGAATGAATGAGCGTTGAAATTTCTATCTGCATGGCAAATGAATTTTTGATGGAGAGGATTTTTCAGAATGAAAGAGATATTGAGGTCAAAATTCAGGGGTGCGCTGATAGGTAGTGCTGTGGGAGACGCATTGGGCGCACCGGTAGAGGGCTGTACAATGGAAGAGGTCAGTTTGGCTTATGAGAACGGTTGGGAGTTGAAATCGGGGCACTATACTGATGATACAGAGATGATGATAGGGGTTGCGGAATCATTGATAGAGAGGAGGGGCTTTGATGGTGCTGATATGGCGCGTAAGTTCATACAGAATTATCATGCCTGGAGACATTACGGACCTGGAACAAGGGCGGTTTTTGAACTACTCGCAGCAGGAGTGAGTTGGGAAGAGGCATCAAAGAGGGTATTCAATGGAAAAGGCTCGTATGGTAATGGAGCCGCGATGCGAATCGCGCCCATCGGGCTATTTTATCATGATGATGTAGATACGCTATGGGATATAGCATATAAAGCGAGCCATATAACACATTCCCATGTGCTTGGTAAAGAAGGTGCAGCTATCCAGGCTTATTCCGTCGCTCTTGCACTTCGTGGGCAGAGAGAGGGGATGTTAACCTATCTTGGAGCGCGAATAAAGGAAGGGATATACAGGGATAAGATATCAAAGATAGAACAGCTCATGGATGCGGATAGAGAATTGTTGATAGAGGAATTGGGCAATGGAGAAGCAGCATTTAATTCTGTTCCCACAGCTATTTACTCATTTTTGCGTTTCCATACCTTCTCTGATTCTGTTATCTATGCAGTTAGTTTGGGAGGGGATACCGACACCATAGGAGCAATGACAGGCGCGATAAGCGGTGCTTATTACGGTGAAGAGGCGATACCTCCAGAATGGTTGAGTGCGCTTGCACAGAATGAGAGCAGGAAGGGACTGCGTTATATAGGGTGGTTAGGGGATGAGTTATATCGTATCAAGTTTAATATCTGTTGATAATAATTCACATCATAAAAGAAGTTTTACTCTATGAAGGTTTCTTATTTAAATAATGAAATCAAGGATAAGGAAATGTGATATATGTGGGGAATACACATTGAAAGAGGTATGTGCGAGATGTGGTGTTCCGACGAGGAACCCATTGCCTCCCAGGTTCTCCCCCAAGGATCCGTATGGTAAATATAGGAGGATGATGCGATATGGAAGAGATAGAAGTGCATGAACTGAAGAGGGTGAAGATGAAGGAGCCGATATTAATAGAGGGGCTCCCGGGTGTAGGGAATGTGGGTAAATTGGTGGCTGAGCATATAATCCATGAGTTGCATGCCGAGCTCATCATTGAGATATATTCATGGCATTTCCCACCACAGGTGCTCGTAAATAACGATGGTACCGTTCGTCTGTGCAAGAATGAGATATATGCGTGCAAATCAGGGAAGCATAACCTGCTGATCCTCACCGGTGACCAGCAAAGTGTTACGAACGAGGGACATTATCTCATTGCCGAACGGCTGCTTGAGCTCGCGCAGCAGTATGCTGTATCCCGTATATATACGCTGGGGGGATATGGAATAGGTCAACTGGTGGAGCGTCAGGTGGTACTGGGAGCAGCGAATGAGCCTGAACTGGTAGAGGAGATGAAGAGATACGGTGTGGAATTTAGAGAAGAGGAGCCAGGAGGTAGCATTGTTGGCGCTTCTGGACTTCTCCTGGGTCTTGGTAAGATGAGAGGTTTCCCGGCTGTATGCTTGCTCGGACTCACATCCGGTTATCTTGTGGACCCAAAGAGCGCTCAGGCGGTGCTAAAAATTCTCTGTCAGGCATTAGACCTTGAAATAGACATGCAAGCTCTTGAAGACCGCGCGGAAGAGATGGAAAGAGTGGTTGAGCGGTTGAAGGAGATGGAGCAGGCACAGATACCAAAGCGAAGAGAAGAGGAACTGGGGTATATTAGATAGAATCTGGCGTGAGAACTTTAAGTGATGTGGGCATTTTTACCACATCCCCTATTTTTATTCCCACTACATAATCCAGGTCCCTCTCCTTCGCAAGGTCCACTATCCTCTGTGTTATCACACCGTCAAATACAACACTCTTTGCATTCTCGCTTGTATCCTTCAACTCCTTTGCAAGGTCCCTTACCGTCGTTTCTTTCAGTATATTCCTATCCTGATCCAGGAATCGTGCCTTAAATGTGCCTTCAAGCTCCTGCAGATGCGATTTGAAATAATCCACCATCTTGTCTCCCTCCCGGGTCTTTTTTCGCTGTATCACCTTCGCCGGCTCCTGCTGCTCCTGTGGCTGACCCGTTTTCTTCTCTCTGATGTGATTCAACTGCTCAACCGGTGTTTTATTATGTAACGCTTTTGATATCTCCTTGTATGTCATATCCTCTACACTTCTACCCTCCGGGGATATAGCGACATAATCAACATCTGCTACCTGTAATAGCTCCTTGAGAATGAGCTCACCACCTCTATCGCCATCGAAGAAAGCCGTTACCGCTTTCCTCTTGCTCAACTTCGATATCACAGGTGGTATATTCGTCCCTTCCACTGCTATTGCATTTTTGATACCATATTTAAGCAAATTCAGTACATCCGCTCTACCTTCAACAATTATAATGGCATCAGAATCCTCTATGTTCGGTCCCGCAGGCAAGCCTTTATAAGTTGTTATCTCCTCCATCCGAACTGCCTGCTTCACTTCATTCACCATCATGTCACTATCTATATTCTTCTCGATGACCTCACGCATTATCTCTTTCGCTCGCTCGGTTATCCGCTTTCTCTTCGCCGCTCTGATATCCTCTACTTTCGTCACTTCTACATGTGCTACACAGGGTCCCACACGGTCTATGGTCTCGAGTGAAGCGGCAAGTATCGCGGTTTCTACCTTGTCCAGACCTGAAGGGATAAGGATTTCTCCAGATGATTTACCACCCTTAGAATGGATATTTACCTCTATTCTCCCTATCCGACTGCTCTTCTGCAGATCTCTTAGGTCCAACTCTTCGCCCAATAGCCCCTCTGTCTGTCCAAATATTGCACCCACCACATCTGATTTCTCAACAAAACCGTCAGCTGTGATGTTAGCGTGAACTACATATTTCGTTGTATCTATATCATGCATCTTATAACCCTCCTCTAAATTCCTTTCTTCTTTCTCCTTATCTTCTTTTACCATTGCATTCTTTTGCAATTTCTACATTTACAGTCTAACTGTTATAATTAATATAGTAAGATAAAAATAAAAAGCTATCAAAAGAAGAATTTTCGGAGGCTTATTATATTATTAAAGTTTAATATTCTAAACCTTCAACCCCTGCAGAATGGCGATGAATAATGCTGCTACGATCAGATCAGCGGAAGAGCCGGGGTTTATCCCTGCTATTATCAGCTCATGGTCAAATTCCTCCAGCTCCTCGCGCCTGTATCCCCTATCAACAATACCCTTCGCTCGTTCCTTTACGTATCTACTCTTCTCAGCTCCAAACTTCATTTTGACGAAGGTATCCTCCTCTTCTGCCAGCAGATTAAGATAAGCATGTGTTATCGCCTCATTTAGGGGCTTATCGCGGATAAAATCAGCTATCAGCGCGGCATACCTGAAGGTTTTCTCAAATCCGCCAACCAATTCCCGCGATATCAGATCATAAGGGGCAGAGATGGTGAGTATATCAAAGAGGGATAGCTGCTTATTTCTTATCTCTTCTAATGACGCTTCGTTCATCACATCAAGCTCTGCTACATCCCTCCTCACTTTCACTTTCGCCACCGGGAATGCCCTGTATAATTCTATTGCATCTTCCACATCGGTGTTCTGCATGATCTCACTTGCTCTATACTTCAATACAGGGGTGGCGCAGCTATCAGAAGCTCCCGCAGCCATTGCTAAAGGTATCAATAAGAGTAGCGCACCAAAGTGCGTGTTCCCACCATGCTGCCACTTCACGCTCTCCTCCACTCCCTTCCTTATCAGTTCACCCACTCCCCGTCCCTTTCGCATTGCCGCTTCCCTGAGCACGGGGTAAACCGCGACCGAAGAAGCGAGAAATTGCTCGTAACTCGTATCTATGAAGTCATGTGTCCGGTCTACGTTACCGGGTTTTGGATACGCGGAGACCTCAAGAAGCAATGCCAGTTGCGCACTCCTGGCAACCTGGTCTTCATCCATTTTCCTCTATTTAATGATTCATATTTTTAGTAACATCAATATCCAAAATCCACTTTGCTCCAGTTCCGAAAATCTCCGCTCCAATACTTACTTCGATCCTGGAAGAAATCCCTGTTTCTGTTTCTGTTATCTGTTCCTGCTTCTTCATCAAATTGTATTTCGCTTAGATTGTCCTCTAATATCTTTAGCATCAGAGTTTGATATCCAATTTCTTGCCGAATTTTTCTACTTTCTGAAAATATTACCGCGGTAATCTGCGAAGTACTGCCGTTTATCCTCTTGCTAATTTCACTTCTGGTTCTTCGTTGTTCAATTAATAACTCATGAACCTTCTGTTCTAAATTTTCTATGTCTTTCTTACGAATAAAGTTATTCATTTTATTTTTAAATTTCAAATTATTACTTTCCTTTATAAAAGTTCGTTCCCTAATTTTTGGATATGCTTAGTGAAGGTAAAAAGCATAATCACTACTATCAGCGGCTAATTGCTTCTATCTGTGCATATATCTGCTTATCTCTGAAATGCTTTATAGAAATCGCACCTGATGGGCATATCGCATTGCAAGAACCGCATCCCTTACACACAACCTCGTTCACACTCATCGTGCCCCTGTCCTTATCGAGCTTTAAGGCTCCAAAGGGGCATATCTCTTCACATATCCCACAGCCAGTGCACAGGCTCACGTCTACCTCAGCCACAAGTGGTTCTATCTCCACCTCACCCTGCATCAGCGGTATCGAAGCCCTCATCGCTGCACCAACTGCCTGCGCAACACTATCAGGGATATCCTTTGGCGATTGACAGCAGCCCGCGATGAAGATGCCGTCTGTGAACGTATCGAGGGGTCGGAGTTTTGGATGCGCCTCCATGAAGAAGCCATCTCCACTCCTCGTGAGCTTCAGTATCCTTACGAGTTCTTCAGTTCTCTTAGCTGGGACGATGGCAGTAGCAAGAACCACCAGATCCGCTTTTATCTCTATTGTTCTACCGTCGCTACTCCTTGTTCTTACTACCACACCGCTTTCTCCCGCTTTCTCTTTCTCTTTCACCACTGTCACCGGCTCTTCAAGTTCTTTCCTTATATACTCCACACCCTCTTCCCTAACACGGTTGTAAAACTCCTCAAAACCCTTGCCAAACGCTCTCACGTCGTTGTATAGCACCCGTACCCGCGCATCGGGAATCTTCTCCCTTACCAGGTGCGCCTGCTTTGCTATGTACATGCAGCATACACGAGAGCAGTATGGAGTCCCAATCCGTGGCTCAAGCTCAGACTCTTTCTCTCGCTCTCGCTCGCGAGAGCCCACACAGGATATGAAGACCACTTCTTTCGGTTCTTTACCATTTATCACTATCTTGCCGCCTGTGGGACCTGAAGCGACCGAAAGCCGTTCAAATTCCAAGCCAGTCAGGACTTCCTCATATTTATACCCATATTCCGGCAGTTGAGAGACATCGAGCAACTCGTAGCCCGTAGCAACTATGATGGTTCCCACTTCTATCTCCATCTCCCGCTCCTTCTGTGAGAAGTCAATTGCGTCAGCGGGGCATGCATCCACACATGCTGGCGATTTACCACATTTACCCTTCGTTATGTATAAGCATTCTTCTGCATCTACTGTATATACTGCAGGCACAGCCTGAGGGAAGGGAATGTAAATTGCACTTCGCTTCGCTAACCCCATCTCAAATTCAGCGGCAATTCGACCACGAAGCCTGCATGCAGATGCGCATTCACCACAACCTGTGCATTTATGCTCGTCCACATATCTGGGCTTATTCCTTATCTTCACCCGGTAATTACCTATATAACCGTTTACCTCCTCCACCTCTGAATAAGTGAGCAGGTGAATATTCTTGTGACGTGCGACTTCTACCATCTTAGGCGTGAGTATGCAGGAAGAGCAATCGAGGGTGGGGAAAGTCTTGTCAAGTTGAGCCATGTGCCCACCGATAGAAGGCTCTCGCTCCACTAAATAGGTCTCAAATCCCTTATCCGCAACTTCAAGAGCGGCATAGATCCCCGATATACCGCCACCAATCACCAGCGTTCTGGGTATAACGCCGACCTTCTTCCGTTCTAACGGAGCCAGCAATGCCACTTTGCTCACAGCCGATGCCACCAGGTCTTTCGCCTTATCTGTAGCACTTCTAACATCGGCATGAACCCAGGCACATTGCTCTCTTATATTCGCCATCTCGAAGCAATATGGGTTCATACCTGCATCTTCACATGCCTTCCTGAATGTAGGCTCGTGCATCCGGGGCGAGCAAGAAGCAACAACCACTCTATTCAATCCGAACTCCTTTATATCACTCTTTATCAATTCCTGACCAGGATCGGAGCACATGTACTGGTAATGCCTTGCAACGACCACCCCGGGCAATCCAGCAGCAAAATCTGCTACCTCTGCTACATCCACTGTCGCTGCTATATTCACACCACAATGACAGATATAGACACCTATGCGTGGCTCTTCTATCTCTATCTTGTTCACCATTACTCTTTTATTGTTATTATGAATACGCCAGCAAATTTAATAGTATCTTCATGCC
>Ga0190331_1000057_pt1 | contig 18543 bp, 17 predicted proteins | sample 48720445_MG_FD_161681 | JGI IMG/M metagenome (GOLD analysis project Ga0190331, IMG submission 161681) | Hydrothermal vent sediment bacterial communities from Southern Trench, Guaymas Basin, Mexico - 4872-04-4-5_MG | ecosystem: Environmental > Aquatic > Marine > Hydrothermal vents > Sediment ... | reverse complement strand
CACCAACCTATTTTATAGCTTAGCAGATTGCTTCGTTAAGCCATCAAGACCAAGCCCTTTCAGGGTGGCTTTCGCCAGTCTTGATGGCACTCCGCAATCTGCTTTTTAAAAAGTAGAGTTGGTTGAAAGGAAATAAAATATTTTTCTTTCTCACCAACCTTCGATTTTTCAAGAGCACGCCGTGCAGCGCTGTCAAAGCCGTAAGCCCAAAGGGTGCGAAGTGAAACGGAGCAGCTTTGACAGCAAGCGAAGCGGCGTGCTAAACTAGGGAACAGGTTGGGTAAAAATAATATACATCAAAGACTCTCACTCCATCATATGGCAGAGATATTTGAAGAACAAGCAGTGATGAACCTCGTATGCTAAAATATCCACTTCTATACTTTTTAAGCTACATATTTAGGAAAAATAAATCACTTAGAAATTCGTTTTATTAACAACAAAAACGCCCCTTGCGGGGCGCTTTTAAAAATATTTATAAGGTTGCCTCTCTCTTAATACTCCTTAATCTCTGCTGGTGGGATGGATTCCAACACCCCTGCATACCTAGCTACTTTTAACCTCATCATTGCCCGCCTCAAGGCTGCTTCTGCCCTGGCCACATCTATGTTTTCTCTCTTAGCCAGTCTTTTTAGCGCCCTTTCTCTAGCTTTCATTACTCTTTTAAGATTTATTTCACGTGCTAGTTCAGCCGCTTCAGCCAGAATACTCACTTTATCTTCAAATACTTCCGCAATACCGCCTGCAATAGCCATATAATCTATTTTACCATTTTTTTTATATCTCCCTGGACCAATTTCCAGTAAACAAACCATAGGAGCGTGTCCAGGCAACACCCCAAACTCACCCTCTACGGCCGTAGCCACTACCATGTCTACCTCTTCCCTCAAGACCAAACGATCTGGGGTAATAACTTCTAAAAGGATTTTTCCTGCCATAATTACTTCCTCTTCATTTTTAAGCTGCTGCCAATTTCTTTGCCTTTTCTACTGCTTCCTCAATTCCCCCTACCATATAAAAGGCCTGTTCGGGTAAATCGTCATGCTTTCCTTCAATGATTTCTTTAAATCCTCTTATGGTATCCTTTAGTTTCACATAAGCACCTGGACGTCCTGTAAACTGCTCAGCTACATGGAAGGGTTGAGAAAGGAATCTCTGAATCCTTCTGGCTCGAGCCACGATAATTTTATCTTCTTCTGAGAGCTCTTCCATACCTAGAATAGCAATGATGTCTTGTAATTCCTTATATTTTTGTAAAATTCTTTGAACCTCACGCGAAACCCCATAATGCTCCTCACCTAAAATATTGGGGTCTAAAATTTTAGAGGTAGAGTCAAGAGGGTCAACTGCAGGATAAATACCTAACTCGGCAATTGGCCTTGAGAGAACTACTGTTCCATCTAAATGAGAAAATGTAGTGGCAGGTCCTGGGTCAGTTAAATCATCAGCTGGAACATATACACATTGGACAGAAGTAATTGAACCTTTTTTTGTAGTAGTAATTCGCTCTTCCAATCTACCCATATCCTCACCTAAAGTGGGCTGATAACCTACCGCCGAAGGCATCCTGCCCAACAAGGCAGAAACCTCTGAGTTTGCCTGAATAAACCGATAAATATTGTCAATAAAAATCAAAACATCCTGTCCTTGGTCGCGAAAATACTCACATACAGTCATGGCTGTATGAGCTACCCTTGCTCGGGCTCCAGGTGGTTCTGTCATTTGTCCATAAATCAGAGCCGCCTTTTCTATAACTCCTGACTCTTTTACTTCCAGATAAAGGTCATTACCTTCCCGTGTCCGTTCTCCAACACCAGCAAAAACAGAAAGTCCACCATGCTCTAAAGCAATATTATGCATCATCTCCAGCATAACTACTGTTTTACCTACTCCTGCACCTCCAAACATGGCCATTTTACCACCACGGGGGAAAGGCACCAATAAATCAACCACTTTTAACCCAGTTTCTAAAAGTTTTACACTAGTTTCTTGATCTACTAATGCTGGAGCCTCTTTGTGAATGGGATAGAATTCTTTGGCCTGGATAGGACCTTTACCATCTACTGGTTTTCCAACCACATTGATTACTCGTCCCAAAACTTCTTTCCCCACCGGACACATAATAGGATTGCCTGTATCCTTAACCTCCATGCCTCGCATTAGACCATCTGTAATATCCATAGCCACCGTGCGGACTACATTATCACCTAAGTGCTGGAATACTTCTAAAACCAGATTATCTTCTGTATCGTCAATAGCTGGGTTGGTAACAGTCAAGGCATTATGTAAAGCTGGCACTTCACCTTCTTTAAATCTCACATCCACCACATTCCCAATAACTTGCACTATTTTACCCACATTCATATTTTTAACCCCCTCATTTATATATTTTTATCCTTTTAAAGCTTCTGCACCACCAACAATATCCATCAATTCTTTGGTGATATTTGCCTGCCGTAATTTATTAAAAACCAGAGTTAATTCCTTTACCATCTCTTTACAATTACTGGTGGCGTTATCCATGGCCCTCATTCGGGATGCATGCTCAGAGACTTCATTTTCAAGGAAATAACTATATAACCGCACATTGATGCTCTTAGGTAAAATCTGTTTCAAAATTTCCTGTGCCTTTGGCTCATAAATATATTCTACTTCAGAGGCCTCTTCGCTAACACCTTCTGCACCAATAGGAAGAAGTGTTTCTACCGCAGGCACCTGCCTTACCATACTCAAAAATTGAGTATAAATTATGGCAATCTCATCTGCTTCTCTTGAGAGAAAGGAAGATACCAATTCTTGCGCAAAACGACTTACAAATGTATAATCTATTTTTCCTACTATGTCTTGATAGGTATTTTTTATTAGCTCTGAATAATACCTTTTAAAATAAGAAACACCCCGACGGCCTATAATGGTCAAAAAAATGTTCTTCCCTTCTCCCTTGGTAGCTCCAATAAACTTTTCTGCTCTATTGATTAAATTGGCATTAAATGCCCCACAAAGGCCCCTATCTGCGGTAAGTAATACCAAATGGATGGTGTTTACCTGTTCTCGCCTTTGCAAGAGAGGAAACTGAGCTACATTAATTCCACCAACAGCAGATAATCTTCCCATTAACTCTTTATATTTATCTGCATAAACCCGAAACCCCTCCATCTTTGCCTGCGCACTCCGCAATTTGGCTGCTGCTACCATATTCATCGCACGGGTAATTTGTTCTGTCTTTTTAACTGCTTCTATCTTTCTTTTTATATCTCTTAAGGCTGGCATTTATTAGTCACCCTCCATTAGGACAAACCTTTTTTGGTCTTAAATTCAGCACTAAACTCCTTCAGAGCCTTAGCCATTAACTCATCTGTTGCTTTATCTATCTCATTTTTCTCCTTTATACTGCTAAAAATCTGTGGATATTTAGACTCAATAAATGGATATAACTCCTGTTCGTATTCTCTGAGGACTTCTACAGGGAATTCGTCCAAGAACCCTCTTACACCTGCATAAATAATAGTTACCTGTTTCTCCAAGGGTAATGGTTGATATTGCGGTTGCTTCAAGATTTCAACCAATCTTGCTCCTCTTTCCAGTTGTTTCTGGGTAGCCTTATCCAACTCTGAACCAAAGGCGGCAAATGCGGCTAATTCTCTATATTGAGCCAAATCCAATCTCAAACTACCTGCTACTTGTTTCATGGCCTTTACCTGGGCAGCACCACCCACACGGGAAACAGAAAGACCAACATTAATGGCAGGACGAACACCTGCAAAGAAAAGACCTGGTTCTAAATATACCTGCCCATCAGTGATAGAAATAACATTGGTGGGAATATAGGCAGAAACGTCTCCTTGTTGGGTTTCAATAATCGGTAATGCGGTTAAAGAGCCACCACCTAATTCCTCATTCAATTTGGCTGCCCTTTCTAATAGACGGGAATGATTATAGAAAATATCTCCTGGATACGCCTCACGACCTGGCGGTCTTCTTAAAAGCAAAGAGACTTGACGGTAAGCCCAAGCTTGTTTAGTCAGATCATCATAAAGAATCAAGGCATGCCTCTTGGTATCTCTAAAATATTCTCCAATGGCACATCCCGAATAAGGGGCAATGTATTGCAATGTAGCCGGGTCACTGGCGGTAGCAGAAACTACCGTAGTATATTCCATGGCCCCATACCTCTGCAAGGTATCTACAATGGTTGCTACTGTAGATCTCTTTTGGCCACAAGCTACATAGATACAATAAACATCGGTTTCCTTCTGGGCTAAAATAGCATCAATACATATAGCTGTTTTGCCAATCTGACGGTCACCAATAATTAACTCCCGCTGTCCTCGTCCAATGGGAGTCATGGCATCTATGGCCTTAAGCCCGGTATAACAAGGCTCTTTTACTGGCTGTCTTTCAATAACCCCTGGGGCCTTAAATTCTATTCGCCGAAATTCCTTGGCTTCAATAGGTCCTTTCCCATCCAAGGGTCTTCCCACGGGATCAATCACTCGCCCAATTACCGCTTCTCCCACTGGAATCTGAGCAATCCTACCAGTGCGTTTTACAATATCCCCTTCCTTAATATGAATGTCCTCACCCATAATAGCAATACCCACATTATCTTCCTCAAGATTCAGAGCAAGACCATAAATTTCTCCAGGAAACTCTATCAGTTCCAAGGCCTCACATTTCTCCAGCCCATAAACACGGGCAATTCCATCACCTACAGAAAGCACCACTCCAGTCTCGCTGACATCAATCTCCTTTTCAAACCCTTTAATTTGTTGCTTAATAATTTCGCTGATTTCTTCTGCTCTAATTTGCATCTTTATACCTCACCTCTTTTTAAATTTTCCTTTAAAATATTTAATTGTCTCCTTATACTTCCATCATAAACCATGTCCCCTATTTTGGTAACAATACCACCAATAAGCTGGGGGTCCTCCTTTATCTCTAATACTACTTCTTTCTTACCTGTTACTTCTTTCAACTTTGTCTTAATTGCCTCCAAAACATCATCTGGAAGAGAAATAGCCGATATAAGTTCCGCCCTACAGATGCCCTTATACTCATCTAGTAAAGTAGCATAATAATCAAAGATGTCTTTAAGATAAAGCAATCTCTTTTTATCAAAAAGCAGAGTTAAAAATCTTTTCATTATTTCTGACAGGTTTGCTTTATCTAGAATAGTTTCTAATACCTGCTTCCGCAAGCTCTTTTCAAATAGGGGCGTGATTAAATAAGCCTTTAAATCCTTATTTGCTTCTAAAAAATCAGTGATTTCTTTTAATTCCTTTCCATACTCTTCTACTTTATTATCTTCTAACCCTACCTTGAAAAGAGCCGTTGCATACCGACGGGCAATTCCTATTCCTATCAACTTATCCTCCCATCTTTGCTAAATATTCTTCAACAATCTTTTTTTGGTCTTCTGTTTTAAAATTTTCTTTTATAATATCTTCAGCCATCTTAGTGGCCATTTCTGCAATTTCAGCCCTAAGCTCTTTTTTAGCCATCTTGGCCTCTTGCACTGCTGCCCGTTTTGCCCCTTCTTTAATTTGTTCTGCCATCTTATTAGCCTCTTCAATGATTTTCTGCTTCTCTGCCTCTCCTGTAGCAATAAATTCTTTAATAATCTTTTCTTTTTCTTTGTCTAATTGGGCTAGTTTTGCTTCATATTCCAAAAACTTCTGGCGAGCAAGTTGCTTTTCCTTTTCTAATTCTTCTAAAGTTGTCTTAATCTCCTGTTCTTTTTGATTTAAAGCATTCCGAGCAGGCTTGGCAGTAAGCTTATAGATAATGGCTGCAAAGAGGAAAAAATTAAGCGCACGCCAAAGAAGGTCAAAATATTGATGTCGGGTAAAATGATGAGCCTCATGACCTTCATGAGTTGCTTCATGTTCTGCAGTTTCATGAGCAACTGGCCCATGCTGCTCTTCTGTAGCCCTAGCATAACACATTCCCATCACTAAGCTAACACAACATATCAATACTAACATGAAAAAGACTTGTGCCACCTTGTTGTGATTTTTATCTCTGTAATTCCTATTCATGGCTAAGTGGCCTCCCCAAGATTTTTTCTGCAATATCTGAAGCAAATACCTTTATCTCCTCTTTCAATTTTTCGCGGGTTTCTTGCATCTCTTTAGCAATACCCGCCTTTACTTTGGTTAATTCCTCCTCAACTTCACCATGAACCTTTGCTAAAAGACTCTTTTCTTCCTCAATAGCTTCCTTTCTTAAAGCCTCTTTTTGGGCCAATCCTGCCTTTTTAGCCTCTTCTATAGCCACCTGAAATTGTTTCAACCTGTCCTCTGCCTCGGCTTGAAGCTTAGCAATTTCATCCTGGTCTGAATGTATCTTTTTCTCCCTTTTTTTAATGGCTTCCCGAATAGGTTTAAAAAGAATGATATTTAAAATAAAAACCAATAAAACAAAATTCACTAACTGGATTAAAAGAGCCTTGTCAATAGTTATACTAATCACCCTCTTACCCCTCCATTTAGATTAACTGCATCCTTTTACAACATTTTGAAACATTTGTCAAAGGTTTTTTTTAATTTTTTTGTCAAGTTTTGTCAAGTTAAATATTATATGTTTAAAACACAAATGTCAATAAGTAAATATTTGGACATTCCCCAAACAGGACCACGTCAAAATCAGGCCATAAGTAATTTAACAAAAAGAACAAACGTTTAAATATGATCTAAAAAATCCAAATTTCAAAATCCAAATGTCAAATGAAATCCAAATGTTTTAATGCCAAAAACCGTTTTAAGTATTAACAGGCTGTTGAAAAAGTCATTTTTTCTCAGACCCGTTTATGGGCTAACAAGAGAAAATATTATCCGTAGGCCTGCCTGAAGCAAACAGGATTGTTTTTGAAAAATAATAAACCTAAACTATTAATCCGCAATTGATTTTAAGAAAAAATTCCAGCTGTGATGATACTTCAAGATTAACTTTCACCAACCTTCGATTTTTCAGGAGCACGCGGTGCAGCGCTGTCAAAGCCCTAAGCCCAAAGGGTGCGGAAACGGAACGGCGTGCTAAACTAGGGAACAGGTTGGGTAAAGGTAATATGCATCTGCTTTTTTCAACAAGCTGTAAATCCGTTTTAATCATTTTTATCTAAGATTAGTAACTAAAGAAAAAAGAGAGTGTGCTTTTTTTATTCCACTTATTGAACCGCAAAAATCAATCGTGGATTTTGGTATTAAAACGGACTTTACATTTCTCAGAAAGTTCTTATAATTTTGATAAATGATAGAAGTAAGAAGTATCTCTAAATGGTTTGGGCCAAGACAGGTTTTAAAAGATATCTCTTTTCATGTAGAAAGGGGAGAAATTTTGGGATTTTTAGGCCCAAATGGGGCGGGTAAGACCACCAGCTTGCGCATTTTAACCGGGTTTTTTCCCCCTGATAAGGGAACAGTAGAAATCGCGGGCTATAGTATTACCCAAAATCCTTTGGCAGTAAAGCAAAAACTGGGTTATTTCCCTGAACATAACCCCCTTTATCCCGAAATGACCGTGGATAGATACTTGCGCTTTGCGGCAGGTGTTAAAGGTGTGGGGGCAAAGGAAGAGACCAAGAGGGTAAACGCCGTAGTGGCTGAGTGTGGTTTGGAAAATGTGCGCCATCGCCTGATAAAGCGTTTATCTAAGGGATATAAACAACGCGTAGGTCTGGCGCAGGCATTGGTGAATGACCCAGAAGTTTTGCTTTTAGACGAACCTACTATTGGCCTTGACCCAAAACAGATTTACGAAATCAGGCAATTAATTAAAGCATTAGGCGGTCAAAAAACAGTAATTTTAAGTACCCATATCCTGCCAGAAGTAAGTATGGTTTGCACAAAAGTGGTAATTATTAAAGACGGCCAGGTGGTGGCAAAAGATACCCCTGAGCATTTGACTGCTCAAAAAGGTTATGTAGAGGTCTTGATACGTGCACCAAAAGATGAATTCACTGCATATCTCAGGAATATCCCAGAAATTAAAGAAGTAGAGGCTAAAACAGAAGATAATCTCACCAGAGCTTATATTCATTTTGATCCTCAATATGAAATTAGACCTAAATTAACTCAGGGTATTGTTCAACAGGGTTGGGAGTTATTAGAACTCACTCCCCGGCGGAAAAGTCTAGAAGAAGTATTTGTCCAACTGGTTACTAAGGAGGCAAGTTAGGTGCGTAATATCTGGGTAATCCTAAAAAGAGAATTATATAGTTATTTTGCCTCACCTATTGTTTATACCATTTTATTTATATTTTTATTATTAAGTGGTTACTTTTTTTATAGCAATGTGGCTTATTTTAGCCTAATGAGTATCCAAGCAGGGCAGTGGATGAGGGGAGAGTTCACTTTGGAAGAATGGGTAATTGAACCTTTATTGGGTAATATGAGTGTAGTGGTACTGATGCTTTTACCTCTATTAACCATGCGTCTCTTTGCGGAGGAAAAACGCCAAGGTAATTTAGAGCTACTTTTGAGCTATCCCGTGCGAGATATAGAACTGACATTGGGAAAATTTATGGGATGTGTGAGTGTTTATGCCTTAATGCTTATTTTTACCATGATTTATCCTTTACTTTTAGCCTGGTTAGGAAGGTCAGATCTGGGGGCATTTTTTAGCGGATATTTAGGTCTATTTCTCATGGGAAGTGCCTTTATTGCCTTTGGCCTCTTTATCTCTACCTTGACTGAAAATCAGGTAGTGGCAGCTACCTTAACCTTTGGCCTGTTACTATTTTTCTGGATTATTGGCTGGGCGGCCTATATTACTGAACCACCTATTTCCAAGATTTTTGAAAATATTTCTCTTATTACCCACTTTCGGCATTTCAGCAAGGGTATTATTGATACTGCAGACATCTTTTTTTATCTTAGTTTTATCATTTTTGGTATTTTTCTCACTTTGAATGCCTTAAGAGCACAATACAGACGGGTTTAAAATGAAGAAATTTACTTACCCTGTGCAACTAGCATTATATTTAGCTAGTTTTTTAGGAATTTTGATAGTATTAATGCTTTTTGCTCAACAATATCACTTACGGTTTGATTTGACTACTAACAAACGCTATAGTCTATCCCCGCAAACTATAAAGGTATTAAATAAATTGAAGAAATCAGTAAAAGTCATTGGTTTTTTCACCACTGGCGCTGAAAAGAATAAAGCAAAAGACTTGCTAGAACAGTATACTTATCATAGTAAAAAAATTGATTATATTTTTATCGACCCTGAAAGACATCCTTTAGAGGCCAAAAAATATAATATCCATCGATATAATACTTTAGTAGTGCAAAGTGACCAAAAACGAGAACAGATATATGAAATCTCTGAGGAAAAATTGACTAACGCTATTGTGAAGGTAACCCGAAAGGGTAAAAAGACTATTTACTTTTTAAAGGGACACGGAGAGCATGACATAAAAGATGTTGAGAAAAATGGTTATAGTAAATTAAAGGATACCTTGGAGGAGAAAGGTTATGAGGTAAAGTCCTTATTGTTAGTAAAACAGCCCAAGATCCCCGAAGGCACTGCCTTATTGGTCATTGCCGGTCCACAGAAGGCCTTATTGCCCGCCGAAGTAGAAGCCATTAAAGCTTACTTGAATAAGGGAGGAAGTGGCTTATTTTTGTTAGAGCCTGAAACAGCTCCGCAATTAGCTAAATTGTTAAAAGAAAAAGGGATAGTTTTGGATAATGATATCATTGTGGACAAAATGAGCCGGCTGTTTGGAGGAGATTATCTCATTCCAGTGGTGGTTAAGTATAATCAAAGCCATTCTGTAACTAAGGGATTTAACCTGGCCTGCTTTTTCCCTTTGGCCCGTTCTGTAAATATAGAAAAAAAGCCATCTAAAGGGGAAAAAACAGAGATACTTGCTTGGACTAGTGAAAATAGCTGGGGAGAAAAAGACTTATCGGATTTGAAAGCAGGTAAGGCAATTTATGATAAAAAAGATATTGCTGGTCCTATACCTGTGGCAGCTGCCAGTTTTTCAGAAGAGAAAAATGGATTTAAACTCATTGTGGTAGGTGATAGCGATTTCATAGGAAACACCTATCTTCAAGTCTCAGGTAATAAAGATCTGGCATTAAATATGATCAACTGGCTTACAGAAGAGCAAGATTTAATAACCATTCCTTCAAAAAAGACCAGTTCAAAACCCTTAGTCCTTTCTAGCAATCAGGCTAAAGTTCTCTTTTGGCTGCCAGTGGTAGGATTGCCCCTTTTGATATTGTTAAGTGGGATAAGTATTTACTTGCGGAGGCGAAGGTTATGAGCTGGCGCAAAATATTTATTTACCTCTTTTTTTTAGTGATAATAAGTGCACTTTATAGCTACCAGCAGGTTAAAACCAGAAAAACTCAACAGATAAAAGAACAGGAAAAACAGATTTGTCCCTTTAAAAAAGTAGAAGAAATAAAAAGTTATACCTTAAAAACCGAATATGGCTTATTTCAATTAGAAAGAAAGGGCAAAAAATGGTGGTTGACCAGTCCTGTCAGTGACTGGGCCAATTTTGTCACTAGTTCACAGCTTTTAGAAACCATAGTAAATAGTAAAGTAGAGAGAAAAATTACTCCTCTTCCTAAAGATATTTCCCCTTATGGATTGGATAGGCCTAGAATAGAGGTTAATTTGACTTCAGACAAAAAAACCTGGGGACTTAAATTAGGGGGAGATACTCCGGATGGAAGACGGGTTTATGCTATTACTACTGACAAAAAAGCCATTTATCTTTTCCCAAATTCTCTTTTTTGGAGTTTAAATAAAAGATTGGGAGAGCTAAGAGACAAACATATTATAGAGTTTGACCCTGTTAAAGTAACACGTCTATCCTTTCAAGGTAAAGAGATACACCTAACTTTGGAAAAACATAAAAATCAATGGTATATAAAACAACCTTTTAAGGCCAAGGCAGATAATGATGAAGTGGAAAATTTGCTTTATAGACTTCAGGCCGAACAAATTAAGGCTTTTATAAAAAAAGGTGTTTCTCCTCAATTGAAGATAGAGTTATGGGAGGATATAGATAAGCCTCCTTATTGGCTGAAATTAACCTTAGAAAAAGAGGAATTAATTGGCCAGAGTAATTATCATCCCACTTGGTTCACTCTCAGAAAGGATTTATGGAAAGACATTATTAAAAAACCAGAAATCCTTAAAGACAGGCATTTTGTTAAATTTAATAAAGAAAAAGTTGATAAGGTAGAAATCATTTATGGCAAAAAACAGTTACTTGCCCAAAAAAATAAAGAAAAATGGGAAATAAAACCAAAAAACTTGGCTAAAGCATATGAAATTGATTTTTTTCTAGAAGATTTACTTAATTTAAAATATTTACCTGAAAAAATTACTCCATCAGCCCTTGCATCATGGCAAGCAAGAGTTAAATTATGGAATAAAAAGGCTCAATTAGTTTTGGATATGAAATGTTATAAACATAAAGACCAGAGCTGGGTAAAATATAAAGATAGATTTTATCGAGTAAATAACAATTTTTGGGGAAATTTTCCTCAAAATATGAAATAGGAGGAAATTTCATGGCCCGAGTTACAATAGAAGATTGTTTAAAAAGGGTAGATAATCGTTTTGCCATAGTCCATATGGCGGTAAAAAGAGTATTGCAATTAAGAGAGGGAGCAAAACCTTTAGTTGAATGTGACAATAAAGAAATTGTGGTAGCATTAAGGGAAATTGCCGCAGGCAAGGTAAGACCAAAAAATAAAGAAAATGGCCAAAAATAAGCTTTTTACTTGTTTAAAAAAAAGAAATTATCTCAATACCCATGTTTTTGAGCGGAAAGAGTGTATAAAATATGGAGAGTTATATCAAAAACAGGGATTTTTAAGTGATGCCATAGATTTTTTTGTCAAGGCTGAAGCCAAGGAGAAATTAGAAGAACTTTTGCCTCAAGTAATAACTGAAGGGGATGTATTTTTATTTACCAAAATTTATCAGGCTTTAAAGAAAAAACCATCTACTTCTGATTGGGAAAGAATTGGAGAGGTAGCCTTTAAATTGGGTAAATGGCAGTTTGCTCTCAAGGCATTCCGATCAGCTGAAAATGAAGAAAAAATAAGGGAAATGGAGCAACTGTTGAAAAAAGAGGGAATGTTTTTTAGTGCTGCAAGCAATTTACCTTTCTTAAAACAAAAAAATTCAAAGTTAGGAAAAAGAAAGTAAAAATGAAAAAAGACTATTATGATATTTTAGGTGTTCCACATAATGCTACTCAAGAAGAAATAAAGAGTGCCTATCGCAGATTAGCCCTGAAATATCATCCTGACAGGAATCCAGGAGATAAAGAAGCAGAAGAAAAATTTAAAGAAGCTGCTGAAGCATATGAAGTTCTTAGAGATCCAGAAAAAAGGGCTATTTATGACCAGTATGGACATGCTGGTCTGGAGGGTTATGGGAGACCCTCAACGCATTTTAGAGATTTTGATGATATTTTTTCCACCTTTAGTGAAATTTTTGATGAATTCTTTGGCTTTGGTCCAAGGCGCAGAAGGCATGTGCCAGAAGCAGGGGCGGACTTGAAATATGAGTTAGAGCTGAGTTTTGAAGAAGCTATTTCTGGAGCAGAAAAATGGATTAAGATCCCTAAAAAGGTAAGCTGTCCTTTCTGTGATGGTTCAGGTGTACAACCAGGGTATCAACCTGAGGTCTGTCCCTTATGTCACGGTAGAGGTCAAGTTTACCAAAGTCATGGCTTTTTGAGAATAGCTACCACCTGCTCTCGGTGTCATGGAGAAGGGTATATTGTTAGAAATCCTTGTAATAAATGTCAGGGAAGGGGATGGGTGAAGGAACAAAAGAAGATTAAGGTTACCATTCCTCCAGGAGTAAATACAGGAATGAGCTTACGAATTCAAGGAGAAGGTGAACCTGGACTTCATGGAGGACCATCAGGGAATCTTTATATATTCATTCGGGTTAAACCCCATCCCTTCTTCACTAGAAAAGAAGATGATGTTATCTGTGAAATTCCAATTTCTTTTGTCCAGGCTGCTTTAGGAGATGAGATACAGGTTCCTACTTTAAATGGACCACAAAAACTCAAGATTCCTCCAGGTACTCAACCCGGTCATACCTTTCGTTTAAAACATTTGGGAGTTCCTCGTTTAGGAAGAGGAGGGAGAGGGGATCAGATTGTGCGGATTATAGTAAAAGTGCCTACAGAACTTACATCACAACAAAAAATGCTCTTAGAAGAATTTGAACGGATAGAAAAAGAGAAGAAATCTACTCCTTATAAACGATTTTGGGAAAGAATGAAAGATTATTTTAGTTCTAAGTTTCAATGAGCATAGCAGGATTTCTCCATCACTTAGATGTATGGAAGATATAAGTCCCAATCCTGAGACTGTCATAGAGGCGTGGCGCGAGGACATGTAATAATGCAACCCGAAACCTTCAAGTTAATTGTCTCAGGTCAGATAAAAAGTGGATTGGTGAAAGTGAGCCAGAAGAATGAAGATTGTTGAATTAAATACCTCATTTAGTATTAGAGATTTTAGGCAATCATGGAAGAAAAAACAGTTAATTCCTAAAAAAATATTAAAGAGGGTTTTGGATATTATTTTTGATGTGCAAGAAAGGGGAGATGAGGCCTTAAAAGATTATACCCTTCGATTTGACCAATTAGACTTAAACATTACAGGTATGGAAATCAATCAAGATGAGATAGAAAAAGCTTATACAGAAAGTAAAGACTTTATCCCTATTTTAGAAGTCGCTGCCCAAAGGATTGCTACTTTCCATAGGCATGGCCTACCCCAGAGTTGGTTTTTTACCGACCATTATGGCAATATTCTGGGACAAAAAATAACTCCCATTGAATATCTAGGTGTGTATTGCCCAGGAGGTAAAGCTGCTTACCCTTCTACGGTTTTAATGAATGTTATCCCTGCACAGGTGGCAGGAGTTAAAAAAATTATTATGTGTGTACCTACACCTAAAGGAGAAATTTCTAATTTAGTGCTCGCTGCGGCTAAGGTCAGCGGGATAAATAAAATCTTCCGTTTAGGCGGAGCACAGGCTATAGCTGCCATGGCTTATGGAACAGAAACCGTTCCTAAAGTAGATTTTATCTGTGGTCCAGGTAATATATATGTAGCAGCCGCTAAAAAATTAGTTTTTGGAGAAGTAGGTATAGATATGGTTGCTGGTCCTAGTGAAATTGCCATTATCGCTGATGGAAGTGTATCTGCTAACTGGGCAGCAGCAGATTTACTTTCACAAGCAGAACACGATGAGATGGCAAGAATATTTTTAATTACTCCTTCTCAACATTATGCACATTCGGTCTTAAAAGAAATAGAGAAACAATTGTCTTTTTTACCCCGGAAAGCAATTGCCAGTGAGGCCTTAGAAAAACAAGGTTACATTTTTATTGTACCTGACTTAAACAGCGCTGCCCAAGTAGTGAATACCATTGCCCCAGAACATCTAGAGTTATTAATCGCTGAGCCTTTGGGTTTTTTAGAGAAAATAAAACATGCTGGTGCTATCTTTTTAGGTCCATATGCGGTAGAGGCATTAGGAGATTATATAGCTGGACCAAATCATACCTTGCCTACTGGTGGTACAGCCCGTTTTTCTTCGGTTCTATCCAGTGAGCACTTTCTAAAACGCTCTAGTTTGTTGTTTATATCCCCTGAAGGACTTTCTGCTTTAGGGCCCAAGGCCATAAAGTTCGCTCAAGCAGAGGGGCTTATTGCTCACGCTACTAGTGTGAAGAAGAGATTAGAGGAAAGTAAAGATTAATGGATGTCCCCTTTCCAGGTTGATTTTCTACTTCAATTTTCCCCTCATGTTCATTTACAATTTTATGCACAATAGCCAATCCCAAACCGGTACCATTAGGCTTGGTAGTAAAAAAAGGTTCAAAAATCCGGTCTTGTATTTCTACAGGAATACCACTACCGGTGTCCTGCACCATAATTTTTGTCATATTTTGTTCCTTTTTCATAATAACTTTTAGCATTCCTCTATTAGGCATTGCTTCTTTAGCATTAACAAAGAGATTCCAAAAAAGTTGTCTAATTTCTTCTTTATTTCCCCTAACATAAGTCTTTTCCAAAAGAGCAGTGTCAATAGTAATTTTTTTGTCTTCTGAATTTTCTTTAAATAAGGTAATGGTCTCTTTTATTAATTGGGCTATGTCCACTTTTTCCCTTTCTTTATGGGGACGAGCATAACTTAAGTAGTCTGAAATGAGGGCATTAAGCCTGTTTGTTTCTTCAAGGGCCAATTTAATTAATGTTTTGTTTTCTGAAGAAATATTTTCTTTACGCAACATCTGTAAACACCCACTGATAGAAGTAAGTGGGGTCCTGATATCATGGGCTAGATAAGAGGCCAATTCATTAAGCAAACTCAGCTTTTCCACCCTTTTTAAATGGGTTATGTCCTGAAAAACAATCACCTTCCCAACATATTTACCCATCTCATCTGTAAGAGAAGAAACACCCAAGCCTAAATAGATGAGCTTACCATTGGGTTTTACAAAAGAAAAACTTTGTCTCGGTCCAGGCGTTATTTCTGCATGAGAAAACAATTTATTGATGGGTTGTTCAATTAAGGATTTACTTTTATAACCAAGAATAAATTCTGCCGCCTTATTTAAATATAAAATCCGATTTTCTCTATCTAAAGTGATAACACCAGTTTGTATACTTTCTAAAACACATTTGTGTAAGGCTTCAAGAGAGCGCAGTTTTTTTCCTGATTTTTCTAAACGTTCCAAAAGAAGACTAATAAGAAAGGCAATAGCAAAAAAGGCACTGAAATTTATCGAAAGGGTAAAAAGGACATCGTCTCCTATTGTTTCTCCTAAAGTAGGAATAATATGGAAATACTCTAAATCAATTAGGGTGCCATAAAGAATACAAGCAGAGGCTGCTACCAGAAGTGCACCTCTTTTGCGAAAAAGATGGGCAGCTAAAATGATAATAAAGAGATAGAAGTCAGAAAAAAAACTATTTGCTCCACCAGTAATGTATACTAGTGTTGTTATCAAAAATAAATCCAGAGCAATAGCTAGTAAAGATAAAAAACGGAACTTCTGCTTTCGCCAAATTATCCAAAAAATACCGGTGGTAAGGTAAACAACACTTAACCACCACAAAAAATAAATAAAATTAGGCAAGGGATAAGGCCATTTTTGCTTTAAGTAAAGACTGACGCCTAAGATACCAATCAAAGATACAGAAACAAACCGCAAGAGTAAAAAATTTTTTAGACTATTTCTGGAAGAAGGAAAAGCGTTCATTCATTATCATCTATTTTGCTGAGGCCGTGTTTTTGCAGTTTATATCGAAAACTCCTAAAACTTAAATTCAACAATTTTGCTGCTTCTTTTTTTACCCCTTTACTCCTTTTCAGTGCCTCTAAAATATACTTTTTTTCTATCTGGGCCAGCTTTTTTTCTAAGTCTATGCCTTCTGAAGGCAATTCAGCCTCTTCTTTTAAAAGGTGCTTTTTCTTTTTGAAATCAGAGATAACCAAGCTTTCAGGAAGAATAATATTGCCTGTTTCCAAGGCCACACATCTTTCAATAATATGTTCTAGTTCTCTCACATTTCCTGGGAAGCTATATTCCATTAAAAATGAGAGGGCAGAGCTAGAAATCTTAGGTGTTTCCTTACCTAACTCTTTAGAATACTTCTTTAAGAAATGTTCCACTAACACTGGAATATCTTCCTTCCTTTCCCGGAGTGGAGGGATTCTAATGGGAATGACATTAAGACGATAATATAAATCTTCCCTAAACTGGCCAGCAGTTACCTTTTGTTCTAAATCCTGATTAGTGGCAGAAATTAGGCGAATATCTACTTCAATTTCTTTATTACTTCCTAAAGGTTTAAACCTTTTTTCTTCTACTACCCGTAAGAGCCTAATTTGGAGAGGAAGAGAAAGGTCTCCAATTTCATCTAAAAATAGTGTCCCTTTATGTGCACTCTGAAAAAGACCCATTCTATCTGTTGTTGCTCCAGTGAAAGCACCCTTTTTATAACCAAATAACTCGCTTTCTAATAGAGTCTCAGGAATGCCTGCACAGTTCACAGTCACAAAGGGCTTATCGCTTCTGGGACTTAAACTATGAATCGCATGAGCAATAATCTCCTTTCCTACCCCACTTTCTCCTATAATCAAGACATTTGCTTTGGTAGATGCTACTTTAGGTAGGGTTTCTAAAATTCTTAACATAGCGGGACTACGGGCTACAATCTTCCCATAATGAAAATCTTTGGTTTTAGAAATTGTCTTTTCTCGAGCCAATGCCCGCTCAACCAATTGTTTTAATTCTTCTAGATCAAATGGTTTGTTAATATAATCAAAAGCCTCTTCCCGCATTGCTTCTACGGCCGTTTCAATAGAAGGATAAGCAGTAATCATAATCACATTTATATTTGATCTTTTCCTTTTGAATTCTTTCAAGAGTTCTATCCCGTCAATATCTGGCATTTTAATATCCAATAAAACTAAATCAAATGGTTGTTTATCAAATATTTTCAGGGCTTCTTGGCCTGTAGAGACATAGAAAGGCTCATAACCTTCTCTTTTAAAAAAAGCTCCTAAAAGAAAACCAATATCCTTTTCATCATCCACAATAAGAATTTTAGGAATTGATTTCATATCACTTTTTTAAATTACAATAAAATTTGCTTTTTGTCCAGAATTTTCTGCAAGAAATTTGAAATTTAGGGTCAGATACTGTGGTCAAAGTCAACTCCCAAAACTCTCCCCTATTAACTTCTTTCCCCTTCATGGGCTAATAAGAGCAAAATATCATCCGCAGGCTTGTTTTTGAAAGATATATAATAAACCTAAACCATTAATCCGCCATTGATTTTAAGAGAAAATTCCGACTGCGATGATACCTCAAGGTTAACTTTCACCAACCTTCGATTTTTCAAGAGCACGCCGCGCAGCGCTGTCAGAGCCGTAAGCCCAAAGGGTGCGGAAACGGAGCAGCTTTGACAGCAAGCGAAACGGCGTGCTAAACTAGGGAACAGGTTGGGTAAAGGTAATATACATCTGCTTTTTTCAACAAGCTGTAAAGTATCAAGGTTGAGTTTAAAGCTATTTATAACCAAGCAGATTGTCTCCAATTTTTGACAAGTCTTTGCTTTTCGGATACTTCGCATCCCCTTTAAGAGGGAATTCTTCAATTGCCTCAATTTTATAAAACATAGCTATCGCTCTGGCGATTTTTGCCTCGCTTGATTTAAAGCTGCCTCAATAAAGTCCTTAAACAGGGGATGAGGAGCCATGGGTTTGGACTTAAACTCAGGGTGAAATTGACATCCAACAAACCAGGGATGGTCTTTTAGCTCTATTATCTCCACCAACTCTCCATCTGGCGATAAACCACTTATTACCAAACCATGTTGAGTTAAAATATCACCATATTTATTATTAAATTCATAACGATGGCGATGTCTCTCAGAAATTTTATTTTTCCTATAAGCCTTATAAGCAAAAGTGCCTTTTTTAAGATGGCATGGATAGGCCCCTAAACGCATAGTACCTCCT
>Ga0190331_1000056_pt1 | contig 18649 bp, 18 predicted proteins | sample 48720445_MG_FD_161681 | JGI IMG/M metagenome (GOLD analysis project Ga0190331, IMG submission 161681) | Hydrothermal vent sediment bacterial communities from Southern Trench, Guaymas Basin, Mexico - 4872-04-4-5_MG | ecosystem: Environmental > Aquatic > Marine > Hydrothermal vents > Sediment ... | reverse complement strand
TTCCACCTTTTCCAAAGATTCCTGTAAGCTCTCTGGATACCCACATCTTTGCATATCTTTCTCCTCAATCTTCAATAATCAAATATTTTGTTTCCTTGGGTTGCCAATGGGGATCATAAAGCTCAGGTTCCCATTCTCTTTCTGCATAGCGCTTTTTCATTTCCGCCTCAGATAAATTCATTAATTCATCTAACATCCAATCAAATTTTTTCTCTTTAATTTGTTTCACTCTTTTTTCTAAATGTATGGCCTTAGGCATAAGGTGTCTGGCATACAATCGCCTAGCTAACATGGCCACATGAAAATGTTGGATTTCTGCAGGACAACGCAGACTGCACATCCCACACATAATGCAACTATGAGACAATTCAGCACAAGTTTTTATGTCCCCTTTTACTAGAGCCTGAATATAATCCATAACTGGTATTTCCATGGGACAAGCCTTGGTGCAAGTATTACATGCCAAGCAACGAAATGTCTCTGGATATAACTTTTCAATGGTGGAGACATTTGGTTTTAGTTTATCAATATTATAAATACTCTTATTTGCAGGTACAAAGGGAATTTGAGTTAAATACATCTCAGGCTGGACAGTAGTCTGGCACGCCAGGCCAAAATGGAGACGGTAATCCCCTGCTAAACGAAAGACCGTTACACAAGCACCACAAACGCCTGCCCGACAGCCACACCCCCTTATATAACGATAACCCAGATACTCCAGGGCCTTCATAATAGTCAAACCTTCAGGTACTTTATAACGCTTACCCATCACATAAACAGCTATCTGTTTTGTTCCTGGTGGAACAATGGTGCGGTCGCCCTGGGTATATTGGAATTGAGGCATTGTTCACTCTCCTTCCTTTTTTATCCCTTTCCCATAATCATAACCATTTTTAAAAGCCTTTAAATTGAATTCCTCAGTGCCTTTAGGCACAGACATATTTAGTGCCTTTTCTGCCGCTTCTAAGCTAATATATGGAGTTAAGGCCACGAAAAAACCCAGCATAACAATATTAGCCACTACCGCCCGACCCAGTTGCTCAGCCATACGGGTGGCCGGTACCGCATAAACTTTCACTCCTTTGGGCAAAGCAGTGGGTTTAACTAAATCTTTATCCATAAATAATATACTATCTGGTTGAATCTCCTTTTTATATTTTCTAAATGCCCCCTGGGCCATAGTAATCATAACATCAGGTTTAGTAACATAAGGAAGGTCAATTGCTTCAGAAGAAATAATGATATTTGAACTAGAAGCACCCCCTCGGGCCTCAGGGCCGTATTCTTGGGTATAAACGGCCTGTTTCCCATCAAAAATACAAGCTGCTCTGCCTAAAATCAGTCCTAAAAGCCCAATGCCCTGTCCTCCCAGACCAGCAATTTTTATCTGGACGGGTCTAAACTTTTTAGCTGGTGGTCTTAGCTCAATCTTTTCTTCTTTTCCTTCCTCTGGTAATTCTACCTTCCCATCCCCCCTAAATTCAGAAATACCCAATTTCTTTGTCAATTGAGTCTGCATGGCTTCTAAATACCAAGGGGCAGTTCTGTCTACAAATACACCACAGACAATGGGAGTATCCATCTGAATAAGGGCCTGAGCAGGATCAGGGTTGGTCTCAACTACAGTATGCTCTAAAAAAAATTTCACCATGGCCTTTCCTGTCCTCAATTTGTTCCGCCGTCCCCAATTGACAGGACAGGCTGAAATCACTTCTATAAAACAAAATCCCTTTTTATGCATAGCTTCTCGGATGGAATTTTTGATATAATGGGCATGGGCAGAAGTCCAACGGGCAACATAACTAGCTCCACATGCCTCCATGAGATAAGGTAAATTAAATGGCATTTCATAATTTCCATAGACAGAAGTGCTAGACCAAGTCCGAAGTGGAGTAGTGGGCCCCATTTGTCCACCCGTCATCCCATAGGTAAAATTGTTTATACAAATTACTTTAATATCGATATTACGTCTGGCAGCATGAATGAGATGATTGCCACCAATGGCGGCTAAATCTCCATCACCGCTAAAAACAATCACATGTAAATCTGGATTGGCCAGTTTAAGTCCCGTAGCAAAAGCAACCGGACGGCCATGAGTAGTATGGAATCCATCTAATTTAAAATACCCCGCCGCCCTTCCTGAACAACCAATGCCAGAGACAATGGATACCTTATCTAAATCAACCTCTTCTTCCATCAATGCTTCAGCCAAGTTGGCCATAGTGGTGCCAACACCACAACCACTACAAAGTATATGCGGCATACGCTCCTTACGGGTGAGGATTTCAAGGGGATGCTTCTTTTCCATAAATTTCTCCTATTTTAAAGACTTTTTTATTGCCTTCCATACCTCCTGTGGATTATGAATATGTCCTCCAGCATGAGGTACTAAAACGGCCTTACATTGCCCCTGAACTGCCCTTTCTACTTCAAAAACTATTTGACCTAAGTTGTTTTCTACTACTATAAAAGCCTTTACTTGCTTGGCCAATTCTCTGACCCTTTCTTCTGGGAAAGGCCAAATGGTGATTAATCTTAATAACCCTACTTTTAATCCCTCTTTTCTAGCTTGTTCTAAAATATAACGGCAAATCCGGGCGGAAATCCCAAAACTTACCAATATAACTTCTGCATCTTCTGTGTATATCTCTTCGATTTCAATAATTTTAGGAGCATTTTTTCTAATTTTATTCACCAGCCTGGTTACTAATTTATTTTGTGCTTTATCATTCAGGGCAGGATAGCCCTTTTCATCATGGGTAAGACCGGTTACATGAACGCGATAACCCTCGCCAGCAACAGGCATCTCAGGAACCAGGTCTTTTCCTGCCTTAAAAGGTAAAAATTCCTCTGGAGGTATGGTTGGTCTTTTGCGAGAAATAAGTTCAATTTTTTCCTTAGGTGGGATTACTACCCGTTCCCACATGTGACCCACTACTTCATCCATAAGGACAATAACCGGAACCCGCCATCTTTCTGCCAGATTGAAGGCCTTAATGGCAAAATCAAAGCATTCTTGAGCAGAAGAAGGAGAAATAGCAATGATTTCATAATCTCCATGACTTCCCCATCGGGCTTGCATCACATCGGCCTGCCCTACTAAAGTAGGCAATCCTGTAGAGGGTCCTCCCCTTTGAACATTAACCACCACACAAGGTGATTCTGTCATGGCAGCTAAACCTATATTTTCTTGCATAAGGCTAAAACCAGGACCAGAGGTAGCAGTCATGGGTTTGGCTCCACCCCAAGCAGCACCCACCAACGCTGCCATGGAACCCAATTCATCTTCCATCTGGATATAGATACCACCCACTTGAGCTATTCTAAAGGACATCCTTTCAGCAATTTCATTGGAAGGAGTAATGGGATAACCCGCATAAAAACGGCACTCAGCCGCAATAGCTCCTTCCACACAAGCATAATTGCCACTTAAAAAGTGAATTCCAGTTAATACATCTTTAGCCATATTTTACTCCTGTTTTTCTACAAAAATAGCAAAATCAGGGCATACCTCCTGACAAAATGAGCAAAGGATACACTCATTTTCCATTCCGGGTTTTACCACTGGATAGTGATAACCCTTTTCATTATAATCCTCAGAAAATTCTAAAATTTGTTTAGGACAATATTCAATACATAATTCACATCCCTTACAACGTTCGGCGAAAATGATCACTCTTCCTTTAGGAATTTTGAATTTAGCCAGATTTAATGGCTTTCTCACTGCCATCTATTTTATCCTCTAATAATGCCCTTAATTGCGTTGACAATTGTTCATAGGTAAATCCCGCCACATTTATGGCATGTTCTTCACAAATAGCCATGCAAACCCCACATCCTTGACACAATGCCTCTTCTACATGAGCATGTCTCTTTTTGCCCTTTCCTACCATGGTAATAGCCTTAAATGGACAGGCCTTCTGGCAAAGTCTACATGCCTTGCATAATTCTTCATTTACATGAGCCACAATGGGTTCTAAAGCTGCCTCTTTATGAGAAAGTAGAGATAACACCTTACTGGCAGCGGCACTGGCCTGGGCAACGGTCTCAGAAATGTCCTTTGGGGCCTGGACAGCCCCGGCCAGATAAACACCCAAACTCACAGATTCCACAGGCCTTAATTTTGGGTGAATCTCACTCATAAAACCAAATTCATCTACAGGGGACTTTAATAGCTTTGCCAGTTCTTGTGTTCCTTTAGAAGGAACAATAGCTGGAGCCACCACTACCAAATCTGCTTCAATTTCCACAGATTTCCCACTCAAGGTATCTACTCCTAAAACAACCATTTTCTCATTATGCCGAAAGACTTTAGAGACCTTGCCTCTCAAATAAAGCACTTTTTCCTCACCCATCACCCTTTGCACAAATTCTTCATAGCGTTTTCCTGCTGCCCGCACATCAATGTAAAATACACAAGCTTCTCCGTCAGGCACCAGATGTTTATAGGTCAAAGCATGTTTTGCTGTGTACATGCAACAAATTTTAGAACAATAGGGACGACCATGTTCTGGATCCCTAGAGCCGGCACATTGAATAAATACCACTCTTTTGGGGACTTTACCATCAGAAGGTCTTTTTATCACTCCTCCTGTAGGTCCAGAAGCAGAAGCCAGACGCTCAAAATCAAGACTGGTAATCACATCTTCATATTCGCCTCCACCATATTCCTTCAGGGCATCTAAAGATAACAATTCATATCCCGTAGCTACTACAATGGCCCCTACCTGAATTTCTACTTCTTCTGGCTCCATAAGAAAGTTAATGGCCTTGGGGCCACAGATTTTAAAACACTGCTCGCAAACAATTAACTTCTCATCGTTCAGACAGTGCTCTAAATCAACAGTATAAACTAGAGGCACGGCCTGAGGAAAGGGCACATAAATGGCCTTTCTGGCTCCCAGACCTTGGTCAAATTCATTGGGCACAATCACCGGACAGACATCTACACAATCGTTACATCCGGTGCACTTCTCCGGAACCACATAGCGAGGTTTTTTCTCTAATGTCACTTTAAAGTTACCTATCACTCCTTTTACCTTTTTTACCTCAGTATAGGTAAAAACATGAATGTTTTTATGATGAGCTGCTTCTACCATCAGTGGAGTTAAAATACAAGAGGAACAATCCAGAGTAGGAAAGGTCTCACTCAATTGGGCCATGTGCCCACCCAAAGAAGGAGTTTTTTCCACCAGATAGACTTCAATCCCCCCTTGAGCGATATCCAAGGCTGCCCTAATCCCTGCTATGCCACCACCAATTACTAGAACTTTGCGGGTTAAAGGGACCTTTATGGGTTTTAGCGGTTGAGCATTTTTTAGCTTAGCTAATGCCCCTTTAATCAAAGAGATAGCCTTTTTTGTGGCTTTTTCTGGATGATGTTGGTGCACCCAAGAACATTGTTCTCGGATGTTAGCAATTTCAAGGAGATAACGATTGAGACCAGCCGCTTCTACCGCCCGGCCAAAAGTCACTCCATGCAAAGAAGGAGTGCAAGCAGCAATCACTATATGGGTGAGATTTAATTCTTTAATCTTTTCTTGGATGGTGAGTTGACCAGGCTCACTGCAGAGATAAATATAATCTGTGCAAAGGACTACATCTTTTATCTGACTAATTTCATCTACAACTTTTTTCACATCCACACTTCCAGCAATATTTCTCCCACAATGGCAGACAAAAACACCTATTCTCATCTAAACTCCCAGCGCCTGTGACATTATTTCAGTAAAATATCTCACTGGTATTTTTTTAAATTCAGGATAAATCTTTTTTATATTTTTTTGCCTATCTTTTAAGTTAAAATAACAAAGGGGACAACTAGTAACTACTAATTCAGCCCTATTCTCTCTAGCATTTTCTAAAATATGATAAACCCTGCGGGCCACTATTTCTGGTTTAACGGCAGTATGATATGAACCACAACACTCCGTCTTATAGGGAAAATAAACTGGTTTGGCTCCTAAAGCCTCCATCAATTCTTCTAAAATAGTTGGTTGCTCATAATTATCTATCCCTACTTCTTTGGGGCGCAATAATAAGCAACCATAATAACAGGCAATTCTTAGCCCTGAAAGTCCATTTTTTACTACTTCTTTAATTTTCTCAGTCCCTACTTTTTTTAATAAAGTTAAAAAGTGTTTTACTTCTATCTCTGCTTTATAATCTGGCTGCTCAGAGATAAATTGATTGATTTTTTGCAACTTTTCTTTATCTTTTTTTACAAACAAATTGGCTTGAGACAAAGTATTATAGCACATAGCGCATAAAGTCATTACTTCATTATGGCCTGTAGTTTGAACCTGAAGAAGATTCCTTATAGAAGCCAATTGTTTTATCAAATCGTCTTGCGCCAGAGAATAAACTGTTCCACAGCAATACCATTGGGGCATTTCCTTTATCTTCATTCCTAAGGCCTCAGCTACCTTTAGGGCAGAATCTTCTAAAGGTTTTGCCGTGGTCTTTAAAGTGCAACCAGGGAAATAAATCATCTCTTTCATTTCTTTAGGCTGTAAACTTCCTTAACGCACTAATCAAGGCAATCTGGGGTAAAGATTCTTTTACCATTTCTTCCAGCCTCACATAATCTTGGTTTTGCTCTCTTAAAATCACCAACCTTATGGCCTCCATTAGCCTAGACAAATTTACTCCTTTTGGACATTTAGCACCACAAGTGTAACAAGATGCACAAAGCCAGATAGTGCGTGTATTTATTACTTCTTCCATGGCCCCTAATTGTAATAATCTGATTACCTGATTGGGTAAAATATCCATCTCTGAAACCATAGGACAACCGGCAGTACACATCCCACATTGATAACAAGCAAATACATTTTCACCACTGATTTCTTCTATTTTTTGTAAAATGTGTTTGTTTTTTTTAAGGACAAGGCGCAAGTTGATACAACCTCCTTCCCATTTCATATAAATCGTTTCCCTCTATATCATTAGCCACAAACAAAGGCAACCTTTTCACCTTTAATTCATAAATCGCCTCTGCTCCTAGTTCGGGATAGGCAATGATTTTGGCCTCATAAATACATTGAGACAGTAATGCCCCTGCCCCTCCTATAGTTACAAAGTAAACAGCCTTATATTTCTTAATGGCTTCTATCACTTTTTTACTTCTTTTACCCTTACCAATCATTCCTTTCAGACCACTGGCTAACAAAGTAGGGATATAAACATCCATACGAGAACTAGTAGTAGGTCCTGCGGATCCAATGGGACGGCCTGGTGGAGCTGGGGTAGGCCCTACATAATAGATAATTTGCCCCTTTAAAGAAAAGGGTAATGGCTCATTTTTTTTAATCAATTCAACTAACCTTTTATGGGTAGCGTCCCTCGCCGTATAAACAGTCCCACTAATAAACACTTCATCCCCAGCCTTTAAATTAAGCAATAATTCGTCCCTTAAAGGCGTCTTGATTTGCATATCATCCTCTTAAAAATTTTTAGTTAGGAGGTAGTGTTTCGTCCCCCTGCCTGTGCGTGACCGCACACCACCAAGAAATATAGCGGATTAAAAAATAAAAGCCTTTATATGTTAAGGTAAATCCCATTTAATTTCCTTAAACTATTAAATTACTATGGTCTTCAACCTATGGGCATGGCATTGCACATTCACACCCACAGGCAGGCTAGCAATATGGCATGGATGCGTTTCTATATGAACATCCAAACAAGTAATTCTTCCTCCTAAACCCAAAGGACCATAGCCCAAATTATTAAACATTTCTAGCCACTTCTCTTCTAATTGAGCTAAAGTTTTATCTTTTGCCCTCTCGCCAACAGGACGTAATAATGCCTTTTTGGCTAAAAAGGCTGCTTTATCTATGGTGCCTCCAATACCTACCCCTACAATTAGCGGGCTACAGGTATTAACCGCTGCTCTTTCTATAGTTTGGCAGACAAATTGTTCAATACCTTTAAGCCCGGCGGCTGGTGTCAACACCGTGGCGGTGGACATATTTTCACTGCCGGCTCCTTTGGGCATAACGGTAATCTTCACTTTATCACCAGCCACTATTTCAAAATGGATAATAGCAGGTGTATTATCACCTGTATTTTCCCTACTCAAGGGATGACACACCGATTTCCGTAAATATCCTTCCTTATAACCCTGCCTTACTCCTTCTTGAATAGCTCCTTTTAAATCTCCTCCTATAAAGTGAACATCTTGTCCTATTTCTAAATAAACTAAAGTTATACCTGTATCTTGGCAAAGGGGAATCCCTTCATTTTTGGCTATCTTTTCATTTTCTAACAATTGTTTTATCACCTTCTTACCTATTTCTGATTCCTCCTTTTCTTCAGCTCGTTTTAGTACCTTAATTATATCTTCATTAAGGGAAATACAGCTTTCTCTACAAAGCCTTTTTATCAATTTAGTTATTTCTGTTACTGCAATTTCTCTCATAATTCTATACTAGCTAGCATCTCTTTTACTGCTTGGGCCGCGGCCTGTAAATGGTTTTTTTCCTCTTCAGTAAGGTTTATTTCTAAAATCCTCTTTATCCCATTTTTACCCAATACTACCGGCACCGCTAGGGTGCAATCTTGGATACCATATTCGCCGGTAAGAAACACAGCAGCAGGAAAGACTTTATTTCTATCTTTAAGGATAGCCTCAATCATCTCAGCTACGATAGCCCCAGGACCATAAAAGGCACTGCGTGTTTTTAATAAAGAAACTACTTCTGCCCCTGCCTCTCTGGTTCTCTTTTCTATCTTTTCTAGGGTCTCTTCATCCAGCAATTCTTTTACGGGAATCCCACATACATTGGCCAACCGCATTAAAGGAAGCATATTATCTTTGCCATGGGCTCCAATCACCATCGCCATCACATCCTCGGCTGAAACCCCCACTGCTTGAGCAATAAAACTTTGAAGCCTAATGGAATCCAAAGTGCCTGACAATCCTATTACCCGGTTCCTTGGCAAACCGCTTTTTTTATAGGCTATGTGTGTTAAGACATCTACAGGATTGGCTACCACCATAATAACCGCCTCAGGAGAATATTTCATGGATTTACTGACTACATCTCTCATAATTTTGGCATTAGTAGAAAGCAAATCCTTCCGAGACATGCCTGGTTTACGTGCTATCCCAGCAGTAATAACTACCATATTGGAATCTACAGTTGAAGCATAATCATTAGTTCCCTCAATTACTCCATGGAATTTATATATGGGGGAGGCGTGTAGTAAATCAAGGGCCTTTCCCTGTGGTATTCCCTCAACTACATCTAAAAGCACAATATCAGCGGCATCCCTTTGTGCTAAATTCTGGGCGACTATTGCACCCACTGACCCTGCACCAATAATACTTACTTTATGTCTTTTCATCGCTCTCTCCTTTTTTATTGATAACTCTGCCACTTACTTTCTAAATTGGGGCTTTGAATAGTCTCCATTAAATAATCGGTAAACGCTGCTCCTGTAGCTCCGTCTGCCCTTCCTGTAATTACCAGCTTCTTTTCATATTGACCACAAATATCCAAGGCCATTTCCAACCTCTTGGCCTTATCTAAGAAACCAATATGGTTTAAAAGCATAGCAGTAGCTCGCAATAAACTAGAGGGGTCAGCATATTGAGCTCGTCCTTCTTCCACCATCCTGGGAGCTGTGCCATGTATAGCTTCAAACATGGCATATCTCTTACCAATATTAGCTCCTGCCGCTGTTCCCACCCCTCCTTGAAACTCTGCTGCTTCATCTGTAATTATATCTCCGTAAAGATTGGGCAATACTATCACTCTAAACTGAGTTCTTCTTTTAGGGTCTACCAGCTTAGCTGCCATAATATCAATAAACCAATCATCCCATTCTACTTCAGGATATTCCTCTGCTACTTGTTCAGCCACAGAAAGAAATTTGCCATCGGTGGCTTTTATAACATTTGCCTTCGTTACCACGGTTACTTTATTGATTTTATTTTTCCTGGCATAATCAAATGCCATTCTTATAATTCTTTCAGCACCTTGGGTAGTGATAACTTTAAAATCAACAGCCAGGTCTTCCGTGACATTTATCCCTCTTTTCCCTAGCACATATTCTCCTTCTGTATTCTCTCTGAAAAATATCCAATCTATCCCTTCACTTGGCACTTTCACTGGTCTTACATTGGCAAATAAGTCAAGCTCCCGTCGCATGGCCACATTCGCACTTTCAATATTAGGCCATTTATCTCCTTTCTTTGGTGTGTATAATGGCCCTTTCAATAAGACATGACATTTTTTAATCTCATCCAAGACATCATCTGGTATGGCCTTCATGGCCTTAACACGATTCTCTATAGTAAGACCTTCTATGATATTCAATTCCACTTTCCCATCCTCAAGTTCATCTTTTAAAAGAAATTCTAACACACGTTTAGCTTCCTTGGTAATATATGGTCCAATGCCATCACCACTAATGAACCCTATTATAATGGGTTTTAGTGTAGAATAGTCAATCCAATCTTCTCCTTTCTTCATATGTTCCACTCTTTCAAGCTGTTCTTGTAATAATTTTCCAAAATGTTCCTTTGCTTTTTCAATTGCCTCAACCATGAGTTTCCTCCTTTTTTAACTTACACATTTTATTGGTTAAAAACCTAACCATACTTACTAAATCATCTATCAATTCCTCTGTTTGTTCCCAATTTTTTGTTCTATTAGGTATTTCAATATTTACACCGCACTTGGTGAAATAGGCGTAGAGATATCCCACACCAAATCTTGCTAAACGGTCTTCACTCTCTACTACAATCTTTTCAAACTCACCTCGTTTAGCTGCATTCATCAATCTTTGCAATCCCTTTCTTTTTTCATTAATGCCACTTGCGATTTCAGCTACTTCTAAGGCCACTTCATATCCTCTCTTTTGGCAATATCTATATAATTTTTCCTTTTGTTTCTCTAAGTAATGCACATGCTTTTTGGTTGCTATGCGCGTATAGATTGCCACTCTTGGCCTTTCTTCCATTTAATCTCCAGCTTCTCCTATTACCCTAGGTGGTTCGACTTTAAATAACACATCATCCCAGGGATGGCGATAAAGACCGGCCTTTAAGCGTTTCTGGTCCAAAACATGGGCGATAATCCCCATACTTCTACCTAGGACAAAAATGGCATTTAAGGTGCCAGCATCCACAATTTCATCTATTTCTTCGGGACTAAAACCACAGCTATTAAGCATATCCACAAATAGCACCCCAATACAACCATCTACATTCAAAATCAAATTCCCCCGTTTGGTAGTAGTAATTTTTTCTACCTCTAAGGCATAGTCTAGATATTTTGTTTGAGGAAAATGTGTTTTAGCATAGTTTTTTAGCAATTCCACTCTTTTATCAGGATTACGGACACTTTTTATCCTATGACCAATACCTGGAATAAGAATGCCTGCTGCTTTCATTTCATTTACCATCTGTCGTGATGTCTTATTTTCATTATAGAATTTGCGAAAATAATAAGCAGCCCCATCAATTGCTCCTCCAAAACGGGGACCAATAGTTAAAAGGCCACTCACTAATGAAGCAACCAAATCCTTGCCTGCTCTAGCAGTAACAATGGCATTATGTGCACCAGAAACACAGGGGCCATGGTCAGCTACAATCTTTAAACACATTTCTATAAAATTACTGGCCCACTTAGGCAACTTGCATTTTAACCATAGAAGTCCTATTACCTCACCTAAACTATAATTTTTCTCAATCACTTCTGTTAAGGGTACACCTCCATACAAAACATCTTCTCCACGTTCATCGCTAACGGTGCAGATGAAATTTGTTGGTCTTCTGACTGTGCCTTTGGCTAGAGCATTAGGGAAGTCTTCAGGCACAGGCGGAGGCTCTGGTTCTGAAATTTCAGGAATAAGCCCTTTCTTTTTTAATTCATTAAAGGTTTCTCTAATTACCCTTCTCAACTCATCAAAGGACCGGGGAACAATGGCACCTGCTTCCTTTAAGGCCTCGTTTTTAGCGTCTGCGGTTTCTTTCTCGCTCCTAGCTACTGACTTAGCATGGCCAAATTGGACTTCAGTAGCAAAAAGCTTTGAACAGGTGCCGATACTCCAGGCAACTACTGGTTTTTTTATTTTACCCGCCTTTAGGGCCTCTGCTACTACATATTCATCTCCTCCTCCAATTTCCCCTAAAAGCACAATCATTTTTATATCAGGATTGGCTTCATATCTGAGGCAATGGTCAATAAAAGTAGAACCTGGATAGAGGTCACCACCAATGGCTACACCTTCATATACTCCATCTGTGGCCTGAGAGATAATGTTATTTAACTCATTAAAAAGACCACCTGAAACAGAAACAAATCCTACTACTCCTGGGCGATAAAGCTTACACCGAATAATGTTCTCCAATGTACCAGCAGCATTACCAATCTTAAAGGCTCCTGCCACAATGGCTCCTACTGTAGATGGACCAATAATCCATTTTCCTTTCTCTTTAGCAATGGCCGCCATTTCTCTGGCATATCTTTCTGGTATACCCTCAGCAATAATGGCAATGGTGCGAATAGAATCGGTTTCCAAGGCCTGCATGGTAGTGGGGTATGCAGAACGATAAGAGGAAAAATTAATCACTACATCTGCTTGAGGATGCTTGGCCACCGCCTCTTCAAAATGCCGATAAATAGGGATTAAGATTTCTTTATTACCAAAAAAACACTTGTGAAGGCCATTATTCCTTGTAGGAGCAACAATGGCAGCTACACTGGGTGTTTCCCTTTGGCATATATAGTCAAAATCCAGCATCCTTTGAATAGCCCTTACCTGATAACCATAAAAAATAGCCTGGGTATTTCTATCAAATAATAAATAATCTGGTTTCTGAGGTTGCATCATTAACCTCCTTAAGCAGCTTTTTTTTCTTCTAAGGCCAACTTTACTACCCTAGTCATATGGGCCTCGGGACCATAGACATCTATCGGCAAACCCAATCTTTCACACGCCTCTCTTATTCTAGACAATCCCTTTTCATAATTGGGTCCACCCCGACGTACATAAATCTTGGCATTAACGGCCTTTAACCTATCTGCATAATCTTCCAATGCTTTGATAATGCCATCAAAGGTCTTGGCTACATCGGTAAAATTAGCAATTCCACCTCCAATAATAAGCACCTTTGGTCTTCCCTCTTTATCGGGTTCTCTAGTCATTAAATCTAAAATAGTCTTGGCATATTCATATGTTTCATCAGTAGTAGGATTTCCACTATATTCCCCATAATTTGCTAATTCATGAGCAAACCCCAAGTCAGATACAGTGTCTGTATAGACTACACTTGCTCCACCTCCAGCCACCATGGTCCAGATACGTCCGTGTGGATTTAAGACGGTAAGTTTTAAAGAAGACCCACTACCTGCATCCAATTTTTGAATATAACGCTCTTCTGGTCTGTATTTTCGGCCAAAAGGAGTGGGAAACTCAATATCCCCCCATTTTTCTGCACACTCAAAATGGGCTGTGTCATCCAGACGAGCCACTGCATCCAGGGGATAGAGCATGTTATTTTTGATAGTAAGGGGATTAAATTCCAGATAAGTAAAGTGATAATCAACAAAAAACTGATAAATGCTTACTACAAATTGAACAAAGGCTTCCTTTTCCAGAATACCTTTGGGCAAATTTTTTTCAATAAGAGTTTTTAGCTTTTTATCTCCTAAAACAGGTACACATACTTGTTTTACCCTATCCCACATCTCTTCAATTTCTATCCCACCTTCATCAGACATATAAATCATGTCTCCTTCTCTTTCCATGGTGATGGCCAAATAATATTCACCTTCATGAGGAATAAAAGGCTCTACCAAAAAGTGAGTTAATTTATCAGAAACTTTACCAATAGTTATCTCTTTATCCATTTTTTCCTTAATCCAATCTTTGACTTCTTTTAAAGAGGCATTCACCAATACCAAACCATGTTTTCCCCTTTTACCAAAGAGTTGGTCAGGTTTGGCTACCAATTTTTCCTTTTTCAACCAGGCATTGGCCTCCTCTAGTTCTTTCCAGTTTGTGTCAGGTGTTACTAATACCGCCTTGAATGGGTAGTCCAAACCTTTTTCTAATAAATACTTAGCCAATAACTTTTTGGCATGGAATTCTCTAATAGCCTTTTGTGCCATAATCTTACCTCCTTAAAATGCCTTAAGAACATCAAATAAACTAGCGATACCTACCAGTTTATCTTCTTTTTTTACCAATACCCGGGACACTCCTTTTTCTGCCATAAACTCCGCTGTCTCCTTTACATCCATATCAGGAGAAACATAAATGGCAGGACGGCTCATGATATCCTTTACTTCTACAACTTCAGGGTCTAAACCTTTAGCAATCACCTTATAGACCACATCCCGAACAGTTATTAATCCATAAGGTTCATTTTTATCTGCCCTTTCTACAATTAAAGAGCGAATCTTAAAGTGTTTCATCTTTGAAATCACCCATGAGATAGTAGTGCTTTCTTCCACTCTTACCAAATCTTTTGTCATTATATCAGTAACTTTCATAACCATTCCTCCTAAGCTTTGCTTTTCATGTAGGCCAAAGTCCCACCTGCTAATAATATTTCCTTTTCCCTTTCAGATAATTTATAAGTCACTTCAATCTTTGTTCCCTTGGTTTTATTAACCACAATCAAGTCTTCTCCTGCCTTTATTTTCTCTCTAATATCAGGAATCTCCAGCTCATCACCCTGTCCAATGGCTTCATAGTCAGCAGCGGTTTTAAACAATAAGGGAGCTATACCAAAATTCACTAAATTGGCTGCATGTATTCTTTCAAAGGACTTGCTAATAATAGCCTTCACTCCTAAATACATAGGACAAATAGCCGCGTGTTCTCTCGAAGAACCCTGTCCATAACTCAAGCCACCAACAATAATATTATGTTTCCCTTGTTCTTTATATGTCTTGGCCCGTTTATGAAATTCAGGATCAATTACTTCAAATACAAACTCGGCATATTTGGGTACATTTGAACGATACTTCATGCGACTGCCTGCAGGAATAATATGGTCAGTAGTAATTTCATCCCCCACTTTTATAGTGACAATTCCTTCTATCTTCTCTGGCATAGGTTCATTTTTAGGTGGTTCACCAATATTTGGACCGCGGTAAATCTCTATCTTTTCTGGTTCAGAGGCAGGATGGATAAACATCGCATCATCAATTAAAAATTGCTCTGGCATCTCAATCTCAGGATAAGTTATATCCAATGTGCGGGGGTCGGTTATTTGTCCGGTAATTACCGCTGCTGCCGCTGTCTCAGGACTTACTAAATAAACTTGAGCACTCTTTGTGCCACAACGGCCTAAGAAATTCCGATTTATAGTGCGCAGTGAAATTCCGTTACTCCTTGGAGCTTGACTATTTCCAATACAAAAGCCACAGGCACATTCCGCAATTCTGGCTCCAGCCGCAACTAGCTTATCCAAAGCACCATTTTTAGCCAGCATGCGTAAGACCTGCCTGGAACCTGGTGCCACCACAAAACTGACATCAGGATGGCACTTTTTTCCATCTAGTATTTGAGACACAATCATCAAATCTCGATAAGAAGAGTTGGTGCAACTACCAATACAGACTTGATCTACTGGGAGACCTGCTACTTCTTCTACCTTTTTAACATTACCAGGGCTATGTGGACAGGCAATAAGTGGAACCAGCTCATTTAAATTAATTTCTACCTCTTTATCATAGTGTGCATCCTCATCAGGTGAAAGAGGCGTCCAGTTAATCTCTCTGGCCTGTGCCCTTAAAAATTTTCTGGTGTTCTCATCACTAGGAAACAGAGAAAAAGTCACTCCACATTCAGCACCCATATTGGTAATAGTAGCCCGTTCAGGCACCGTAAGCGTTTTAACCCCATCTCCTGTATATTCAAACACGCAACCCACATTGCCTTTTGTGCCAAATATTTCTAACACCTTTAACACTACATCCTTGGCACTTACCCAAGGGGGCAATTTTCCACCAAGATTCACCCCAATTACCTTTGGACAAATCATACAAAAAGGGCCTCCGGCCATGGCCACAGCTACATCTAATCCGCCAGCACCAATACCTACCATTCCTACTCCGCCGGCGGTTGGAGTGTGACTGTCTGAACCCAATAAAGTTTCCCCTGGCCTCGCAAAACGTTCCAAGTGAACCTGATGGCAGATACCATTGCCTGCCCTAGAAAGGATGATGCCATATTTAGCCGCTATGGTCTGAAGATATTTGTGGTCATCAGGATTCTCAAAACCTGCTTGAATAGTGTTGTGGTCAATATAACTCACTGAAAGTTTGGTCTTTACGCGCGGAATACCCATGGCCTCAAACTGGAGATAACACATAGTGCCAGTAGCATCCTGGGTTAAAGTTTGATCTATAGCGATAGCTATTTCTTCACCTGGTTTATACTTCCCTGAAACTAAGTGCGCTTCTAAAATCTTTTGGGTCAATGTCTTTCCCATTCTTATCACTCCTGTTTTTTTCAGATCCTAACACAGTTTTTCTCTTAATACAGATTAAAACAGATAAACTGTCTTCTACTCACGATAGAGGATTAAAACAGAGACATAAACGGATTAGAAAATAGCAAAAGATAACAAAAAAATTTATTTTAGACCATTCACTTGAAAATCAAGCTATCTTGTCTCCAAAAAAATACCATTTGAAGATACTTATACCCAACCTACTCTCTAGTTTAGCACGCTGTTCCGTTTTCGCACCCTTTGGGCTTACATATTTTCTTATTCCACTTATTGAACACCAAAAATCCTTAATTCATCCCTGCCTGTCGGCAGACATCAATGTTTTTAAAGATTAACGCTTAAATTTTGGGGATTGACCCTTAATTTATTCAGTGGCATGATATTTTTAAATTAGAAATAAAGAGGCAAAAAATGGGTTTAAATCATGCTATTTTATTACTTTCCTGTCCTGACAGAAAGGGAATAGTTGCCTCGGTTTCCCAGTTTATTTATGAACATAATGGCAATATTGTCCATGCTGAGCAATATACAGATACTAAAAAGGGGCAGTTTTTTATGCGGATTGAATGGGAATTAGATGATTTTGATTTAGGGAAAAAAGAAATCCCTGAAGCATTTAGTCCTTTGGCCCAGCAGTTTCAAATGAAGTGGATGTTATGTTTTACTGATTATGTGCCTAATGTAGCTATTTTTGTTTCCAAAGCACCTCATTGTTTATATGAAATCTTATTAAGGCATAGTGCTGGGGAAATACCTGCCAATATCAAACTTATCATTAGCAACCATCCTGATTTACGCCCCGTAGCGGAAACCTTTGGTACTCCTTTTTATTTCTTCCCCATTACACCAGAAACAAAATCAAGTGTAGAAAAGCAAGAATTAGCTATTTTAAAAAAGCACCATATAGATTTGATAATCCTCGCTCGATATATGCAAGTTCTCACTCCTGAATTTATCGCCCATTATCCTAATCGGATTATTAATATCCATCACTCTTTTCTGCCTGCCTTTGTGGGTTCCCGACCTTATCATCAGGCTAGAGAACGAGGAGTAAAAATTATAGGTGCTACTAGTCATTATGTCACCCCGGAACTTGATGCCGGACCTATTATCGAGCAGGATGTGATTCGAGTTAGCCATAGGGATTCAGTAGAAGATTTAATCCGTAAAGGAAGAGATATAGAAAAGCTAGTGTTAGCTAGGGCTATAAAATTACATTTAGAAAACAGAATAGTGGTATATGAAAATAAAACCATCATTTTTGACACTTAACAGCTTGTTGAAAAAAGCAGATGTATATTACCTTTACCCAACCTATTTCCCTAGTTTAGCACGCCGTTTTCCGTTTCCGCATCCTTTGGGCTTACGGCTTTGGCGAAAGCCACTCTGAAAGGGCCTGGTCTTGATGGCTTAACGGAGCAAGCTGCTGAGCTATAAATAAATAGGTTGGTGAAGTTAACCTTGAGGTATCATCGCGGTTGGAATTTTCTCTAAAAATCAATGGCGGATTAATGGTTTAGGTTTATTATTTTTCAAAAACAATCCTGTTTGCTTCAGCAGGCCTGCGGATAATATTTTGCTCTTGTTAGCCCATGAACGACTCTGAGAAAAAAATGACTTTTTCAACAGCCTGTAAAGATAGACAACGAATAGAAAGTAAATTAGAAATCACAAAAAGAAGACTTCAAATGGGGTAGTGAGATACAATCAAAAGTGTCTGTTTTTAAATTAAAGAAAATTGCTATAACTTTTCTTGCACTGACTGAACTTTGTTTTCTATAGTAGCAGGTTTATCACGACGGTCATCAATTTTTATGGTAGTAACTACACGCTGAACATCTTTTTTGAAACAGGCTTCGTGCATTTGCCGTACTGTATCCATAATAGTATCCAAATCTCCCTCTATCACTGTTCCCATGGGTGTGATAGTGTATTTTAATCCCGATTTTTGTAAAGGTTTAAGACTTACTGCTATATGTTCACTTACACTGGGTGTAGATGTGCCTAATGGAATAATACTAACCTCAACTAAAGCCATATTTACCCTCCTTAATTAAACTTACGGACAAAAACCCCCATTGCGACAGCCATACTGAGAACGATTGGAGCTGGGAGGTAAAAGGCTTATGGCTTTATTTACTGCTTCTTGGGGAGTAGAGACATATTGGATTT
>Ga0190331_1000052_pt1 | contig 19117 bp, 18 predicted proteins | sample 48720445_MG_FD_161681 | JGI IMG/M metagenome (GOLD analysis project Ga0190331, IMG submission 161681) | Hydrothermal vent sediment bacterial communities from Southern Trench, Guaymas Basin, Mexico - 4872-04-4-5_MG | ecosystem: Environmental > Aquatic > Marine > Hydrothermal vents > Sediment ... | reverse complement strand
AAAACATAATATACCCACGCCTGTGAATGAAACCTTAGTGAGGCAATTGAAATTTTTATCAACACCGATATTAGGCTACTCCATTTCGTTTTAAGCCCCACTTTTTACAAACTCACAGAACGCGTTTCAACTCGGTTATACTCCTCACTATGTATGTAGGCTCAGGCTCAAGTTCAGGCTCAAGCTTAGATTCAGGTTCTTTTTCGCTTCTCCCATCGTTACTGATGAGTATCGAATCTATACCTGCACGCTTCGCAGCCAGTACCCCTACCGGGCTATCATCCACCAGTATCGCCGCTCTTCTCTGGATGTCCAGCTCTGCCAGCACCTTATTTATGTAAAATGGACTTGGCTTTCTGTCGCTCAGACTCTTCAAGTCGCTCCTTCTTCCATACCATATCCTGAAATAGGGTCTCAACCCGAAGTACTCAACAGCGAAGTCCACACATGCCTGCTGCGAATCGCTCACCACAGCAAGCTGGTATTTCCGGCTGAGATACTTTATTACAGACTCAGAACCTTTACAGAGATTTATCTCTCCTCGCTGTATCGCTTTTATCTTCGCTTCTATAACATCGCGCTCCCTCATCGCCCAGAAGTCTTCGCAATCCAGGTTGAATCTATCACAGAATTGTCTTACCCCCTTTTCACCATCAGAGTGGAGAGGCATCAAGAAATAGGTATCTATCTCTTCTATACTGAGTTGCAGCCCATAACGGCTCAGTGTCCTCTTGAATGCTTCATACGCCCACTCATGCTCTATCTTGCCAATGCCGCGGGAGTCCAGAAAGGTACCATCCATATCGAGTATGACAAGTCGGTGCCGGGTCATAGCCATAGGTCTTATGTCTTAGGTCTTGCGTCTTATCTTTATTATCTCATCTCAACTCAACTGCCTCGGCTTCGGCTCCTCTTCTGTGTCCATTTCACACGCCTCCTTTTCCTGCCCAGCTTTATCATATTTCGCTCGCATTTGGAACTGCAGAAGTATAACACAGTACCGTCACGTCTCACAAACATCTTACCTCTACCTGGTTCTATCGGTAAATTACAGAACGAACATTTCCTCTCCATTATCTTATCATCACCTCATCACCACATTCATCGTTTTGAGAGCTTCCTCACTTCCCTGTTCGTCTCCAGAAGTACAATGATATCTCCCACTTTTACCGGTCCTCTACAATTCCTCGTTATTATCCGTCCTTTATTGGTGCCCTCCAGTACCCTGCATTTTATCTGCGTGGATTCACCGTGCATCCCGGTCCTGCCAACTATCTCTATTACCTCCGCAGGGGTACCCTTCTCGTCACTCATGCTTGCTTTATCTTCTCCAACTCTTCTATTATCTCATTAACCATTTCCTCCGCTTTTCCGGGGTCAACGATGGCAGCAGAGGCACAACCCTTCTTTATTCCACAGGCAGCCCCTAAATTGCGCTGGCTCTTTACATAGGAGTAGGGTATACCCTTCTCTTCACATAATGGTGGAAGGTGCATCACTATCTCCTCTGGATTTACGTCTTCACCAATGAGCACCAACTTCGCCATCCCCCTCTCTACTATCTTCGTCGTCTCATTCGTCCCTTTCTTTATACTGCCGGTACTACGCGCTATCTCTAAAGCTTCCAAAGACTTGCTTTGCAGCTCTTCTGGCACTTCAAACTTGACATATAGACCTTTTCCCTCTTCGCTCATCTTTCATCCCCCTACATTATAATGTTACAATGTCATTTGCGTCTTTACTTTTATATTAGCTAATGCCTTAAGTTTATAATCTTCCAGTAATACAGGCAGCACACACGACTCCGGTACACTCAGTGATATCTCCTTTGTACGCCCATATCTGCCCTTACTCACAATCACCGCGTTTATCAATCCCAGAATATCCAGCTCAGAGACGAGATCAGTGACCCTGCGCTGCGTCAGCGGTTCCATACCGAGGAAACTGCAGGAACGCCGATACATGTTGTAGACTTCACCACTGGAGAAGCGTTTCTTGTTCTTCTCCCTGCTCAGTAACAGTACACTGTTCAATACAATCTTCGACTGGAGTGGCAGTGTCTTCACCACTTCCACGATCCTGTTTGCTTCTATTCGCTCACTCGCCTGCCTCACATGCTCTTCCCTCACCTTTGGACTCTTCGTTCGCTCTGCAATCTCACCGGACACCCGAAGCAGGTCAAGTGCTCGTCTCGCATCACCATGCTCCTGAGCAGCGAATGCAGCACATAGCGGTATTACGGAGTCTTCGAGTACAGACTCGTTGAACGCCATCTCTGCTCGCTCACTTAATATGTCCTGTAGCTGATCGGCATTGTAAGGCGGGAATATTATCTCCTCTTCACCAAGAGAGGACCTCACACGCTGGTCCAGAAGATCGGTGAAGGTTAGGTCATTTGAGATCCCTATTATACTCACTTTCGCATTGTTCAGTTCGCTGTTTATCCTGGAGAGGTTGTATAATGCACTGTCACCCTTGCCCGCTAACTTGTCCACCTCGTCCAGTATCACAATCACGCACCGGTTCTCAGTATCAACCCCGGCTTTAAACTCAGAATATACCATATCCGTCGGCCAGCCTATCATGGGTACACGCTTATTAAATATCCGCGCGAGATACGCAAATACTCTATATTGAGTGTCAAAAACCTCACTGTTGATGTAAATCAGTGAACACTTGCTTCCCATCTTCCGCCCCATATCCTCCAGCTCCTTACTTACATACTTCACCGTTGCCGTCTTACCGGTTCCTGTCTTACCATAGATCAATATATTGGAAGGCGTCTCACCCCTCAACGCCGCGGATAGGATGTCCGCAAGATTATTTATCTGCTCTTTCCTGTGTGGTAGGTTCTCAGGTATGTAAGTGGGACGAAGCACTTCCTTGTTTGCAAATATTCTGCCTTTCTTTATCAGATCCTCGAACAGATTGTCCATCTCTACTCCTAAAAAGTGCACCGATGTTAAAATAAGTGATGTATCCTCAGTTAGTAATTTTTACATATAAAAGTGATAGGTATTTAAGGTAAGGTTCTGTGGTCCTAATTCGATAGTATGTGTATGATTGCCGTTCCACCGGTACCGCCTATATTATGCGTCAGTCCGAGTTGGACATTGGGCACCTGTCTCTTCCCTGCTTCTCCTCTCAACTGTGTCACAATCTCCGTCACCTGCCTTATACCGGTTGCACCAAGTGGGTGTCCACATGCCTTTAAGCCACCTGACGGGTTTATCGCTATCTTCCCTCCTATCTCTGTCTCACCTTCCCATGTGGCTATGCCACCTTTACCCTTCTCAAAGAATCCTAAATCCTCTATGGCTACTATCTCCGCAATCGTGTAAGAGTCATGAACCTCTGCAAGCGATATCTGAGAAGGTTCGATAGAAGCCATCTTATATGCCTCACGCGCCGCAAATACCGTTGCATCCATCGTTGTTATATCCCTACGGTCATGAAGTGCTATGGTATCGCTCGCCTGCGTGGATGCCTTCACATAGACCGGCGAATCTGTATATTTTCTCGCATGCTCAGCCGGGCACAGGACGACCGCAGAAGCACCATCTGCTATGCTTGAGCAGTCCAGCATACGGAGTGGTTCTGCAATAACCGGGGATGCAAGTACCGCATCTATTGATATTCCCCTTCGATACTGCGCCATAGGGTTGTGGATGGCATTGGTATGATTCTTCACTGCCACCTTTGCCATTTGCTCCACCGTAGTATTATAACGCTGCATGTGTGCTCTTGCCATCTGTGCGAATAGAGATGGTAGAGTGGCGCCGCAAATTGCCTCCCATTCGCGGTCTACGGAAGAAACGAGCAGGTCGTTTGCTACATCCTCGCCAACGTCCGTCATCTTCTCCACACCCGCCGCTATTACGAGGTCATACCAGCCAGAAGCGACTGCGAGGATGGCTAAATGCAATGCAAGTCCGCCAGAAGCGCATGCAGCTTCTACCCGCGTTGCTGGAATGTGCAAACCTGCCAGACCAGCGTAATCGGCGATCAGCGCACCTATATGCTCCTGCTCCACAAACCTGCCTGCCGACATATTACCACCATATAGCGCTTCTATCTCATCGCCACTTATGCCTGCATCCTCTATCGCTTTCAAGCCCGCCTCTACTGCTATATCACGGAAAGACCTATCCCAGAGCTCACCAAATTTCGTGTTTCCTACGCCTATTATCGCTACTTCTCTCATCTTTTACAACCTTATTTTACCCTGATGTTTCACGTAACCTGCATAATCAACGTATTTACAGCCGGAGAGGAAATCCTCTACCCGCGGAGCCTTATCCCTCACTTCGTCAATACCATCGGTGACAGTAAGAGCAAAGGAATCAGAACCAGCACCCGATCCAAAAGAGGTCATCAAGATTCGTTGTCCCGGCAATGCGTTATCAAGAACCGCAGAGAGCCCTATCAGCGATGATGCCGAGTACGTGTTACCGATATGAGTTACAATAAGACCGGGCTTTAACTGCTTTGAGTTAAATCCGAGGCTCTTAGCCGCTTTCAACGGGAACTTACCATTTGGCTGATGAAATACGGCGTAGTCGAAGTCCGCAGGCTGAAGTCCTGTCTTATCCATCAGTTCTTTTGTAGCTGAGATGATATGTCTGAAATACGCAGGTTCACCTGTGAACCGCCCGCCATGTGAGGGATACTTCTGGAGGTCACGACGCCAGAAATCGGGTGTATCAGAAGTGAAAGAGGTAAAATCCTCTATCTCTGCTATTACGCCATCATCACCAATGACAAACGCCGCGCTACCTGCTCCCGCAGTATATTCCAGGGCATCTCCCGGGCTGGACTGTGATACATCTGCCCCTATTGCAAGCCCATATTTTATCTTCTTCAGTGCAACCAGTCCTATACATGTCTGTATGGCTGCTGTTCCCGCCTTGCACGCGAATTCAAAGTCCGCAGCAGTAATAGAATTCGATGCTCCAATTGCTGCACCGACAATCGTTGCTGTTGGCTTTACCGCATAAGGATGACTTTCAGAACCCACATAAATAGCTCCTATCTCACCGGGATCGAGACTTGCGCGCAGGATAGCAGCCCGTGAAGCCTCCACCGCCATAGTTGCTGTATCCTCATCCATGTCTGGTACAGACTTCTCCTCCACCAACAGTCCTGATTTTATAATATCGGGGTTCTCACCCCATTGCTTTGCTATCTCCTCCACTCTTATTCTATAAGATGGCACATACACACCATACGAGACTATCCCTGTCATTCTTCCACATCTACATAAACAAGTTTAAAAGAGAACATATAAATATAGTGTCAACCCGGGGAAAAAGACGTTTCCAATCACATGGTGATGACCCAAATAGGTATGAAAGAGCGAATAGAGGAATATTTGAAGAATAGTTTGGGTGTTCCTTTACGGTTATTAAGCATAAAAGAATTGGGGTTGGGGTTAGAGATAGAGTCAAAACGGGAAGAGGAGATAAAGGGATTTGGGTATGGAAAACCATACTTCGTCACATTCGAGACCTCAGAAGGCGAGAGGAAAGAAGTTGTCATCTCTTCGCTGAAAGGGGATAGTTTCGGGCATGAGTACCCTTCAGACCGCGCACAAATATTGATGTGGCAGTACAGGGCTTTCAATTCGCTACCCGAGCATGTAAAAGCGCTCGATGTTGGCTATTTCACAAATGACGGGCGGTTGATATCGACGCGTGATGCTGCGGAATATTTCATTGTATGCGAGAAGGTAGAGGGGGAGGAGTATGTGCACGACCTGGACAGATTGAGAGGTGGCGCGAGGCTACGAGAGGAAGATGAGGCGAGGGTATCAGCTCTGGCTTCTTACCTCGTTGATATCCATTCACGCAAGGGGAAAGACGCAAATCTCTATATCAGGCGGATAAGAGAGTTATTAGGGCATAGTGAGTGCATATTTGGACTTACAGACAGTTATCCATCAGAGAGTGAGGTTATAACACAGGCGGAACTGAAGGAGATAGAGAAACTCTGCATTGAGTGGCGCTGGAAGCTGAAAATGAAAAAAGATCGGCTTTGCATGGTACACGGCGATTTTCATCCCTGGAATGTTATATTCCATACTCGTACTGGAACGGATTTCACCTTACTGGACAGGAGCAGGGGAGAATGGGGCGAAGCCGCGGATGATGTTACCGCGATGACGATAAACTATCTCTTCTTCGGGCTCATGAAGACCGATGGGGCAGTGATTGATAGCGATTTCAAGCGTTTGTATGAACTATTCTTCGATGTATATCTGGCAAAGACGAAAGATTACGAGCTATTAGAAGTGCTACAGCCATTTTATGCATTCAGAGGGCTTGTGGTCGCCTCCCCTCTATGGTACCCGAACATCTCAATGGCTACAAGAAAGAAGTTATTCAACTTCATAAAGAACGTGCTTCAGACCGAAGAGTTTAATTACAGGGATGTAGATGGATACCTGGATTAAAGCACTTTCCGCATTAAAATCGCTGCCTCTCCATCCTTATAATAAAAGGGAACGAACCCTATCTCCATGAACCCCATACTTTTATATAACCGCTGTGCTATCCAGTTACTCACCCTGACCTCAAGCCGCACGAACCCTATCTTATGCTTACGCAGCAGATTGAAAGCGGTTTTTAGTAATGCACGTCCCACACCCTTGCCTCGAAATCGGGAATCCACCGCGATTGCAAATACCCGCCCTTCTTCTTCCGGCGTTAATATCAATACTTCAAATCCAATAACCCTATCATTTCGCTCCGCTACGATGAAACCCTCAGGCCACTCCCTGTATAACTCGAGATACAGGTCCGCATCACCTTCCAGGAATGCCTCCTCCTCTATCTCCATCACTCTCCTTATGTCCGCCATCTCAAAGTTCCTTATTCTTATCACAAGCCCCTTCGTCGTGCTCATAACCTGAGGTTTCATTCTGTCTCTCTCACCATCTCCATCTCCGTCTCCATCTCCATCTCTTCTCTCAACTCCTCTCTCCTCATATATTCGGTCACAAGCTCCGCTATTCGCTGCATCAACTCCTCGCTCACCTCGTTATTACCGCGCCGTGCATGTGCTCGCCATCTCTCAATCACTTCCTTCTCTCGCTGTAAGTCTGTAACAGGCATCTTCATTCGCACTTTCTCAGCCCGTGCCTGCCTTGCGTATTTCATCCGCTTTATGAGCAGCTCGGCGATGGCATCATCTATCTCATCTATCTTCCTCCTTATCTCCTGTAATCGCTCTATTCGCGGTGGCATTTGTTATTAATTTATAAGATAAGGGTAAAATAAGAAAAGAGTATGAAGATGTCCCTGCCTGATAACGATAGTGAAACAGAAACTAAGCCCCCAGATAGTATGGCGGGTAAGGTAATGATAAAGCGGGGTAGTAGCAGTAATGATGGAGGAGGTAGAGGTGAGTATGAGAATGCGAGATGTAGATATAGATGTAAATGTAAGCAAGCTGAGCATACGCATACTCAATCGTACCTCTGCCTTCTTCCGCGACTTCTCTGATGTGTTTAAACAGGCACCTCTGTCACTCGTATTCTGCACGCTAACAGGTCTTCTTGCAGGGCTTGGACTGAGTTTCATGCGTGATATACTGCAATTGTTACCTGAACTCATGATTCTCATTCCACCTGCGATTGATATGCGTGGCAATATTTACAGTGCGCTTGTATCCAGATTGGGCACATCCATGCACATCGGGCTATTCTCAAAGAGTATAAAGAGGGGCAGCGTCTTATATCAAAATGCATATTCCTCGCTCTTACTTACACTTGCTCTCTCTGTTATCCTCGGCATTCTGGCGAGATTGGTCGCGTTCGCGTTTGGTATGTCGCAGATTTCCATCTTCGGGTTTGTATTCATATCTGTAATAGGGGGGTTGATCTCCGGAGTGATCCTGCTTGGTATCGCTATTCTCGTTTCCATCATTGGTTATCACAAGAACTGGGACCTGGATAATGTATCGTCACCGATAATAACCTCTGCTGGCGATGTGGTCACCATTCCCTCACTAATGCTGGCAACTATGCTTCTTTTAAAGCTCGATTCTGTGTCTGTGTACCTCAACACGTCATCGCTATTATTCATGGTACTGGCGGTTGTTGGTACGATAAAGGGCTTAAAGTCGAGTGATACAGTCGTGAGACGGATAATCAAAGAGAGTATTCCTATGCTTATCATCTGCGGAATTCTTGGTATCTTCGCCGGGCTGGTTCTGGACAGGAGACTGGAGAGTATAATTGCCATTCCCGCGATACTGGTGATGATTCCACCCTTCCTGGGTGCGAGTAATGCCCTGGGCGGTATATTGAGTGCACGCCTTTCTTCTATGCTCCATATTGGTACCCTGAATCCGAAGTTATATCCACCTAAATTGGTAGTGATGAATTTCACTGTTATATATCTCTTATCTGTGTTCATATTCGCTCTGGTTGGCATAATATCAGGAGTGATAGGGGGAAAAAGCGGAGTATTGGTATTGAGGTTGCTCTCTATCTCTCTACTGGGTGGTATTCTCTGTTCCACATTCCTTAACTTCGCATCTTATTACATCGCTATACTATCGTTTAAATTCGGACTGGACCCTGATAATCACACAATACCACTGATAACAAGCTTGACAGATGTGGTCGGTGTGTTATGTCTCATATTCGCGATATTTTTGATTTTATAAACTAAACTATCGTTTTATACACTTCCAGTGTCCGTGTAGCAATCTTATCCCATGAGTACCCCTGCTCCACTATCCTCCTCGACTCCTTACCCATCTTCTCCAGGTCTGAATGTAACATCTCCTCTATTGCCGCTCCTATCTCCTTCACTGTGGTACCACAGAGAATGCCATTCCCATGCACGTAATATTTGTTATCACTTACATCAGTGGCAATTACCGGTAATCCAGAAGCCATCGCTTCAAGCAGTGCAATCGGCTGTGCTTCAAGCTTGGAGGGCAGTATAAATATATCCAGACTCCGATAGAAAGAAGCAGCATCATCAACATAGCCCAGAACCTTTATACGCTCGTCTTCCAGTCTCTTTATACGGTCATATAGTGGACCCGTACCTGCGATCTTCAAATAGACCGGTTCGGACATCACTGTTTTAACTGCCTTTATCATATTTATTATGTTCTTCTCCGGCGATAATCGTCCCAGATAGCCGATATATATGCCACTCTTACGTTTCTTACGCTTCTTACCCTCAATATCGCTATCACGCGGGCGGAAATGATTTATATCCACGCCATTTGGTATAACCACCGTCTCTGTCTCGATGCAATACCGTTGAATATCTGCTGCTATCTCCGAACTTACGGATATGAACTTCTTTGAACGCCCCTCGTATAAAGATGCAAGTGTTGCAATGAGCGCTTTTGCAAATTCACCCTCAAAATTGTTACCCGCCGGGATATGAAATGTATTGATGATATTACAGTCGGAGCATATAGAAGAGAAAGGTAGCAGGAATTCTGAGAATGTAGCGGCGTGATGTATGTGCAGGATATCACAATCCTCCACCTCCTTCTTTATCTTACCCAGTGAGAAGTCAAATCCGTAAGAAATCCCGCCTGAGGGATTACCAAGCATGAAGGAGCCGAGTGCATACTGGTTTATCAGCTTCACTTCAACTCCCATCTGCATAAATACTCTCGTTAGTGCCTCTACATGGGTTCTTATACCGCCGTTTACACTTCTATAATAAAACGCTATCTTCATCTCTTACCTTACGTTCTCTATTTACCGTAGAGCATATATAAAAATTTTGCTATTCTGGGCTTCATCCCAAAAGTCAACGTAGACCATGATATGGGGTGCACCTCATATTTAATATCATCCCAGCCTTGTTTCCACACTACTAAGTTCTTCTGAAACCCAAAGAATAAGATAATTACATTAATTGAGCCACAGAATGAGTTTCCACACTACTAAGTTCTTCTGAAACATTCCATAGCTCTTCTTTTGATTCCATCCATGTAGTAAGTTTCCACACTACTAAGTTCTTCTGAAACGCGCATCATATTGATGATGTACACGTAGTTTTCATTGAGTTTCCACACTACTAAGTTCTTCTGAAACGTAAGATTTCATGCTTATCTACAATAACAAAAAACAACGTTTCCACACTACTAAGTTCTTCTGAAACCATCGGGGGTGCTTAGAGAAAATCAGAAAGAAACATGTTTCCACACTACTAAGTTCTTCTGAAACTGGTGAAAAAGTATCGCTTTAGACACAGATTTTCTAGTTTCCACACTACTAAGTTCTTCTGAAACCAACTGAAAATTATCGAGATGTGAATATAGATATAAGAATGTTTCCACACTACTAAGTTCTTCTGAAACCCGTTCGTTTCTGTTAATAATCATACATTCAAGAAATTTGGGTTTCCACACTACTAAGTTCTTCTGAAACGTGTATATTACGAACGATGGTACAAGGATAGAGTGGAAGTTTCCACACTACTAAGTTCTTCTGAAACAATTTTAGAGTTAGGGTATATAATTATATAGGTAGAGGGTTTCCACACTACTAAGTTCTTCTGAAACAGAATATCATGAATGTAAGGTATAGGATATCTAAGGAGTTTCCACACTACTAAGTTCTTCTGAAACCATGTAGGAGGTGATATCTACGAGTATGGCACTGAAGAGTTTCCACACTACTAAGTTCTTCTGAAACGCGATTTAAAGGATGATAGAAAGAAAGCATTCAAGTGTTTCCACACTACTAAGTTCTTCTGAAACCGATATTTCATGTTCATGCAAATGTTTTATCTTTTAGGTAGTTTCCACACTACTAAGTTCTTCTGAAACGAGAGATGAACTCGGATATAGTTTAGCAGGAGAAGTCAGTTTCCACACTACTAAGTTCTTCTGAAACCGCCCCCAAAACCGCCTATTTTCGCTTGTTTTAGCCTCTAATGCGTGCAATTTTCATCACCTTCTCGCCCACCTATAATAACGCAGCTTATATATAAAGGCAGACATCCCTTATAAAATCATCCCCATCGGACTCTTCTCTATTCCTATCAGTTCCGTCTCAAAATACTTCTTGCTTTTCATCTTGTATATAATCACTGAATCCGCTTTCTCATCTGCTATCTCTTTCAGACCCACCCTTATCTTTGCCAATTGTGCATCGCTTACCTCGCCTTCGAAAACCGAATTCTGCCGCCAGTGCAAATACATCCGCAGGAATTTCCTCACCTTGTCCACACGCTCCACCTCCACATCATACACTATTATCACGTACATAATTTTAGCACAATTTTTCTTTTTCCATCAACGCTTTTTCTAAACAGGTTGTTTTAGTAACGTAAGCACTTCCAGGGCTTGCGAAGCAAAAAAGTTTACCACCACATCTTGAAACTCTCATAAGGTTTATCACCCAAAATATGCTTTGTCAATTTGTAGCACTCAAGCCTCATCAAATATTTATAAGACACTTTCCTCTTCAGTGTTTTATGCTTTATCGTCGTTTTCAGCTTGGCATCGTATTCCTTCAGAAAAATCCGCCTACCCTTATCGTTCAACAAAACGCCTACCTCCTTATCAAAATCGTCCGCTGAAAGCATCTTGTTGTTCACCACCGTAAATATCACTCGTTCCACTATTATCGGCTTGAACAGGTCTGCCAGGTCGAGAGCAAGTGAAAATCTACGCTCCGCTGGCTCGTGTAAGAAACTTATTGAAGGATGCAAATACGTATTGTATATTTCCGAAAGCGCAGTTGAGTAAAGAAGCGAATTGCCAAACGAGATAAGCGCGTTCATCTCCGTTGTCGGTGGTCTTATCCCCCTCGTGTCCATCTCAAATCCCTGTTCTTCCATTATCTCGTTAAAACTCCTGTAATATGACGACCATATTCTCCCTTCTACGCTCAGCAACACCGGCACCTTGCCTTCCACTTTCTCCTTCTCTATCTCCGCTATAAACTCGCCCACCTCCTTGCCCTTACGCCTATAATACTTCAGTGTTTGCAGTACATTGTGCTTTAATCCGCTGACTATCTCTGCCGCTATCCTCGCTCTCTTACCCGCGTCAAGATAATGTTCTGCCTGCTTTACCACCACCAACCCCGAATTCAACTTTACCCTTGGATATAGCGAGCCCTCGTAATAGCCATATTTGTTGAAATAATGCACCGGGATACCTTTCTTCATTAGCAACGATGCCGCTCCAGACCGCAAACTCACTTTACCATAACAATAGATTTCACTTATGCTCTCTATGGGAAGCGGCTTCTTGCCTTCCTTATTCACAAAATACAACGTGTTCTCTTTCCTCTGCAGTAGCCCTTCACTGCTTATGTACAGCGGTTCTTTCATTTCTACTTCTAATTACACCCAGCACAGTTCGTAATACGTGCATCTTTTACAATATGGCTTCTTAATTGCTTCCGGTGGCACCTTCTGCTTAACTATTTTTGGTATCTCTTTCACTATTTTCTCTATCTCTCTTTCTATTTCTTCTGTTAGTATGACCTCTTCTCGCTTCTTCTCCTTTGGATACACCAGCACACCCTTTATTCTCTTACCCGCGCTCTTCGCATACCATAGGTAGTAATACAACTGGTATCGCACTGGTTCTTCCAATCGTGACGATTTCTTCATCTCAAATATAATGTTCTCGCTACCTCGTTTTACGAAGTCAAATGAGACCTCACCCAAATTTATGTTCTTCCTCTCCCTCGCATAGCTCTTCTCGTGTATCAACCGCCCTATCTCTATGTCTTCGCTCTCGTAGTCCATGTTTATCTGGTTCGCGAAGAACCATAACTCCCGCCAGCATGCCTTGTAATACTGTACCATCACGCCTGTTATGTTCATCGTTTGAAAAAGTTACAATATCATTGCTTCTTCTCTTTCTCTCGTAATGAACCCCGTCTCCAAATCGTATTTCCTTTCCAAATCATCAAGGCTTACATACCCTATATTGTATTTAGATACGTTTCCTGTCACAATAGCCCCTATTTTCTTTGCATCCACCGAAATAACATAATCATAAAACCTCTTCTTCATCTTCAAAAATTCTCGCCTTCTCTCGAATCTGTCCTCCTTTTTCATTATCTCCTCATATTTACTCCAAATCTGCTTCGCTTCTTCATCTACCTCTACAAACACATCCATCTTCCAATAGTCCTCATCTATCAGTCGAAAATCGGAAATCTCAGAGAATCTTAAGGATTCTAACACTTCTATCACTTTTCCCGATGGCTCTTCTATACTACCCCTTTCCCTTACATGGTCATAGTACTTAGAGAGAAAAATCGTAACAAAATCTCTTTCTTCAAACTTCCCCCCTTTTCCTGTCACATCCCGCGTAGCCCAAATCAAAGTAGAACTGTAAATCTGATGAAATACCCTGTTATTCTCGGTATCTTTTAAATTGACAATTTTAACAGCACCTTTCTTCTCCTCGTTGTTCCTGTTACACCGCCCCGCAGTTTGTATTATACAATCCAGAGGCGCCAAATCCCTGTAAATCAAATCAACACTTATATCTACTCCCGCTTCTATAAGCTGCGTTGTTATTATTACCTTCCTCCTTTCTCCTTCTTCCTTCGCCCTCCTTATTCTTTCGAGCCTGTGAATCGGTATTATGTGTGTTGAAAGATTGAAGAGTTCCAGATTCTCAAATTCTAAAACCCCTTCCTCTGTCACCTTTCCTCTCCTGTATTCCCTCTCCAAACCCTCCTTCACAAACGAATACAAATCTTTTGAACTCTCTATCCTGTTCAAAACCACCATTATGTCCTTATCACTTTCTAAAATCTCATCTAAAACCTCCTGCTTGAATTCCTCAAACTCTTTCTCTTCCAAATTGAAATCATATTCCACCCTGTTAAACTTCTCAAAATATTTCTGCTTATTCTCTATTAACGGTTTAATTTCTCCTTTTTCCTCCCTGAAAATCAATGGCAATGTCGCTGTCACCAAAACGACCCAGCAATTGTATTCCTCAGCGAGGTATTTTAACGCATTGTTCACTAAAACCCAGTATTTATACGGTATGGATTGAACCTCGTCCAAAATAATTATTGAGTTCACCATATTATGAAATTTCCTCGCCGCCCTGTTCCTGTTCGTAATCAAACTGTGGAAGAATTGAACAAATGTCGTAACCACAATCTCTGAATGCCAGCCCTCTATCAACAATAACGATTTCTCTACATCCATCTCAAATTCTTCTCCCTCTTCTTTTATCCTGTACACTACATCCGCAAGATGATGGTGTTTTAAAATCAAATCCGAGGATATTTCTCCTAGTCTCCTACTCCTATCCTCTTCCTCCATATCAAATAGCTCTTTCCACGAAATACCCTCAATTCCTGCTAAAACCTCCGAGAACACCTCCGCATTCTGGTCTATTATACTCAAAAACGGCAGAGAGTAAATTATCCTTGGTTTAAAGCCCAATTCCTTTTTCACCTTCTCTCGCAATTTCAAAGCGAAGGAAAAAGCCGTTAATGTCTTTCCGCATCCTGTCGGCAACTCTATTGAGAGTATCCTGTCTCTTTCCACGTCAATCCTTTCTAAACTCGACGTCACTTCCTCATACGCCTCATTCCTCACCATATTTATATCACTTTCCTCACTACCACTAAATCTCACTTCCTTATACCTGTCAATCAAATCAGAAGGAATATCCCTCCTCCTCGGCAAACTCTCTATTGCTATTCCTATTCCTGAAGCATCCAGCTTGTCCGCATCCAGCAGAATTGAATAGAAAAATAAAATCAAGAAATAATTATCTATGTTTTTGCTCATCGCAAACTCTCTTCCCTTGTTCCTTAGCTCCCTAACTACTTCCTCAAACTCATTAAAAAATTCTTCTAAATCCACATCAACCATGCTCTGATATTTGTAAATCTCTCTCAATTCTTCCAAACTGTTTCGTTTTATGTCCTCTATTTGTGTCCTCACCCTCTCCAGATCTTTTAACTTTCCCAATTCTCCATCTGCCCCCAGCAAATCCTGTATATTTCCATGATGCTTCAATATCACAATCCACGCTACCAGTGGAATCTCATTGAAGTCATCCCATTTCTTCGATTTAAGATACTTTCCTACCAGATAATAACCAAAAATAGAAGATAACATCCCGTGGAAAGCCTTTTCTGTTGGTTCTCTCCGTTTTTCTAAAACATCTTGGAAATAGGTAGTCGCTTTCGCAAAATCATGCGCTATGCCTATCAAATAAGCAATTTCTGAATATACGTCCTTATTTTTTATCTCCTTGCACAGCACAATTTCTTTGGACAGTTTTCCCACGTTCTTCAAATGCTCATACAACAGTTTATCTGGATGCGATTTCAGTTTAAAATTAAAAGAAAACGACATTGACATCTTCTCCTTTTAGTGTGTAATATTCCCCCTCTGTAATTTTCAATGGCTTGCCGTCCTCTTCATAGTAAAATTCCATGTATTTCGAGACGCTTCTATCCTGGTTCATAAATCCCGGAACTTTCACAATACCATAATTTTTGCCCTTTTCCAGTTTTATCTTCTTCACCGCTCCTTTCTTTATTATGCTGTGAATCTCTACTTCTTCTCCGTTAACCCTTTTTTTCTCCACTTCGAACATTCCATCTTTAAAAATCTCAAAATTGGCAATACATTCCGAAATGCCCAAATAGGGAGTATATACCGATTTATGCTCTTTTATCAGTTTTATTAAATCATTAAATTTTTGGTCACTCAACCATGCATATACTCTGTATTTTGGCTCTTTAATGAACTCGAAAGGGATTTGTGTCCTACCTTTAAAGGAGTTTATGAATCCGTATTTTAAATAAAGTGGATTATCGTTTTCTTTTGTATTTATTAAATTTTGCGTAATCTTTATTTTCCGTATCGGATTTAATATTTGCAGAGCGAAAGCGCTGTTATCTTTTCCGAAGAGTTTGTAATAACTATCCCTTGGGAGTCCTAATATCGCAGATATCAGTCCTGCAAGTGTTGTCCTGCTTGGAAATGGAAAAGTTAAAGGTGATGTTGTTGTGTATCCTCTTCTGAAATGAGCATAATCTCCCCAGACATCAAATACAAGCACTCTATCTATCTCTGCCATCCCTTTTATTTTATTTCTCTAAATCAAGCATTTCAACTTTTCCTTTCAGCTCCTCAATCTCTCCCAATTCTTCCACCAAACTTTTACCTTTTGTCTCAACTTGATTAACTTTAAACACCACATCGTCGTTCATTTCAATCTGTATCTTCTCTATTCTATCCTTCTTCGCCTTTAACGTCTTTACCAGCTCGGTTATGTCAAGTTTAACATCTGAAATATATCTTATTTCTTTGCCATCTTTACCATCTTTGTCCACTTCTTTACCTTCGCTGTCGAGCAGTCTTATTTTCTTATCCAGATCGCCAATATGGTAGTTTCCCTCATTGTAAACCACCCTCATCAGAAACCTCGGCATCTGCCCAAATTTCGACCTCGTAATCAGGTTTTTCGTTCCGTTCCATATCCCGTCGAGCAAATCGCTCACATCCTCTTCACTTAATCCTGTATCTTTCGCCCCATTTTCGTTAATCACTCCGTAGAAGCAAATCAAAGAATAAGGCAAAACCCACGCTTCCGTAAATGCTCCTCCGGCTTTCTTCTCTTCCGTTGGTAAAACACTTGTCCCTTTAACGAAAACAGGTTCAACCCTATGAAGCGAACGACCGAAATTAAATTGAACTGGTCCTATCCAAGTAAAAACTTTTTCTCCCTTCTTTTTTTCCTTTTTGCCCGCTATCGTTGCTCCAAATAATCGCAAATCTATATACTGTTCTAAAAGCTTTTTCCCACCTTCTTCTCTGCTTTGTATCTCAAATTTCTGCCATAGTTCATCCAATTTCTCTTCCCTCGTCTTTCTCTCCGCTGTTCCTTCCTTAGATTCTTCCCTTAACCACACATCTTTACCCTTGAATTTATGCAAGTAATCCCTTATCGTCCTCTTCAGCCTCACATCCGTCACTATGTTTATTCCCGTCTCTTCGTCAATCCTCGGCTTGTTCTCATCAGGGTCGCCGTTCGGATTCGCATCCCTAATATCATACAAAAACACCAGTTCCGACCGGTTTTTCAATTCCATTTTTTATTCTTCCTCCTTCTTCTCTTCTTCTTTATCCTTTGAAAATAGCCTTCTTAAGGTCATTCCTAACGCGAAATAATAGCTCGCCTCATCATTGGAGATATCCCAGTTTTGTTCTGCCTCCGCTAAATATTTAGATGCAACTTCCTCAAGAGCAGGATAGCCCTTTCTATATTGTCTTAGCTTACCAATTGCTTTAGGATATAGCCTTTTGACCTTTTTCTTATCCAATACCAGTCCATACAGATTTGACCAGAATGGTTCTTTCCCGAAATCCTTTATCCCTCGTTCATTTCTCTGAACCAACAGTAAATAATCTACAAGCATACCAACAGAGAAAGCTGCCTTCTTTGCTGCCCCATTGAATGCATGTTCCCTGAAGAATCGCTCTACTTTGCTATCGAAGTTTTCCCCTTCTATTTTTTCTAACGCTTTCCCTTCTTCCATTCTCTCACCCCTCAATAAGTCCACCTTTGCCAAGAATGAATACAACATAAACGCTTTTAAACATAATATCTTCAAATCACGTCCCTTATGCTCCTTAAAAGCACTTCTTATCCTGTTCACAAATGCGGAAATCATAAAATCCTTGTCTATTGGCTTTCTTGAAAGAATTGAACTCACAACATCCATAAAATATTTGTCATGCGTCCCCTCAGTTTTTGAAGACGGGAAGAAGTCCCTAATAACTGAGACAAAAGGTTTTGTTCTCCCAGTTCCTACGATTCCCAGCCTCTTGAATTTTATATCCCCCACATGCCTTTCCTCAATTATTTGCTTTAATGCTTCTTCTTTGAATATGGAAAAATTCTGGACTTTTTCCATAGCGTCTCTAAGCTGCTTTACCCAGGAAGGGGGAACTTCTTCTACATAACTTCGGACAACCATTCTTGCCTGTTCTTTGCTATAATATAAAAAGCACAGCTTTAAGATGTCGTCTTGTTTTGAGAATACATCAATTAAGCCCCCTTCTTGCTCCATTTCATAGGATAAATCTTCAGTGCTACCTGTTGTTGTTCTTTCTATGAACTCAAGTTTGTCAACAAAATCAGAGATACTCGATTTTTTCTGCCTTTCCCCCGCGCCCACAAAAATGAATTTAGGAATAATATAACACCGAATCCAAATTTTTTTATTATTTTTTACACCGTCAATGAACCTAAATGAGAGAGAATTGTGTCTATCTATGAATTTTTTCATTCCAAGTCTAAGTGATACCGCGCAATCAAAACAAATGGGTAGCTGCTTCCATGTATCTTTTTGCTCAAAATAGGGTGAAAATCCTCTTTTATCCACAGTATAAAATCCAAACGGTGATGCAAAACCGTAAACTTCAGCGTTATTATTACATAAAAAACAAGTGCCGGTGCCTTTAGATTCTATGTCTACTCCGAATTTACGCTGGTATAACTGATGGATATTATCTCTCTTAAATAACCTTTGAATCTCTTCTATTTCACCTAAAAATTTTTCTTGATTATTAATAATCTTTATTGTTATTATATAACGTCCCGATGATAACACTCCTTTTAAATCAGAAATAATATTTGCTTTTTGATTTATGAAAGCGTTGTAGATACTTTCTATTAATTCATTCTCATCTTTATGATTATTAAACCATCTTTCAATTTTGCCTACTGTAGATTCAACGTTTGTCTTTCTGATATTTAAAGAAAAAGTTTTTGTCTTTTGAGCGCCTGATTCTGTATATAAGCATTTAGTCAGTTTATTTTCTGTTATATCTTCAGCATGGCACGAAATGTAGTCATACTTTCCCTCCAATTTTTTAAAGTTTAAGCAGATAAGTCTACCTTCTGTTTCACTAAATGGCGGATTTTCAATAAATATTTCTACGTCACTTAACTTTTCCTTCTCTTTGACATAATCCCCCAATTCCTTTATCGCATCCAGCATCTTCTTACCAATCCTGTCTTTTGTATTAACCACATATAAAGATACCGTGATTGTGAAAATCTGTGTAGTGTAATCTCGTGGTTAGTGGTTAGTGGTTAGCCGTTAGCCAACCCCTCAAAA
>Ga0190331_1000051_pt1 | contig 19157 bp, 16 predicted proteins | sample 48720445_MG_FD_161681 | JGI IMG/M metagenome (GOLD analysis project Ga0190331, IMG submission 161681) | Hydrothermal vent sediment bacterial communities from Southern Trench, Guaymas Basin, Mexico - 4872-04-4-5_MG | ecosystem: Environmental > Aquatic > Marine > Hydrothermal vents > Sediment ... | reverse complement strand
CTAAAATTCCCTTAAACTTCATACTTACACCTCCTTGCTAAATAATTTAATAACCACCATACCTCAAACCCGAATGTCCTTTTTGTGCCCTCCTCTCACTCTCACCTCCTTTCTTGTTTGTTTTTTTTAACATCACATCTCCTTTACTGTCCTTCTTACCAGAAATCCTTTCACATGTCAACGAAAAATTTAAGTAATATTAACAAAGGGCAAAACCATTGTCAATAGGATTTTTAAAACAAATTAAAATAAAAAGCAAGGGGTGAATAACCAGGACTTTCCCCAGAATTTTTAAAGGCTTTCTAAAAAGAAAGGTAAGTTCTTCAAAACAGTAATAACTTTAAAAGAAAAAGCCGTAAAGAGTGAAGCGTTAAAAGTAAACAGCTTGTTGAAAAAAGCAGATGTATATTACCTTTACCCAACCTGTTCCCTAGTTTAGCACGCCGCTTCGCTTGCTGTCAAAGCTGCTCCGTTTCACTTTACACCCTTTGGGCTTACGGCTTTGACAGCGCTGCGCGGCGTGCTCCTGAAAAATCGAAGGTTGGTGAAGTTAAAGTGTGCTTTTTCCTTTAATTACTGATCTTAAAATGATTAAAGAGGAGGATGAAAAAAGCTTTTAAGAGAGTTTTAAAAGCTATATGATGCCCTTAATGCAGCCAAGGGCTTTATTGAAAGGTTGCCTTAGATTCTTACATCATAACCAGAGGTATATATCTCTATGTTCAACCTCTCAGCAATGGGTCTTGCCCTTGGGTCAACAAAGGGTGAAATTACAGCCTTCCTAGTAACCTTTATTCCCTTTTTTCTTTCATAAAATTCAACCTTCCTTTGAAATGCGTATATTTCTTCTCTACTTATAGAAGATTTTATCTCTGCAAGGAGGGTTATACTATCTTTAATCACTATATCTAGCTCTATTTGTTCTGGTCGGCCAAATACAGTGCCTTCTGTATCATAATCAATATACCTTTCCACTTTAAGTCCGAGTTCCTTTAAAATACCTTTTAATCCTTCTCTAAAAGAATCCTCACTCATTATACCCCATCTGGCACCAAGGCCCCCTATAGCAGATTCTAGCCTCTTTGTGCCCTGATCTTGTCTCTTCATAAGCTCGTTAATACATTCTGAATGTTCCTCTTGCCTTTTTATGAGTTGGGCAATATAACTTGAGTGCTCCTCAAGTCTCTTTGAGTGCTCTTCGAGTCTAAGAGATATTTCCTCAAGTCTCTTTGAGTGCTCCTCAAGTCTAAGAGATATCTCTTCAAGTCTCTTTGAGTGCTCCTCAAACCTTTTATTAAAATCTTCCCTTAGAAGCCTTATTGCATCAAGCACCTGTTTAAGCTCATCCTTTCTTACAAATACCTCTGCCACAATACCAATAAGTTGGTGCCTAAAGGCAGGGGATTGGGCCAGCAATCTTGGCAACTCTTCTATAATAATTTTTTCTATTTCTCTCTTTTCCATCATATTTCCATTTATACCACATTTTGCCTTTTTCAAAACCTTTTTCACCTCACCTTCCACACCTGAAATATATGAGGAGTATTGTATATATTGACAAAATGCGGTGTGGGCAGATTGAGGGCAAACAGGCGATTGAACAAAGAATGATAAAATTTCTCTGTAAGCAAAAAGGCTTCATTAGTCGGCTGACTAATTTCCAAAATGAATCCATGAGTATGGGCATAAGAGCGTTTTTGAATTATTTTCTTCCTTAAATTTATGATCACCAGGGCCTTAAGGTTGAAACTATGTCCCTGCCATTTCCCTATGCCTTTATTTAAGTCAATCTTACATTTCTTGCCTATAAGAAAAGAACCTTTAAATTGTGCCTGAGGAATTTTTTCTATAGAAGCGTGGTGGCCTTTTCTAGTTTTCATATCCCAGGTGCCAAAATAATACCACCAATAAGCCTTGTTTATTAAACTGTAATCTAGCACCAGGTAGATTTCACGGTTTGTTTTAGGAAAAAAGAAATGCAGCCAGGATTGGGGCGGTAAATTATATTTCTCCAAATATGTCTTAGCTTGTTCTTTGGGAACAGAAAGCACTGTTTTTAAGATATTTATAGCCTTTTCTGGGCCAAATTTGTGTGTTAATTTTTTAAAACCTGATTCACCCTGCACTAAAAAGAATGTTATCCACTGGGCAGCTAACCTTTCATTTCCAGTAGTAAGAGGAAAGGCGGCAAAATAAGTCCTTTGAGGAGTCTGGCTACCACCATCAATAAATGTGCCTCGATTTGACCAGTATTGGCTTAAATAGCCAATATCCCACCAACACCAGATAGCGGCATCTTTTGAAGCAGTGTGTTTAATTTTACTGAGTCCTTTGGCCATAAAGGAAGGATACTTAGGATATGGTTTATAAGAAAAATCCGCCTTAAGATTAAAAAAGAGAGCCAGTAAAAATAGAAAGGCTATAAAAATATAGGAAAAAAAGATATGGCTTCTTTCTTTAATTTTGTTTCCTAAAGACCAGCAAATATAAGCAATTCCCAGAGAGATAAATGGGATAAAAAACAGGCAAAATCGCTTGGAAAAAAAACAAAGCAGACCTACCCCCAAGGGCACAACCAAAAAGCTCATCTGCCTTGGACGAAAAGCCCATAAAGAAAGAATACCTATAATGCCCACAAAAAAAACAAAAAGATTACCAGTAGTCAATCTGGCAAGCTCAGACCAGGTTGGCCGGCTTAATTCTGAGATAGAAGCAGCTATACTGGGAAATGCGCCTTGGGGCTCTTTGGCAATAAATTTGAATAAATTAGAAAGCCCCTGCTGATATTTTAAGAGAAAAATAATGCATAAAATACAAAAAAGGATTATTTTAAGATAAATGGTGCGTTTTCTCTGTTTATAAAAGAAAACCGAAGCTATAAAAGGTAATCCTAAAAGAAAGGCTATAATATATTTAGCAGGTCTCCACCACCAACAAAAAAGCATAGTAAAAATCAGGGTGATAAAGAGATAGAGATACCTATTTTTATTACTTTCATAATAACAATAAAAAAAATAGGGAATAATAAGGATAAAAAATACATTCAAACAATCGGTATCAAACCAGCCTAACTGGGTGCGATAATAATAAAAAAAACTGCTGGTACCCAGGGCTGCGGCCATAAAACCGGTTAGATAATTACCTAGCTGTCTGCCCCATAAAAAATAGGGTATAATAATAAGACAACTTAGTAGAGATGAGAGAAAAAAGGCCACCCGGGGCATTGAGAAAAGGTAACTTAGATAAACAGTCAGGACACTGATTAAAGGAGGTGGGGTAGGACGAATGGGTGACTCAGGTACACGCCTCTTTTCATCTATGGGTTTATATGTGTTTGTTTTTAGCTCTTTTGCCAGACGGAGATAATAATAAGAATCAAGCCCTAATAGATTAGGATGATTTTGATAAAAAAAGAAAATCTTATATTTTTGCCATTGAGACCCGTCTTTAAACCGAAGACCAAGGGCCAAAGTGACGACCAGCAATATGCCAGCAAGCTTAAGCAGTTTCTCCCTCATTGAATGTCATAAAAACACAGATTAAATAGATTGGCAAGTGGTGATGTCTTATAGAACTTGTCCGATAACTCAATCTCGTTTTTCATTTCCCACTTTTGGTTCACTTAAGGCAATCTGGAAGGCGTTTTCAGACAGTTAAGAAAAGAATTTCAAAACACTCAAAGGTTAAGAGGTGTATGTTAATTATAGTTGGTCACCCTTTTTACAGGAAATTTGGGACTTGACCGCAAGGCGGTTGACGGTTAAATAAATCCCTTATAAAAAGATTTCTTCAATGGGAGGAGGGAGCAATGTTTAAAATTGCCCCATCCATTTTAGCTGCTGATTTTGCCAATCTTGCACAAGAGATTAGAGCAGTTGAAGAAGCAGGGGCAGATTGGCTCCATATTGATGTAATGGATGGTCATTTTGTCCCTAATTTAACTATTGGTCCTCCGGTAGTAGCTAGTTTGCGCAAAGTGACAGGTCTTCCTTTAGATGTCCATCTAATGATAGAAAAACCTGATAATTATTTAGAAACCTTTGTCCAGGCAGGAGCGGATCTCTTGACTGTCCATGTAGAAACCTGTCCTCACTTGCACCGCACTTTACAGTGTATTCATAAATTAGGCAAAAAAGCAGGGGTGGCCTTAAATCCTGCCACACCTTTAAATTTTTTAGAACCTATTTTGGAAGAAGTGGACTTAATTTTAATTATGAGTGTAAATCCTGGTTTTGGTGGACAAGAGTTTATTCCTCAAACCCTAAAACGTATCCAGACTGTGGGGAAGTGGATTAAAAAATATAGTCTTAAAGTAGACTTAGAGGTAGATGGAGGAATCAATGAAAATACATTATCTCAGGTAGTAAAGGCAGGGGCCAATGTATTTGTGGCTGGCTCAGCTATTTTTGGTAAAAATGATTATAAGAAAATTATCCGGCAATTGCGGGAAAAAATAGGCTAAAGGAGAAAATCTATGCCCATCACCTTAGACAGAATACCAGCAGGCAAAACTGTTCGTATCCTAGGAATTGAAGGAGGATTGAGGTGCAGACAATGTTTGGCAGATTTAGGGGTTCACCCAGGAGAAACCATAAAAATTATAAGAAGTGCTCCTTTTGCTGGGCCTATTTTAGCAGAAACAAATGGCACAAAATTTATGCTAGGTCGAGGTATGGCTACTAAAGTAGTAGTGGAGGAAATTGTGTGAGAGTAGTATTGGTAGGACAACCTAATTGTGGAAAAAGCACCATATTTAATTACCTAAGTGGCTATAAGACCGTGGTTTCCAATTTCCCGGGTACCACTGTAAAGTATACTATGAGTACACTATATATAAATGGATATATGTGTGAGTGTATTGATCTGCCAGGTACTTATTCTCTCATTTCTATGGATGCAGCTGAAAGAGAAGCCCGAAAATATTTATTAACACAACCAGTAGATGTAATTGTTAATGTGATAGACGCTTCTCTTTTGGGAAGAAGTCTTGAACTTACCCTTGAGTTGTTAGAGTTGAATAAACCTATAGTTATAGCCTTAAACATGGTTGATGAAGCAGAAAGGAAGGGTATTCAAATTGATATAGAAAAACTATCCCAGATTTTTGGTGTACCTGTGGTAAGAACTATTGCTTATACAGGTAAGGGATTAACTGAATTGGTAAGAACAGCCCTGGAAGTTTATAAAAAAAAAATAATGGGCCAGCCTATTTATTTGAGCAAAGATGTAGAGGAAATAGTAGTAAAACTTACCTCAAAAGTAGATAAAATAGCCAGGACATTGAACCTTTCCCCTCGTTTTTTAGCCCTTAAACTTTTAGAAAAAGACCCTGAATTTGAAAAAACCCTTAAAAACAGTGCTCCTTTTCTCTTGTCCTTTGTTAATAAAATGCAAAAATACCTGGAGCAAACACACGGAAGACCTTCTGATGTAGTTATTTCTTCTGAGAAACATGCCCTGGCCATGAACATCTATGAAGCAGTGGTGGAAGTCCTTCGTTCACCCAAACATGACATAAGAGATAAAATAGATGATGTTCTCATGCACAAGATATGGGGCTATATATTTTTGGCCTTAATTTTTTACCTCTTTTTTACCTTGGTTTTTAAAATAGGTAGTTATATTGAGACCCCACTGACGAATATCCTGGATCAGAGTTTAATAAAAATACAACGATTTATTTCTCCTTCTTCCTTTCTTTATGTAATCATTGAGGGAGGTATCCAAGGTATTGCTGGTGGAATAGCTATTGTTTTACCTTATTTAACCCCGTTTCTTATAGGTTTGGCCATATTGGAAGATTCTGGTTATTTACCCAGGGTAGCCTTTCTTTTAGATACCTTTATGCACCGGCTGGGGCTTCACGGTAAATCTGTTATTCCCTTTCTTTTGGGTTATGGCTGTAGTGTTCCAGCGGTGATGGCTACCCGGATTTTAGAATCAGAAAGGGATAGAGTTATTACTGCTATTTTAGCTACTTTAATCCCTTGCTCTGCTCGCACAGTCATCATCATGGGATTGGTTTTCTATTATTTGGGTCCTAATTACGCCTTTGGCATATATATACTCAATCTCCTGGTGGTTGGTCTAGCAGGAAAGGTTTTGACCAAGATGTATCCAGAGGTTACCCCAGGATTGCTTTTAGAAGTGCCTAATTATCATATTCCATCTTATAAAACTGTATGGATAAAATCATGGTATAGGCTAAAAGAGTTTATAGTGATAGCGTGGCCTATTTTGATTATAGGAAGTATTGTCTTAGGGATTTTGCAGTTTTTTCAATTAGATAAAATAATCAATACCCTGTGTTTACCTATTACTATCCCCCTGGCCTTACCTCCAGAAGTGGGAACTACCCTTATTTTCGGCATCTTGCGCAAGGAACTATCTTTAATCATGCTTTTACAGGCCCTAGGGACAAAAGACATCCTGACCGTCATGAATAAGGGACAAATTCTTACCTTCACTATATTTGTAGTTTTTTACATTCCCTGTGCAGCTACTATTGCTGCCCTATGGCGGGAGATTGGTGGTAAAAAGACAGGTCTTGCTATAATTTTTAGTGTTATGATTGCCTTTACTGTGGCCATTTTATTTAGGTTTTTGAGTTATATTTTATTTTAGAGGAGGAAAATATGAGAATTTATCCTATACTTATAGGGAATAGACCAAAGGAAACAGATAATTACATTACTATTAATTCTCCCTATGATAACCAAACCGTGGCTAAAGTATGTATGGCTGGCGAGAGGGAGATAGAAGAGGCTATTGAAAAGGCTTTAAAGGCATTTTCCGTCCTCAAACACTTACCTGTTTATGTCAAGGCAAATGCATTAATGCAAATTAGTCAGGGTGTGAAAAAGAGGGCAGAAGAGATAGCCCGGATGATGGCCTTGGAGGCAGGTAAACCTATCTCTCTGGCTAAGATAGAGGTAAGTCGTTGTATTGAATTATTTCAATATGCCTCAGAAGAGGTAAAACGCTTTGGCGGAGAAGTAATACCTTTAGATTTAGACAAATTGGGAGAAAATCGCCTGGCCATCTATAAATGTTTTCCTATTGGAGTAATCTTAGGGATTACGCCTTTTAATTTTCCCTTAAATTTAGTGGCCCATAAGGTAGCCCCGGCTCTGGCAGTAGGCAATCCCGTAATTATCAAGCCTTCTTCTGCCGCTCCTATCACTGCTTTAATATTAGGTGAAATCATTGCTCAAACTGATTTGCCTGAGGGAAGTATCAGTATTTTGCCCTGTTCTACTCAACTGGCAGAAAAGATGGTAAAGGACGACCGTTTGGCCATGCTTACTTTTACAGGCAGTCCTGATGTGGGATGGTATTTGAAAACCATTGCTGGAAAAAAAAGAGTAACTCTAGAGTTAGGAGGGAATGCAGCTCTGGTGATTAGTTCTTTGCGTCTTAAAGAGTTTCTCTTAGAAAGGGCTGTTTTTGGTGGGTTTTATCAGGGAGGTCAGGTATGTATCTCGGTCCAGCGTATCCTGGTTAAGGAGAATTTTTATGAAAGTTTTCTTGAGGCGTTTGTGGAAAAAGTAAAGATGATTCACACTGGCAATCCATTAGAGGAAAATACACTGGTAGGTCCTCTTATTAACCAAACCGCAGCCCAAAGAGTAGAAAATTGGATAAAGGAGGCCTTAGAAGAAGGAGCAAAGTTGATTATAGGAGGGAAGAGAGAAGGTAATGTCATCTATCCTACGGTGCTCACGCATACCCGTCCAGAAATGAAGGTAAATGCCAGAGAAATCTTTGGCCCTGTGGTTACAGTTGAACCGTATAAAACATTTAATGAGGCCATAGCAATGGTAAACAATTCTGTTTATGGGTTACAGGCAGGTATATTTACAGACAGCCTAGAAGAGGTTTTTTCTGCCTATAATCAGTTGGAAGTAGGTGGAGTGATTGTTAATGATGTCCCTACTTATCGGAGTGACCCCATGCCCTATGGTGGAATAAAGGGTTCTGGAATAGGGAAAGAAGGAATTAAATATGCCATGAGGGAAATGAGTGAAGGAAAAATTTTAGTTATTAAATATGTCTAAAAAACGCCCTTTTGAACTTGAAGATATTTATGAAGAGTTAAAAAAACGAGGATTGCTGGATGTTTCAGTGGAGATTACAGATACAGAAACCTACAATAAGCTTCAAAGTGAATTTTTTGATAAAGTTAAAGATATTTTTACCCGTCCACTGCCTTCAGAAATTCAGTCAAATTTAAAAAGGATTGTGAAATTAGCTAGTTTAAAACCAGGAGAGATTATTTTAGATGTAGGAGCCGGGACAGGTGTGCTCATTCCTTATTTTTTGCCTTACAAGCCTAAAAAAATTATTGCCTGTGATTTATCCGCAAAAATGTTGGCTAATTTGAAAACAAAATTTCCTCAAGTAGAGACTTATTTGATGGATGTGAAGGATTTACCTCTTCCAGATAATTCTATCAATGTGGCTTTTTTAAATGCTGTATGGCCAAACATTGGGGATAAGCCTGCTGCCCTTAAAACCCTTAAAAAGATATTAAAACCTCATGGCAGAATGATTATTAGCCACCCCGAAGGTAAAGAATTTGTAGATCAATTATCTCAAGCCATGCCCTTCCCTCTTGACCCCTTACCTAATAAAATTAGTTTAAAAAGATTACTTAAAAAACATGGTTTCATCCTTCAAACATATATTGATGAAGCCAAACTTTATTTTGTCTTGGCTTATAGTGAGGATAACAATTGAAAAAAATATTTAGTGTCGGATTGATTTTATATTTGTTATTTATTTTTTTAATCAAGATAGGTGAAGCCCAGGCACAAAAGAAAATAGCCATCCTTCCCTTTTGCTTATATGGGCCTGTGGAATTTAATTATTTAAAAGAGGGAATTTATAATATGTTTTTTGTTCGCCTTGGTAATAACAAAATAAAAGTAATTGGGAAGGAAGAGATTCAGAAAGCAATGGCAACACTAAAAATAAATGAAATGCCCACTAAAGCCCAGGTGTATCAATTGGGAAAAAGGCTCAAGGCTGATTATGTGCTTTATGGGAGTATTACCATTGCTGGCCAGGAAACTAGGATAGCCATAAAACTTTTAAATATGGCTCAAAATAAAGTGTATTCCTTCTCTAGCCAATGTGCAAAAAGGCAACTCCTTTTAAGATTAACTGCTTTAGTTACAAAAATAAATGATAATATATGGGGGCAACAAACCCAAGCAACCATTGCTCAACCCTTATTGTCTTCTGAAACCAAAACCTCCTCTAAACCTCTTCCAGAAGTCAAGTTAACTAATAAATGGTACAGCTACCCCCTTTTTTTTCAGGCAAAGGGTTTAACTATAGGAGATATAAATGGGGATGGAGATAATGAACTGGTGCTTATTGATGATAATAATATCTGGATTTACCATTATGTCAAAGGCTTTCTTGCCCTATTAAAGAAAAAAGAGTTTCCTGATAATGTCTTTCTAGTCAATATTGATTCCTGTGATCTGGATCAAAGTGGAAAAAAAGCATTGTTAATTACTAAAATGACCAAAAATTTAGTTACTTCTGAAGTCTATTTGTGGCAAGATGGTAAACTTAAACCTCTAGCTAAAGATATTCCCTGGTGTTTAAAAGTTCAAACTTATCCTAATGGGGAAAAGGTGATTTTAGGACAAAAGGATTTCTATAAAGGAAATCTCTTTCGTTTGATATGGAATGGTGAGGGGTTTAACATAGATGGAAAAATTCATTCTTTAGCCAATGTCAGGGTATTTGACTGTTTGCTTGTTAAATCTGGTGACAATCTTCAAAATCTATTGTGCTTGGATAAACAGCACCATCTGATATTTAATAAAAGATGGAAAAGCCATGAATATTATGATGGTTTATTGGCTTTTGATTTAGATAAAAAACCTCCTTGGAAAGTAATGGCTTATCAAAATCATTCCCAAAAGGAACAAGGAGGTTTTTGCCAGGGGCAGTTCAAACTGCTTTCTTGGGACAAAATGGGGATGAGAGTGGTGTGGTCTTCTCCTAAAATCACAGGATGTATCACTGATTGTTGCATAGGTGATTTTGATAACGATGGCCATAAAGAGCTAGTTTTTGTGATAGTAAGACCAATCCTGCCTCTCGGCAGACAAGGACCCATTAGCAAGGAAACCATCGTAATAGCCTATGACCTGTCATTTCCCAATACAAAATTGGCTAAAGATGTATTCTAATATATCTTCTGATGTAGTTTCTCCTACGATTTCACCTAAAATATCTAAGGCTTCTTTGACTTCAACGCTAATAAATACCGCAGGAAGCCCATCCACCATAGCCTCTTTTATCCTATTAATCACCTCTATTGCCCTTTCTAACACCTGTTTATGGCGTAAGGTGGGAATAAAACTAGGTATGCTTACATCCTTTCCTAAAAGATGGTGATAAATAGTTTGTTCTAATTTTTCTATTCCTTGCCCATAAAGAGCAGAGGTGTGAACCATGGGTAAATCTTTGAATTCCTTGTTCAAAACTTTTTCATCTATTTTAGGTGTTAAGTCGGATTTATTTAACACCAAAATTATATCTTTTTCTTTTATTTTTTCATAAATTTCTTTATCTTCTTTATCTAAAGGGCGGCTTACATCAATTACTAAAAGCACAATATCTGCCTCAGCTATCTTCTCCCATGCCCGTTCCACCCCAATGGCTTCAATAGCATGTTTAGTCTTATGTAAACCGGCTGTGTCTGCTACTCTGATAGGCATGCCGTTGATATTCAACACATCTTCTATAATGTCACGAGTCGTTCCAGGTATAGAGGTAACAATGGCTTTATCTTCTTTCAAAAGGCAGTTTAATAAAGAGGATTTCCCTACATTAGGCTTACCTACAATGGCTATCATTGCCCCTTCTCTCAAGACCCTGGCCCTAGAATAGGCTTGCAATAACCTTTTAATAGGCTTTAATACCTGATTTTCAATTCGTGGAAGCCATGCATCAAGAGGCGCAATTTCTACTTCTTCTTCAGGAAAATCAATGGCCACTTCTAAGTGAGCCTTAAATTCCCTTAAACAATCTGTTATCCTCTTAATTTCCTGGCCTAAATAGCCCTGAAGCTGGCGGGTAGCAAACTGAAGTTCCCTTTCGGTGCGTGCTTGGATTATATTCAAAACTGCTTCTGCCTGAGATAAATCTAATCTCCCATGGAGAAAGGCCCTTTTAGTAAATTCGCCAGGTTCAGCTAATCTAGCTCCCAATTTTAAGCTTAACTCAAGCACCTGTTTTAGAACCAATGGACTTCCATGACAGTGAATTTCTAAGACATCTTCACCAGTATAACTATGAGGCGCATACATAAGCACCACCATAACTTCATCTATTATCTCTTCATTTTCAGGATGAATAATGTGACCATAATAAAAATGGTGGGATTTCAAATGAGAAATAGGTTTTTTAGGCCGAAATATCCTTCTGGCAATTTCTTCTGCCAAAGGCCCACTTATTCTTACTATACCTATTCCACCTATACCAGGGGGAGTAGCAATGGCTGCAATAGTATCTTCTAAATATGACATAAATCCCCAAATAATATATAATATTTTTCAGGCTGTTGAAAAAGTCATTTTTTTCTCAGACCCGTTCATGGGTTAACAAGAGCAAAATATTAGCAGGCCTGCCTGAAGCAAACAAGATTGTTTTTGAAAAATAATAAACCTAAACCATTAATCCGCAATTGATTTTAAGAGAAAATTCCAACTGCGATGATACCTCAAGGTTAACTTTCACCCACCTATTTATAGCTTAGCAGATTGCTCCGTTAAGCCATCAAGACCAAGCCCTTTCAGGACTGTGGGAAAGTCCTGTTTCTTGACATATATTTTATAATTGATATACATTACAAAAATGGGGATGTAGCTCAGTCGGGAGAGCGCCTGCTTCGCATGCAGGAGGTCAGGGGTTCAATTCCCCTCATCTCCACCACCTGACATTAAAATAAGTGACAGGCAATCCAGTGCCCTGGTTTTATCTCCTTGAGAGAAGGCACTTCTTTCTTGCATATTTCTATTTTTTGTTTACATCTGGGGTGAAAGACACAACCTGATGGTAAAAACAAAGGATTAGGAGGTTCTCCCCATTGTTGCACATTTATTTTAGTTTTTCTTTCTAATCGGGGTATGGATGACCACAGAACTTCTGTATAAGGATGATGTTCTCCTAGAAACTGATTCCTTTCCATAATTTCTATGACCTTACCCATATACATCACCGCTATCCTCTCAGCTATATTAGCCACTAAACTCAAATTGTGAGAGATAAAAAGGTAAGTTATTTGTCTTTTGGCTTGACTTTCAAGTAATAAGTTGACGATTTGGGCTTGTACAGATACATCTAAAGCAGAAGTGGGTTCATCTGCAATAATAAATTCAGGTTTTAATATGAGGGCACGAGCAATGGCTATTCTTTGCCTTTGTCCTCCAGAGAGTTGATGAGGATAAGCAGTTTTTAATTTGGGTGAAAGCCCCACTTCGGTGAGGACTTGGTTTACTGCTCTATTTCTTTTTCTACGGTCACCCAGGTGATGGATTAATAAAGGTTCTTGCAAAATCTGATTTATAGTTTGTTTTGGATTTAGAGAGGCAAAGGGATCCTGAAATATAGGTTGCACCAGACGTCGCCAAAATTTTAATTTTTTAGGACCTAAACCAGTCAAAAGCGTATCTCTCCATTGAATTTTGCCTTGATCTGGTTTTTCCAAAAACAGGAGAAGTTTGGCTAAAGTAGTCTTTCCACATCCACTTTCACCTACCAATCCTAATAGTTCCCCTTTCCTTATATTTAAAGATACATCATTGACTGCCTTAAGCCATGCATATTTCAAGCTAAAAGGGTGAGTTTTAATTTTATATTTTTTGGATAAATTTTGGATAGCTAAAATTGTTTCACTCATATAACCAACAAGCTACCTGGTGTTTTTCAGAGTATTCTCTAAAATCAGGCATTCGCCTCAGACAAATAGGAAGTCTTTTATCACATCTGGGGGCAAAGGGACAACCCAGAGTAGTAAATGCTTGACCATTTTGCCCGGCAATAGTCCTTAAATGTCTTTTTTTATCAGATACATCTTCTATTCTGGGAATGGCATTAAGTAAACCCTGCGTATAGGGATGTAATGGATTTTTGAAAAGCTCTTCAGTATTGGCCATTTCAGTAATCTTTCCGGCATACATTACCGCTATCCTCCGGACTACCTGGGCCACCACAGTCAAGTCATGGGAGATAAAAAGTATACTCATTCCCATTTGCCTTTTTAGATTCAACATTAATTCTAAGATTTGGGCCTGCACAGTCACATCCAAGGCCGTAGTAGGTTCGTCTGCAATCAGCAATTTTGGCTGGGCGGCCAAGGCCATAGCAATCATTACTCGCTGGCGTAAACCTCCACTTAATTGGTGAGGATAGGCATTCAATCTAGATTCGGCCGCAGGAATACCTACTTTTTTTAATAATTCAATGGCCTTTATTTTAGCCTCTTTGGTTGAATATTCAAAATGGTGAGTGAATACCTCTGCAATTTGTTCACCAATGGTAAACACAGGATTAAGAGAGGTCATGGGGTCTTGAAAAATGATACTAATTTCTTTACCCCTTAATTGTTGCCACCTTTTTGGAGGTAAAAATAATAAATTTTGGCCTAAGAATAAAATTTCTCCTTTTATAATTTCACCTGGTGGAGGAACAAGACCCAAAATAGCCAAAGCAGTAATGGTTTTGCCAGAACCCGATTCTCCCACTAATCCCAAAGTATCATCCTGGGCAATAGAAAAGGAAACACCATTAACCGCAGGGATAGTCTCTTTTTTTTTACGAAACCACACATGAAGGTTATGGACCTTGAGGAGCATAGGTTTTTAGGCTGTTCCACCTACGATAATTTCAGGGATGAGGATAGTAGGTTGACCATCGCTTACCGGAACAAGCTGTCCATCTTTTCCACAAGTTCCAATGCCAAAGTTTAAATCATTGCCTACCATGGTGATGGATTTTAAAACCTCTGGGCCATTACCTACTAAAGTAGCCCCTCGCACAGGTTCACCAATAGAGCCCTTTTCCAGAAGATAGGCTTCATTGGCTTCAAAAACAAAATTTCCATTAATAGTATTTACCTCTCCTCCTCCCATTTTTTTGACAAATAATCCCTTTTCCACCGCCTTTATAATTTCTAAAGGAGGCGCTTCCCCTGGGGCAATAAAGGTATTTGACATCCGTGGAATAGGCTTATTTCTGTAAGATTGACGTCTGCCATGACCATTGGTTTTTATTCCCTGTTTTAAGGCATATTCTAAGTTATAAAGATAGGTTTTTAACACACCGTTTTCAATCAATACTGTTTTCTGGGCAGGTATACCTTCGTCATCATAGTGGTAAGAACCATAATTTCCCGCTAAAGTAGGGTCATCTATCACCGTAATCAGTGGTGAGGCTACTTGTTGACCTATTTTATTAGCATATACAGAAAGGCCCTCTAAGGCCAAATCTGCTTCTAGACCATGGCCAATAGCTTCATGAATCATGGTTCCACCTGCTTCACTCGATAAGACTACAGGCATAGAACCAGTAGGGGCAGGAGCAGCTTCTAACATCTTTAAAGCACGTTCAGCAGCACATTCTGCAATCTCTTCTGGGGTTTTTTGTTTAAATAATTCCTGGGGATTAGTAGTGCCTACAGGTTCATAGCCAGTTTGAAGTATCCCATCTTTTTCAGCCACTACCTGCACATAAAATAATAGATGAGTCTGTTCTTCTTGGGAAAAATGTCCTAAAGAGCTTATGATACTGATATTACTTACCGTTTTTTTATATACTACCTTTACTTGGCGAATAGCAGGGCTTTTCCCCCAGGCAATTTTTTCTGCTCTCTGGATAAGCTTTATTTTATCAACCAAATCATTATCTTTATCAGGAAGTATAGCCATAGATTTTAAGGGTTTGGCCCGTTGTAAGACAAAATTTTCATCTGAAATTTTTGCCTTTTCTGAAAGGGAAGCAGCAAGTTGACAGAGATTGGAATAATCAATGTCATTGGTAAAACCATAAGTGGTTTTACCTTGGTGCAAGGCCCTAAGACCAACACCTATATCCCTTCCAGAAATCAATTTTTCTAGTTTTTTATTTTCTGAAACAATGGTAGTAGATATGGTTTCTTGCCAAAAAATGTCTGCTAGGTCAGCATTATTTTTTAATAAGGACAAAATTTTTTTCAAACCATCTAGCATGTTAATCTTATCTTTGTTCCACTGTAATGCAGTCATTTGGACACACCTCAACACAGCTTTCGCACCCTATACATTCGTCAGGGCTTATGGGTTCTGATTTTCCATCTATTATTTCCCATACACTAACAGGGCAAATCTCCACGCACTCACCACAACCATTACAACAATCCTTGTCATTGATGGGCTTAAAAAGCATTTGATGCGATTTTTAGCATTTTAAAAAGTGTTTGTAAATCCCAGTTTTTTGCATTTATTTAATCCACTTTTTTACTAGAGCCGCAAGTTTTCTATTATTATAGTCAAATTCAGCCACCATTCTTTGAAGTTCTTTGGGTAATTTTTTATATCCCCATAAAAATCTCCTTTTTGTCTCTTCAACGCTATTTCTGAGATAATAAAAAGGCAAGTTTACGTCAAAAAATGAGATGGTATCAGCATTTTTCAAAATTTCTGCCTTTTCACTCCCTCCCTTTTCATGATGGGCTACAAGGGAAAACACTTCATCCATTAATACTTTACTTGCCTTGCATTCTTTCATTATCTCTAATAAAATTTTAGCACTGTTTAAGGCATGAGCTTCTTTAAATTCATCATATTCTTTATAATCTTGTCTTTTTACCTTTCTTTCACTGATAGCTCTCTCTATATCATGCCCTAAAGCAGCTATCTGTAAGGCATCATCGGCATCGGGTTTCAACTTAAGAACCCATTTTAAGGTATTTTTTGAATGAATAGGATCTTCTGGAATAGAGGATTTTCCAATGATTTTTTCAATTTTCTTTTTTATACAATCAAGATTGTCCACTTCTATAATTCAATAATCTATATAAAACCAATATTCTTTTTATATTTTCTCCATTCATCAAAATAGCGATAAAAAGAAGGGTAAAAAAAGGCTGATTAATCAAAGCACCAAGAAATATAATAAATATCCTAATATCTCTTCCTATTCTGAAGTAATGTTCATTAAGCTTTTTACTCATAAAACCATCATATTTATCCGCTGTATAACTATTTAAAAATGTGCCTACTATGGCCAAAAACCCCACAAATAAAGGTAGAAAATGTGTATTTAAACAATAAACATGCCAGGTGAGACCACCAAGTAAAAAAGCGTCCCCATACCGGTCTAAAACTGCGTCAAACCAACCACCAAAATCACTCTCCATATATTTCAGTCTTGCTATCTCTCCATCACAACCGTCTATAATGGAAGATATTTGAGCAAGTATTCCTCCAATTGCCAGATAAAAATAACTGCCTAAAAAGAAAAATGAAGAGGCGATTAAAGAAATGATAAAAGAAAATAGAGAGACTTGGTTGGGAGTAATATTGGTTTTTAAAAAATAGGGGGTTATTTTGGTTGAGAATCTGCGATTAAGATACCTGGAAATAGGACCATCTGTAGGTTTTTTTAATCTATCTATCAAACACTTTTTGGCTTTTTTAAGTGCTTTTTCATCATCTACATCTATCCAAAAGGCGTTTTTGATGTCAAAGGTTTTAACCCGCCCTTCCTTGGCCATCAATTTTATAGAAGCAGAAAGAATGCCTTCATTCTTTTGATGGATATTTTTTTCTATAGCCTCAAAAATTGCAGGTGAGCACAGAAAGATTCCTGTATCATAAGCATTATACTCCTTGATGTCCTTCCCTATATCTATAACCTTTCCATCTTGGACAAGAACTTTAGTAACATCTTCAATATCCACTAAGTGATTTGAATTTATATTATAGTCAACAGCCAACATGACCTCACCATTTCCCAATGGTGCAGTTTTCATCTTTTTAAGAATATCTTCATCAAAGAGATGATCTCCCATAAGAAGAATGAATTTTTCATTTAAAAAACCTTTTGCCTTAAGTACAGATAGACCATTTCCCTTTTTCCATTCTTCATTGATAATGTGAGTTATATTTATATTTCTTTTCTGACTGAATTTATCTAAAAATTTTCTTACTTTTTCACCTTGGTATCCAGTTACTACATAAAAATCTGTTATGCCGCTTTTATTAGCAGTTAATATTACCCTTTCAATGAGAGTTAAACCCAGAAGATTGACCAAGGGTTTTGGTCTACCTATTTTTGATATCCTTTTTCCTTCACCCGCAGCAATAATTAAACACTTCATTATTGGCCAACCTAATAGATCTTTCTAAAACTCTGTAGAAATAAAGGAAGAAAAACCTATAGGCCTTTTTAGCATAATCATTGAGGGATGTAAAGATCTTCAAATCCGCGATTGCTCTAAAAGAAACCCCACAGGCCCATATAACAAAAAATTGGAAATTGAAAAATGAAATGTCACATGGGAGAGCGTTTATTATGACAGGGTGGAGGTCAATATTACAGAGTAGCGTTAGATAATAAAACTCTTGAATTTTAATTCTGATAGAGGTTGAGGCTTAGAAATCAACACTTAGTGGTGGCGTTAAAAACACCTCTATAGATGTTGATACAGCTGATGCACTTTATTAGGTGGAGGGTATTATAAATTAGCGGTCTTTTGCTCTAGTGTCCTTAGGCGAGTCAAGATATCTGAGGTAACACTTTCTTCTCTTTTAATCCGCTCCATCTCTTGAGCTATCTTTCCTACCTGAAAGGTTAATTGGTCAATCCTATTGTTGGTAGCATCAATTCTGCCCGTTAATTCAGTTCTTACTTCATCAATCTTATCAGTTAACTCAGTCCTCACATTTTCAATTTTGCCAGTTAATTCAGTTCTTACCTCATCAATACGATTGTTTGTCTCGTCAATCTTATTAGTTAACTCAGCCCTCACATTTTCAATTCTGCCAGTTAATTCAGTTCTTACCTCGTCAATACGATTGTTTGTTTCGTCAATCCGTCCAGTTAGCTCCTCTCTTACTGTATCAATCCTCTTATTTGTTTCATCAATTTTGCCAGTTAATTCAGTTCTTACTTCATCGATACGATTGTTTGTTTCGTCAATCCTTCGGCTTTGATCAACTAGATGCCCATTTATGTCAGAAAGGCGCTTTTCCACAGCATCAAGCCTTATACTCATCTTTGCCTGATTATCTTTTATTTCTTTAAGTTCAGGTAGGATAAAATCCTTTATAGCAGTGACAACATTTTCTTTATCCATACTCCTTACCTCATACACATTTAAGCATAAGTTTTATGGATAGTCAAGAATTACCCAAAAAACCTTGTTAAGAATATCCTCCTGCCTCTCGGCAGACACGGCCGACAGGCAGACATTCCGCAGCGGTCCTCCTTGACAGAAAAATAGTCCCTTAAAGGGAAAAAGTGTGCTTTTTCCCCTTTCAACCAACTCTACTTTTTAAAAATCAGATTGCGAAGTGCCATCAAGACTGGCGAAAGCCACCCTGAAAGGGCCTGGTGGCTTAACGGAGCAATCTGCTAAGATATAAACATGTATGGCCAGTAGTGCCTTATAATGGAGGGGGAATTTAGGGCCTAACCTACAATATACATTTGACAACTTTTTGTTATATAAATTGCGTGACAAATAAGTTATCTCAGAAACAGTAAATTATGAATAAATAAGTGAAATTTTGCAAATTGTTGAGACTTCTGTGAGCTTTTTTATAGCAATCACGGATCTGAGGTATGTTGACACAGAAGGTATCTTCTGATACAAAAATCCCCATGAGAGTGCCTGTAGTATATGCTCCTAAATGTCCCTTTTGTGATGAATCTATTGAGCCTCCTAAAGAGGTTCCCTCTGCTAGAATTCTTGAATTTCCAAGGAATGTCTGCAAAAACTGTGGTGCAGTATATGTTTATGATGCTACGGGGCACAATCTTGGAGCTGCTTATGTTGAAGCCTTGGTCTTTGCATGTGATGATGACTGGGACCTCGCATGGCAACTTTTACCAGAAGAGGATTATTTGGAAAGGCGGATTGAACATTATGA
>Ga0190331_1000044_pt1 | contig 21603 bp, 24 predicted proteins | sample 48720445_MG_FD_161681 | JGI IMG/M metagenome (GOLD analysis project Ga0190331, IMG submission 161681) | Hydrothermal vent sediment bacterial communities from Southern Trench, Guaymas Basin, Mexico - 4872-04-4-5_MG | ecosystem: Environmental > Aquatic > Marine > Hydrothermal vents > Sediment ... | reverse complement strand
AGAAGTACGGCTATTTGTTGAGGTTATAACATCGCTTCTTGCTCCTATTGGTCAACTTAACAGGATGATATGTGGCTTCAGCTTCGGCAACGCCCAAATTTCGCCTTACGGAACGTCAATCTACACACCACAACCACATATAGATATAAGTTAACCTAAAAGGGATTAATAGTTGGAATCACAATCTCGTATCAAAACACCTATGGCTATGATTTTAACCCCCACCAAAATGTCACCATTCAACAAGCCTTTGTAGGCTTCCTTTATCCCTGAAACCCAAATAAATGGCAATGCCAATCAAAACGACACCAGGGGAACTGATCTTTGTCACAAAGGACAGAATAAATCTATGTATTTTATCTGAGGATATAGCTAAAACAAGTTTCATACCGATATAATAGCCTCTGGATCTGGAATAAGCCCATTTATAGTCCTTATCTTTTAAATCTTCACTCTTATCTCTTATACTTCTTTCTGAACCAGTTAATATCTACCGTCAAATTGGAGGTATCTCCAATTATTATCGCTTTTACGCTCTTTCGATTTCCACAAACGGCGTTTACGGTTATCAATACCATATCCACAAACTGATCGACTGTAAACCTGCTTAGAAGCTTGTAAACTCTCTTAACTATATTTTAGCCTTTAATTCGCTTATTATGAAGGTTATATCACCTTCAAAGCACATTGCGAGTATCACGAGCTTCAGCATCGTTATAGCTTCTCTTTTGATCGATTGGAGACTGATATGATGATCCTTTGTGAATGCTTGATGGAGGGGGTTAAAAAATATTTATAACATTATTTATAACTATACATAGAATTATAGCATATTAGTGTTATGCTATGCTATCGGTACAAGAGGTGCAGAAAAGCTTTGGTGGCATAAAGGCGGTAGATAGATGTACTTTAGAGGTGGAAAGGAAGTCAATTGTGGGCATCATGGGACCCAACGGCGCGGGCAAGAGCACTCTGTTTGATATAATCAGTGGTTTTGAGCAGCCAGACAGCGGCACGGTCATATTCAAAGGAGAGGAGATAGGGGGTAAGACCAATTTCGAGATAGCGAGAATGGGTTTGATCCGTACTTTCCAGCTCACGAAGGCGTTGACAAGGATGACGGTGGAAGAGAATATGCTGCTTGCACCAAAACAGCAGCATGGGGAACGGATATGGAACGTGTGGCTACATCCTGAGGAAGTTAAGCGTCAGGAGGAGGCGAATCGCGATAAAGCGCGCTCTATCCTCGAATTCTTCGGTCTTAAATCGCTGAAGGATGCATACGCGGGTGCACTATCAGGTGGTCAGAAGAGGCTCTTAGAGATGGCAAGAGCGTTAATGGCAGAGCCGGATATGCTACTCCTCGATGAACCTTTCTCCGGCGTGAATCCCACACTCGCCAACAAGCTCCTGAACCATATAAAGGAACTACGAGACCATCACGACATGACATTCCTTGTCATCGAACATGATATGCATATCATCATGCGATTGTGTGATTATATATACGTGATAAGCAAGGGCAAGGTCATTGCTTCCGGCGTGCCGGCGGAAGTGCATAGAGATAAGCGTGTTCTGGATGCGTATTTGGGATGAAAGAACAATGTTAAGGCTTATAGAGGTTGTTTCAGGCTATACGGACGTGGATATCATCCATGGTGTAACAATGGAAGTGGGAAAAGAAGAGATAGTCACTATAATCGGTCCAAATGGTTCGGGCAAATCCACATTGATGAAGACCATTTTTGGTCTTGTGAAGTTGAGAAGTGGTCGGATATTGTTCAACGGCATGGATATATCTCGATTGAGAGCGGACAAGATTGTAAGGGCGGGAATAGGCTATGTGCCCCAGGAGAGGAATGTGTTCCCTTCGCTAACTGTACAGGAGAACCTGGAGATGGGCGCTTTTATACAGCGGGATAGGCTCAGTGCGGGATTTGAGGAAGTATTTAACATATTCCCGGAACTTAAGAATAAGCGGCGGCAGAAAGTAGGCACCATGAGTGGTGGTGAGCAGAAGATGGTAGCAGTGGGGAGGGCTTTGATGCTCATGCCAGCACTTTTATTACTCGATGAGCCATCATGTGGGCTCTCGCCAAGGCTCAGGGATATATTGTTCAAGAAGATTGCAGCTATCAATGAATTGGGTACCACACTGATGATAGTGGAACAAAATGCGAAGATGGCGTTATCTGTGAGTCACCGTGGTTATGTCCTGGAGATGGGTAGGAAGAGGTTTGAAGGCGAAGCGGGCAGTTTACTTCAGAATGAGGAGGTTAAAAAGCTGTACCTTGGGGATACTCCCGAATCGCAATCGCTATCAGGCATCCAATGAGCGGCATTATAGGCTCACGCCTGAAGTATCATCAGGGACTTTAATCCATATCCAGAACTTCGCTGTTCATAGCCAAAACGCTATACTTATTAAGTGCTTATTAAGGTGTGACCACCTAATTTATATACTTACTGACAGAGAATATAAATAAGGTCATAGGAGAAAAAACATGAGTGAGATAAGACCGGGTATAAGGATAATAAAAGATGTCGGGTATAGAGTGATTCTGAAAAAGGAGGATGGTAGCCCGAGATTGGTATGGAGAGGTTTCGTAAAAGAGGGGCAATATGGCAAGTTTATATCCATAGAGCAGCACTGGGTACGAAGTATGCAAGGTGGAAAAATAGTAGAAAGTGATTTTGGAAAAAAGCGCTTTAACTTCCCTTATGATAAGGACAAAGCATTTGCAATGCTGGATTCCATAAGAGGGTTAGTAGAGGATGCTTTTAGCGCTGATGCTGGTGCTGGTGCCGGCACTGGTCTGGAGAAAGAAGTGGAAGAGGAATTTGGTGATGAACTTGAAGGTCTGGAGGAGGAGTTTTAGACAGCTCTTCCTTTTACCCTCATTTCATTACATTATTCATTATTTCACAACCACTGTTCTATCGTTTGCTGTGATACCAATACTTCTGTTCTATCTGTTGGGCGCTGAATTCGTTCGAGCGCTTTATTCACTCGCTCCTCTGAGAAGTCATGTAGCTCGCAGAGGAACTCCTTTACTTTTTCCTCATCTGGCTCCTTCCATCTCAGTTCATATTCAGTATTGACCTCAGGATGGAGGAAGATATTACGAACGAGTTCATAGTTTGCTATGCCAGGTGCATTCTCTATCTCTATTACCGATTCTGCTATCAATTTATCAATGCTATGATGCTCTTTGATGAGTTTCAGTGCTCTCTTGGCACCTATACCCTTTATCCCGGGGTTGAAGTCCGTGCCCACGAGAATAGCGATCTCCACAAGTTCTTCATGTGTTATCCCCAATCTATGCTCGATATCCTTCAAAACAGCCAGTTCGAGTTTTACCCCTCTTTTCGGTGCACTCAGGTTCCTCACCATCACAGGCGCACCGAAGAGTAGAGAATCAAAATCCTGAGAGGCTACAATGTCCGCATCTCCTTTCCGGACCATAAACGCAGCCTGAGCTTCTCCTTCTGAGGGCGCCTGCACATGTGGTATGCCAAGATATTCCAGGAGCGTCTTCGCTTCTTCTACGATCCCTGGCTCGATTCTCGTGGATGCCTTTGCGAATTTCAGTGCTTCTTCCGGTATTTTTGCTGCTGCCCATCTCTTCCTCGCCTCTGCACGCCGCATTGATCTGGCTCTTATAACCTCTGATTTTAACTCCGAAGGCTTGCCATCGAATACGAATACCAGCTTTAGCCCCTTCTCCATTAAATTCGTTGTGCGATATATCAAACCCGAGAGATGTGAGGTTACCCTGCCCGCAGAATCCCTGAGTGGCGTCCCATCTGGCTGGCGGATGATACAGAGGAACTGATACAGCATGTTATAAGCGTCAACCGCGATAGTCTTACCGGCGAGTGCATCCAAACTGGTCTCTCTCAGCTCTAATATATCTCCTATGTTGGTTCCCATCTCAATTAAAATAATAAGATATAATTCAAATAAGGTAAATAAAATATGGATGCGTGGATACGATACATACCGTCGTTGCCGGGCTCGCTGCTCGCTTTGTGATGCATGCACTAAGGCTAAGTATAGTAAGACTTTTCAGCAGCTATTCCTCCTCTGTAATTCAACCCACGATGTTTCAACATCTGATGTGTAACCTTTTGGATTTTACTCAACACGACCAAAAAGTTTAAATCCAAATTCGACAAATTAGAAAGTTATACTTAGGTGTTCGGATAAGAGATGGTGATTCCAACTTTGTGCCATTGATACTTTCTAAGCTATAAAAGTGACTATTTTACACGGTTATACGATATATGAATCTTAACGCTTGAATTTGGTTTGCGTTTTCTGAGCACTATCCGGGTCCGGGGACGGAAGCGGAAATATGAAGAGAAAGCGGGGGTGAAACTGAGCATAAGTAGTTTTTACGAACGATTTTCACACCGAAGATGGTTGGGTTGATTTCCTTCAGAGGTGCGTGCTCCATGCGATTGTGTTTCAAGCACAGCAACCCGGTCGTGTTTTGGACGATAGCGATAAATACCTCGGTTGGACCCTGGCTCAAGGGCTGCATCCTGCTCCTCGAGCCCGAATACTTCAAGTACCTCTTCTTCGACAGAATCGTTCGCTATGGCGACTATTTCGTTAGCAGACTGAAGGGAAATGCCAACTCACTGATCGTTTGCATGTATCTGCACAATAAAAGGTGGATATTGCAGTTAAAGATGATCACGAGAAATAAGCTGTGCAAATCTTGTCATGGCACGTTTTCCTGATAATGTATCCCTGATATAATCAAAGAAACTGAAACCGACCATCTACTTCTTACAAGTATCGAGTATAGACATCATGCTCTCCCATGCGGCTTTTCCGACTTCGCTTCTCGTTCCGTAACTAATACTAATTTTGCGTTTTACCACGGGTTCACGGAGAGTTAACTCCGCGGGATTGTTATGGGGCGGTATCTCAGAGAACCTCAGCACGGGTAGAAGTTCCTCCTGCGGAAATGATGATCCCCGCTTCTTCCAATATCTTCTTTATTTTGTTCTCGATAACCCTGCAAGCGTAAGCGTAATAGAGGTAAACAACGAGCTCATGTATGTGCTGTCTTGTGATTCTATGATATTGAGAAGTTAGATTATGAGGGCTTTTACTGCTTCCCTATTATCGAAATCTATGTCTTCAGAATCCAAAGTTATTCTCGAAGTAAGCGTTTATGAGAGAGCCGAAAACGCTGGAGAATAAGATAAAGAAGGAATAAGGAGGAATAAAATACACATACGAACATAAAATACAAGGTGAATCTTATTTGACAGGTCCATAGCTTTTCAAAAAATCAAAAATAGTATCTTTAAAATATTTAAATGCGGAATATAGGTTCTTCGGTTTATTCAGTTTTCAATTCAAACAAAAATAAACCTGTTGTGTTGAAATATACAAAGGATTTGGGATATTTAGCAACATATTAAACCAATGACTCATAGACCCGCATCACCTGCTGTGCTATCAACCTCCAATCGAACTTCGTCTCAACGAGCTTCCTGCCCGCTTCACCCATGCGCATCACACGCCTATCATCTGAGATTATTCTCACAATGCAATCACTCAGACCGTCCACATCTCCCGGCGTGAACAGAAGTCCATTGCCGCCTGTTATATTCTCACGTACGCCCGGTATATCCGATGCTATCACCGGCGTTCTACACGCCATCGCCTCAAGCAGAACGATCCCAAAATTCTCAAGCCTGGTAAAAGAAGGGAGCACAAATACAGAAGCTTCTAAATAGCTCTTAACGAGCTCTTTGAAACTCAAAAACCCACGAAACTCGACTTTTTGCGTCAGCTCGTAACTTCTCACAAGCTTCTCCAAGCTCGCTCGATCCTCGCCTCTACCTACTATTACCAGCTTCGCTTCCGGAACCTCCTTCAATACCCCCGGCATTGCTCTTATCAAATACTCTATACCCTTGGGATAGACGAGCCTACCAACGAATAGGATATTCTTATTACGCTTTATGCTCGCCTTTACCTCCTCTATAACGGCATCGAACTTCCTTATATCTATCCCATTGGGTATGACCTCGCATTTACTGCTGAATTTACTGAGAACTGGTGAGGTCTCGGCATAGCTCCTGCCTGTAACTATTATAGCATCACAGGCATCGAGCAGTTGTAGCGCATAATGCCTGTTGTAAACCCGCTCTACGAATTTAGCCATCACAGCAGGTATCTTCAAACTCCCAACCCTCTCCGGTACTTCCAGATCGAAGTGATACGTTATGACATGAGGATGCTTCTTCTCTTTTTTGAACGCCTGTGAGAAGAAAGGTGGCGGACAATGCGAGTGGAATACATCTGCTTCTATATCTCTTATTCGTGATAGCCCAAAGATGAAGGGTACATAGCCGGGAAAGAGCTCTATTGCCCTGAACCTCGTAATTGTGATCATACTCGTACCTGTACCTGTACTTGTACCCGTACCCGTACTGAGACTGAGGTTATTTCTGATCGGTGGTATGTCCGCAGTTAGAATTTTCAGCTCGTTTCCCGCTTCGCTCAGCGCATTTGCCAGCTCTTTAACGTGGTTCTCCACGCCACCGACATGCGGTGGGTAATAGCATGAAGCCTGAACTATCCTCATCCATCCTCATCTCTTATCTTATCCTATCTCAACGATAGGTCTGCCTTGTATAGTTTATCCTTGCATGCGTTCCTCTCTTCGCCGCCATCACGTTCATCGCCCATATATACAGCGCGCGTATAAATCCATACTTCTCCATTCGTCTCATTGAGAAACGGACAGAAAGCATAGGGTCATACCGTATAACACCCTCATGCCTGAGCCTGCGTGCAATCTCATAATCATCTCCTGCTGACATATCGGAATACCCGCCTATCTTCTGAAATACATCCTTCCTTATCGCTGTATTGGACCCGAGAGTGGCATGGAATACCCCTAAGGTCGCTGCGAAATGAACGAGTTTGTTGAATGCACCTATCAGGACTTTGTACTTAAATCGCGATTCAATAGGGATAATAGGACCATAAACTGCAACCACATTCTCAGCTTGAAAATCATTCCAGATTCGTTCAAGCCAGTTACACGGTAGTATTATATCTGCATCAGTCATCGCCACTATCTCACCACTTGATACTTCCACACCGTCATTCCTCGCACCACCTACACCTTTACTATGCTGTATGATTACATTATCGGCGTATTCTCTCGCTATGTCCACTGTCTTATCTTCACTACCACCATCTACTACCACAATCTCATAATCTCTCCTATCCAGTGTCTGATTCACGAGGCTATTCAAACATGACTCTATATACGATTCCTCGTTATACGCGGGTATGACAACCGAAACTTTCTTTTTATTGCCCATCTCCTATCAATACACTATCAACTCAGCCTCTGGAATAGCATCTTCGGCTTATTCAACTTCTGTCCTTCTTCTATTGGGGACATCAACTCCTCAAGCTTCGTTTCATGTATATCTGTGTTCATACCAAGCTGATACCACACCTCTCCCATCTTCTCCGGCATCACCGGCTCCAGTAATATGCACACCGATTTCATTATCTGTAGTACATTCTTTATTATCGTTGCACATCTGCGCCTGTCGTTTTCTCCTCCTTTTATCAGGTGCCAGGGCTCCTCACGCTGGAAATAGCTGTTTCCAAAGTCCGCAAGTCCCATTGCTGCATCCACCAGCTTCTTAAATTCATAATCCTCCATTGCTCTCATCACATCGTCACGTGCAGTCACTATCGCCGCTTTTACCTCTTCCTCTATCTCCCCGCCGGGCACGGTACCGAAATTCTTATATGCGAACGTAAGAACCCGATATGCGAGATTACCGAGAATAGCTACCAGCTCGTTGTTTACACGCATGAAGAAAGAATCCCATGAGAAATCCAGCTCCTTCGTGTGGCTCGATTGCGTTACTATATAATACCTCAGCGTATCGGGATGGAACCGTTTCAGAATTTCCGTCGCCCAGACCACGTTCCCTCTGCTCTTGGAGAATGTCTTACCGTTTATCTTCACCATACCGGAGGCAATGACCGCACTGGGGAGCGAATAGCCCGCTCCTTTTAGCATCGCGGGCCAGAATATGCAGTGATGATATATTATATCGGTACCGATGAAATGTATGATTGTGGCTTCGTTATCCTTCCAATATCGTGCCCATGCATCCTCCTTCTCGCCCCTCTCTCGCAATAGCTCTTCTGTGAACGATATATACCCGATAGGGGCATCAACCCAGACATAAACGACCAGATCGTCTCTACCCGGGAATCTCACTCCCCATTCCAGATTCCTCGTGATACACCAATCTCTCAGCTCTCGCTTCACCCATTCCTTAGCATAATTCCGCGCATTCAGCGTGCCACCCAGCGTATCAAGATACGAAGACAGGAACTCAGCAAATGCAGATAACTTAAAGAAGAAATGCTCCTGCTCCCTGAAGACTGCCACTGAGCCACAGATCTTACATCTCGGTTCTTCTATCTCGCCAGGCTCAAGGTGCTTGCCACAACCCTGATCACATTCGTCACCACGTGCGATCACGCCACAATAAGGGCATCTACCCTCCACATATCTATCAGGCAGAAAGCGTCCACAGGTATCGCAATATGCCTGCTTCGTCTTCCTCTTATATACATAACCGCCTGCTATTAGCTTCTCCACTATCTCCTCTGTCCTTTTATGGTTGCTCGGTGAATCTGTCCGTCCATAATAGTCAAAGTTCACATTCAACGCCTTGAAAATCCGCTTGAAATGCTCATGGTAGCGCTCAACCACCGCTTCTGGCGTTACACCCTCCGATTCCGCACTCAGCACTATCGGCGTTCCATGTGTGTCTGAACCACTGATGAAGATGACTTTATAGCCCATCTTACGGAGCATCCTGACATATATATCAGCGGGGACATAAGTCCTGAGATGTCCTATATGGCATTCACCGTTAACGTATGGCAATGCTGAGGTGACCAGCACCAGCTTATCCTGTGGTATCTTCATTCCAATTAACTCCTTCATGTTGGAGATAAAAAATAAAGATTAAATTAATTTATTATTGCCTATTCGAAGATTCGGTAATATCTATCTCTGGTCCGCGATTCGTTGAGCATTCTGTACATATATGCCTTTACCGATTCCATCATGTCTACATTAGGTTCCTCTTGCCACACAGCGCCTGAAGTAGGGAAGATATGGTAATACTGGTTTCTGGTCCGCGATTCGTTGAGCATTCTGTGCATATATGCCTTTATCGATTCCATCATATTATATCCATCATTAAATGTCCAGCCATGTGGCGTTCGCCAGCTCTGCTGTGAGTTCCATATGTTATTCCCCTTTAAATCCGGATATGAATCCCAGACTGAGAATGAGACTGAGACCGCTTCGATATCGGCGACGCCAGCACCAGCAAGCATTAGTAATGAGAATCCTACCATCAATGCCCTCTTTGTCATGGCCATGCTATCACCTCCCATTATTCAATAAGATAAATCCCATTATAAAAAGCTTTTGTTATCTGACCCGAAAAAAGGCAATTTCAGGCATAGATTCTGTATCTGTGGCTCAAATCGCTCTTCCAACTTCAGTGTGAGATAGCCCGCGAGGAAACCAAATCCGGCACCGAATATCACATCCAGCGGGAAATGCATACCAACATAAATTCTGCTGATGGAGACAAGAATTCCAATAGCGATAGAGAAATAACTAAATTTCCTCAGCCTTCTCCTCGAAGGTATAAGGATTGTGGCTAGAATAAACCATCTACCGGCATGTCCACTTGGAAATGATGCGCCATGGGCTTTGGCTTCATATCCCCACACCTTCAGTGATACATCATTTAAAGCCTCCGATGGTCTCTCCCTGTTAACAGCAACCTTAATCAAAGTGATAAGCATCGCATGAATAGCCAGACCCATCAATATCAGCACCGCTATCTTCTTAATATTCTCATTCTTCGCGATCATAAGTATCACAAGTCCAAGAATAGAGATGAAGAATATCGAGCCCAAATGTGTTATCGCTACCATGAATAAATCCAGTAAGGGGTTGGAAATCGAGTTAATAACATAAAATGAGCTGATATCCCACTGGATAACCCCTGTGTACATCATACCTTTACTCTTACTCTTACATCCCGGTCTATTTCACCACTGTCTCAAGCAGGTCACCAAAGAACGTACCAATTATGAACATAATTGTGAGGATTACCACCTCTATAAGGGTTCCTATTGCTGTCTTCACAGATAGCACCAGCCCACCAATCAGCAGACCGATGAAGCCGAGTATCAATCCGAGAATTATGCCATACACAAAACCTCTCTTTAACAGTTCCCACCGCTTCTCCTTGCCCGGCTTCACGTACCCATATACCAGACCAACAATAAATGCGAGTATCTCAAGTATCGGTATCATACGTTACCTCTACCTCCTATCTGTTTCTGAGAAAGAGCATCCGCCACACTGAAGATGTCCTTATCTCCCCTGCCTGAGAGGTTCACCACGATTAAATCCCACTCCTTTGCATGCTCTATTGCGTAATGAACAGCGTGGGCGGATTCCAGAGCGGGAATTATACCCTCCTTTCTGGATAAGGTCTCAAAAGCTCTTAGGGTCTCCTCATCGGTGGCAGAATCCATTCTCACCCGCCCTGAGTCCACGAGATATGCCAGTTCAGGTCCCACACCCGGATAGTCCAGTCCGGGAGCGAAACTATAAGATTGCTTTATTTGCCCATATTCGTCCTGTAACAGTTTCGAATACATCCCATGCAGAACGCCTTCCGTACCTGCGCATAGTGAAGCGCCATGCTCTCCGGTCGCCAGACCTTTACCACCGGCTTCTACACCTATAAGCTCTACTGCATCGTCATCTATGAAGTCTGAAAATATACCAAGTGCATTGCTACCACCACCAACACACGCTATGATGGCATCGGGCAACCTTCCCTCGGCTGCTAATATCTGCTCCCGCGTCTCCCTACCGATGACACGCTGAAATTCACGTACTATCAATGGATATGGATGTGGTCCCACAACACTGCCTATCAGATAATAGGTATTCTCTACATTGGCGACCCAATCGCGCATCGCCTCATTTATCGCATCCTTCAATGTCCTGGAGCCGCTATCAACCGGGTTCACGCGTGCACCCAGAAGTTCCATCCTGAACACATTCAGCTTCTGCCGCCCTATATCCTCTGTACCCATGTATACTTCACATTGCAATCCGAGGACCGCTGCAGCCATCGCAGTTGCTACTCCATGCTGACCTGCTCCAGTCTCTGCTATTATCCGATTCTTTCCCATATGCTTTGCCAGCAAGCACTGTCCCAGGGTATTATTCAGTTTATGTGCGCCACCATGTACCAGATCCTCACGCTTAAGGTATATCCTCGCGCCGCTACACAACTCAGAGAGGTTATTTGCAAGATAAAGTGGTGTTGGGCGACCAGCGAAGTCCTTCAAGAGCGAGTTCAGTTCGCTATTGAACTTCTCATCCTGATGAAACGTATAAAACGCATCTTCAAGCTCTTCCAGTGCTCTCATCAACACCTCAGGCGCAAACCTGCCCCCGTATTTACCGTACTTGCCATATTCATCGGGTAACATTTTAAATCATCAATAGAATACTACAATAAAAAATATACCCGGTGATGAATGATGAAGAAGCGAATGCCTTTTATTGCTTTTGAGGGATTGGACGGCTCAGGTCTGACAACACAGGCATCAAGGCTGCGGGAATGGCTAAACAATAAAGGTTACGAGGTATATTTAACAAAAGAGCCGACAGATGGCTTGATTGGGTCTTTGATACGTGGTGTACTGAGGAAGGAATTGGTTATTGACGCCGAGACGCTCGCACTTCTATTTGCAGCCGATAGAATGCACCATACTAAGAATATAATAAAACTCCTGGATGAGGGTGTTATTGTGATCACCGATAGATATCGCCTCTCTTCTTATGCATTTCAGTCAATAGAGGTTGACCTGGACTGGCTAAAGAAGATAAACGAGAAGACTCTAACGCCCGATTTGACCTTTATCATTGATACCCCGCCACTTATCTGCATAAGGCGGATTCAGAAGCAGCGATTCCATGTGGAGCTCTACGAAGAGCTGGAGAAACTGGAGAAGATACATGCGATTTATCACAAATTGGCTGAAGAAGAGAGTAATATCTTCTTAATAGATGGGAACAGACCGGTGGAAGCCGTTAGCAGTGATATCTTCGATAGGATTAAAGAATCTGCGCTATTAGAAGGTCTGGAGTAAGTGAATGTGAGAGAAGAGATATAATTCAAGTATTCTTTATTTACAGGTATTTTAATTGTGAGTATTAGTGCATTAATTAGTATGTGTGAATCGAGAGTATTGATAGAGCGAAGCGGTAAGCATGAATTACTGATGGAGGATGTAGTGCGAGTGGAGGTTGATGGCGAGGATATAAAGCTAATGGGAGTATTGGGTGAGACACGCCATGTGAAGGGCAGTATAAAAGAGATAAATCTACTGAAGAATACGATATTGATAATATAAAATAGCATGGATGATGCGATACGTAGATACGTATATAAGCAATGAGCAGGGGGTTATTCACAGTAGATCATACCGTTGTTCAGTACGGGAACCACTTCATACATGTCTATCTGTGAAATGAATTCCACATCCTTCCTATAGCCGATTCCCAATAGATACCGCGCGGTTCTACAACCGAGGATACATCGCCTTATATACTCTTCGTCCAGCTCCAGTCCATCATTCAGACCGTTATAGAGTGCCATTGCTACTGCGATATCTTCTGTCACACCAAATCTACTCCCCACTACCACCAGATTCGCATCCGCTTCATCCTCTTCCAGTCTCTGCATAATCGCACTTAAATTCAGGCTTGAGCCGATATACGCCGATTTGATTCCGCTTTTGTACAATGAAGTTGTGAAGTTTGTGGTTTTTAGGGCTATTCTATCAATCTCGTGATGCTTGAGATACTTGATCAACTCAGTTGGTGAATTTCCGATGTCGAAATCGGGCAACTTCACACCCCTGTACTCACCTGCGAGGAGGTAGCCAGCATCCCTCAACTCTGAAGGCTCCTCGTTATCCACCGGCTTCACCTCCTCCACACCATTTGCCAGTGCGGTCACAATTGTACTGGATGCCCTTAATACATCTATAACTACGACTCTCCCTCCTCTTATTTTGGTGGTATTGGCATCCGCGATTGTTATACTATAATTTGCCAAGTGTATCACCCCTCAATCCACGTCTCAATGTCTCTAAGGGGATCACGTCCTCTGGCTTTATATTGCCGAGGTTCACCATGGGCGTGAGATTGAGTATCAGGTGTACCTGCTGGCTCTTCTTCGGTGCCTCGAAGATGATATTCTCTACCCCTATCGCTTCTGCCAATCTCTTCACCATCGCCTCCTTTACCCTGCCTGTTCTATCATATACCCCTATTCCTTTACCTGATTCCCTCGCTTCCATTATCACCCTTGTGGCGCCTGCTTCCAGATCGCTCCTCGCTTCTCTTATCCGATAATCAATGCTCAACATGGCATCTTCCTCCGGGCTCTTCTTACCCACCTCGGAGTATATCACAAAGCCCATATCTCTACCCTTTCTTATTACTTCGCTCCTATCCCTCCTGCTCAGCTGTATCGAACCATCAGAGACCTCAATGGCTGTTAGACCAATCTCGCGGGCATACAGAAAGAACTCAGATACCTTGTTCTGTATGTAAGCGAGCTCGAAGAGAGTCCCACCGTTGCTCACCTGGATGTTGTTATCTCTGTAAAGCTCTATCTTCCTTCTTATTACCTTCTCCGAACACAGTCTATGCGTGCCCCAGCCGAGCTTGATTATATCTATATACTCAGAGGCATACTCCATCAAATCTTCCGCAGCATGAAAGCCCATGCCCCTATCCAGCACCATTGTAAGTCCTGTCTTCCTCGGCTTACTTTCTCGCTGGATAATCCCGATCATCTCAAATGCCTTCATCACTACTTCACCTTCATCTTCACCTTCTCCCCTGCGGTAAGCGTGAATTCCCCCTCCATAATCTTATTCTTCAATTTCTCTGCAAGCTTATTCGCTCTTGCCCTGTTCGACTGTCGCAATGTTATGGGTACCTCAGTCTTGGTCTTGGTCTCAGTCTCACTCTCACCGATCTTGATATGCCCCAGATTGCCTCTGAATGCACCCTCAGGGCATAAAGATATGCATGCACCGCAGTTGAAGCATCTGAGCGAATCAAATCCTGTTGCTCTGGAGAAAGCCCTTGTAGGGCAGTATTTCTCAACATCGCATACATCACAGTTAACACACCTCGCCGCATCGAACTCTATCTCCCGATCTGTATTCTGCCATACCACACTATAGTTACTCACCCAGCGAGGGATCCTGTTATGGATATCAGCAATAGGCAGCTTCACATCTTCATCCACAATCCTGAGGCTCGAGAATACCGATTCGCTAATCACAGGGATAGGAACTGCGATGGAAGTGATGCATTCCGGACCTTTTGAAGTGATGAATCCACCCATAAATTCGCCTTCCATCGCTTTCATCTCGGCGATAACCGATAGATTTGGCTTATCCATGCTACTCCTTGTACCCTCCCCTATTACATATCCCGGGGCACCGTTCACCATTATCCGCGTACCAATACCGATGGTCATCATCATGGGATCGTTCTCCAGCGGATTGATCTCACCACTGCCGGTGACCGAGATCTCCTTATAAGGACCATGTAATCCCCGAACCGAGAATATGCTGCAAACCTCTCCCTCACAGGGGTTGATAAAAGCCATATAATTCCTGAACGCACTGCGGGTGGTAATCATCCTGGCGAAATGGATATCATCGCTACTCACTCTTCTCTCAATCATTCTACCTTCACTGGTCCTCACCTTCGCTTCTATCTCCTTGCCTTCCACTATCTCGCGAAACAGATGCCCGCCTCCATACTCATGGTTTGCACGGGCTGTTCCATAAACGAATACATCCACAATACCCAATCTTTCATTTGGGCACGGACCAGGGAAAGCAGGAACACCATTTAACCATACCTTATCCGCACGCTCGAATTCACCTCTATCTGCTATGGTAAAAGACAGAATGGCTGCCGTTCCGGACATTACAGCACATGTCGCACAGGTGACCACATCAACGTCATCAGGTGTAACGTGCTCTTTAGCTCTAATAATATCTTTGAACTCCTCTGCGGTGAGCACAACCGCTTCTCCCTTCTTTATCTTCGCATTTATCCCCTCTATTGTTCTTATCCTGCCCATTCCTTATGTTATGCAAACCCTATCTTCTCTAATACAGGTGTAAACGGGATAGAATGTGTTTGCATACCTGCAACCGAATACGGATCGGCGCCCATTGCAATGGCGATGAACTGAGCATAATTTAACACAGGCAGCTGGATATCCATGCCTATCTCTCGCTCAATGAGTTCCTGATTCCTGTCCAAGGTCATTTGACAACCAGGACAGGCGACCACAAGCACCTCAGCACCTGCCTCTTTCGCGGATAGGAGCTTTCTTTGCGCGATTTCTCTCGTAAGGGCTCTCCGTTCTTGTTCTATCGTATGACCAAAACCCATTCCACAGCATAAACTCTTTTCCGCATACTCCACAGGCTCTGCTCCGGTAACCGAAACAAGTTCATCCAATAAATTCGGTATCGCTAATTTTTTGAACACCTTTGTATAATGGCAGCCATTGTGCGTAGCAACTTTTAGATTGTCAAGGCTGTGGCTGTGGCTGTAGCTGTGCTTTATTCTCTCTTTTATCCTGTCTCTCTGTGCCCATAGTATTTCAGAAACGTGGGCTATATTGACCTCACCCTTGTATTTCCTGTTCACTGTGCTCAATATTTCTTCATTTACCCGCTGCCCCATTCCACTCTTCAAAATCTCTGCAGACTCCATAAGCACGCCGTAAGTTGTTTGGCATACCGGCGCCACATTTGGGTAGCCTGCTTCTTCTGCCAGTGCGAAATTCCTCGCATTTAACGCAAGCAGTGTAGAAAATGGTATTTTATCGCCGTAATACGCAAAGCCTCCACAGGTTGAATGCCCGGGATCGTCAATGTAGTCAATATCAAGTGCATCAAACAGATACTTTATACTCGTGGTAATTCCGGGATAATGGGTATCTGCGATACAGCTATGGAAGAGGTATATTCTGCTCTCAGGGATTATCTTTTTCATCTCCACCCTCCGCTCTCCTCTTATCCTTTCATCCACAGCTGTTTTCGATTCCAGGATTGTCCTTATCTCATCGAGTGATTTTCGGGGTATTTCGCGATGAAGACCTTCAAGTCCAAGTTCCGACCTGAGCTTCCACATATCACTGTGTATCCTCTCCCATGAGTATCCCCATTCGGGGAACTTATCGGGGGAGTGTACATCTGGTGTCACAGATAGACCCTTTTCAAAGATTGTATCCCTGTATATGTTCTTGTTCTCGTTTTCGTAACGATTCACGCTCTTCTCCTTCAGTACCTTAACGATCCCGGCAACACTGATACCACTTCTACAGATGTATTCACATGTATGACAGGAGAAGCACTTCTGTAATGGATAATTTGCAGTATCCTTTCCACTGATGAGGTATTCAACCAATTTCCTCGGATTGTATAGTTTATCCACGGCTGATGCGGTACATACCGAGGTGCAAGCTCCACACTGGAAGCAGGAATATACCGCATCCAGCATTTTGGTGTACATTAGATATAATTAGAACAGCTCACTATTTAAGTTTTTCTATTTTTGCACATTTGATTGCCTTATTGTATATTCCATTCCAACCTCTGTAATTGTGCTTTCACACGCTCCCTCGCCTCCTCAACCGAGAAAGAGAACCCGGCTACGATTTCACCTCCTATAATCATCGGCTCCAGTAACGGCTCCATATCACCACTTGGCGCTTCTTCGCCTGCCAGCGTTATCACGTCTTTACCCATTCCTATTGTACCCCTACTCCTGTACACCTGCTTCTTACCACCTCGCTTGCCTCGCTTTGCTGAGGGTTTTCCCTCGCGCTCCACTATATCAAGTGCGAAATCTATACAGCGAGCATTTGCAACGCTCGTTCCCGCACCAAACCCTGCTACGAGATCCCTCAGTGCGAGCACTTCCGCTTCATCTATTCCCCCGCTCACAAATATACCCACGTTCTTATAGCCCCGGATGTCAAGTTCCCATCTCACCTCTTCTATGATTCGCCGAAAGTCCCCCCGCCTCGTCGAGGGTGTATCCAGCCTCACTGCATACAGAGAATCACCAAGTGCCTCTGCTGCTGCTATTGACTCCTTCTTCTCATCACAATACGTGTCACAGAGGCATATTCGTGGTACGTCCGGTGCAATGACCTCATCAAACGCCTTCCATGCCTCCTCCTGTCCGCCCTCACCGAAGCATATAATCAGTGAATGTGGCATCGTACCCGTTGCATTTATCCCTATCCGTTCTGCACCGGCAACACAACTCACACCGTCCATACCGCCCAGATATGCACATCGCTCTATCATCGCTGCTATCACCGGATGCTGCCTCCTTGTACCGAAGGAGATCACAGGTACATCGCCTGCGAGGCGTTTTATCCGCGCTGCCTTCGTCGCTATCCCTGACTCATGACAGAGGAAACCAAGAAGAGGTGTCTCATAGCGTGCAAACTCCAGATAAGGACCTTCAATCTGCAAAACGGGCTCGTAAGGGAAGAAGATCGTGCCTTCCGGCATTGCATATACATCCACTTCTTTACCTTCCAGTAAATGCGCTACATCTTCCAAACCCGCCAGTACCGCCCAACCCTCTTTCGTGGCGGTGACCTCAGCAACAACCTTCGGATTCACGCCCTTTGCTCTCAACACCTCCTCAGTCCTGAGGAAATATACGTCCGTTGTCTTACCTTCCAGAATCTCCTCTTCGGGGACTATACCAAATTTCATCTCTACATCCCGTCTCATTGATGTATCTGTACACCTTTCACACTCTCTATCTGCCCTATCTCATCTATTACCCAGCCTGGTATCTTTTTATCCGTGATAATTGTAAGTTTTGGGTCATCCACCAAATAAGGGTCATCGCTGACCGCTTGTCGTATAGATATACCTTGCTTCGCCATTACCGTGGCGACCGCTCCGAGTATCCCCTTCTCCCTCGCATCCCTTGGATGAATGATGATAACACTGAGTCCGAGTAGCGGTGCGACATCAGCAAGGAAAGCGATGGAACGCATATTCGCGAATATATTCTGCAGATCCGAATCATTCTGTATCCTCCTTACCGTCATGTCCACTACCCTTCTGTCCACCCCAACCTTCTTCGCTATCTGCGTTCGTGGTATCTCGATACCGCCTGATGTTATCCTCCCCGCTGGTGTTACCTGAAAACCCATCTTAAGTAACAATTCCACAACCTTCCTCTGCGATGGCAGACCACTGAATTTTTCCACCACCTCTTTCCACATGTTTACCGGTAGCCCTTTCTAAGCAGCTCCTCTGTCACCTCTCCCAGTTTCTTCACTGCATCTCCTACTTTGTCCTTCACCTCTTCCTCCACCGAGTGCATACTTATGCGTAAAGATCGTTCTTGCTCTTTCAGTTCAACCTCAAACTTCCTTAGTCGCTCGTTAAGGCTTAAGAGCATTGCTGCTATCATTCCTATCAGTAATACAGTTGACAGGACAATCACAGGGTCTCTTGGGCTGTAGTTATAGATCAGCTTATAGGCCAGTACGAAACCAGATGACACCATTATTAACGAGAATACCATATCTCGTACTTGCATATCACAACACCCCACGAATAATAAACTAACCGTCACAGTATTTAAATATAATGGAAGATAAGCGATGCGGGAGAGGGATAGTTATCCTTGCGGGAGGGAAAAGTCAGAGATTCCAATCTTATTCTTATGATAAATGCCTCTCCTCTTTGAACGACCTGCCTCTATTACAGCATACCGTTGATAGGATAGCAGAGGTAGCGGCAGATGAAGTGATTGTAGCTGCGAGGGACAGGAAGCAGGGTGAAGCGATAAGGAATAGAACAACCGGTAATTTTAGTATTGTATTTGACTATTTAAATGACTTTGGACCACTTTCTGGCATCCTTGCCGCTTTAGAACGCACTTCCTGTTACCAGTGCCTCATTATCGGTTGCGATATGCCCTTTATAAATCCAGAGGTTGTGGAATTACTGTTTGACATAATCGCATCCTCAGGGTATGATGCGGTGGTGCCACGCTGGGAGAATGGAATGCTGGAGCCTTTACATGCTGTCTATCGAAGAGAGTCAACACTATCTGCAATAAAGAATGTGGTGGTAGAAGGAGACAGAAGGCTGTCGAATCTACTGGCACAGCTGGATGTCTATCTCCTGCCGGTGGCGAAGATAAGGGAGATAGATCCGGACTTAGAAACTTTTACGAACATAAACACACCCGCAGAGCTGGAGTTGCACCATGACCATGACCATGCTCTACAAACCTATCATCGAAGCAAACCAGTGAAGAGCGATTAAGATTAAATTAGTATGATATTTATAGAAGTTAAACAAGTTGAGTTTTATGGGTGATGGAACTCATTCCTGATGAGCTGTTGCGCATAGCGCGAATTTGTTACCAGTGTGGTGAGTGCACAGGCTCGTGCCCCTTGAGGCGCGTATCGAAGTTCAACCCGCGTGATATACTCTATGAGCTTGCAACATGGGGAATCGATGATGATATGCACTGGCGCTGGCAGTGCCTTATCTGTGAAAACTGCTATAATGTATGTCCCCAGGGTCTCGATTTACCATCGTTAATAATGGAATTACGGGCTAAGGAGCCTGTAAGTGAAGATTTAGTGCCACACAGGGTACTATCTGAGATAGCATATTTCATGACTCGCTTTGATAAGGGTGTACCGGTGGATTTTAAAGGAGAGACCGATGATAACAGTGAATATGGCTATTTCCCGGGCTGTCTGGCTTACCTCGATCTGTTCATGGATGTTGGTGTGAATTTTCACGAGATCGGGGATTATGCACTCATGCTACTGAACAGGATAGGGATAAAGCCCAAACTACTGGATTTGAAATGTTGTGGTCATGATGTGCTTTTTCAGGGTAACCTCAAGGTATTTCAACAATTGGTGTCTTACAATGAGCGGAAGATAAAGGAACTGGGCATAAAGAAGCTGATAGTGAGCTGTGCTGAGGGCTACCTCATGTTCAGGCAGTATTATGAACTGCGAGGTGTGGAGGTGATACATATCGCGGAGTTGTTAAGTGAGCGATTGCACTTCTCCGATGGCGAACGTGTTCATAACCGTGCCCTTAAGGTCGCTTATCATGACCCCTGTGCGTTGAAGCGCTATAAAGTCTATGAGGAGCCGCGTAAAGCTATAAAGAACACGGGAGCGAACTTGGTGGAACTGGCACATACAAGGGACAATGCTCTATGCTGCGGTGTTAGCGGGATGATGAACTGCAATGACACGACTAAAGCGTTGAGGGTTTTGAGACTGGCGGAAGCCGAAGCAAAGAATGTGGACATCCTGATAACCACATGCCCAAAATGCCTGTCGCATTTTAATTGCCTGAAGCAGGAGCAGGGGTCAGAGTCAAATTATAAATTCGAGATAGTGGACCTCGTGGTATTCCTGGGTAGACTGGTGAAGCGAGGACTACAACAGGGCCAGGACAAAAATATGAGATAAAAGAACTAAGGGGGAAGTGGGTTCAGGTTCAGTGTTCATCACCACTTTTGCCCGTCGTCTCCCCCTTTATAAACCGTTCCAGGAGCTCTCTCGCCTCTTCGTCTGGATACTGTATTGGCGGATGCTTCATCGTATATGCAGAAATCTCTATAAGAGGTCCAGAGATCCCGCGATCCAGTGCGAGCTTACATACACGTATCGCATCTATTGCACATCCACCGCTGTTCGGCGAGTCTTCGACTGAGAGTCTGAGTTCAAGGTCTATGGGGATATCACCGAAGATTCGACCTTCCATTCGCAGGAAACATACCTTGTTATCACGTTGCCATGGTACGTAATCAGAGGGTCCTATATGGATATCATCAGGCATAAGGGGTTCTGTGAGAACCGATTGAACCGCTTCTGTCTTTGATATCCGCTTGGATTTTAACCGCTCACGATTCTGCATATTCAAAAAATCGGTATTCCCACCGGTATTGAGCTGGTATGTCCGCTCTAATTTGCAGCCGCGGTCAGAGAAGAGCTTTGCAAGTGTCCGATGCACAATCGTGGCACCAATCTGGGATTTCACGTCATCACCGACCACAGGCAAATTCCGCTCCTCAAACCGTCTACCCCACTCAGGGTCAGAAGCGATGAAGACCGGCATGCAGTTCACAAACGCCACGCCCGCTTCCAAGGCTGCATTTGCATAAAACCTCGTCGCCTGTTCCGAGCCAACGGGCATATAATTCACGAGAATCTCGGCTCCGCTATCTCTCAACTCCTTCACTACATCGCATGGCTCAGCATCAGCAACGACAAAAGTCCTATCTGCGGGATATTTGTGCATGTGCGGTGCGACACCGTCCAGCACCGGTCCCATCTTCACCTCTACTC